>Ga0315901_10006538_pt1 | contig 13933 bp, 27 predicted proteins | sample LakEriMetagenome_10_FD_203761 | JGI IMG/M metagenome (GOLD analysis project Ga0315901, IMG submission 203761) | Freshwater fungal communities from buoy surface, Lake Erie, Ohio, United States - Buoy 2 MA116 | ecosystem: Environmental > Aquatic > Freshwater > Lake | place: USA: Lake Erie, Ohio... | reverse complement strand
ATTTCAAAATCCCAATCCCAACCAAACATAAGATTTAGGCATTTCTTTACATAGCCACCGCTAACATAATCCCAGTTACCCCCTCCCTTTGCTGGCCTTTGCTTTACATATTGCGCGGGGGTTTTCTTTAGTATTAAAGCTAACTGACTAGCATTTAAACTATTCTGTTCAACTAGGCTAAGATCGTCAGGATCAATTAAGGCTAGGTCGTTTTGTGGTTTAGGTATCTTAGGCGTTTCCATTAGTTATAATTTAGTGTTATTTTTCCGATTGTAGTCATCACCCACTTGGATGATGAATATTTATATCTGTCTGTCATTCTCATTGCGCCAAACCTTTGTAAAGTTTCATCAATAGCTTTTCATCGGAGTTAACCAGTCCGCTGTTATCTATTACATAATACCCAGCGTTATTCCTGAATAGGAAAATAAAGTAGTCCGAAAACATTGATTCTCTCTGTGCGATTTCTACCGCCCTCTGGTAGTTCCACTCTTGGATAGGTAGTTTCATTAGAACTCGATTAATGTTCTGGTTTCTGTAAATCCGTTTCTCAATTTGGTGCCCAATTCTTTGGCTTGGAAAAGCATTGACTCCCTATTAAACGTGCTTTTTTCATCTGCTTCATCTTTGTATGGAAAACATTCAATGCACGTTCCGTCTTGCTTCACAACGTAATAGTTGCCCATTGAGCTTCTTACATTTTCGATAGTTACTGGTTTCATATTAATAAGGGTTTAAAGTTACATCGTCAATTATGATTAGAATAGTATAATGTAGAGGATTTTTTAATCCCCAAAAAACATTTCCATAACAAGAACCACACACAAAAATACCACCATAAGACAAGCTAATATTTTTAGCCATAGTAACATTAAGTAAGCGTTTTCTGTTATAATTGCAAAACCAAACATAAGGAGTAAGGCAACAATTAAAATAGTCAATAGATATTTCATTGGTTTATAAGTTTATAGTTTTCGCATTATTAAAATACTCTGCCAAAGCCTCCATCAAATCCTCGTCACTGCCTTTATATTGGTGTTCTTTGACGTTGATTTCTTCGCCATCCCATAGGCTGTAATATACTACCAATACATTTTTACCATTAATCGGTAGCATTATTTTTTCTGGTTTTGCTAGGGTTTCTTCCATATTGTTTGCGCTTGAGTTTGTGTCATTTTGTGTGTCTGTCGTAAATTTGAACTCTTGCTTTCATAGGTTAATTACCCATATATCAGCGCGTGTTCCGGTATTAATCATTACTTTTTGTCCATTAATCCAAGCTGTTAATTTTTGATTGAAATCCAAAACAACTTCATTTTCAGATGGATAATTGGCGTTAGATATTGCAGTTGCTTCCGAGTTAATTTTCTTAGAATATCCACCTAACACATTAATACAAACCCTAATCTTACCGCTTGTTTTTGTTAGTCCGTTTGAACCTCCGCCAACATGATTATAATCCTTATTTGCAGTGAAATGCACTCCGCAATTATTCAGGTCTAAGTTTTCCATTTTGTCGATATATATTACCCTTCTTATCATGGTTTTGTTTTGATTAATTGTTTAATCTGCTACAAATATAATAGCCTTTTTTATATTTTCAACTATTTTTTATATTTTTTTATTTAAATTATTCCTGTATATTTGCTCCCAGATTAAACAAACTCAAAATGATAGCAATAAAAGAAACGCGAGGACGGAAAAAAAAGTACAATTTTCACATAAAAAAGCCAGGCCAATCGCTTAAAGTGCCATTTTCAAACTCTGCCAGAGCCTTAGCTTATAAGGCTTCTTTAATGGGCGGCTACCAGATCAGGACATGGCAGGAGTTTGGCCAGCTTGTAATCGTTAGAACGGCTTGAGGCGGGGCAAAAAACAAACATAAAATGTCAGATAAAAAACAAACAGCAGTAGATTGGTTTTACGATAAAATTAAAAGCCATTTTGAACACGATGGGGATTTGTTGGAAACATTAACATTCACAATGGCAATAGCCAAACAAAAAGAACGTGAACAACATGGAAATACTTGGGATGCTGCAATAAAGGCACACGATGATAGAGGTCATGTTTTTGTTCGGTCGTCTTGTGATTTTGATGATTACAAGGTGTCGTAGGGCAACTTAACAGATAAAATAACTATGGAACACGAAACAAAAAATGAATTAATTACCGAAGGGTCGGCTTTGATTGCTGAATTTATGGGTTGGAAACAATCAGAGGAAGATGGTGTTTACCATAAAGGACAATGGCATAATGATGACTGTGATTTTTTGCCAGTTGGCTACTCACATCCTTTGTATAAATCATTTAATGACTTAATTCCGGCAGTTCATAAAATCAGAAATATTGACATTTCGGTTTTTAACTATGATGCAAAAAGAATGTCTCAATTTCGGGAAATGAGGGATCATTTATTTTCATTAACCATAATGACTGAACCGCTTATAATCTTCATTAGAGTTGTTGAAATTCTTAAAGTTTATAATGAAACTCAATCGCGCGGTGGCGGTAATTAATTATTTTTCACTTTGCCGGGCAAGCAATGCGGCATAACGTAGGTGGGCTATAAAATCGTAAAGGCGCGAACACAAAACTAACTATGAAAAAAAGATTTGACGAAATTGATTTGGCCGATTTGAAAAACACAATGGTAATAAGACACTGTCATTCGTGGGGTGGCCAGCCTGCGGATAGAAAATTTTGGGAAGGTCAAATTGGTGATGAAGTATATGACTGGAATCCAAAAGACAAACTTAAAGAGCAGGCTGCCGCGTTGGGTTTAAAGTGGGTTGTCATTCGTCAACACCGTAACGGCCAAATCTCCATTATGGAATCTTCGGGATGAAATACACACTTCAACGAGCCTTTATGTTTTATAGCCTTTGTTATCGCCTCGTGCGAAACAGTGCGGCTGGCACAGGGGCATGTAATGAACAAATTTTGCTGTCAGTTGGGCGTATTTGAAACACTAAACTATCAAACATGAAAGTAATAAGAGAACGAATTTGCAATGCTGTACACAAGTGCCTTCAATGGGAGGATGGTGAAATTGCCGGAATAGATATGTTGAAACTTGAACAGCAAATTGACGGGATACTAGCCCAATTGCAGCAACATATTGTTATGCAATCCGAAGGGTCGGACGGTGCGGAGGGGGCGGCTGTTGGGCAACGAAGCGGGGACACGGCTACATGCGGGGTGGATGATAACGGATGGAATTGTAAAAAAACAACTGAACCCGGTGGAGTAGCTTCACAATGTATGAACGGATGCGTCCTCGCGGGGAGCTCCTGCGAAGGGTAGCCGTGATCGTTAGCGTTGCCCAATTGTGCATAACGCTGCAAATGTTTGCGTAGTGCCTGAAACTAAAAACTATAAATAAAATGACACAAGATTTTGAAACCTACTTACAGCAAGCTAGAACGGAGTTCTGCCTTGTTGCCCACAAGTACAATGTAACAGAGCACAACGAATTGAGAACTGCAATAGACAGCTTGCTGGTAGCTTACGATCAAGCGTTCTTGGCATTACGCAAACATGGTGTTATGCAATCCGAAGGGTCGGACAGTGCGGAGGGGGCGGCTGTTGGGCAACGAAGCGGGGGCAAAAGCGTGTGCGTGGAATGTGAAGCTCCGGCAGGAAGGGCCATATCCGTGGGCTTCAGGCGCAATTGCATACAACGGTTCGGGTATTTGTGTCCGTGCCGTAATAGAAGCACAAAGTTTAATTAACAACTAAAAGTAAAATAAAGATGAAAAGTTTAATTCAAGCACTAAAGCAGGCATGGCACAAATACCGTGTTATGCGATGTGCCTACACGATGCACTCTGATTGGAACGATGATTTAATTTGGTGTCCTTCGCAGTGCTACAAACACATTGAATATAAAGGCAAGCAGTTTGTAGTTTATTTACGGTGGCGACATTCAGACCCTTGGAGTGCTGAAATAGTTGAGTGCATTCCAGACGGACAATTTTATATGCACTCAAAAGGATATGAGTGGCATTATCTGAATGTCAGTGATTGGGCAGACACCGAATTAAATCAACTCAAAAAAGAAGTAGAGTGGTATGTTAAGGACTGGTTGGTTCGGCATATCGCATAACGTATCCAGAGTTTATTTCAGTTGGCGCGTAACCTAATCTTTATTTTGAAACCTATTACACAATTTTGATATGAAAACACAAGATGAAATTTTACACAGACTTGAGCAAGCCGCTCAGGAATACGAAAGTGTTAAAGAATGGCATGATGAGGCTTGGAAAAGATACCAAGATGATAAAAAGAATTCGGGCAAAGACCAAGCCGATTCAGGTGAAGTAGACCATTCAGGTGCAGAGCTTGCGAAAATCAGAAGGGAAATCTCTGTATTGAAATGGTGTTTGGAACACGAAACTTCAAACGCGCCAATTGAATAAACTTGGTGTTAGCGGCAGTATCCCGCGCGAAGGGCTGGCAACCGAGGGATTAGCTTCCATGCCCCGAAGGTTATTAATGGCGGGGCAATGGCACACAACGTATCTGGTGTATATGCCGTAAAAAAGGCGAACACAAACCGACCTATGGAATACAAACTAAAAACTTTTAAAAAAAATGCGAAGCGGGGGAATTGAACTTTTAAATTGTGACTGTATGCAATACATGTCTGGCATTGATGACAAGTTTTTTGACTTGGCAATTGTTGACCCACCCTATGGCATTGGGGCCGGGGGTAAAAACTTTCAATCTGGAACCTCAAATAATAGTAAGATTTACAGGGAGAACGACTGGGACTCTAAACCACCGGATGAGGCTTATTTTAATGAACTGAAAAGAGTTAGCAAAAATCAAATAATCTGGGGGGGGGAACTATTTCCTTGAATTTTTGGGAAGTTGCAGGTGCTTCATATTTTGGGATAAAAACCAGCCGATGGAAAACTATAGCGATGGCGAATTAGCCTGGACTTCCTTTGATAAGGTGGCAAAGGTTTTTAAAAAGGATTGGTATGGGGCAATAGCAAAAGAACGGGAGCAACTGGAAAGGATACACCCCACACAGAAGCCCGTAGCCTTATATAAATGGCTTCTAAAGAACTATGCCAAAGAGGGCGACAAGATACTGGACACCCATCTTGGGAGCGGCTCAATAGCTTTAGCCTGCCATGATTACAAATTTGAATTGACTGCCACTGAAATAGATGCCGAATACTTTAAAGAAACCTGTAAACGCTTCTCTAATCATGTGGCACAAACTTCATTATTTTGACGTGCGGAGGGGCATTTTTTTTAAAAGTTTTGATAACAGATGAACGAACCTATGAAATGCAATCTCTCCCGCCTTTTTTATGGCATATACACGGTGTTATGTGCTGTATTGCGGGAGCGTTGGGGCAAGGGCGTGAGCGTGGTATGTGCGTGGCTCCTGCCGGAAGCCCTTGTTCAGAGGAGCAATATTGCACATAACGAACGAATATTGGCGCAGTGGTGGCCTTGATAATCTTTTTGAGCCAAAGTGCATTACAGGCTTGGGATGTGGGAAGGGGGCGCGGACTGTTTTGCTCTTTGAGCGTGAGGGCTACCCCCTTAAATTAGGCTGATTTCTCGTTTTTTATTAATTTATTAAAAGGTATTAAAAGGATTATTAGAAGGGTTAAAAATATGTTGAAAAGTGTAACAAGTATCAAAATAGTCATATATTTACGTAACAATTAAACGAAACGACTTATGAAAACTATCATCTTCAAATCAGAAAAAAACACTAAGGTTTACGAAATACGTTCAGCTAAAGACCAAGGAGTTTACAAATCAGGTGAACTTGTAAGAACCGTAAAAACTGATAACATAAACGAACTTAACCAAGATGGACAATATCAATTCACTGCAACAGAGGTTAAATAAGATAGAGAAAGAACTTGAAAAGGTAAGGGGATGCTCTCCACTTACTCACGGCTGGCAAACTCAACGCTATGCAAAGGCTTCCCGTAAATGGGATATGCTTTCTTTACGAAAAATGGATATACTGAACCGTATAGAACTATGCACATCTGAAAAACATACATATAAAAACTTAATTTACTATACATGAAAATTTACTTTTTTTGGCACGACAAAACTGGCAGGAATGACTTTAGAGTTTGGAAACCATACCCAACAATGAATAAATATTGGAGTGGACAAATATGGTATTTTAATTTATGGAAGTGGTCAATTTCTTTTGACTTTCGTAAAGATTGAAAATGCACAATAACAAAGACAATGTTAATGAGCAAAAAGAAAAAACACGGGGGCAAGCGTAAAGGAGCTGGTCAACCTAAAAAAAAACCTACTAAAGTAATGCGCATTCCATTGTCCAAGGTTGCTGCTGTACTCAAGGCTATTGGTAAGGCTTAGGTCGTGCGTGGAATGTGCGGCCTTGCCAAGTGCCTTGCTGACGGCCACCATTGCGCCAATATAGTGTTAGCGGCTGGTTTTTTAGCGGGTGGGTCACGGCAAGAAAAAGCCTCCGTGCGCTTGCCGTGTTCCGGCAAAAAACTTGCCGCTAACGTATGGTGCTTTGCGAAGGCGGGGCTTTTAACCACTAAATTTAATTAGAAAGATGAAAGATATTTTTAACGATAATGTTTCTTTGAAAACGGAAACCCCCGCTTTTGCAAAGCACGTGTTACCAGCAGTGCCTTCTTCGGAGGTTTATTTGGAAGATTGTGTAAAGGCATTAAAACGCTTTAACGATAACCATTTTGATTTAGCAATAGTTGACCCGCCTTATGGGATTGGCGAGGCAAGTGCTAAAATACACACAAGGCATCATTCACAAAAGAAATACACTATTAAAGATTGGGATAATGAGCCACCAAACGAAGAGTATTTTAGCGAACTGATAAGAGTATCTAAAAATCAAATTGTGTGGGGAGCAAATCATTTTATTGAAAGGATAAATAAAAATAGCAGTTGCTGGATTGTGTGGGATAAAGATGGATTTGGTGACCAAGCGGATTGTGAAATAGCGTGGACATCATTTAAAACCGCAGTAAGAAAGTTTAAATACACTTGGAACGGTTTTAGGCAACAAGATATGAAAAATAAAGAGGTGCGTTTTCATCCCACACAAAAGCCTGTAGCCTTGTATGATTGGTTGCTTAACAATTACGCAAAACCAAATGATTTGATTTTAGATACCCATTTAGGAAGTGGGAGCAGTAGGATAGCATCGTATAAAGGTGGGTTCAACTTTGTAGGATTTGAAATTGACCAAGAATATTATGAGAAACAAGAAAAGCGTTTTAATGACTTTAAATCACAACTACGACTGTTCTAACGAAGCGGTCACTGGCATTGCTGGTAACGGTTCGGGTATTTGCGAAGTTGCCCTTGCAGATACTTCAAATTAAGCACAAATGTTGATGGGTAATTTTGCAAATACCTTGTTATATGCCGTTGCGGATTTAGAAACGAAAACTTAAATAAATAAAGAATATGGGAAATGTAACTTATAAAAATCAACCTGCTATTGATAAGACAAAAGGAAGTGTGCCGTTGGCAGGAACGAGCCACATTTACAGAGTTAAAAAGAAACTTTGGAATGATAGTATTGAAGATGTATTGCAGGGATTGTTCATTGGTAGAACATTGCACGTTTGTAGTGGTAAATCAATGCTTGGAGATGTAAGGCTTGATGCTGATGCTGAAAATAATCCTGATATAATTTGCGATGCTTCAAATATGAAAGACTTTGTAAAGGATAATGAATTTGAAACGGTTATTTGCGACCCACCATACAACGGAAAGTTTCAATGGAATCACGATTTATTAACCGAACTTTCAAGGGTGGCAAGTAAAAGGATTATTTTTCAGCATTGGTTTATCCCTGCAAATCCATCTGGAACATATAAAAAAGCACAAGAGAAGTTTCTTTTGTCTGATGTGTTGGTGTGGCAACCTAAAACTTACTTTGGTCGGGTGCAGGTTGTTTCAGTTTTCGATGTCGTTAGCAATGGCATATAACGTTTTGCGGCTTTGTGTCTGTTTGCCCCTTGCACAAAGTTTCAAGTTACCACAAATGTTGATGGGGCAAATAGCACAAAACCGCTGTTATAGGCAGTAGGGATTTTTAGCAGAATGATTAATTTAAAAATAAATAAAAATGAATAACTTAAAAACAAAAGAAGATAGACAAGAAGCTATCAAACAAATCGAAAGAAGTTTTTTAAACGAACTAAGAAATATTGGAGTAGAATTATCAGATGATGCAGTTTGTAGAATAAACCAAAACAGTATTGAGATTGGTATTTCTGCTATTGGAAAGTATGCTGAAAAGGGCTATCAAATGGCATTTGCATCAGCTATTGAATTGTATGCGAAACGCTATGATAATGAACTTGGGTTTGGTAGAAAAGAAAACGAAATAAACTTTGGAAGTTCGGGGTCTTTTAACCCATCTGAAAGGGAGAGTTATTGGAGAACTATCCACGCTGCATCTGTCTTGAAAAATTGGGCAATAGTTTCTGAAATTGTAAACATTCATTGTAAAATGTATTCTGATTTGAGTAAGAAAATCTTTGAGGTAAATGTTCAGTCGTAGCACTTCTGCCCTATTGCCTATAACAAGTTTATATCGGAGACTAATTTTGACCTAGCCGTTTAAAAACGCCTATTTGACTAAAATCGTCTGGACGGAATCAACCTTAATCAATCGGTTAAGGTTGGTTACCTGACCTGTGAACTCCCAGCGGCTCCACTGCAATTTCAGAAACCACCGCTTTGGCCTTGCGCGCGTTACTACTACATAATAACGATCTCTTATTTCAAGTTTTGGCGTGTCTAAAACTGTGGCCTTGATGTTGTTGTAATCATCTCGGTAATACCAACGAAATGATCGGATTGAGTCTTTACATGGTATGTAAACCGTGTCCCTCACTATCTTATCTTCTGGCGCAAAAAACGAATCAAAAGACGAAGCCGATTGGGTGTTCTTGTAATTCTTGAATTTCTTAATCCATGCCAGATCGTTACTTTCTAGCGCCTTTTTAAAATTAGCCCTATCCAAAGAAATAGCCAGTGACATGGTAACTACATCGCCTTGCGCGTTAACGTATTTTGTCGATATGTTTCGGAAGTCTTTTATGGCCGCGTCCCGGCCTATCTCGGCCTGAACTGCTCTATTTTTTTGAGCGGTTCCCCATTGAAACAAAAACCAAATGACGGCCAATAGAACCGCAATGGCTACCAGTTCACGATAACGCCAGATTAATGTCATCATAATATATTGACAAAAGAAACTACGTGTTCGATCTTTCTCTCTCTTTGTTGAACTTGTCCACCGTTGCTATCATTCCCTTTTGACGTGTTGCCTTCAATAGTGGCAAATGTTTTGTCTTTGATTATCCAATTTAAGAAAATGCCTATGTGATCTTCTTTCTTGTCAGCGTTCCAATCAAAAATAATTAAGTCCCCCGGCTGTGGGTCAAACGTTCTTTTGTAAAACTGTGGAAACTGACGAGCGCGAATCAGTACGATAGGAACCCAAATTATGCCTTTGGCAGAGTCCATTTGTTTTGGCCATTTATAGCCAGCCATGAAATAAACCCATGAAACAAAAGCCCCACACCACGCGACACCGTTTTTTCCAAACCACTCACCATACTTGTTTAGGTTAGAACCTGCGGGTGTTTCCTTGTAGCCTATTTCTGCTTTCGCTATCTCAATTATTTTGTCTCTCATTTGCTATGAAAAATTTTTATCAATGCGTCTAATGCCTCTTGAAAGTTTATCTTGTAAAGAACATATTCGACAATCTTTTCACCAGAGATTGCAATGACCGCGATAATCATTGGCTGGTATTGATGGGAGTAGTTCAATATTACATAGTCTGCAAATATCCAAGCCGAACCGATACCGGCAAGGAAAGAGGTAATAACTATACTAACGGTTAACTTTTCCTTTTTGGATTGTACAGCAAGTTTTACCGAAACCGCCATCATAGCCCAAATCAAAGGCTTGACAATCCATGATTTTATTTCCTCACTTACGTTCTCGAACATAAATAATGCCTGATAAAATGAATGAAATAATTATTAACAAAACATCGCTTTTTAGATACCATGTTATGCCCAAACACTTGTCTATAACACTTCCAAAAGTCAGCACAAAGAAGAAGCAAGCAACCGCCTTCATAAACTTTTCAGAAAGCAGATAAGCGAGCAAGAAAAATAACCCGAACATCAACTCATACACTAGATTTCTAGTAGCGACAAACGAAACATATTGATCGTAGTCGGTCGAAACGTTAGGATACACCCAACCCAATACTATTGAGTTGAGTGTATAAGCTAGTCCTAAAAGTATGAGTATTGTCAGTCTCATTTTCCTTTTGGCGGCTTTGGATCAGGGTTAACTGTTTTAGTCGTAACTTTTTTCTTTGGTTTGTTTTTCTTTGCCATATAGATTTAAATTTATTGAGTATCAGTTTTCTTTTTAAACACGTTTAGGAAAGCTCCGAATATCTGCTTGAAATATTCATCTGACATATAGCAGAGCAATAGGCCAATGAATAGCATAACTCCAGGGATCCAATCGGAGTAATTCACCTCTTGTTTCAAAGTAATAAACAACGGGGCAAGATATTTGACCGTGTACATTACAATCGATAGAACGATGAACATGATGCCAGGGTAAGTGGTCATCGGGTTTTTTTTTGGGTTTGAATTTTCTGTTAATGCTGCCATGTTTAGTTTATGTTTATAGTTGGTTCTGGAACTGCTTTAATGTTCTGTTCTTTTTTATAATTCTTGTAGACCGCTCTCACAAACTCCCCAAGTACACGCTCAAACATTTGCGGTGCTGTTTCGGGGTTAATTATTTTAGGCTTGTTTACCTTGTCGGATATGCCCGTGTAAAGCGGATTGGCTACACTATCTGGATAAGGTGCGCTTGTCAATTGCTGCACCATTACACGGCTCACCTCTTGGATGTTTGTGTCTTTGATCTGCAATTTGATCGTAGTCTTTTGAGCAAATGCCACAGAGACTATCAATGTGGCTATGAGTGTTAGTAGTGTTTTCATGTTAAAATCCTCTGTATCCGTTTGAAGTTATGTAAATCGTTCCGCTCGTCATTGTTGTAGGTATCAAAAAGTTAGTAATCATATTTGCTATACCTCTTAATGGGTTAGGAAAAGTAATTATAGTTGATTGCGGAATACCTGACGATCTAAAGTGTTGTTGGTATAATATTCTATACATGGTCGTTCCCGTGTAAGCTACCGATGGGACTACGTTTGAACCTCCAATTGTTAAGGCAAAATTGAAAGTAGTTGCAGAGCCTACCGAGGTGACGTAATAGACTGTATTTGTTGATACTCCCGTACCTGCTGCCAACGCTGTGAATACAACCGCGTCACCTATTTTCAAGTCATGCGAAGTTGATGTAGTGCATAACCCCGTTGTAATGGCAATAGACGAAACTGTCAACGCTCCGTCTAATATCCATGCAACCCCACCAGTACCTAGCGCGTCCGTTGATATTACTAATTGACTTATATAATTTCTAACGCTTGCCGTTCCCGATGCTGGAACAAATTGCTGCACCGTTGTCGTACTTGCAACCGTTGAAAAGTTGAAAGCATAATCTAATTCGGCTGTTGAACTTTGTTTAATAATTAATTGCTGACCTGATGTTACACCAACGTCTGAAGCCTCACCTGCCACCAATGTATTATCCTGTGTAGCTATGGTTGTAGGAACTACCCTTGCACCAATCCTTACTGGGTTTCCTGTTGATGCAGTTGAATGAGCAGTTTGTCCACCTGTTAATGTCGTACTTGCTACCGTTGCCGTTACAGTTCCTGAAACTGGCTGTGTAGCCAAAGCAACTCCTCGCATAATCTCAACGGGTAAGGCTGCGCCTACGTGCATAGGCTTAACATCTTGAATCGCTACATCTGTATTTGCATAATGCGAAACGCTGATTAATCCAATTGTCCAAGTGGTTGCGGATGGCGCTGTTGATCCGTTGGCAATTCTTATTTGAAGTCTTAGATTCTTATCATCTGGAATATTTTCGTTTCTATTTGCTCTAATTGTTTGCTGAATTGTGGTGGCGCTGGCCACAAGTTGATCGGCAAAGGTTGAAATAAGATCGTTACCAGTAATTATAGCCATGTGTCCCGGTGAGGCGGTCGTATTAATCGTTGCTGCGGTTACGCCCGTTGCCCATCCATTTCTTTGAGTGTCAAAGTTAGCGCTTGTAGGAGTTGCACCAGTGTAATGAAGTTGGTAGTAATTCCAACCAAATGCCGAACAAGTACCAGTGCCTGCGGCAAATCCTGAAACTGTAAACGTAATGTTGTCACCGCTTACCGATGCGATAGGATAACGACCAGATAAGAATGTTCCCGTTCCTGAAAACAGTCCTAAGTACATTGATTGCCCCACGTTTTCGGCTGTGAACCCGTGACCACTTGGAAATGTTACTACTATTACCGTGGCCGAGCTTATGGTATAGGCAAGCCCGTCACCTATTACGTCAACCAGTTCGACAAAAAAGTTATTGTTTGCGTTACGTTGTGATAGCGTTGAACGCGCTCTTAATCGAATGCCTCCTATCCAAGATTCATTTGATCGTATAATTGTTTCACTTCTTGCGGTTGTACCTGCTAAAATTACAAGATTACCACCTGTCTGATCTACATCCATACCAGCACCTATACCACCTACAATAGTACCCCAGTCTGAATCTACCGAGTTGGAAAGAGCCTTAGTAAATCCGATTCGGTCAATGTCTTGAGGTATCTGCCTGACTAACATTGCAGACTCATCGCCCTGTGGTGTTGTCGAAAGTTTAGGCGCACCGTTGTAAGGCTGTGATAATGCAGCCGTTGAAATAAGTAAAAAGAAAAATATTTTTTTCATTTGTTAGTTAGTTATAATCCATCGTCCATCAATTCGCTCCATGTGACATGGAACGTTATAAAGTAATTCAGTTACCACCGTCACCCGATCTGCTAGGTAAACTGTCGCGCCAGTGAAACTCCACACTCTTGTATCTTCTGTGTTATAAAATTTCATTACGTCACCATTAGCACCCGTTGGAATTGTTATCACTCGGTTAGTAGAAGCTACCCCGTCTAAAATATTGTGAACCCCGTTTAGTGTGGCTGTGAAATTTGCGTCCGTTGCGTTGGCTACAAGTGTGGTAGGTGCGTAGTATGTACCGCCACCACCTGCTGTTAAATCATAAGTAGTACCTCCAGGAACTCTCCACATTGGTAAAAATGTAGATGGATCAGTGTAGAAGAAAGCACCTGCTGTTGGATTACCTGTTGGCGCGGCTGTGGCTACACCAACAAACATTCCTTTTTGCATTGATTGAAAGTTTACCGTTGGAAGACTTATAAGTGATAAATTACCATTGACACCCGTACCCGATTTTTCCCCTATTCCTAAGTAAACATTACCACTACTTCCATTTCCACCGGAAACAGACGCACTATAAATTTGGACATCACCAGTAGATCCACCACTTCTAGGGCCTGATCTAAACCATGCAGCCGATCCAGCATTTGATTGAAATATTGCATTACCTGTATTACCTTGAAATATAGCATCTCCACCAGTAGAGCTTTGTACCTGAAAAGACCCACCCGATTTAACATCTATAATTAATCCAACATTAGTTGCACTTCCTGTTGCAGATATTGTTCTTGTTGATCCAGATAAACTTGTTCCTAAATTTAGGTTACCTGTAGCATCAGCAAATACTCCACTTGGTACAGCATTAGTACCATTGCTCATCATCAACTCGTTGTTAGCTGCTGTGTTGGTTAAAAAAGAAAATGGTGACCAACCTGTACCATTATGAAAATAAGGTACGTTGGTGTCTACTGTCAACATTCCGTTTACAGGAGTTGTGATAGATGCTCTAGTAGCCTCTGTGAGTTTTAAAGCAAGCGTTGAAC
>Ga0315901_10006537_pt1 | contig 13934 bp, 8 predicted proteins | sample LakEriMetagenome_10_FD_203761 | JGI IMG/M metagenome (GOLD analysis project Ga0315901, IMG submission 203761) | Freshwater fungal communities from buoy surface, Lake Erie, Ohio, United States - Buoy 2 MA116 | ecosystem: Environmental > Aquatic > Freshwater > Lake | place: USA: Lake Erie, Ohio... | reverse complement strand
ACCCGCTGCGCAGATATTCCTTAATGATAAAGTGTTGCTGTTCAATGCTAAAATGCTGTCGTGGTTGTAACAATCTGATCTCATCCATTTTAAATAGTTTTGTGTAAACCTATTTCAGGACAAGTCATGTGTAAACCTATTTCAGGACAAATAATAATTAGTCTAATATCAATTTTGAACTACGTTAAAATCTCTTTCACCACTTTACCATGTACATCTGTTAGCCGGAAGCGGCGGCCCTGAAACTTAAAGGTCAGTTGTTCATGGTCTACTCCCATGAGATGCAAGAGGGTAGCCTGGAAATCATGGATGTGTACAGGATCTTTGATGATGTTATAACTGAAATCATCGGTCATCCCGTAACTGAAACTTTTCTTCACCCCTGCACCGGCCATCCACATGGTGAAACAACGTGGGTGATGATCGCGGCCATAGTTGTCAGCTGCTATCTTTCCCTGTGAGTAAACTGTTCTTCCAAACTCACCACCCCAGATGACAAGTGTATCATCGAGCATCCCTCGACGCTTGAGATCCGTGATCAAGGCTGCTGTTGGTTTATCGATCTGCTTGCACTGGTGTTCCATACCTTTTGGCAGAGAACCATGGTGGTCCCAGCCCTGATGATACAACTGCACAAAGCGAACATCCTTCTCCAATAATTTTCTCGCCAACAGACAATTGGCAGCATAGGTGCCACTATCTTTGCTGTCTGCTCCGTACAGGTCAAAAACTTCCTGTGGTTCCTTTGAAAGATCCATGATCTCCGGAACAGAAGTTTGCATTCGGAAGGCCATTTCATATTGGGCAATGCGTGCATTCACTTCAGGATCTGCCCAAGGCTCATTTTGCAACTGATTCAATTCACGAAGGTACTTCAACATCTCTTCCCTGTCATTTCCGTCATACCCCTCCGGGTCTTTTAAAAACAATACGGGATCCTTACCGGATCTGAATTGTACACCCTGATGTTCAGATGGCAGAAATCCGTTGCCCCATAGCCTGGCATATAGAGGCTGATCTTTCGATGCATTTTTGGAAACGAGAACAATGAATGCCGGAAGGTTTTTGTTCTCCGATCCTAATCCATAACTGACCCATGAGCCGATCGATGGTCTCCCGGGAAGCTGATGTCCTGTCTGAAAAAAAGTAATCGCAGGATCATGATTGATCTGCTCCGTGTACATCGATTTGATGATGCAGAGTTCATCTACCACACCCGCTGTATGCGGAAGCAATTCACTTACCCATGTTCTGGATTTGCCGTGCTGATTGAATTTATAAACAGAAGGTACAACTGGTAAGGAAGACTGATTAGCACTCATGCCCGTCAGTCTTTGTCCTTTGCGTATCGAATCCGGCAGCTGTGTGCCATATAGTTGCTGCAGCTTGGGTTTGTAGTCAAAGCTTTCAAATTGCGAGGGACCACCGGCCATGAAAAGAAAAACCACACGCTTTGCTTTGGGAGCGATCATGGGAAGTGCTGATTGGATCTGCTCTTCCAGACTTCCGGCATGGGCGCTGAAAGGGGATAGCAATTGCTGCAATGCAAATGCTCCCATACCCATTGCCGTACGGTTTAAAAAATTGCGACGATCCAGTTGCCGGTAAGCATCTGACAACGCAGGGTCTTGGATTCTTTTATCGTCGTTATGATGACTCATGTTATCGTTTTGTGATGACAGCATCGCTGTTCAAAATGGTGCTGGCTACTACAGCGTTGGATGCTATGGACGCCTTGTTCAGTTCGCTGTTTGTTCTATAGAGCCCTGTCTTCAACCAGCCTGCTGCTTTTTCAGGTTGCCGACTGAATTTTTCAAATTCCTTTTGTCTGAGGGCAAGCAATAGTTGCAATTCCTTTTCAGAAGGAATTCGTGCTGTAAGCCTGCGATATGCAAAGCGAATGGCTTCCTTATCATCTTGCATTCCTGCCATTTGCTCTCCCAATACTTTTGCCACTTCCACATATGTTGGATCATTGAGGAGTACGAGAGCCTGCAGAGGAGTGTTGGTTTTTTGGCGGCGCGACAAACAGGAGCTTCTGTCGGAAGCATCAAAGGTAGACAGGGTGGGATGAGGCACAGTTCGTTTGGTCACCACATATAAACTTCTTCTGTACACCGCATCTGTGCTGTCTTGTACATAGTTTGCTGAATTGATCTCCCACAAGCCGGAAGGCTGGTAGGGTTTCACACTGGGGCCACCGATTTTTTTATTGATCAATCCTGCAGCCGCCAATGCATTGTCACGCATCATCTCCGCGGTGAGTCTGGTGGCGGGACCTCTTGCGAGCCATTTGTTTTCCGGATCCAATTCTCTGAGTGAAGCGGATGCAATGGATGACTGCTGATAGGTTTCTGATGAGGTAATCAGCCTGATGATATGTTGCACATCCCAGCCTGATTCACGGAATTCTACAGCCAGCCAGTCGAGCAGTTCCGGGTGACTGGGCAGTGATCCCTGGTTTCCGAAATCTTCACTGGTCTTTACCAATCCTGTTCCAAAAAACTGTTGCCAGATCCTATTGACTGCTACCCTCGCAGTCAGCGGATGATCGGGATGGGTGAGCCATTGTGCGAGTCCGTAACGATTCTTCGGAAGGCCGGCAGGAAAACGAAAGATCTCTTCGGGCGTATTTGGATAGACCTTTTCACCCCGTAAATCATATTGACCCCGCTGCAGCAGATAAGAAGATTTTGGTGTTGACATTTCCTCCATCACCATCAATTCCTTAACGGAACGCATCGTATCCAATAATGCAATGCGCAAAGCATGGAGCGATTGCATTTCCTTTTGAACGTTTTCATCGATCACATGGGCATAATAATCGGTCAGCATTTCCTGTTGAGACGGATTCAAATCTTTTGGTGAAATTTTTGCGATTTCTGACCAACTGTTTTTTCCTGCCAGTATTCCGATTTCAAAGCTGGTCAGCTTTCTATTGTACACCAATATCTCATCCACCTTGCCACCGGTGAAACCGGAACCGCGATACCATCCTCCGATCTGAAGTGCCGGTTCATTCTTATTGAAGAAGATGATGTCTTTATAAAGTTTATCCTTGATGACTTCCGTCAACATTTTTTTTCCATCCATGAAAAGATGCAATCCTGATGCCTTAGATGAACCGTCGTAGCTGAGTGCCAGATGGATCCATTGTTCTCTTGGGATCTCCTGTAGGGTTTGTTTGATGATGGCATTCGAGGGGGCTGTGTGGGCCATGATGATTTCGAACCGGTTGTTCTTCATCGATACGCTATAGCCCTTGAAGTTGTACAGTCTTTCTGCATCGGCCTTGTGGAAAATTACGCCCTCCTTGAATTTTTTCGGAATCCATATCCACATACCGATTGTAAAAGGATCTGCGCTCCGGAATACTCCGGTATGGTTGAGGTCGAGATAGACATCGCCATTCAGTTGCAATGCTTGTTGATGAATGCCATTGGTGAATACCGGTTTATCTCCCTTTGATCCCCAGTCGTGCTCCATTTCCCCTTTCTTGCTGGTATCCAAACGATCGGATAAAGTTCTATCCAGCGTATGATGAGAACTCAGTCCGATGGCAGGAATTTTCTGTTGTTGCAGGGTTTGGTAGGAACCTTTTTCTATCCACTCTTTTGCTCTGCTACCGGCAAGGAGATATTGGCTTACGGTTTCTTTTTCCTGTTCGCTTATATTCTTTTGTAAGGATTGTATATGTGCTTCCTGTTGCTCAGTAGGCAATGGCAGTGCGGGCGTAGGAATGTCATCGTTCCAGGAAATCTGTCCGGCCTCTAATACATTATTGAAAAAAGAAAATACCTGATAATAATTTTTCTGTGAAACGGGATCGTATTTATGGTCATGGCATCTCGCGCATCCGATGGAGAGTGCCATGAAGGCTTCTCCAAAAGTATTGGTACGATCCATCACATATTCAGTCTGAAATTCCTCTTCCACGATGCCGCCTTCCATGTTCTGCTGGTGATTGCGGTTGAAGGCAGTGGCGATGATCATGTTGCGGTTGGGGTTGGGTATCAGGTCACCTGCCAGCTGTTCATGAATAAAGCGGTCGTAGCGCATATTTTTATTGAAGGCATTGATGACCCAGTCGCGGTAAGGCGACATATCGCGCATACGATCGACCGTATAACCATGGGTATCTGCATAGCGTGCGAGATCCAGCCAATCTGCCGCCATGCGTTCACCATAGTGTGGCGAGCGGAGCAGTCGATCGATCTGCTTTTCGAATGCGTTGGGAGATCCATCGGCGAGGAATGCGTCGATCTCCTCCGGTGTGGGTGGAAGTCCGGTGATGTCGAGGCTGGCCCTGCGCAGCAGCAATTCTTTGGATGCTTTGGCTGTGGGTTGAAGACCCATGCTATTCAATCGTGCGCGGATAAATCGATCGATCGGATTAGATACTCCGTTTATTATCGGCGGTGTTGCGCGTTGCGGTTTTACAAATGCCCAGTGTGGTTTGTATTCAGCACCTTGTTCGATCCATCTGATAATCGTTGCTTTTTCTTTGGCACTCAAAGTAAGATGCGAGCCTGGAGTGGGCATGACGTATTCCGGATCATGTGACAGGATACGATGGAAGACCTCACTGTTTTGCAGATCTCCTTTTCTGATCGCAAATTTTCCGGGAGATTCGGGAAGTGGACCAAAAGCAGATGCAGATTTATCGAGTCGGAGTCCTGCTTTTTGTTTGGCCTTATCCGGACCATGACAAGCAAAGCATTTGTCGGACAGGATGGGCTTGACATCCATGTTGTAATCCAGTGTTCCCGTCAGGGCCTGGTATTCTTTCCTGACATCAGCATCCATGGTCAGGGGTTTTGTTATGTTGCTGACGGGAATAATCTCTTCTGTAGGCTCTTCTTCTGCAATAGTTTTTTTCTGTTGTTGAAATGAAGTAAAAAGGGCGCCTCCATTGATCCATTCACGGATCTTGTTGATCTCGGAAGAGGACAATTGTTTTTTTCCTTTGGGTGGCATGTGGTCCTCATCTTCCAAGGGAAGCATCAGGTGCGTATAGAGTTTGGAGTGTTGCGCATCCTTGGGGGTCAGGATCTTGCCATGTTTGCCCCCTTTGCGGATAAAGGATTCGGTGTCGAGGCGCAATCCCCCTTTCATTTTCACAGCCGAATGACAGTTATAGCATTTCTGTTTGAGTATGGGTTGAATCTCTTGTTGATATACGGAGTAGATGTTGCTATCTGAAAGGATGCTGATTGTTGAAGAATCTATTTTGGCAACCGGTTCTTTTTCGCTGATCAGTGCTGATTCATTTGATCCGAAGAGATATCCTTCGCCATGCGTAAGGGTGCCACCCAAGTGGCTGGCGAAACCCATGGTCAGTGTAGTAATCCAAATAAGTTGACGTCTGTATGCAGCAAAGAAAAATGCTGCCATACAAAGTATAGCGGTTGCTATACCAGATTGCAGATGACGGTTCACCAATGTTGTTTCATATTCACCGGAAAGGGATAGCAAATAGCCGGCAATACAAGAGGCTATTGCTCCGATGGAAGCAACCATCAAGCCCAGTTTCACTGCTTCCGCCATGGATTCCCATTTTGGTTTAGGCAGTATGGATACGACAAACACCAGCAGCAGGGTGCCTATGGGTAAGTGAACCAATAAAGGATGCAGGTGGCCTAAGGTGGTTGTCATGGCAGAGGCTTGGAGATATTTTAATCCTTATTCTTAAAATTATGATTTTATCATCATGTAGATCCTCTTATTATGAGTTTACCGGGCACCAATTTGAGTGATGTTTCTCTTTCACCTGATATCAATTGATCCAGCAAAATCCTGCAGGCCTCTTCTCCTATCTCTTTTGTTTGCACATCATAGGTAGTCAATTGTGGTTCTATGATCTCACCGGTATATTCATTGCCAAAACCCGCCACTTTTATTTTACCTGGGATGCTGATTTTTTTGGTCTTGAGGTATTGGATGATCTGCACTGCACTTTTATCTGATATGGAAAAGATGGCATCCACTTTCGGATTTAACTTAAGCCAACTGTCGGTTGTACGAATCACTTGCTCAGTACTGAAATCAATATGAGCGATCAGTTTCGGATCAAGTTCTATTCTATGTTTTTTCAAAGTAAGTTTATATCCTGCCAGTCTTTTTTGTGTAATGGAAAGCTTTTTGGGTCCTAACATGAGGGCTATTCTTTTACAGCCCTTTTTGATCAGGTGTTCTGTAACGGCAGAGGCACCAGTTTCATCGTCAGCGTGGATCTTCGGCAGTGGGAGATCCTCTGATACGCGATAAAATTCAACAATGGGAATCCTCTTGCCCATATGAATGCGAAGATGATCTGATGTGCTGGTATGCAGGGTATGGCAGATCAGCAGACCATCAATCATATTGTTCATCAGTGCCTGGGTGTTCATGATCTCAGTGTAGTGGTTTTCGTCGGATTGACAAATAACAATCCGGTATCCCGAAAGCGCAGCGACTCTCTGTATCCCGCTGAGCATGGATGAGAAAAAGGTTGCGGTGAGGTTGGGAATGATGACCCCAATCGTATGGGTGGTTCGGTTAACCAAGCTTTGCGCAAGGATATTGGGTTGGTATTGCATGCTTTGCGCCAATCCCTTGATATGGTTCCGTGTGGATTCATTGATGTCGGGGTGGTCGTTGAGCGCGCGAGATACGGTGGTAATGGAAACCCCGGCCACTTCCGCAATGTCTCTTAATGATGTTTGTCCGTCTTGCTTTCTTCTCTCCTCCCTGGTTTGTTTTTTGGGGCTTCTTACAATGAAATGATAGTTGCAATCCTTGCAATAAAAACGTTGTTTGCCCCTTACAATCCCTGATTTGAGGATGCGTTCAGGTTGATTACATTTCGGGCAATTGATCCTGGGCATACAACAATTTTATCTATCTATCGCAAACGTTTGCGTAATGGTTAACGATAGATAATGATTTTGCGAGGATACAAATCTTATTGCTTAATAGCAAATTCTTATCTACTTTAAACCTTCAGAAATATGGTTCCAGCATGATGGTTGATGAGGGGGGATCACCCCGTTTATTAAAGTCTATTGCATTGCAGGTTGATATTGTAGTGACCGGTGGCGGACTGGCAGGTGTATGTGCATCCATTGCAGCTGCAAGGGCAGGATCGAAGGTTGTTCTGGTGCAGGATCGTCCCGTACTGGGAGGAAATGCATCCAGTGAAGTACGGCTCTGGATTTTGGGTGCCACTTCCCATATGGGCAACAACAATCGTTGGGCACGCGAAGGCGGTATTGTTGATGAATTGCTCGTCGAGAATCTTTATCGCAATAAGGAAGGGAATCCTCTGATTTTTGATACTATACTTCTGGAAAAAGTAATGGCGGAGAAAAATATCATGCTCTTGTTGAATACTTCTGTCTATGAAGCAGATGTCAAAGCTCAGGGTATGATCAATACCGTCAATGCATTTTGTTCCCAGAATCAGACGCGGTATATTTTGTCTGCGGAACAATTCATTGATGCATCGGGCGATGGCATTCTTTCCTTTTTGTCGGGTGCGGCATTTCGTATGGGTGCAGAATCAAAAGATGAGTTTGGAGAGTTGTTTGCACCAACATCAGCCTATGGAGAATTATTGGGTCATTCCATATATTTTTATACAAAAGATGTAGGCTTTCCGATAAAATACACAGCACCTGCATTTGCATTAAAAGATATAACCAGCATTCCACGTTATCGTTCTTTCAACAGCAAGGATCAGGGGTGCAAGCTTTGGTGGATAGAATATGGAGGACGACTCGACACAGTGCATGATACTGAAAAGATCAAATGGGAGTTGTGGAAGATTGTCTATGGTGTTTGGGATCACATCAAAAATTCAGGTGAGTTCCCCGATGCTGCCAATCTTACATTGGAGTGGGTGGGTACAATTCCTGGGAAAAGAGAGAGCAGAAGATTTGAAGGCGACTATATACTCCGTCAGCAGGACATCATTGAGCAGCGAAATTTTGAAGATCAGATCGCGTTTGGTGGCTGGAGCATTGATCTTCATCCTGCCGATGGCGTATTCAGTGAACTACCCGGTTGCAACCAATGGCACAGCAAAGGAATTTATTCCATTCCATACCGTTGTGTATACAGCCGGAACATCAACAACCTCTTTTTGGCAGGGAGAATCATCAGTGCTTCTCATGTTGCATTTGGATCTTCAAGGGTTATGGCCACAGGAGCGGCCATAGGTCAGGCTGTAGGAACGGCAGCAACCATTTGTATTGAGCAGGCTTTGCAACCAAGAGAGCTGGGTCAAAAAGGATATATTGAAAAGCTGCAGCAAAATTTATTGTCATCCGGGGTCTTTCTGCCTGGGCTTACCAATCAATCAACCAGCGATCTGGTTCAAGTTGCCGAGATCCGCTCCAGTTCATATTACCAATTCAACGGTTTCCGGCAGAATGGGGAATGGATGCAGTTGCAGTCTTCATTTGCGCAAATGATTCCCTGCCAGGCTGGTCCCGTGCCAGGCTTCTCTTTTCAGTTGAAAGTTTTGCAGCAGACAACAGTAACCATACAATTACGCGTATCTGAAAAGAAATCGAATTATACTCCTGAGAAAATCCTTGCTGAAAAAAGCCTTGCTTTGAGCGAGGGCATTCAGGATATTTATTTTGATGCGGGTCAGTTTCTCTCAGAAGATCAATACGTATACATGGTCATCCTCAAGAATGATGCTGTATCCATTCCATTGACCGATTTTCGGGTCACCGGTATCCTCTCTCTTTTTAATCACGTCAATCCTGCTGTCTCCAATTATGGCAAACAAACACCCACAGCAAACATAGGGGTTGATGCATTTGAATTTTGGTGTCCTCAGCGAAGGCCGGGAGGGAAAAACCTCGCATTCGGGATGACCCATGGCAATGAACTTTTCTCACTTTCCAATATCAGGAATGGTATCGACCGTCCTTATGTGGTTCCCAATGCATGGGTTGCTGATCCTGACGATGGAGCGCCAAGAATCTTCATGAAATGGAAAGACCAACAGTTAATCAAGTCCATTGAGATCTGCTTTGATAACGACTTCGATCATCCCATGGAGTCTGTCCTGATGGGACATCCTGAAAATGAGATGCCTTTCTGCGTAAAAGAGCTGACTATTTTTGATGACAAGAATCAGTCCATAGCCGAGCTCCGGCAAAATCATGAGAGCAGGTGTTTGATCCAATTGGAACATCCGGTAAAAACCAATGCACTCACCATCAACTTGAAACATCCCCATGCATCAGTACCGGCTGCATTGTTTGCCATTCGTTGCTTTAAATCCTGATCCATGGTCCAACTTGATTTTATCGTTCTCGTAGTATTTGCCCCCATGATCTTTTTCATCGGCTTTGCATTTACGCGTTCATTTCTGTTTCCTGTGGCAAGGGAAGAAGGGGAAAAAGAGATGAGTGGCGTATATCCTAATCTTTTTGCAGCATATCCGCCTTTTCAGCTCGACGCAAATTTCGGATTTACGGCAGGTGTTGCTGAAATGCTGCTTCACAGCCACGCCGGGGAAATTCATTTGTTACCTGGGCTTCCTGCAGTTTGGCAAAACGGACATATTCATGGACTTAAAGCAAGAGGCAATCTCACTATCGATATTGTATGGGAAAATCATGCGCTTCAACAGGTTTTGATTCAGCCCGCTAAAACAGGGTATTATAAAATCCGATATACAGATCGTGTTGCCAACCTGCTTCTTGAAAAAGGAAAGCGCTACCAAATGGACTCAAGGCTAGCCATCCTCATTTCAGGATCAAAAATTCCGCTTGAATATTGAAAAAATGACAGGTCTCTCGGGAATAAAAGAATTTCAGATTTTCACAAAGTATATTCATGCATATATGAAAAAAAGTTTGGTCATTTCATCCTTGTTCTTGATTATCATCTATGGATCAACTCAAGCGCAGTCGGTGCAGGTATCAGGTATCTACTCTCATCTTGCACAGTACAACAATGAAGGCGAATGTGGAACGGGAGCCGTTGTGGCCTGGGCAGGAAAATTATGGACAATAAGCTATGGACCACACCTACCCTATGGATCATCAGATCGTCTATATGAGATAAGTCCTGATCTTTCGCGCAGCGTTCGTCCGGAATCTGTCGGTGGTACGCATGCCAACCGGATGATCCATAAAGAAACAAAACAATTGTTCATTGGCTATCATGTTATTGATGAAAAAGGTAATGTACGGACGATCGATCCCAATAAAATGCCTGGTAGGTTGACGGGTATGGCAAGAAGTGTGAATGACCCTGCCAACAAGATAATTTACGCTACCATGGAGGAAGGGTTTTATGAAGTGGACGTGCATACCCTTGATGTCAAAATACTTTTCAAGGATGGCAACCAGATGAGAAAGGAAGGGGCAAATACCCACGAGAGCCCCTTGCTTCCCGGTGTTCATGGAAAAGGTTTCTACTCCGGACAAGGTGTTTATGTTTATTCCAACAATGGAGAAGCAGGTGCAAATGCAAGGGTTGATCCGACAATTGAGGCGGGTTCTCTCAGTGAGTGGGATGGTACAAACTGGAGGCTGATCCGTCGCAATCAGTTTGTTGAAGTAACGGGACCGGGTGGCATTTATGGTAACAGCGATCCTAAGAAAGACCCCATCTGGGCAACAGGCTGGGATCATCGTTCAGCATTGGTCGGTGTTCGATATGATGGGAAATGGAATTTCTACAGGTTGCCGAAAGCATCCAATTCTTATGATGGTGCACATGGCTGGAATACAGAATGGCCGCGGATAAGGAATATCGGCACCGCTGAGAAAAAAGATTATCTCATGACCTTGCATGGATTGTTCTGGAGGTTTCCATCCTCTTTTACCCCAGCTAGAACAGCCGGCATTCGCCCCCGTTCTTCTTATTTGAAAGTGATCGGCGATGTTGAGCGGTGGGGTGACAGGTTGGTGATGGGATGTGATGATGCCACAAAGAGTGCATTTCTAAGCAATAGACCTGACAAAGCGGGCATCCCCGGTGCAGGCCAGTCCCAGTCGAACCTGTGGTTCACTGATCTTAATTTACCAGATAAGAATGCGCCCATTGATGCATATGGCTCGATCTATCTTCATGATACCGTTCTAGCCAATAAGGTATCCGAACCTTTTTTATTCGCCGGATGGGCTCATCGAGCGGCTTGGATCAAGAACCATGGTGATCTTCCCGTTATGGTGAACATTGAAGTGGACATTTTAGGTAATGGTAAGTGGTTGCCTATGAAACAACTTCAGGTTAAGCCAGGATTTTCCTTCGTGCATCCATTTGCTTCCTTAGAGAAAGGCGAGTGGATCCGTATAAAAACGAACAATAACACTGTTCTTTCTTTTTATTTGGTGTATACAGATCCCAAAAACAAGGAGCGCGGTGAAACTGAAATTTTTAAAGGTTTTTCTTCAATAGACGAGGTCAGGGCTAAAGGAGCAATACTGTATGCATTGGGGGAAAGCCGCAAGTTGGGTATTGTGTCGGAGAGCGGGCAGTATTACGAAATGGACAGTACCCTTAAGATACAGCCTGTCAATGATCAAAAGGGAAGGGATTGGATGATCAAAAATATCAGTATCCCCGAGCCCCGCATCAGGTTCGATCAAGGATCTTTCCTTGTGGAGGATAGCAAGGGAAGACGTTGGCGCCTTCCTTATGGTAAGCATAAGTTCACTGAGCTTATGCAGCAGCAAAAAATGCGTGTCGTCCGTGAAGTGGTCACGGAGCGGGACCTGCTGCATCTCGGCGGTACTTTTTTTGAGCTTCCAGCTGAGAATGCAGATGGGTATGCCAAGATCAAGCCTATTGCTTCACATCAATTACTCATGTGTGATTTTGCGTCTTACAGGGGATTGCTTGTTGTTTCAGGGGCAAGTGATACAACAGCCGGAAATGCAGCCAGGATGCGTAAAAGCACTGATGGTAAGATTGCCGTCTGGACTGGCGCTGTAGATGATCTGTGGTCGCTTGGAAAACCCAAAGGCAAAGGAGGGCCATGGTTCCGGACCAAAGTGGCTGCAGGTGATCTGTCCGATCCTTATTTGATCGGAGGGTATGATCAGCGCAAGCTGAAGCTATTTAATCATGGAAAGGATCAAATGAACATAAAAATGGAAATAGACCCAACTGGAAGTGGAGAGTGGTTTGAGGCTAGGACCTTTGTGATTGCACCATCGTCTTCATTTGGTTTCACATTTCCTCCATCATTGCAAGGGAAATGGGTGCGTTTCCATGCGATCAGGTCTGGGGAGATCAGTACTGTTCTGGAGTATTATTGATCTCCAACGATTACACAGGTGTTTTGGTATTGTTTTGGGGTAGTGCCCGTGATGCGTTTGAAGGCACCTTGAAAAAAGACTGGATTATTGTAGCCGCATTGTCGGTAAACATTTTTAACGGTCAAATTTTTTTGGTGAAGTAGTGTACAAGCATGGCTGATTCTTATTTCATTGATTAATTGTGTCAGGGTTTTTTGTGTCTTTGATTAAAAAAAACGAAAGAAAGCATTTTCAGACATGTGGCAAATAGATGACACTTTGGCAAGTGAAATAGTTTTTTGGTAATTATTTTATATGTAATCGTAGACCTCTACGAAACGGTCCATTTCGCTCTTGGGTGGTTTTATCTTGTATATCGAGGATGCAAGATGAATGATCTCGTCAGTGTGTTGTATCTGTTTGAAGAAGTGCATAAATTTTCCTAATTGTCTAAGTCCCTCTTGCTCAACAACTGCTCTGAAACTTTCAATCATTTTTGTTTTTATACTCCCAAAGAACTTTACGCCTCTCTCTAATCTCAGTAAGATTTTATTTATATGCTTTAGATAGGCAGCGTTGTCACATAATTTCAGGAGAAAATCGTCAGTGAAATAGATTGAAATGGCTATTGTTTTTAATTTAGATTTTGGTGAATGGTATTCTTTAGCACAGCGAAAAGTGTGAGGTAATCAAGTTCCCAGAAGAAAAATATCATCCTTGTCGAATTTCCCCACATGATCACCAATGATCATGCTTCCAGTCCCTTCTACGATCCAAAGCAATTCGCAGGTCCTGTGAAAGTGAAATTCATGATCAAAGTGGGGTTTCTCTTCCGTTTTGATCCAAATCTGTTATTTATCAAGTATCGGAGCGTCTAAAAGAAGGGAGGCTTTCATGTGAGGCTGTATTTATGTATACTGATAATTTAGTTTATGTTAGAGCTCCCATTTGCATAATACATAATAGTAGTGGTCACATGCATCTCTATTTTAACGGAAAGATATTCTGTTTGTTTTCATTTGATTTTCAGTTGGATTGTTCAGTATACTGAGGATAAATAACAGTACAGTACAGTACTGCTTTTCTACATCTTTAGAATGTAAATTATGATTATGAATAGTGTTAGTTTAGTTTATATTAAATACTATCTATCAAAAACGTTTGCGTGAACGCTTTCGATAGAAAAACATATTGAATTCATTTTGCCGAATCATAAACAATATTGATAAATTTTATTTTCGTCAGTATAAAAACTGCCAAATGAGAAAAAATCAATCTGTATTTCTCCTAATCGGAGTCTTGATGCTGCAGGTAATATGTGGTGTCAATCAAGCACAGGAAAGAAAAATAAGTGGTCAGGTTTTGTCGGCTGATGGAAAAGCACTCGAAGGGGTGACAGTCACAGTTGAGGGAACAACCCTTTCAACTGTCACTGGTTCTGACGGGACATTTAGCATCAACGCGACAGGAAATGGATTCCTCAACTTTTCTGCTGTAGGCTATCGAAGTCTTCGACAGCAAGTCACGGATATGATGAAAGTTATACTTGAATTAGAGAATGCTGAACTGGAACAGGTGGTCGTGGTAGGTTACAACAAACAGAAAAAAGTGAACCTCACTGGTGCTGTATCTGTGATCAGTGGTGGCGAGCTTACCAAAAGACCTGTTTACAACACCACTGTT
>Ga0315901_10006533_pt1 | contig 13942 bp, 12 predicted proteins | sample LakEriMetagenome_10_FD_203761 | JGI IMG/M metagenome (GOLD analysis project Ga0315901, IMG submission 203761) | Freshwater fungal communities from buoy surface, Lake Erie, Ohio, United States - Buoy 2 MA116 | ecosystem: Environmental > Aquatic > Freshwater > Lake | place: USA: Lake Erie, Ohio... | reverse complement strand
GCCGGCTCGCACCATCGCATCCTGCATGCCACGACGTTCCATGACTGTCTCCTTCACTTTGCGGCAGGCTGCCGATCGGTCAGTTCGAAGCGAAAGAAATTTTTGCCTTTCGGCTCGACGGTCGCGCGCAGGCCGCCCGACCCGTCCGCGTACCGTGCGGGAAGCCTGTTGACTTCGCCGAGGGGAAGGCCCGAGCTGTCATACCCGGTCACCTCGAGTTTGATGATCTGCACGCGGTGTTCACCGGCGGCGGCCCCGTCGCCTGGATTGTACGTCTTGAGGCTGAACCTTCCCTCGCGATCCGTCCGGCCGACCGCCGTCAGGTTGTGCTCCTGTGAATCAAAAGCAACGACCGCGTCGGCGACGGGCGTGCCATTCAGGTCTACCACCCCCGACGCGGTGAACGTCGGCGGCCGCCGCTCCACCCACTTGTCGGCCCGCCGCCCGCAGCCGCAGAAGGCGATCAGCATGATTCCGCCCACGGCCGCCCATGCTCGTCGCTGCAGCGGCTGACGAAACCGACCACAATCACGGGGCTCTGATCGATCGCCCATCACAGCTCATCTCCGCGAACAACCTCGCCGCTCGACCGCGTGCCCAGCGCGCCCCAGACGCCGTAGGGGCTCGCGCCGGCCGTCACGGTCGTCAATTCGCTGGCCAGACTGCCGGCCTCGATCGTGTCGGTGATGAACCGCGTCGCGCCGTCGGCCAACACCACGTTCACGCCGCCCGGGTGCCAGCTTCGCGGCGGCTGAATGCCTTCGTTGAGGCCGTCAGTGGCACATACGGGCCCATTCGGCGGCAGAATCGTATTGAACAAGGTGTAGCCGGCCCGGCCAAACACCGAGGCGTGGCCGGAATGGCGAACCACGGGGACGAGGTTGCCGCTCGTATAACCATTGCCTGTCCAACGGCTCAGGCAGGCGGAAGGGCTTGTCGAATTGTCTACTATCTGGGCGGCCCTGTCGTTGACCGGCGGGCCCTGACCGTTTCCGCACTGCGAGCAGGTGAACCCGGCGGCGGTACCTGAAGCCACGTTTGGGCGAATGCCCTCGGATATCATCAACGTGTTCGAGATACCATCGCGGATCTGCGCTGGCCGGATGCCGCTCTGGAGTCCGAAGAGCCCCCGCTGGTTGCTGGGGAAACTAATGGCGGGGGCCACAGCCGTAGCGGGATCGCTGCCGCTCCAGCCCCCGCTCCACGTCCACCTATCGCCGCCGTTCAGAAGGTAATTCTTGCGGCCGCGGCCCGAGACACCGGGCGCCGAGTCGCTGGCGCAGAGGAACGTGGGCACGTCAGGGTTGTTTCCCGAGCTCCACGAGTTGTTGTTTCGGATTGGGTTGAGGGCATCGAAGTAGGCCTGCTGCTCGATGAACGGCAGCGTGTAGAGGAAGCCATTCCACTGGCCGACATCGTTCCAGGGGGGTCCGGGGCTTGGGGATGTACTTGGGTTTGAGTTTTTCGGCATGACCCCGGCCGGCGCACCGTGCACGCCAAACCCCATCGGCAGGGCTCCATTTAGGCTCATGTGCATGTTCATCGCCAGCCCGAGCTGCCTCAGATTGTTGGCGCAGCTGGCTCGCCGGGCCGACTCCCGCGCCGACTGCAGAGATGGCAACAGCATGCCGACAAGAACACCGATGATCGCGATCACGACGAGCAACTCGACGAGCGTCACCCCCGGCCGCACAGCAGCCGCAGCAGCTCGGCGCGCGGCATTCGCCGGTTCGTTCATCCGTCGCTGGCCTGCATGCGCGATGCCCATCGATGCTCCAAAGGCGGCAGCCCTACTCCGCGAAGATGTCGATTTCCCCGAAAAACGTGCCGAAGCTGAGTTCACTGCCGTCGTGATTGATTCCCTTTGTCGGCTGGACGACAAAGAGCAGGTGGCGAAATCGGCCGAGCGCACCGCGTGCCGAGGAGATCGACGACGCCTGTTGGGCAGGCCGAGCGATGCCGGCCAACCCGAAATAGTCGTCGGAATTCACCCGGGCAATCAGTTTCCAGCCCGCGGCGGCCGGATCATCGCCCACCTCCGGCGGCTCGTCGCCAGCATGGCCATAGAGCACGTAGTTTTGCGCGGCACGCTCGCGATGAGCCTCCCGCAAATCCGCGGGAAATCCTGGATTGCGGCAGAGATGCCAGGAAAAGACGTTGACCTTCTTCACAGTCGCCTGGCGGGCGAGATCGATGAGCACCCCGCCCGTCTCCCCATCGAAAAAGTAGAGCGACTCCCGCGGCGCGTCGGGGCCTGACTGGCCCTTACCGTCGAGAAGCATTTCCGGCGGGCCGCTCGATGTCCGCGTCCGCGGATTTTCGTAAAGCCTCCCTTTTACGCAGCGAATGCCGGCCCGGCCGTGGCTCGTGTCGGCGAAGTCGTCGGCCGACGGCGGCTCGATCGTAGGACACCTGAACTCTGGCGACTCGTCGCCCCGCTCGATCCGCGTCACCACCTGCCGATCGCCGGGCTCCACCTCCATGAGGTCGCCGGCCCGCAGCAGCTGGCCATCGACGGAGTTCGCGAGATGAAACTTCACCTCCCCGCTGGTCACGCCGATCCGGCAGCGACCGTCGGGCAAGGCCTCGGCGATGAACTCCGTACCGAGATCGACGATCCGCCCGGTCCGGGTGCGGACCGTAAACCCCTTCGATTCGGGCGTGTCGGCCGTGACGCGAGCCCGCCCCATCGTGAGCACCGCCGAGAGCAGCGATTCGATCTCGAAGATCGCCGGCCCGGCGAGCCGCACCTGAGCGCCGTTGAGGAGGTCGATCCGCAGGCTACCGTCGGCCAGTTCGATCCGTTCGCCCGCCCGCAAGAGATCCCCCTGACGCACGTTCGTGTGGGCCGCCACCCAGACCACGGCGTCAAGTTCAGCGAACGAGCCGATGACCTCGCGGGCCACGGCGATCGCAGGCTGCCCAGCCGGGTTGGGCAGAGCGCGGTCGGCAGGCCTTGCCAGCCACAGGCTGGCAATGAGGACGATCGCGGCAGCCGCCCCGCCGCGGAGAGCCCACGTCCGCCAGGGCGATGCACCCCGTCGGCCCAAACGGCTGCCGCCCCCGAGGGCTTCGAGCCGCGCCGGATCCACAGGCATGACGTAATCCGGGGTCGTCAGGAGGGCCGCATGCAGTTCGGTTCGCCTGATGTAGGCGTCAAGCGCGGCGTCGTTCTCGGCCAGCAGCCGGCCAAGGGCGTCGAAGCAGCTCGCGTCAGCCGTGCCATGGCAGGCGGCCGCCACGGCATCATTGAATTCCGCTGACGGAAACTTCACGCTGGGGGCTCCGGGCTGGGGGCAGGCGGCTGGGGGCAGGAAACCAAACCGCACTCCTCCCTTACCTGCGGAAACACGGGTTTTTTGGACATTCAGGGCTCCCTGCGGCGAGGACTTTGCCCGGGGCCGTCTGGACCGAATGTCCAAAACGGACGGCTTGCGAAAGGTAAGGCGAGGGGAAATTTTTTTCTCATGGCCGAGTCCGTCAAAAATCCCGACCCCGATCCAGCCTGCTGCCGTGGCTCGGCAGCATCGCAGGAGCGGTTTTTGCAGCTCTTCTTAGCGAGCGAGCGGGAGGTCTATCGCTACGTCTCGGCGATCGCACCTGCAAAGGCCGACGTCGAGGAAATCATGCAACAGACGGCCGTCGAACTCTGGCGAAAGTTCGGCGAGTTCGACCTCTCCCGGCCGTTCACGCCGCTGGCCTGCCGGTTTGCGCTCAACGTGGCCAAGGCGTGGCTGGCCCGCAAGCGTCGGTGGCAGGGCATCATTGCCGGAGATCTGGCCGACCGGATCGCCGACCGCCGGGTTGAACTCCTCCCCGAGTTCAATTCCCGGCTCCGCCATCTCGACGCTTGTCTGCAAAAGCTCCCGCCCGAACAGCGGCAACTGATTGACGGCTACTACTTTCGGCAGCAGCCGATCGAGATCGTGGCCGCCGAGGCGCATCGCACCGTCGCCGCCGCCTACAAGGCGCTTCAGCGAATCCGCTTGGCGATCGAAAATTGCATCGAAGAGGCCGAACGAATGGAGGCTGCGTCATGAAGCCATGCGTCCCGCACTGGAAGCCCACGCTCTTCCTGGGAATCGTCGCGTTTTTCTCCGTCGTCCCAGTGGCCGAAGCCCAGTGGATCCAGACCGGCACGGGGCCCTTCGTCTACACCGACACCGCCAACTGGACCGGCGGCACGATCAACGGCAACTTCTCCGGCTTCACGCTCGCCAGCAGCACTACGACGCAGGTCGTGCAGTTCACCGGCAACTACGACCTCGGGTCGTCGATGAACTTCGGCTACAACTCGAATGGCGGCGGCGATATGCGGTTCGTGGGCAGCGGCACCAATCGCACGCTCAACTTCGGCGGCCTCTGGACGGTCAATCTGACGAATAATAACGACCTCTCCGGCATCAGCTTTGGCAGCACGACCGCCGGCCAACAGCTCAACATCGCTCTCACCGCCCCCACCACGTTCAACACGTCGCTAAGCCGCGCCAACGGCAGAGGACTGGTGTTCCTCAACGACATTTCCGGCACGCAAACCATTACCAAGATCGGCACGGGAGGCCTCATTCTCGAAGGCGCTGCCACCACCTCGGGCAGCATCGCCGTTCGCGAGGGCCAGCTCAATCTTTCGGTATTTGCGACCCTGCTCAACGTGCCCGTTGTGAGCCTTGGCGGCTCGACCGATATCACCCGCAGCGGGGAAATGGCCCTCGATAACCGGCAAAACAGTCAGGTCTCGGGGGGCCAGCAGGCAATCAACAATCGCCTTAGTACTTCTGTCACTCTTAACGGGCTTGGGAATGGTCAGCTGAGCCTCCGCGGGAATGACACGGCCGTTATCTCGGGAACGATCGGCACGTTTGCCAACCAGGCCGGCGTCAATCGCCTGTCCGTCGTGCTTCAGGGCGGAACGGCAAGCGCCGCGACTGATCGCTCCACGACGCTCACGGTGACGAATCTCGCCCGCTCGGCTGGCACCACGCTTGGCGTGCAGGGCGGGTCCCAAAACAATGCCACCACGACCTTCTGGAATCTCGGGCAGGGGTCGGGCACGAGTTTCCCCCAACTCTTGGCGACGCAGATCGGCGGATCCACATCGTCGCTGGCAAACGTCAACGGCATCGTGCCGTGGGCCTATGTCGGCAGCGGTGTCACGCCGTCGGCGTTTGCCACGTACGGCACGAACGGCTTCAAGCCCTACGGGTTCGATGCATCGGGCTCGATCAACACCAACGGGGGCACCGAAGCGTATGCCACCACGATCGCTGCGGGGGCGTCCACGAGCAACGTGCGGATCACGGCCGGCGAGTCGGTGAGCGGCACCACGACTATCAATTCGCTCACGGTCGCCTCCGCAGTGACCGTGTCTCGCGGCGCCCCCACCGACACGATCCGGCTCACGAGCGGGGGCCTGATGGCGACGGTGAACAACCCGACGATCCAGCCGCGAATCGACTTCAATGGCCGAGAAGGCGTCGTCATGTCCAACGGCCAGCTCACGCTGACCGGCGGTCTCACCAACGACGGAGGCAACGGCGTGACGTTCATGGCCGGGTCGCTCCAGGGCGTGGGCCAAGGCATTCTGCTCGACGCAGCCAGCGGCTACACCGGACCGACCAGGATCAACTTTGGCGTCGTCACCAATCGCACGGTCAACGGCATCCCGCAGACATCCGATGTCCGCGTCGATTCGGGCGGCGTGCTCGACCTCTGGGACGGTCTCGCCGGCGGCACGATCATCGGCGCGCTATCCGGCGCCGGCCGCGTGACCGCCCGGAACAGCGGCGGCGTCTCCTCAACGCTCGTCACCGGCTCGGGCAACGGCTCCGGCGATTTCGGCGGCACGATCAACAACGGCTCCGCCGGCAGCATCGCGTTCACGAAGGTGGGCACCGGCACGCAGACGCTCTCGGGCTCCAATACCTACTCGGGGCCCACGACGGTGTCAGGCGGGGTGTTGCTCATGGCCCAGACCACCTCGCTCTATGGCGGCACGACTGCCAACTGGACGGCCACGAACATCCGCACGGGCAGCGGCGCGACGCTCGCATTCAACGTGGGCGGCACCGGAGAATTTTCGACGGCCAACGTGACAACGCTGCTCACGAACCTCGCCGCCAGCACCAGTTCCGCCAACGGCATGCAGGCGGGCTCGGCGCTCGGGTTTAACACGACAAACGCCGCTGGCGGCACGTTTACGATCAGTGACGTGGTCGCCGACACGACCGGCGCGACCGGCGGCGCCCGCGGCCTGCGGAAGCTCGGCACGGGCATTCTCGTGCTCGGCACGGCCAACACCTACACGGGCGCCACCTCAGTCGAGGGCGGCACGCTCGCCTTCGGCCTGGTGTCGGCCCTGAATTCGTCAAGCGGGATCGGCATCAACGCCGGCACGATCCTCGACTACACCGGCGCGACCACCGGCACGCTCTCTCGCAACATCACGGTGGCCTCGAGCGGCACCGGCACGATCCGCAACTCCGGCGGCCAGGCGCTCACGCTCTCCGGCACGCTCACGAAAGACGGCCGGGTGCTCCGGCTCACCGGCGGCACGTTCAACGTGACGGGCCAGATCGTGGGGGCGAGCAACAATAGCGACCTGCTCGTGGACGGCACGTCCACCGTCACGCTTTCGGCGGTCAACAGCTACAACGGCCCGACATTCGTCAACCAGGCGAGCACGCTCGTCGTGGGCATCAACAACGCGATTCCCTCGAACTCGGTCGTGACGCTCGGCGATGCCACCACGCGGGGCACGCTCGACCTCGGCTCGTTTACCAATGCGATCGGCGGCCTCGTCTTCTCCGGCTCCGGCGGCACGGTGAGGATGGCGGCCAACCAGACGTCGGCCGTGCAACTCAGCTCCACGTCGGCGCTGACGCTCAGCTCGAATTCGAGCCTCGACCTCACCGGCATGCAGACGTCGGCTGGGCTTTACCGGCTGATCAACGGAACCTCGCTCACCGGCACGTTCGCGAGCGGCAATGTCACCGGCCTCAACTCCAACTACGTGCTTCGCTACGGCACGGTCAACGCCAACGAAATCAGCGCCCAGCGGAAGGCCGATCAGACGTTCACGATGACGACGGGCACGGTGACCAGGGCGCTCGTGAACACGAACGTCGCCGTGAGCGGCTCGCTCACCAATTCGACACCGACTGGCGGCACGAACCTCGCTGTGTCGCTCTCTTCCGGTGGCGGAGGCCTCACGGTGGGCAGCCTGACCTCCGGCACAAGCTCCATCGCCGCGCAGGGGAGCGCCTTGGTGAGTGGTTCGATCCAGGCGGGCTCCACGGTCGGCCTGCAGACCTGGTCGGTGATCAACACCGACAATAACGCGATCACGACGTCGAGCACGGCCTCCGGCTCGCTGCAGGTCGTGAACCAGCGGTCGTTCAGCCTCTCGAGCGGCACGATCAACCTCGGCAACTTCCTGCGGACGGCGAGCGTGACGGGCTCGACGACGATCTCGAGCAGCGGCCTCAACGCCACCACGGCGAATGCCACGCTCGGCGCCTTCAGCGGCACGAGCACGAACGGCTTCTCGCTCGCCACGCTCGACTCGCCGATCTTCGACGGCGGCACGTCGAGCCAGACCGCCCTCTACACGCTCTCCGGCTCGGCCGCCTCGGCCGGGAATATCACGGGCAGTTTCACGTCGACCGTGACGGCCGAGCTCGGCTCGATCGACCCGGTCTCGGTGGCCCTCGTGGGCACGGCGTATGACCCGGCGACGGCGGTGCTCGCCTCGGGCGGCTCGGCGATCGGCAACGCGTGGACGATCAACCTCGGCGAGTTCAACCAGGGAACCGGCACGAGCACCCCCTGGAATTTCGCGATCTCGAACGTGCTCGCTTCAAATCTCTACACCGCCGACCTGGTGCTCGAGTCATTCTCGACGACGCTGAACTCCGGCGCGATCTTCATGGACCTCACGGGCACGTCGTCGTTCCCGACGCTCGCAGCCAGCGGCACCAACCCGTTCACGGCGTGGATGTCGCTCACAAATACGGGCACGTTCACGAACACCTACAACCTGACATTCGCCAGTGCGAAGGGCGGCCAGTCGCTCGGTGGCTCGCAAAATGTCACGCTGACGGTGACGGGCGTGATCGTCGTGCCGGAGCCGGGCTCGCTCGCCCTCGCCGGCATCGGCATCGCCGCCGCGGCCTACGCCCTCCGCCGCCGGAAGTAAGACAGGCTTTAGCCTGTCGAGAAACACACATTCGAGCGTGTGATCGCGGATGCGTGAGCCGAAGGCTGCGGGTATGCTCTGCCCCATGCATGTGATCCACCTCTCGCCGCTCGACAACATCGTTGTCCTCACCCGCAGCGTGAAGCCGGGCGACGCCATCGATCTCGATGGCCGCCCGGTTTCCATGCAGCAGCCCCTCGGCCTGGGCCACAAACTCGCCCTCCGCCGGATCGCCGCCGGCGAGAAGATCCTGAAATACGGCGTGCCCATCGGCTCGGCCACCTGCACGATCGAGCCGGCGGAGCACGTCCACCTCCACAACATGCAGAGCGACTACCTGCCGACCTACACGCTCGACGAGACCCGGCTCTTCACAGGGACGAAGTGAGGCCCGCGCGCATCGAGGCTCCATTCGGGGCTTTGGGCTCACCGCGATCGTCAGAACCGCGGGAAATTCACACGCCGAGCAGGGCGGCGGGCACGACGATCCAGAGCCGTTCGAGCACGTCGCGATACGGCATCGTCGTGGTCTTCGCCGGTTTCTCCCGGTGGCCGGCGGTGGCGGTCTTGCCCGTGCCGCGCGGTCCCTCGACCGCTACGGCAGGGAGTTCGGCGAGCATTCCATCCAGTTCTTCGTCGCCGTCCACCGGGTGTATGACATCGGAATTCACCGCGATAAAATACCGCTGCGCCACGCCCCACGATGCCGTTCCGCCGCGTCCTACGCTGCCAATACGCCACCTTCTCTTTCGCGGACTCTTCAAGGAGGAGCGATGCGCCCGATCCGAACTGACGCTTTTCTGCGGTCCGACGGCCGCAAGGGCATCCGCAACACCGTCGTGGTGGTCTATCTCGTCGAGTGCGCCCACCACGTGGCCCGCGAGATCCAGCTCCCTTTTCGCGAGGCCGACGTCCACTTGATCGGCTTCGGCGGCTGCTATCCCAACAACTATTCGTTTCGGATGCTCGAGGCCCTCTGCACGCACCCCAACGTGGGCGCGGCATTGCTCGTGTCGCTCGGCTGCGAAGGCTTCAACCGCCGCGGCCTCCTTCAGACGGTCCGCGAGAGCGGCCGCCCCGCCGACACGCTCGTGATCCAGGAGACCGGCGGCACGCGGTCGACGATCGAACGGGGCCGGGAGTGGGTGCGCGAGGCGAAGCGGCGGCTGGAGGCAACGCCCCGCGGGCCTCTTGCCGCGCACGAACTCGTGGTCGGCACCGTCTGCGGCGGCAGCGACGGCACGAGCGGCATCACGGCCAACCCCGGCATCGGCCGCGCCTTTGACCGGCTCGTGGCCGACGGGGCCGTGTGCATCTTCGAGGAGACGGGCGAGCTCATCGGCTGCGAGCAGATTATGGCCGCCCGCGCCGCCACGCCCGAGCTCGGCGAGATCCTGTTCGGCTCGGTGGCGAAGGCGGCCCGGTATTACAGCGTGCTCGGCCACGGCAGCTTCGCCCCCGGCAATGCCGACGGCGGCCTGACCACGCAGGAAGAGAAGAGCATGGGGGCGTATTCGAAGAGCGGCTCCGCCAACATCTCCGGCCTCATCAAGCCGGGCGACGTGCCGCGGGCGGGCGGGCTCTACCTACTCGATGTCGTGCCCGACGGCGACGTGCGATTCGGCTTCCCCAACATCAACGATAACGCCGAGATCGCGGAGCTCATCGCCTGCGGGTCGCACGTCACGCTCTTCTCCACCGGCCGCGGGTCTGTCGTGGGCTCGGCGATCTCGCCGGTGATCAAGGTCTGCGCGAATCCCGAGACCTACCGCAACCTCCGCGACGACATGGACATTGACGCCGGCAGGATCCTCGAAGGCCGGGGCACGCTCGACGAGGTGGGCGCGGAGATTCACAATCTCACGCTGGCCGTCGCGGCTGGCGCGAAGACGGCCTCCGAATCGCTCGGCCACCAGGAATTCGTGCTCGGCTACAAGAGTTTCGAGCCGATCGGCCCGGCCTGCCACCCAAGCTATGCGTGACGCCAAGCACCAGGAACTGACTCCATGACAACCCCAACACGCCTCGCCGGTATCCTTCCGCCTCATATGGTGCCGCTCGACGCGCGAGGCCGCATCAACGAGGACGAACTCGCTCGATATGTCTCCTGGCTCATCGACAAGGGCGTGCACGGGCTCTATCCCAATGGCTCCACCGGCGAGTTCACGCGGTTCACCGTCGAAGAGCGGTGGCGATCGTGTCGCCGTTCTACTATCGGCTCTCTCCCGAAAGCGTCTACGCCTACTTCCGCGAGATCGCCCGGTCGACCCCGATCGACATCACGCTCTACAACATCCCGATGCTCGCCTCGCCGATCGACGTGGCGACCGTCCGCCGGCTGGCGGAGGAGTTTCCACGCGTGATCGGCATCAAGGACTCGAGTGGCGACATCTCCCAAATGATGCGGCTGATCGCGGCCGTGCGTCCGATCCGCCCAGACTTCTCGTTCCTCACCGGCTGGGACGCCTGCCTCGTCCCAATGATGCTCGCGGGCTGTGACGGCGGCGTGCACGCGACTGCCGGCGTGGTGCCGGAGGTGACGCGGACGATCTACGACCACGTGAAGGCCGGTCGGATCGACGCCGCGTTCGCTGGCCAGCAGCAGCTCGCCGAACTGCTCGAGACGGCGTTCCGCGGTGCCGACTTCCCCGAGGGTTTCCGGATTGCGACAGGACTCCGCGGCTTTCGGATGGGCGAATCACGTCAGCCTGCCACCGAGGCTCAACGGGCCGAGCGGAACGCGCTCGCGACGACGATCAGATCCGTGATCGAACGCTGCGGCGTCTCCCTTGGCTCGGAAAAACGATAGGGCGTCCCGTCGGTCCGGAAGATGTCGTGGAATCCGAGCGGGGGCTCTCCGGCATACCTCTTCTGCCAGGAGTGGCGATTTCGACCATTCCGAATGGCACTGCCGACCGTCGGCAGGTTTCGCTCGATCTACTTTTCACGGTGTTTGCCGTGAGTCGGGGCGACAGGACTTGAACCTGCGGTCTCTTGACCCCCAGCCGCTTCCGGCGGGGTCTGATCCGAGAGCCTGACACCCCTATTTTTCAGCATCGTAACGCTTCTCACGCGAATGTGCACACTGGCAATCCTTTGACCGTTTTCGTACGTCGTTTGCACTGTTATTGGGTCAACATTCGGTCACCGCAATGAGCCACTTCGCGTGCTGATAATCGCGCGAATGCGCTCCACGATGAGCGGTCGATGACTCTCGCCTGAGACGGACGACTACCTGAGGCGGCGTCACCCGCGCCGTCTGGCCGCCACGGCCGCGCGACGTCCGCGACCGGCCCCTGCTCCAACCGTCCGGACCCTGGCGATGACGAACCGGCCCTTTGCGGCTTTGCCAGGTGTGTCCGAGACGACGATCCGAACGTCCTGGCCGAGCTTCGTCAGGAACGTAAGAAGTTTTTCCGTGGAAAAACCATATGCGTAGCCGCGGAGCAGTCGCGATGCCTTGGGCTGCGGAATCCCGAGCCGCACCGCGGCCTGCGTCACGGTGATCCCTAACGCCTTCACCCGCTCGTGAATCTGCAGCGCAAGCTCGGCCTTAGACCGCTCTCCCTCCGGGGGATCGAGCCTGAGATCTCGAAAAACGTTGCCGGATCCAACCGTGAAATCGATCGCTCCTCGTGCTGCCTTCGCCATTGGTTCTCTCTCCTGGGCATCCTAAGCGGGCCGGCTGCTTTCGTGGAACCTGTTTTCCAGCTCGTTCCGATCGGTGCGGCAGCGAGTCTATCCCGAGGCTCTTCCCGTGAAGAGCGTCACATCCCGTCCGCTTCGAGGATGCTCCTCAGGGTCTGCAGCCCGGCCGCGTGCTTTGCCGGATTGTCGGAGCGAAGTTTCTGGATGTTGAGCAGCTTCCATCGCGGGGCGGGGAGCATTTTGGCACCCGCCTCGGGAAACAGCGACCAGTCGGGGCTGCCTTCCTCGAAGCTCAGCAGGAATGCTCGCTCCGTCGGGGTGAGGGACGCCTTCACCTGGGCAGTCAGTTCGGCAAACGTCGCCTCGTGGGCGGCGTAATCGAACGGCAGCAGTGTCATGCCCGCGAACTCGCCGGCGAATGTCTGCCTCTGGTCCTTGGCCTCCGGATTCAGCAGTTCCGCGATCGGCCGGCGGTGACCGATCAGGCTCATCAGGAGCCCCGCCCGCACGTCCTCCCCGAATCCCTCCACGTCGAGCAACTGCCGGACATCGAACAGGTCCCGAGGATGCTGGCGGTCGAGGGCAGCCGACACCTTGCCACCGAAGAGTTCCGCGTGTGAAACAACTGGCACCTCGACATATGACTCGAACGTCTCCTGGACGGCGTCCGTGCAGGTGAGTTTCCGGACGGGCCACAGGGCTCCACGCTGCAGCGGATTCACTTCGACCTTCACCCGTGCCCTCCCCCGCTGGCAGTGCACCTTGACCTCCATGTCGTCGGCTTGAGGGACGAGTGTGAGCCGGGCGCCCGACAGCCGGCGTTCGGCCTGGGCCTTGATGCGGGCCAGCCCTGCCGAGATACCCGCCAGCGATGCGGCGCGATCCTCGAGCGGCAGGTAGGTCAGATCGATATCGACCGACAGCCGGGGCATGTCGCGGACGAAGAAATTGATCGCAGTGCCGCCCTTGAGGGCAAAGATCGATTCGTCCGCAATGAACGGCAGCAGGTCCAGCATCAGCCGCACCTGCTCGCGATAGGCTTCGTTCATTCGCGCACCAGGGCCCGGGGCACGACGAGTTCGTACTTCGCCACGTAGGCACCTTTGGGAACGAGGCTCCGGGCGCCCCGGCCAAGATCGATCCGGCCTTGGTCAAGCCTGGCGAACACGGGCAGCGCCGCCCGCTCGGCCATGAACATGAACAGCCGCTTCACCTTCACCGACGAACACGCCTCGAGCAGGGTCTGCATCACCTTCGGCCGCAGCGTCCGCAGGTTCTCGAGTAATCCGTAGGTTTCGACGAGATCCATGCGATCGGGTGCCAGCAGGAGGCACTCGAGGAGCGCCCGCTCCGGCGCGGACGCGAGCAGGGAAAATCCACCGAAATCCCGCGCCCGCACGGCAACGCCCGCCGGCAGACACTTCGACGTCACGTGCGTCACCTCCGCCGGCCAGCGATGCTTCCGAAACCAGAGCGGCGGCCGGACGCCGGGCGCCGAGAACAGCCAGACTGGCTCGCGGCCCAGGCGAGCGAACTGCCCTGCTCCTTCGGCCGCGAGTGCCGTGAGTCCACCGACGTGCACGGCGAGGCTGTCCTGTGCCTGGACCGCATGGAGGGCACCCTGCCACGTCGGCGTGTCACCAACCCGTTTGAAGGCACCCGACCCGACCGACTCGAGCCACCCGCCGGCAACGTACTTCTGCGTGTGCTGCGGCGTGATTCCAAGGGCGGCCAGCGCAGACCGTGTCACCACCCCGTGCTGCGGCAGGGCATGGACGAGAGACTTTATTTTGGAATCGCTGGATATACCCACGGTATATTTCTAGCACGCAAACCAAAGCGCCTGCAAGAAATCGCCCCGTCAGCGGGCCGAGTTCACCGGGGCTTCTACACCTGCGGGAAGGCTTTACTCACTTGCCGCCAGCCTGCGAGCCTGCTCCTTCACCGCGGCCTCCACGGCAAGAACCTTGCGGCGGACTCCCGGCCTGGCCACATAGGTGTCCGAGGACTCGTGCTTGCGGAGGTAAAGCATGAACGTGTCGGCAAAATCCTCACTCGCGTTGACGACGGCGTACGGCGTTGCGAAGGCCCGCGCAAGTT
>Ga0315901_10006532_pt1 | contig 13943 bp, 13 predicted proteins | sample LakEriMetagenome_10_FD_203761 | JGI IMG/M metagenome (GOLD analysis project Ga0315901, IMG submission 203761) | Freshwater fungal communities from buoy surface, Lake Erie, Ohio, United States - Buoy 2 MA116 | ecosystem: Environmental > Aquatic > Freshwater > Lake | place: USA: Lake Erie, Ohio... | reverse complement strand
AGGGGAGCCGGACACCGCGTCTGGCTATCCGCCAACCGCCATTTGCCATCCGCCGGCAACTGCCCACTGGCCCATCGACGAGTCCCCTCTCATCATCGGCGGACGCGTGATGCCATCGCGGTACTTCCTCGCTCCACTCGCGGGGTATACGCATCTGGCCTTTCGCCGTGTGATTCGGGAACTCGGTGGGCTGGGACTGGCGACGACGGATCTGGTCCATGCTGCCATGCTGCTGGGCAAGCGGCAGAAGTCTCTGGAGCTGATCGAAACCGACCCGCAGGACAAACCGCTGTCGATTCAGATCTTCGGCGGCAAGGTCATCGATCTGGTGAAAGCGGCCCGTTGGCTCGAAGGACAGGGATACCAGGGGATCGACATCAACATGGGCTGCCCGATGGCCCATATCAACGGGCAAGGCGGTGGGGCCAAATTGATGTGCGACCCGGACGGAGCCTGCAGTCTCGTGGGGCAGGTCGTGAACGCGGTTCAGATCCCAGTCACCGTCAAAATGCGACTCGGCTGGGACGCTTCGCAGATCACCGCTCCGATTCTGGCTCGCGAGTTCGAACAGATCGGCGTCGCAGCCATCACGATTCACGGTCGCACGCGGCAGCAGGGGTTTCATGGAACCGTGAATCTGGAGGGGATTCGAGCGGTCGTCGAGGCGGTCGAAAGTATCCCGATCATCGGCAACGGCGATGTGCGCACAGCTGCGGAGGCCCTGCAGATGCGCCAGACCACGGGCTGCCATGCCGTGGCGATTGGTCGCGGGGCACTCCTCGACCCGTGGATCTTCCGCCGGATCGAGCGGACGATTCGAGGAGAGAATCCGCTCTTCATCCCAACCCGCGACGAGCAGATTCTGTTCCTCAGGCGGCATTTCCAGCTGATGTTTGCTCAGCATGCCGAGTACAGCTGCCTGCTGTTCAGAAAGTTTGCGGCCTGGTACGGAGCCCGCCTGGGTATCCCGGAAGACCTGGAGAACCGACTTCGCACGTTCGAGACGGTCGAAGAGTTCGAATCGATCGTCGTTGAAATCGCACATCGCCATGGGGAGCGCGAGTCGACAGTTCCCACAGCCTTGATCAAGGTCCCCAATGGGCCGGTCGAGCATTGGTAATCGACCCTGACGCTGGTTCCCCCCTATGACCGCTTGTATACTGCCCACGTCTGCTGGGGGTTTCGCCGTTAGGATCAACGTGCGGATTGGCACATGCCATTTCCGAGGTGCGGTTCCGACGATCCGATCTGCCTTGCAGCGGCGGCTTGGTCATGCGAGCTGCTCCGTGACGCATCTCACCGTGATGAATCTCCGTGACAGACTGCACCACTGCTCAACGCCAGCATGTTCTCAACAGCCAGCGCACCAATTCGCTGACTGGAATTCAGATCATCGGCAGTGGCACCCACGTTCCCGATAACGTGGTTTCGAATGCCGAACTCAACAAGCGGTTTGGTTTTGACGCCAACTGGATCAGCGAGCGCACCGGAATCCTCGAGCGGCGACATGCTCCCGCGAACGTCTCCTCGCTGGAGATGGCCGTCGCAGCTGCGGAGAAGGCGATCCGCAACGCCGGGATCGATCCCAAGTCGATCGATCTGCTGATCGTCGGAACGTTTACGCCCGATTATCAGTGTCCATCGACCGCTTGCCTTGTGCAGAACCGACTGGGTCTTGACTGCCCGGCGTTTGATCTGGCGGCTGCATGTGCGGGGTTCATGTACTCGCTGGTGACGGCATCTCAGTATGTCGCGACTGGCAATGCGAAGCTGGCACTGGTGATCGGTGTCGACTGCATGAGCCGGATCATCAACCCGAAGGACCAACGGACCTATCCGCTATTCGGAGACGGGGCCGGAGCCGTGCTCGTCACGAAGGGTGAGTCCACTCAGGGTCTTGTCTGTTACCAGATGGGAGCCGACGGCAGCGGCGGTGATCTACTGGACCGACCGGCAGGTGGGTCTCGCTGCCCGATCACAGCCGAGGCGATCCTGGCTGGGGACCAGTACCTTCGCATGGATGGCCGCAGCGTCTTCAAGTGGGCTGTGCGGCTGGTGCAGGACACGATCGAGCTAGTCCTGAAGCGGGCCGGGTACAGCGTTGAAGATGTCTCACTGTTCCTGTTGCATCAGGCCAACATCCGGATCATTGATGCCGCGATGGACAGCCTGAAAATCCCCGCGGACAAGGTCTTCTGCAATGTTCAGAAGTACGGCAACACGAGCGCTGCCTCCGTTCCGCTGGTTCTGGATGAAGCACTTCGGGCCGACAAGATCCGGCGCGGCGATCTGATCGTGATGTGTGGCTTTGGAGCCGGTCTGAGCTGGGGTACCGGCCTGTTCCGCTGGTAATCCGGGGTTCTCTGGTCCTCAGCATTTGGAGGCTGCGATGAATCACCCCCGCCCACCGGCCCCGCCTCCACCCCGTGACCCGGCTCGAGTGTTCATCACCGCCGGGCTCGTTCCGGTTGGGATGTCGATCGCAGCTGCGTTGACCAGCATCTGGTCCCAAAACGCCGAGAGCGGTCGGACCGCCTGGATCGTCACGGCAGTTGTGGGCACGACCGCCATGATCTGCGCTGCCAATGCCCTGCAGGACAGGCCGCCGCCCAAGCCCCACGAACCGCCGCCCGATGACCATCGGCCCGCTTGATTCACCCCCTGGATTTGCTGACGGAGAGATCGCTCATGAAGTATGACCTGCTGATGCCGCGGCAAGTCGTCTTCGGCTGGGGCCGTCGGTCGGAAGTCGGAGTTCGGGCTGCCGGTCTGGGGCAGCGGGTCTTTCTCGTCAGTGGGTCGCGGACGCTGCGAGAATCCGCACTCTGGTCCGAGATCCAGCAGTCACTCGACACAGCCAAGCTGCAGACAGTTGACCTGGGAGTCATCTCGCGCGAGCCGGAAGTTGAGGATGTCGACTCGTTCGTCGCGAGGTTGAGAGACCTAGGCGGCGGCCAGCCCGGGGACGTCGTGCTCGCGATTGGCGGCGGCGCTGCTCTCGATCTTGGTAAGGCGGTCGCGGCCCTCGCCACCAATCGCCAGAGCGAGACGGTCAAGGACTATCTCGAAGGAGTCGGTCGCGGCCTGCAGATCACCGAGCGCCCGTTGCCGCTGGTCGCGATGCCGACCACATCCGGGACCGGAAGCGAGGCCACAAAGAACTCAGTGATCTCGTCTCAATCCGGCGGGTTCAAGAAGAGCCTGCGATCGGACCGCATGATTGCCGAAGTCGCACTGCTCGATCCCGAGCTGACGGTCTCCTGTCCCCGCGACACCACAGCCTGGTCCGGGATGGACGCCATCACCCAACTGATCGAAAGCCTGATCACGCCGAAGTCGACCGAGATCACGCGGGCTCTGTGTCACGAGGGGCTGCGGTGTGCGGTCCCGTGGCTGCAGCGGGCGGTCGTCGACCCGACCTGCCGTCCGGCTCGCGAGGCGATGTCGCATGCAGCGTTTCTCTCCGGTGTGACGCTGGCGAACGCCGGGCTCGGGATGGCCCACGGAGTGGCAGCGGCCCTCGGTGTGCTGTGCGGCATCCCGCACGGGCTGGCGTGTGCCACGCTGTTACCAGTGGCTCTGCGCGTCAACCGCGGACAGTGCGAACCGGCCCTGGCCCAGCTGGCTCCCTTGTTCTCTCGCCGCTCCTGGGACACTCCCGCCGCAGCTGCGGACTTTACGGTGGAAGCGGTTCGAGAGCTGGCCCTGTCGCTGCGTATTCCGCTGCGGCTGCGCGACCTGGGGGTGGAGAAGAATCAGCTTCCGGCACTGGTCCCGGCCTCGCGCGGGAACAGCATGAACGGCAACCCGCGCTCGCTTAGTGACAGCGAGCTGTCCGACATTCTGGAGGCCCTCTGGTGATCATCGCAGCTGGGTTGTCACCCGCGTGGCAGCAGATTCTGGTGTTCGACAAGCTGACGCGCGGCGCGGTCAATCGAGCTGTGGAGACGCACGGATGCGCGTCGGGCAAGGTCATCAACGTGGGGATCGCCCTCACCTATCTGCAGGCCGATTCGCTGATGGTCAGTGTCTGCGGTGGCAGCACGGGGGAGCTGATCTTTGAGGAGCTGCGTTCACTGGAGGTCCCGAATCGCTGCTTCGCAGAGCAGACTGCCACGCGGACCTGCACCACGTTGATCGAGCGTCCTACGGGCGAGATCACCGAGCTGGTCGAGAACGCCCGGCCGATCAGTGCCGAGGCCCTGCGGTGGTTTCAAAAGGTGCTGCTCGAATCGTGCGGCTCGGAGGATTGGCTGGTCTTCAGTGGCTCGCTCCCGGCAGTGACCGGACGGGACTCGTCGAAGTCGATCTACCGCGAGATCATGGAGTCTCTGGAGGAGGCCGGCGCGAGTCCGCGCGTGATCCTCGATGCCCGCGGTCCGGAGCTGGTCGAGTGCCTGCCGCTGCGTCCGTTCCTCGTGAAGCCGAACCGCGAAGAACTGGCGATGACTGTCGGGCGACCGCTCAGCGATGAGCCGTCGCTCATCGCCGCCATGCGCGAGATCAACCAGCGCGGGGCTGAGTGGGTGCTGGTGACCCATGGCCCGGACGAGGTCTGGCTCAGCTCCGCGACCGAGCTCTGGAAGTTCGTTCCGCCGCGCGTCGATGTCGTGAACGCCATCGGGTGCGGAGACTGTCTGACGGCCGGACTGGTGGCCGCGCTGGACCGCGGCCTGAGCCTCCCGGAAGCTGTGAAGTACGGGATCGCCGCAGCTGGGGAGAATGCGAAGCAACTGCTGCCGTCACGGCTGGACCCGAGGCGGGTGGAGGAGTTGGCTCAACAGGTCCGCGTCGAGCGTCCGGCGTAAGCCGAATATGTCTGGATTAGCACTTCAGTGAGGTCTGATTACCCTCCCGGGACCATGAGATGTCAAAGAGAATTGACCGAGTTTTTGGGGGAGTCAGCGGATGCCTGACATTTGGCGTGCTGATGTTGGTACTCTGCATCTTTGTCCCCATTAGGCCGATTTGGCCTCCCGCATTGATCGCTGGCGGAGTCGGTTTGGTACTGGGGGTCCGTTATCCGACCTTCTTTTTGAATGTTTTTCAGATACTTTTCTTCTGGATATGAGTTCTCTCCATCACATCGTATCTTGGTCGCGTCACGAGTCCTCGGGTGGAAGTTATGTTGACAGACGAGGCCGAGTTCTCGCAACTGGCACAAGACCTGGATGCAGAGGGGTTTTGGGTCAGGTACCATCCTCTCAGAGTCCGTCGAGTCATGCTCGAAGCTGGAGTTCGAGAGGTCAGAATCGGCAAGATGCGAGTCGCCCGGTTATCGCAAGATGTCGATACGGTCGCCGAATTGCCAGCGTCTGATAACAACTTGCCGGACTCCACGGTCTATTATCCAGGGCTTGGTGCTGTACCGAAACCACCGACGCTGAGTGTGGTCATCTCACCTGGAACATGGTTAGTGAGTCGTACCGATGCTTGCGGGGGACCGGGTCCGGATGACTTTGAAAAACTCTTCGATACTAAAGAGGATGTTCTTGAATTCGTGGTCAGCTATCTGCGTAACCTCGACATCGAATGACCTCTTCCCAGATGCCCATTGAGGCCGATTGGGACTCTTTCCCTGATTGCAGCTGTTATTCAAATCGTCTTTACTGGGTGTGAGTTCTCTCAATCACACCTTATCTTGGTCACGTCACGAGTCCTCGAATCAGTCCTCGGGAGGCAGTCATGGTGCGAATGACCTGGGCTTGGCTTTGCGCGATCGTTCTCTATTGCCAATGGCCAACTCTGGCGGAAGACAAGCCGTCCACGGCTCATGGCGATGCTCTGGTCGCTGAGTATTTCCGACTGGAGACCGCGCGGTTGGCGAAGCGGACGGATGAGTATCTGGCCAGCATTAAGACAGTCGACCAGTGGGAGGCCGAGAAGCCGAAGTTGCGAAAACAGCTGTTCGAGATGCTCGGTCTCGATCCCCTGCCTGCCAAAGGGGACCTGAAGCCGGTCATCACCGGTCAGGTCGAACACGAAGAGTTCATCGTCGAGAAGCTGCACTTTCAGTCTTCGCCAGGGCTGTATGTCACGGGGAACTTCTACCGACCGAAGAACGCGACCGGTCCGCTGCCGACGGTGCTGTATGTCTGCGGTCACTCGGTGAACAAGAAGGACGGGATCTCCTACGGCAACAAGGTTGGTTACCAGCACCATGGAGCCTGGTACGCCCGCAACGGGTATGCGTGCCTGACGATCGATACGCTTCAGCTGGGCGAGATCGAGGGGCTGCACCACGGGACCTACAAAGAGGGGATGTGGTGGTGGCACTCGCGCGGTTACACGCCGGCGGGGGTCGAGGCCTGGAACTGCATTCGGGCGCTTGACTATCTGGAGACGCGGCCCGAAGTCGACAAGACCCGGATCGGCGTGACGGGGCGCTCGGGCGGCGGGGCTTACTCGTGGTACATCGCCGCTCTCGATGAGCGGATTCAAGTCGCGGTCCCGGTGGCGGGGATCACCACGCTCAAGAACCATATCGTCGATGGGTGCATTGAAGGGCATTGCGACTGCATGTTCCAAGTGAACACCTACGGCTGGGACTATGCGATGGTGGCTGCTCTGGTCGCACCCCGCCCGCTGCTGATTGCCAACACCGACAAGGACACGATCTTCCCGCTCGATGGCGTGGTCGAGGTCCACCGTCAGGTGCGGCACATCTATGACCTGTATGGGAAGCCCACCCAACTGGGCCTCAACATTACTGAAGGGCCGCACAAGGACACCCAGGAACTGCAGGTCCATGAATTCGTCTGGTTCAACCGCTTCCTGAAGAAGGCCGAGTCACCGATCGACAAGGTGGCTGTGAAGTTCTTCGAGCCGGAGCAGCTGCGAGTGTTTGAGAAACTGCCGGAGGACCAGCGGAACACGCGGATTCAGGAGGAGTTCGTGCCGGTGGCCAATCCTGCAGTCCCGAAGTCAAAGGAAGAGTGGGAGACGCTGCATGAGCCGTGGCTGTCGGCGCTCAGTCACCAGAGCTTTGGAGATCACCCGCCCGAGCCGTGGATCGAACTCAAGGAGACGGGAGCTGTAAACCAGCGTGACATACGCTGGACTGACTACGAGTTCCTGAGCGAGAAGCCCTATCGCCTGCCGATGTGGATGGCCTCTGCCGAAGGTCAAGATCCCGCCAAGGCCGAGCAAGTGGTGCTCCACGTTCTCGACCAACAGGACTGGGAACGCGTGAACCAGTTCATCGCGATGGGCCAGAGCGAAGCACAGTTCAAACTCGAAGCCGAGTTTGGCAACGCCTGGCTGGCCTTCCTGGATCAATGCCGACAGTCTGGGGTTGTTCACCTGTTCTTTGCACCGCGCGGAGTGGGACCGACTGAGTGGACGCGCGATGAGAAGAAGCGAACTCATCTCCGCCGCAGTTTTGCGATCTTGGGTCGAACCGATGATTCGGCTCGAGTCTGGGACATCACTCAGGCTCTACTGGCCTGGCAGGCGATCCCCGGACTGCGCGACAAGCCGTTGACGATTCAGGGGGCGCGTCAGGCTGCGGGATGGTCTCTGCACGCGGCGATACTCGGCGGTTCCGGATATCGACTGGACCTGACCGATCTGCCTGCGACGGACCTTGAGGGCCCTGCTTTTCTGAATGCCTCGCGGATCCTGCAGCCCGCACATGCCGTGGCATTGGCCCTGGATCAAAGCCACATCACTCTGCAGTCCACCAAACCGGTGAATCCGAAAGATTGGGAGTTTGCGACTGCGGTCAACGCACTCTTGGGGACTCGCCCTGACAGCGATCTGGTTATCGTGTCTCCCTGACTGAATGAAATGAAGCGTGACGATTCAGACGCAGTCAGATACTCGTGGCAACCCGTCTCCCGATGAGGTAGGCTGTCTGAGCTGACTGACCGTCACTTTCGCAGCCTGCCCCATGAAACCCGCCCGTCTGATCGCTGTTTTCCCGACGCTGCTCACTCTGGGCAATGCGGCCTGTGGCTTCGGGGCGATTACGTTTGCAGCCAAAGCCACTCAGAACACGACCGAAGCTGTCATCTACGGTCCGCTCTTCCTATCGGCCCTGTGCATTTTTGCCGGGATGCTGTTTGATATGTTCGACGGGGCAGCAGCCCGGCTGACGGGGAATACGAGCGAGCTGGGCGCGGAACTCGACAGCTTGTGCGATGCGATCACGTTTGGCGTGGCTCCCGCATTCCTGATGCTGACGTTTGTGAACTTCCCGATCTGGCAGGGGGATGAGTATTCATTGCCGTTCATCTACACCCCACGGCTCGTGTGGACGATCGGAGCGCTGTATGTCATCTGCGCGATTCTGAGGCTGGCTCGCTTCAATATCGAAACCGACGAGGACGACGCCCACGATTCGTTCAGTGGCCTGCCCTCTCCCGCTGCGGCCGGTGTTGTGGCCGCCTTTCCCATCGCGATGCCGGAGTTGATGGAGCTGGGTAATCGCGGCGCGACCGCAGCACGAGTAGCGGAATTCCTGATCCCGGCTGTCAAGGTGGCGCTGCCGCTTTTCTGCCTGGCCGCAGCCATGCTGATGGTCTCGCGGATTCGCTATCCGCACTTTGGGACCCAGCTGCTGCGAGGACGCGGACCGCGAAAGAACATCATCCAGATCGTTCTGGCTGTGGCCGCCGTGGCTTGGGCACACGAACTGGTGATCCCGCTGGCGTTCTGTTACTTCGCCTTCGGGGCGCCGATCGCCGCAGGCTGGAGGCGCTTGATGGGAGCCAAATCTCCGCCACCAGCTGCCCAGTAATCACTGCTTCTTCAGACAGTTGTCCACGAACTCAAACAAGGCCTTCGACGCCGCGTCATCTGGCGTACCCAGATTGTCGTTGATACGCGAGTGCGTCGTATCGCGCCCTCCGAACTGCGTGACGGGAATCTCAGCTTCTCGCAGCACGGTCGCCAGACGGGTGGCCTGAGCCGAGGTGTCAGGATGCTCGCCGACGTGCAGGATGAAAAACGGCGGGATTCCCTTCCCCTTGGCAACGTGCGTCACCGCGGAGAAGTCGATGTGCTTCTCGGGATCGTTACCGAACTTCTCGCGATGCCCGAACTTGGCCTGCGGCTGTTTGTGGACCCAGCGGCGAATCTCCGCGACAGTGATGATGGCCGGGATGTCGAAGGTATCTCCATCGACGGGGACGCACCCCTTGATGATCTGCAGCGACAGCCCTTCCGCTTTCAGAAATCGATCATCGGTACAGAGGATCGCCGCCAGCTGGGCTCCGGCAGAGTGCCCCATCACCAGCATCCGGTTCGGATCGCCGCCATGCTCGGCGATATGGTCATGCACCCAGTGCATCGACGCAGCCACATCCTTGATGAGCGTCGCCATATCGACATGCGGCAGCAGCCGGTAATTCGTGGAGACGAACACGCAGCCGCGATCGACAAAGGCCTGCGGCTTCGCTTTGACATCCGATTTGTCACCCGCCTGCCAGCCGCCACCGTGAATCCAGAACACGACCGGCAGGTTCTTCGCCCCCGCAGGAGCATAGATATCCAGCACGTGCCGCTCGTGCCCGTTGGCGATGTAAGGAATGTCCTTGGTCACCTGCATCTCGGCCGCTTCGGAGAATTGACTCACGACACACAGCAGCAGGAACGCGAAAGCAACACGCATAATCGACACCTTCCAGGAGAGGATAGAGAGAACGTCACTCGGGCAGAGCCACCCGCCGCAGGCCCATGTCCGCATACTCAAACCGCGTCAGACCGCTGCTGGCCGCATTGAGCCGGTCGACCATCTGCGGCAGGGTCTTTACGACCCCGTTACGTACCGAGATTCTCGTGTCCCGGTCATAGCTCAGCATCAGGATAACCAGATGCTTCGGCTGGGGCAGGCTACGGTAGATCCCCTCCAGCTCGACACTGAACCGCTCGATCTCGGCGTCCTGATCGTCATTGAGGTTCACGCGCAGCTCGCGCTGGCGTTCGCCCGTATCGAGATGAGCCACGTTCTGGCCGTCCAGGAACAGCTCCCACACGTCACAGCGTTTGCGAATCTCGTCATAGGTCAGCAGGTGCTGCAGGATCGGCTCCGGCGAGCCTGCAGCGAGTTGTTTCAGACGAGTCTGGGCAGCTGCGGTCGGCCCGTTCGACCCGACCGGCTTCATCTCGGCGAGGAAGGCCTTGGTTTCTGCGGGTGTCAGCTTGAAGACTTCGGAGAGTGTCCGGGCGACGGCCGCGTGCTCTTCCTCGATACGGTCGGAGTTCGCTTGAGCCTGATCGAGCTGGGCTTTCATCTCCTCCACAGACGCGACCGAGGCCGCAGCCTGAGCCTCCGCGTTCGAGGACCTTTGCCGCATGTCGAGAAACTGCATGAACAGCACGATCAGCAGCATGTCGAGAATGGGCGTGATCTGCAGAGACAGGCGTCGACGCGTGATCATGCGTGCGGCCCTTCTGACTTCTGGGTCGACAGAGCCAGCTCACGCTTGGCCCGCCCGACGGTCTCCCGCACGAGCCGACGATCTTCCGACAGCCGATTGAACGATGGCTCCAGCCAGCTGTTGATAAACATCAGAATGATGGCTGCGATCAGGCCGGCGAACGAACTCCAGATCGCCTGGCCGAATCGCTGCACGACGAGGGAGACCGACGCAGCCTGATCGGGTGTCTCAGCATTCAGGGCCGCACCAATCGCCAGCATCGTTCCCAGCACTCCCGCCAGCGGGTAGGCCTCGATCATCGTGCGAGCACTGTTGTAGATCGTGTCGAACGTCATCGACTGCAGATAGCGCCGCTTCTCATCCAGCAGCTGCATGCGAGTCAACAGGGCCGATCGATCCGCACCGCGCGTCGGATCATCGAGGACATCGTTCACATCGGCCAGGAAGACCTCGATCTGGTCTCCCAGGTGGGCTGTCGAGTCGAGCAGGCTCTGGTTCTTGAGTCCCCGGGTGAAGTCGAACAGCGTCGACGCGATGACCCGAAAGTCCCGCTTCGACCAGACCCACAGAACAAAGAACAGCAGCAGATGAACGGCAAAGACCCCGACAATGGCGGGGGTCGAGTAATTCGACATCTGATCCAGGAGCCCGGACCAGTTCACCGTGGATTCAGCCAGGATGTGCATGCAGTGATCGCCACAAAACGGCGGGGAGGAGATGAACGTGCCTCCATGATGGCGGAGAGGAATTTGAAACGGAAGACCAGTCGGGCTTCGCTCGATCCGCCGCTCACGCAATCTCCCACGGAAACGCGATTACCTGATCGATCGCCTCGCAGCCCCAGAGCCACATCAGCAGTCGATCGTACCCAAGTGCCACACCCGCACTGGCGGGATAGCCGTGACGCATGGCTGTCTCCAAGTGGCTCTCGACGGGCAGCGCTGACAACCGTTCTCGCGCCCGCAATGCCGCCTGGTTCTCCATCCGGCGGCGTAACTCAGAAGCGTCCGTGATCTCGTGGTACCCGTTGCAGAGTTCGACGCCGCCGATGTAGAGCTCGAACCGCTCCGCCACCGGAGGGGACTCGTGACGAACTCGGGCCAGAGCCGCCTGCGATGCGGGGAAGTCATGTAAGAACACAGCTCCCTGCTGTGCGATCCACGGTTCGACTCGCTCCGCCAGAATCAGATTGAGCCAGGCATCGCGATCAAGCGTTTCTGGTGCCTGCACCCGCACGCCGAGTGAGTCCGCCAGGCTGCGCAGTTCGTCTGCGTTCTGCTGAAGTACCCGTGTCCCGATCGCGCGCTCAAATGCCGTGTCGTAGGCGACTCTCTCAAACGGCTGCTCGGGAAGCTGGACCTGGCATCCGGCCCCATTCGCCTGCGCCAGGCGAACCGCTGCGCGAACCAGGCGCTCGGTGAAGTTCATCTGGTACTGATCGGTGTCTCCAACGCGGTACCACTCGAGCATCGTGAACTCGGGATTGTGCCGAGGGCCGCGCTCGAGGCTGCGGATCGCCTTCGTGAACTGGAAGATCGCCTCGGCCCCCGCCACCAGGAGCCGCTTCATCGCAAACTCGGGCGAGGTCTGCAGATACCGAACCTGTCCGCTCCCCACGGGTACAGCCACGGGATCGAGCCACTGATCGACGCAGACATCCTGCGAGATCAGCGGCGTCTCGACCTCCCAGTACCCTTGTGCGATGAAGAACTCGCGCAGCCCCTGCGTCAGAGCAGCGCGGGCCTGCAGCATTTTCAGCGAAGCGGTCGGAAGAGCCATGGCGTTTACCAGCGTTCCACCGGACCATTGGGGACCGGCACATGCAGATCGGGCAGCACTCCGTCGCGGTTCATCCCCTTCGGGCCAGCTGCAGATATCCTGGCCAGAGCCGACTCCAGCTCTTCGCGCGTGCGGGCTGTCTGGTACTCGTTCCGCAGTTCGGACGAGACCCGCATCGCCTTCAGATACCAGTGGGCCATCTTGCGGAACAGGCGGATCGCCCGGTCGGTTCCCTGCTGCTCCTCGAAGTAGCCGAACTGCCTGCGAAGCAGCATCAGGCGATCATCGAACGAGCCGGGCGGTGAGCAGGTGCCCGTCTGTTCCCACTCGACCAGCTGGCGAAAGATCCACGGATTGGCGAGAGCCCCGCGCCCGATCGAGATCGCCGGGCAACCGGTCTCGCGAAACATTCGCTCGGCGTCGGCGATCGTGCGAATATCGCCGTTCCCAATCACCGGGATCTTCTCGACGGCCTCGACGACTTTGCGGATACCTTCGCGGCTGACCGACCCCGTAAACCCTTGCGCCCGCGTCCGACCATGGATCGCAATCGCAGCCACGCCGAGCTGTTCGAACTCGCGGGCGAAGGCGGGGGCCGTAATCTGAGTGTCATCCCACCCGAGCCGCATCTTGACGGTGACGGGAATCTTGACCGCTTCGACGACCGTGCGCACGAGCTCGTTGGTCTCACTGGGACGACACAGCATTGCCGAGCCCGCTCCACCGCTCACGATCCGGCTGACGGGACAGCCCATGTTGATGTCGATCGAATCGACGCCGCGGGCCTCCAGCAGCTGGGCCGCGTCCCGCATGACTACGGGGTCGCCTCCAAAGATCTGGACCGCGAAGGGCCGGTCTTCAGCGCAGCTCTCGATCAGCTGGAGAGACTTCGGACTTTCCTCGACCAGCCCGCGGGCACTGACGAGATCGGTCGTGGCCAGTCCGAGACCACCCAGCTCCCGACAGACCCGCCGAAAGGCCAGGTTCGTGAACCCGGCCAGCGGAGACAGCATGTAACGCGACGGCAGCTCCAGGGCCCCGTATCGAATCGGGCCCGGATGCGGGAGTTGCGGCGGTGGAGTGTGTTCGGTCATGGGAATGCGGGGGAAAGTTAACGCAAACCCAAGGAGACGCGACAGGATCAGGCAGTCTGGTCACCCGAAATTCCCACGATCACGCGGAATACGGAGTACAGTGGAGTCCGGCGATCCACTACGCTGTCTGAGTGTCGACCGAACACCAATTCGACACTCGGGTCCCTGAGAGAGCCGCCATGAAGACTCGCAAGATCGAAGATATCCTCGAGATGTGCCGGGTCCGACCGGGCAAGAAATTCCGGATCAAGGACCATGACCCAGCCTGGGAAGGGGACAAGAGTATCCCCGAAGAACGCCGTCGGCAGTTCGCGGAACAGCTCCTCTCGCAGGACGTTAACGAACTGGCCGAGGCCCAGGAGCTGCTATACGCAGCCGATACCTGGTCGCTGCTGGTGGTGTTCCAGGCAATGGACGCAGCTGGGAAGGACAGCACCATCAAGCACGTCCTCAGCGGTGTCAATCCGCAGGGGTGCCACGTCACCAGCTTCAAACAACCATCGGTCGAGGAACTGGACCACAACTACCTGTGGCGGTGCTCCAAGGCCCTTCCCGAACGCGGCCGCATTGGGATCTTCAACCGCTCGTACTATGAAGAGTGCCTCGTCGTCCGGGTCCATCCGGAGTACCTGAAATACCAGCAACTGCCGGACATGAAGGCACCCGACACCAAGATCAAGAAGTCGTT
>Ga0315901_10006529_pt1 | contig 13945 bp, 13 predicted proteins | sample LakEriMetagenome_10_FD_203761 | JGI IMG/M metagenome (GOLD analysis project Ga0315901, IMG submission 203761) | Freshwater fungal communities from buoy surface, Lake Erie, Ohio, United States - Buoy 2 MA116 | ecosystem: Environmental > Aquatic > Freshwater > Lake | place: USA: Lake Erie, Ohio... | reverse complement strand
TGGCCATCTTTTTGAAACTTCCGGTTACAGCTATACTTCGAAATACCGTTTTCCGTCATTTCTGCGGAGGCGAAACTATTGACGAGAGCCGTACTTTGATTAGTAAGTTGGGTGCATTTCAAGTACAAACCATTTTGGACTATGCGGTGGAGGGGGAGAAGTCAGAGCGTGGTTTTGATACAACTTGTTCTGAGGTACTCAAAACCTTTGATGAGGCGGTACTTTCCAAAAACGTACCCTTTTGTGTTTTTAAAGTTACCGGCATGGCCGATATGACTCTCCTGGAAAAAATTCAAGCGGGTGCAACCCTTACGGAGGATGAAAGCAACGCCTATGCTCGGGTGAATTCTCGAATCCGAACCATTTGCGAAAAGTCTGCTCAAACCGGAATTCCGGTAATGATCGATGCGGAAGAAACCTGGATTCAGGATCCTATTGATGCATTGGCCTTGGCCATGATGAAGGAATTCAATCGCACGAAAGCCTTGGTTTACTTTACTTGCCAGATGTATCGCCGTGATATGCCCGAGCGTCTGAAACGTTCTATGGAAACCGCAAAACAGGAAGGCTTTATTCTTGGCGTAAAAATGGTGCGTGGTGCTTACATGGAAAAAGAGCGTGAGCGCGCCACAACCAAAGGATACCCGGACCCCATTTGGCCGGATAAAACTTCAACAGATAAAGCCTTTAATGATGGCTTGCGTTTTTGTGTAGAAAATTCCGGACACATTCGTCTGGTTTGTGGTTCCCACAATGAAGAGAGCAACCGCTTGTTGGCAGATTTAATGACTTCAAAAGCTGAATCTGTAAATGGAGTATGGTTCTCACAACTGCTTGGTATGAGCGATCACATTTCCTTTAATTTGGCCAAGTCCGGTTATCAGGTTGTTAAGTATGTCCCATTTGGCCCTGTGTTGAGTGTGGTTCCCTACTTGCTGCGCCGGGCAGAGGAAAATACCAGTGTCGCCGGACAAAGCAGCCGGGAGTTGCTGTTGATTCGGAAGGAAGTTAACCGCCGGAAACGCTCCTCCTGAGCCGTTTCGCCTCCTTTATCCGAACTAATAATTACCTTTGCCGACCCGATTCGTAAGAATCTAAACTCAACACGTATGGCACTCAGTGAACAGGAAATTCAACGTCGTCAAAGCGTTACCGAACTTGAAAAACTTGGAATAAATCCATGGCCTGCCGATGGCTTTCCCGTTAATACATCAGCTGCGGACATTCAGAAACATTATCCGCAGTCCAAACTAGACTACAAGGATGTTTCTCTGGCAGGAAGACTGATGACGCGCCGGATCATGGGAAATGCCTCCTTTGCAGAGTTACAGGATGAATCCGGAAAAATTCAGATTTATGTCCGTCGGGATGATCTCTGTCTCGGAGAAGATAAAACCTTCTACAATACGGTTTTTAAAAAGCTACTCGATATTGGAGATATTATCGGTGTAAAAGGATTTGTTTTTACGACGCAAACCGGAGAAATCTCCATTCATGTCACTGAGTTGCGGTTGCTGTCAAAAGCTTTGCGTCCGCTCCCTGTTGTAAAGGAAAGTACCGATGAACAGGGAAATGTAATTCAGCATGATGCCTTTACCGATCCTGAACAACGTTACCGAATGCGTTATGTGGACTTAGTGGTTAACCCGCATGTGCGTGAGGTTTTTGTGCAGCGCACGAAACTGGTTAACTCCATGCGCGATTATCTGAGTGGCCGTGGGTACTTGGAGGTAGAAACGCCTATTCTTCAGCCCTTATACGGAGGAGCCGCTGCGCGACCGTTTAAAACGCACCACAATACGCTCGACATGACCCTGTATTTGCGTATTGCCAATGAATTGTATTTGAAGCGCCTGATTGTTGGTGGTTACAATGGTGTTTTCGAGTTTTCTAAAGACTTCCGCAACGAAGGAATGTCCCGGTTTCACAATCCCGAGTTTACGCAAGTGGAGCTGTACGTCGCCTATAAGGACTACAATTGGATGATGGAGCTGGTGGAAGAGATGGTGGAAAAAGTTGCTCTAGATCTTCACGGTACTACAGTTGTAACGGTCGGTGATCAGCAAATTGATTTTCGCCGGCCCTGGAAGCGCTTCACCATGTTTGAAGCCATTGAACATTTTACAGGAGTTAATATTTCTGAAATGGATGAATCTTCGCTCATCCAGGTTTGTCAAAAACTGAATGTGCCGTTTGATAGCACGATGGGGAAAGGCAAATTGATTGATCAGATTTTTGGTGAAAAGTGTGAGCCATTCATTATTCAGCCAACCTTCATTACCGATTACCCGGTGGAAATGTCCCCGTTGGCTAAAAAACACCGCACTAAACCTGGGCTTGTAGAGCGGTTTGAAGCTATTTGCAACCGAAAGGAAATTGCCAATGCCTTCTCAGAATTGAACGACCCCATCGATCAGCGTGCACGATTTGAAGAACAACTTGAATTGGGGAAGCGTGGTGATGAAGAAGCCATGACACTCGACGAGGATTTTCTCAGAGCCTTAGAATTTGGTATGCCCCCTACAGCAGGCTTGGGAATTGGAATTGATCGCCTATCGATGGTGATGACCAACTCATCTTCTATTCAGGATGTTTTATTTTTCCCTCAAATGCGTCCGGAAAAGGCTGCTGAATCTTCTGCCAAAGATGACCTTAGTATTCTAGGTGTCCGTGAAGATTTATTGCCTGTTTTGGCTAAGTTGGGCATTACCTCCATACAGGCCTTGAAGGAGCTAAAGCCTTCAAAAGTATTCAACGATGTGTGTGGAATGCGAAAGAAAATGAAACTTGAAAATGTGGTAAATCCAACGTTTGAAGAAGTTGAGGGATGGTGTAAAAAAGCCCAGGAGTAAACTCAGAATTTTTTAACTCTGGATTTTTTTAACTCCTGCATCATCTCTAAGGCTGATGATGTTCCAATGCGGTCTGCTCCTGCTCGTAAAAGCTTCATGGCTTGATCTGCTGTTTTAATTCCTCCGGAAGCCTTAATGCCAACACTTGCTGGAAGTGTTTCACGCATCAGACGGATGTGCTTTTCTTCAGCGCCACCTCCCATAAAACCTGTAGAGGTTTTTACAAAGTCGGCGCCAGCCTCTGCGCATATTCGGCAGCCCTCAGCAATTTCCTTTTCGGTCAGTAAAGAGGTTTCCAAAATGATCTTAATGATCCGCTGTCTGGCATGGGCTGCTTGTGTACATCGGGCCAGATCGATTTTACACCACGGCATCCCTGTTCGAAATGCCGAGAGATTCCACACGATGTCCACTTCATCGGCACCGTGATCAATCACCCTACTAATTTCATCCAATCGTGTTTCCGTTAGGGAATAGCCGAAAGGAAATCCTGCAACGGTAATGATTTTGATTCCCGTGTTCCCGGCTTCCCGGTGTGCTCGCTTTACCCAAAAGGGAGGAACGCATACGCCATGGAATCCAAAATCGATTGCTTCGTGCACCAAACTATCAAGTTGCTCCTCTGTCAAATCGGGCTTCAACCGGGTATGTTCGATGGTAGGTGCGAGTTCCATGCAGAAGTATAAAAGTTAATCTCCAAATGAAATACCTAATCCTTTTGCGGCACGTACAAGGTCAGATGAGGGGTTTACAACATGATAGGATTTAACAGCCTCTTCAAGGGAAACCTCAGATACCTGGTTGTTTTTTAGGGAAACCATATGTCCGAATTTCTTTTTTAAAACCAATTCAAAAGCTTGAACGCCGAAAAGGCTAGCCAGTACACGATCGAAGGCAATGGGTGTGCCGCCACGTTGGGTGTGACCTAAAACTGTTTCCCTGATTTCGGCCTTGCATCCAGCCTCTTTTAATTCTTTGGAAAGTTGGAACGCAACCCCTCCCAGACGAACGTGTTCCGATTCTTTAGATCCGGATGTAGCCACAACTGATTTCTGATCGGCATGTGCTCCTTCAGCAATTACGATATTCACAAACCCTCGCCCTTTTGTATAGCGTTTGTTAATTCGACCGACTATTTTATTCACATCATAGGGTATTTCGGGAATCAGGCAAACTTCTGCACCTCCAGCTATAGCGGTATGTAAAGCTATCCACCCCGCATCGCGGCCCATCACCTCCATGATCATTACACGGTGGTGACTCTCTGCCGTGGTAACTAATTTATCAAAGCTATCGGTTGCTATTTGAACAGCCGTTTGAAACCCAAAAGTCATATCTGTTGCGGAGAGATCGTTATCAATGGTTTTTGGTACTCCAATTACTGGAATCCCCTTATCAAAAAGAGCTTTGGAAATACGCTGTGAACCATCTCCACCAATGTTAATTACCGCATCAAACTGAAGAGCCTTGAGCCGGTTAACCAGCTCCTCCGATCGGTCTTCAAATTTCACACTTCCATCTGGCTGAGGTACCGGAAATTTTACAGGGTTTGATTTATTGGTGGTTTTTAAAATCGTTCCTCCCTTAACATGAATTCCGGCTACACGCTTGCGGGTGAGGCGAATAATTTCATGCGGATCCTTAAAAACACCGTTAAAGGATTCAATGCTTCCGTAAACCTCCCAATCTTTTTCTCTAAAAGCACGTTTACAAATTCCCCGGATAACGGCATTAAGACCCGGACAATCACCTCCGCCAGTCAAAACCAGTAACTTTTTCATGTGATGTTGATTATTACCTGATGGTAAATATAAAGTAAGAGTTTTTGAGTCAAACTACCAATGCGTACGGATCGTTAATAGCGGAATTGTTCTGGGTGCTGATTATCTTTGAAACTACCTCCTATGCTTAAAAAAGTATTTTTTCTGATTCTTCCTTTCCTGGTGATGGCTTGTGCCCATGAAAATGTAAAGCCAGTTGATGCAAATGGAATTTTTATCAATGAAATCGCTGCAAAAGGCGGTCAGGATTGGATTGAAATTTATAATGACTTAGATGTTCAGCAGGACCTTACGGGTTATGTTGTTTATGATGACGCCAAGGTTCGCTACACCTTGCCCTCACTGACCATCGCTTCAAAAGGTTTTTTGGTTCTCCTTTGTGACGGTACGGGGTCAGGTACCAATACTAATTTTAGACTTTCCTCTGCTGGTGAATCTGTTTACCTGGAGGATCCAAAAGGACGTTTGGTCGATAAAGTTGAATTTCCTGCAATGGCAGGCAGTCAATCCTATGCGCGTTTCCCCGATGGTGGAACGGAACTTTTACTCACCGGTGAACCTACTCGAGGATCCACCAATGGAAATGGTCAATACGCCACGCTCCGGAATGCATTACGTGAGCCGCTAATTCCAGGGTTGTCCAACGCTGTTAAAATAACGGTAGAGGCTTCAGATCCTAAAGGATTAATTAGTGTAAAACTCTTTTATCGATTTAATAACAATCCGTTTCAATTTGCATCCATGAGTTTGGCTTCCGGCGTGTATACGGCCACCATTCCGGCAGCAGGTAACTCAGGACAAATGGATTATTACATTGAAGCCATAAACTCCATTAATCTGATTTCGGTTCAGCCATCAACGGCACCAACGGAACCATATTTTTATATCCTAACTACCGATCCAATTCCTAATCTGGTAATCAATGAATATTTGGCATCCAATATTTCTTGTTGCGCTGATCCTGATGGCTTGGCTGGTGAATTTGACGATTGGATTGAAATTTTTAACAAAGGAAACTCTGCTGTTGATATAGGTGGAATGTATTTATCTGATTCCATTGCCAACCCATTTAAGTACCGGGTACCCTTAGGACAATCGTCTAAAACTACCATCGCTCCTGGAGGTTACCTTGTTTTTTATGCTGATGAACAGGGAACACAAGGCCCATTGCATGCAAATTTTAAACTCAACCAACTAGGAGAGCAGGTAGGGTTGTTTTTCAAAGATGGCAGGACCATTGACACCCGGATATTTGGTGTACAAGAAGCTGATAAATCCGAGGGTCGAAAACCGAATGGTTCTTCGACCTGGTCAAAAATGTCACCCACCAGGGGTAGTAGCAATCAGTGAAAACGCTTTTCATTGATCAATTCTAAAGTTACCTTTACCTGATGTTCGATTTCCTTCCCGATCAGCCGGCTTATCAGTTTCCTGATCTCGTAAATGTAGCTTACGTAACCATTTGGGCTTTTTTTCTGGCTTCCCTCATAGCTATAACCCATCGCCTCACGTATAAAGGAGACCACTATCCCAATCAATTTTTTCAATCCGTCATTCTTGGTGCAATTGTTACTTCCATGGTTATGTTGGCTATTGGTGATAGTCTGGCTCGAGGGTTGGGTGTCTTTGGTGCAATGGCCATCATCCGATTCCGAACCCGAATCGATGATCCAAGAAATGTGCTTTTTCTTTTTGCTGGATTAAGCAGTGGACTAGCCGTGGGTGTTTATGGATTTACTATATCTTTTGTAGGTACGATCATTTTTTGCTTAGGAGCAGTCCTGTTGTATTTTTCTCCCTTTCGATCGTTTGTTCATAGTCATCAACTTGTGGTTTCGGCTGTGCTGGAATTGGATAAAAAACCAATTGAATCCTTACTTAGTGATTTTTGTTTTGAGTTTAAACACAGTGGCACTTCGGTAACTGCTGAAAAAGAAACGCGTTTCGAGTATTCCATTTCTGTTCGAAAAGATAAGGATGATTTGGTGCGTAGCTTAAGTAAACTGGAAGGTGTAAAGTCTGTACGGGTTCGTCCATTGGAATTTCAGATAAACGGATGATATGAAGATTAATTATTTTTATCTCATTATCATTCTTTTGGGTATTGGATTGGTAGTCATTTCTCCGACCTACTTTAAGAGTACATCTGAAAGTCTACCGGCAGTAACTTATGCTAAGGATCATAAGCTTACAGCAGATATTGCTGCAGAGGTTATTCGGGTTTGGGTAAAGCCAGGACAACAGGTTAAGCCAGGTGATACACTGCTAGAGTTGAACAGTCAGTTTCTTACACGTGAGATTGAAAAACTTGATTTGAGACTTTCCTCTGTTATTTCTGATCGTCAGGCTCAGAATCGCTCTATGCGTTCGGCTTTAAATTTGGCAAAAGCAGAGGTGCAACTGGAAATTTCGGCATTGGAAAATGATATTCGAATGGCTGATAGTCAACTGTCTTTAAATCGAAAAATTTCAGGCTCTACGAAAGCATCCGGTTCATCGCCATTGGAGATTAAGATTCACGATTTACAAGAGCAAGTCAATATTCGTCGCCAAGAATTGGCGCACCGGGAGGATGAAATCCGAAACCGGTATGCCCTTCAGATGAGCCAACAACAAAATCAGGAGATACTGCTTCGTTCTGAACTGGCTATGCTTAAGGTTCAACAAAATGGACTTGTAAAGATTTCTGATTTTAATGGTGTGGTTGAGAATGTATATGTAAAGGCAGGAGAGGTGGTTGAAGAGTACACAGACCTGTTAGCTGTGCTACCTTCTGCTCCCGGATCTGTTGTCGCCTACATGGCTTCTGGGGCCAATCCTCCAGTTATTGGGTCTCTTATTTCTGTTGTTGGTGTTGGTGACCCGGATCTTTCTGTTGAGGGAAAAGTTATTGGTCATGGGTCTATTGTTCCTCTGCCCGATATCCTTCAAAAAGCCACAGCTGTTAAAGCATTCGGAAAAGAAATTTTTATTGAAATTCCTGTAGGAAATACGTTTTCCACCGGTGAGAAGGTTCTTGTAAAGCAAAAAATCTGATGCATCGGTTTGTACTATTATTTGGTCTCCTGTTTTCTTCCGCAACGGCCTGGACTCAAACATTTACTGTATCTCAAGTTCTTCGGTCTGCCCTTAATTCATTCGAAGTAAATGGATTTGAAAATCAAATCGATTGGCTTAACCAAGGTCGATATGGCCTGCCGTGGATCAATACCCTGGAGTTCCGCACCCGGAATAATGAATTGCTGTACAATCGCCAACAGTATGCTTTAAGATTGGATATTGAGAATCCACTAAAGGTCATTCACAACAAGAGATATTTTGAAACGCAGCAGCAATTGAGTACCCTGCGCAGGCAGCGTGCTCTAAAAGAGAGTCTTACCAATCGATATCTTCTCCTGGTGCGATTAATGGAAGCTGAGCATGTATTATCGATTCGCCAGAAAGAAGATTCATTGATGCGTAAACTGTTGGAGGCTCACCGATCAAAAGTTGGTCTTACAGAATTTAAGGCTTCTGATCTGGTGGAGGCTCAGTTGGATGTTGTTTCCCGTCAGGCTAATTTAAGAGAAGCTGAATTTGATTTTTCAGTTTTAGAGTCACGCATAGCTCGATTGAGCGGTGTCGTGGGCTCGGCAATCCAGGGTTTGAATACACAAATTCTTCCTGAGCAAATTGTTATGGTTTATGATTCCGTCAGACAAGGAGTAAATCTTACCGTTGTGATGGAAAAAATTAAAGAAGTGGAGTTGGCAAACCGGAAATTAGCGATTGATCATGTTTCCTATACTATGGGCTGGGTCCAAGGTATGTATGTCCCATACCGACGTGAGGATGGTGAACGACCGACTGGATTGGCTTTGGGCATCACAATTCCTCTTTTTAATAAAAATAAAGATGATGTTGCTCGGGACCGACTCGACCTTATTGAAGAGGAGGCTGAGCTTCAGCAATTGAAATCTGAAACAGCCGATCAGTGGGCTGAGCGAAAAGAATCTTTACGGTTACTTTTAAAACATTATAAGAATGTCATTGATCAACTAAATGATTTGCAAGTTGAAAGTTTTCAAACGCTAGACACGATTCATAATTACGATCCTGTTCCAAGGATAAAACTTGAAATGGAATTGCTAAAATTTAAATTGCTACTCAGTAAAATCAGGTATTCCATTCTTACTGAATGGATTCTTTTGCTTGATGATTCTGATGTGATTGGTCAGATTCCTTTACGGAACTATCTCTCTGGAAATCTGGAGCGATTGGACTAACCTTATTTTTTTAGCCCGTTGATCAGCATATCGGCTAATTGTTCGCCGAGCTGATTCGAATTAATGGCACTGTTGGGATCGTACCACATCGGCATCCAGTTTAGAGAGGAGAATAGAGTCATTACCGCCAATTTACGGTCGATCGATGATTTAAATTCTCCATTTTTAACGCCTTGCTCAATAATTTCTTTAAATCTATTGATGTAATTTATTCTTAGAAGTAAAAACTGCCGCAACCATGGCTGGCTCAGATGTCGGTGCTCATTCATGAACACAGCGGATGCAGTTAAATCTTTAGCCATTACCTGGATGTGTCCGATGATTCCACGCTTCAATTTTTCGCCAGAAGAAATATTCAGGCGTTCTACCTCATCTAGCGATTTTCGGAATTCCGCAGCCATGTCGAAACATAGGCTTTGCAGAATTTCTTCCTTTGATTTGATGTGCGAGTAGAGACTGGCTGCCTCAATTCCAAGTTTTTGGGCAAGGTCGCGCATGGATGATGCCGCGTAACCTTTTTCCCTGAATAATTCCGCTGCCTTTCGGATCACTTGTTCTTTACGGGACAGATTAGGGTTTTCCATAGCAGTTTGAGTGTTGTAAAATTATATAATTTATTAATGGTCGAAAAGGAATACTTTCGACTTGTCAGTCTAACGGTTGTTTGCTCGTCTTAAAAGAACCAAAGCTTAATTACCAGTATAGTTACCGCTGCTACCAGAATTCGTTTGACCCAAAGGTCGCCGGCAGCCACGCTCCACCTGCTAGCAAACCACGCCCCTGCAGCGTTTCCTACCGCAAGGATTAAGCCCACTTTCCAAACAATCTTTCCGCCAATTGCAAACGCAACTACTGCTGTTCCAGTATACAAAATGGCTGCAAAAACCTTAATGTAATTGGTTTTGGCTAGTGGAAAGTGGTGGAGGTGCGTGAGCATGGCAATGACCAAAAAGCCAATTCCTGCCTGAATGAATCCCCCATAAATACCCAATAGGAAAAACCCTCCGGCACTGAGTACCTGTCTTTTGACAGAAAAAAGTTCTGACTGGTTTTCCAATACTGGCTTCTTTTCAAATAAGATGCTGACTACTACCAGGACCATGATTACAGCCAAAATTCTATTGAAGAGGTGATCAGGAACTTCCATGGCTAACGAGGCTCCGATCCATCCACCGATAAGTGATAATCCCACCAACCACCAGGAATAGGGGAAGGGAAGTCGAATACCCTTACTGTGAAAGCCGCTGGCAGCAGAAATGTTTTGGGCCAGAATGGCAACCCGAATGGTGGCATTCGCCACGGAGCCAGGCATACCCATAAAAATCAAAACGGGCATACTGATTAATGTTCCCCCGCCAGCCACCGTATTTAAAAATCCAGTGATCCAACCAAGGGCAATATACAGCAGCCAGTTCCAGATTTCGTTTGTCATCGTACGGCCATTACGCGTACCAGTTTCACAAAAAGATCAGGAAAGAACCGCTGTACCACCACAGCAAAAACTTCTTTGAAGCCTCCAATCACGGCAAGATTTTTTCTTTTACGAATAGCCTTGATCATTTTGTCTGCAAAAATAGTCGGATCCATTCCCCGCTCAGTGGCTGTATCCATGCTGTTGAGTTTTGTTCCATCACCATTCAGTGCATTCATGGTGATGTTAGTCCTTACCCAACCGGGAGCAATTAGCGTTACGGCAACACCCTTGTATTTTTTCCACAGCTCGGCGCGGAGCGAATCAAAATATCCATGCAAGGCATGCTTAGCCGCTGCATATCCGCTTCGAAAAGGTGTACCTATGATACCCATCACACTACTGACCACGACAATATGTCCCTGATTGCGCTCCATGAAATGGGGCAACAGGTGTTTGGTAAGTGCCACACATGAGAAATAGTCAATTTCCATTATTTCCCGGTCAACTTCCAAAGAAGTGTATTTAGCCAGGCTTCTTTGGGCGATACCCCCATTTAAAATGACTAGATCAATATGCCCATAACATTGAAGGGCCTCCTTGGTTATCGAATCGAAAGTGCTGGCATCCTTCAAATCAAAGGGTAAAATGGAAATCATCGATTGATTATCTGGAGCGCAGGAATTTTTTACCCGTTCTAATTCTGTACCTCTACGAGCCGAAAGAATGAGTCTTGCTCCGCTGGAAGATAATTTTTTGGCAACTGCTTCACCAATACCTGAAGAAGCTCCGGTAATCCAAATAACCTTATTCTGGAAGTAGTCCATGTGGGAAGATTTTATTTTTTGAGCCGTTCATAAAGAACAAAATCAAAGGAATAGGCATGTCGCGCATCGGCTGGATGTGGCGTTCGGCTTATTTCCTTCCATTCCTTCAAATCAAAATTTGGGAAATAAGTATCGCCAGAAACGGAGGCGTCAATTTCTGTGAGGTAAAGCCGATCAGCTTTATGAATAAATAAAGCGTAGACCTCGGCTCCGCCAATTATAAAAATTTCCTTTGATTCCTTTTCGCAGGCTTTGTTCAGCGCTTCCTCCGGATCGTGTGCAACCATTACACCAGGTGCATCAAAATCATTTTTACGGGTTAATACGATGTTGGTTCTTCCTGGTAAGGGACGATACTTGGGCGGAATGGAATCAAAATTTTTTCTTCCCATAATAACGGGATGCCCCATGGTTGTTTCCATAAAAAATTTCATGTCGTCGGGTAAACGCCAGGGGAGATCATTATTTTTTCCAATAACACGATTTCGATCAAGTGCAGCGATCAGGGCTATCTTCATTTTTTAAATCTTATTTCCACGGAAAAATTCCTCGACTGTCATTCTTTTCTTTCCTTCCGGTTGAAGCTCTGATAGTTGTATCCAACCATCCTGGCATCTAATTTCCAATTTTGTTTTTTGATCTGTTTCAATAGTTCCGGGCTCTTCTATTTGCTGTCGACTTGAAGCTGATGCCTTATAAATCTTGAAAATTCTTCCATGAATTTTACACCAGGCTGCTGGATAAGGGCTTAATCCCCGAATGGCATTCAGGCATTTTTTTGATTCGCTTGTGAACTGTAATTCACAGGTTTCTTTAAATAGTTTAGGAGCTACTGGCAACGGATTCGAGGTGTTTGCCTGCGGAATTTCCTGGGCAGTACCTTCAGCAATGGCGTCTACAGTTTTGACCACCAGTTTCGAACCTTTTTGCATCAGCCGTTCATACAGACTACCGGCGTCATCATCCGGGTAGATGGGTTCAGGCTCTGAAAAAAGAATATTTCCAGTATCAATTTCCTGTTTTAGTCGAAAAGTTGTCACTCCTGTTTCTGTTTCCCCATTCATGATGGCCCAATTGATGGGGGCTGCTCCACGGTACTTGGGAAGTAAGGAGGCATGCAAATTAATGGTACCAAATTCGGGCATACTCCAAACTACCTCTGGTAACATCCGGAAGGCGACTACAACAAATACGTCTGCCCGGTAACCACGCAGTTGGTCTAAAAAATTTTCGTCCTTGAGCTTTTCTGGTTGAAGAATGGGAATTTGAAGGTTAAGTGCAGCCGTTTTAACAGGAGAAGGAGTCAAAAGAAGTCCCCGGCCTTGCGGTTTATCCGGGGCAGTCACCACTGCTACAACCTGATGTTGACTTTTGGTTAATGCATGAAGTGAGGCCACCGCAAATTCAGGTGTTCCCATGAAAACAATTCGAAGACCTTTCATGAATGATTACAGTTAGACCTGTGCTGCAAGTTCAGTAAAATTAAGTCTCCACACTAACCTTTAGTGCAGGTAATCAATAGTTGTTCCGTTGCCGCTTGTTTTTGGAGTGCTCAATTTCTAGAGAGACGAGTCGGGCTATTATAACAACCGGGTAAAGCATTCCAAACATAGATTGGAAAATAACAATTGATTTTGAGAAAGGATCTGCAGGAATTATGTCTCCAGCGCCAACAGTTGTTTGTATCGTGAAGGAAAAATAAATGAGGTAAGCGAGAGACATTTCTGAAGGATCGTGTCCGGAAAAAATGAAACTTTTATTATCCGACAGATAGACCAGATTGTATAGAAAAGAACAGACTAAACCGATCAGAATATACACCACGATTGCGCCCATGACCCTGTGGGAGGTAACTTCATTATCGTCCCTCACTACATAGCGAAACAGCAGAATCGACAACATGCCAAAAAATGCCACAGAAGTAATCAGGTCGATCTTCTGAATAAGCGGATCGTTTACCAAGTATTCCAGTCCCCGAAAAACAAATGCCATAATGGCCAGGATCCCAAGAACGGTTTTTAAAAAACCAGTTTTAAGATTATCGTCTATTGACGCACTGAAATAGCCGGCCAGAAGGATCAGGTTAAAAACCAAATCCTGAAGGGCTTCCTCCCATGGCTCCTGTTCAGAAAAAGGAAGCCAGGTAACGATGCTGACAAATAAATATACCATCAAGGCGATCAGACTTCTCTCCTGAGTCCAGTAGTTGAGATTGGCATACCAAAGCGACTTGATTTTTTTCATATATAAAGTGCCGCAAAGTTAGCGTTCAGGTTGGAAGCTCAAAACGGCTCATATTATTTTAACTCTATCTCAACGATGGTATCCAGTTTTTGCCGCTTTGACTGCGGAATTTGAATGGAAAGTCCAAGTTCATTTTCAATGTATTTCAGTGAGGATTTATCTGAAAAAAGTCGAACGGAGCTGATCTTTTTACCAGTAAAAGGAAGTAGGACGGATTCGTCCTGCCAATCCAAAAGATGCAACCAAATTTTATTTCCCTTTTGTGTTGTTACGCCCCAGGGTCGTGGTGAAACAGGGCCTGCTGTTGTGCCATAAATTGTTTCACCATTAACTTTTAACCAATCGCCCATCTGGCGCAACAATTCGGTGTGCTCGGGTTGAATCCTTCCGTCAGGCATCGGGCCAACATTCAATAAAAAGTTTGCACCGTAGCCAGCGGCCTTAACCAAATAACGGACAAGGTCTGTTAATGATTTATGGGATTTATCCTGCAGATTGAATCCCCAGCTGTGGTTGATGGTTTCACAGGTTTCCATTGGCAGCGAGCCAATTTTTTGATCTCCAG
>Ga0315901_10006528_pt1 | contig 13948 bp, 13 predicted proteins | sample LakEriMetagenome_10_FD_203761 | JGI IMG/M metagenome (GOLD analysis project Ga0315901, IMG submission 203761) | Freshwater fungal communities from buoy surface, Lake Erie, Ohio, United States - Buoy 2 MA116 | ecosystem: Environmental > Aquatic > Freshwater > Lake | place: USA: Lake Erie, Ohio... | reverse complement strand
TCGGATTGCAGCAGCTCAACGCCGTCGACCGTGACGCTGAGATCCGCCTTCTCGAACAGGGCGAACGTGATGGCGAACGCCGACTGCGCGCTGCTCGGCGTAAACGTCGCGGACGTCGGTTCGTCGGGTATCGTGAGGCGGGCCATGATCGGACCATGACCGCGCCCCCGATACCCTCAACGCACGGGGCTATTCGCCCATACGCACCGCCTCTCGCCGCGCGATCTCCTGCATGGCCATCTGTTGCAGATCGGCGGCGTAGATGTCCAGGATTTGGGCACGCGCGTCGCGCCGATACGCCTCGACCACCGACTTGATGTACGACGCCTTCTCGCCTTCCGGCCCGTCCGACAGGCTGAAGTAATAACCGCTGTCGGGATGGCGACCCTCGGCCACGGCGGACAGTTGCTCGCGGGCGGGATCGCCAGCCAGCCGCACAAGCTCGCTGTAGATGTCTGGCCGGTTGCGCAGGGACACGTTCTCGCCCATCACGCTGATGTTGCGCTGGGGCATGGAGATGCTGACGCCGTTGTTCAGGACTTCCAGGTCGATCGCATCGCCGCCAAGGCCACGCGATTGTAGCCCCAGCACGCCAACCATTTGGTCGACGGGCTGTTCGGTGTAGTAGCGGCGCGGGCGCCCCCACAGGTCGCGCTGCACGGTCAAGTCATCGGACATGCCGGGGATGGTGTTCTTCAGCGCATCAACAACACTGACCACCTCTCGCAGGTAGGGGTCATTCGCGCGCCGCGCAGTACGCATGGCGCTGCTGAACGGCAACATCCCCGACGCCGTGCTGCCAAGGAAACGCTCGGCAACGGCGACATTGTTACCCGTCAGGGCGGTCGTAAACTCAACTGCACCCTTGAGTGTGTTCTTGTCGAAGAACGCCTCGCCCATGGCGATGACGGCGTTTGCCGCGATCTCGCCGACTTCCTCAAGGTTTCCAGCGTTCCAGTCGTCGTTGCGGATAAGCTCGGCCAAATCCCCCACCAGGCTGAGGCCGGTCGCAAACGGGTCAAGGCGCTCGAAGCTATACCAGCGGTCGCCGAAGCGCACGCTGTAGGGTTGCCAGATGTTCCCGCCGGACTTATCGGTTCGCATAAGGGCGTCACGTTGAGCGGGGTTGTTAGGCCCGCCGCCCGTGATCTGGCCATCCATAGCCATGCCCATCCAGACCGACCACAGGGCGCTGCCCACCGCAATCTTGGCTTTTGCGATTTCGGCTTCAGCGCCGCCGGCCGCAAGCGCGTTCCTCGCCCTCGCAGACAGATGCGCCAGCGGAGAGTATTGCACGGCCATGGACGTCAGATTCAGCGGCGTGCGCATAAACGGCATCACGAGAGACGCGATCGGAAGGCCGACAAGCTGGGTGGACCCGCGGTCAATCATGGCCCGGAGATGCGACAGGCCGCGCTCAAATTTGCCGTCCGATCGAGTGAACGTCAGGTCGTGCATCGCGCGCTCGGCGGCCTCCAGAATATCATCCGGGGGGTCGTCAAGGGTTTCCGCCATGCGCCGCTGCGCGGCCTCGCCAGTCAGCCCCTCGCGCGCCACGCGCCGAAACGCCTGCGCGTGAATCTCCCCGCGCGCCGACATGACCTTGTAGAAGTCGTCGCCAAGTTGGTTGATGTTGGACGGCGCCTCCATAATCAGCCCGACAACATCGAGCAGGCGCCCCAGTGGGGTGTCCTCATTAACCCGGAACGCTGTGGCGGAAATGGCGCGCGGCGTTCCCATGCCCGCCTCCTCGCGCTCGGCCCGCATCGGAACGCCGCGAGGCGCCGCCTCGTCAATGCCAGGAGCGAGGCCGCGAAACACGCCTTGCTCTCTGATGGCCGCGAAGTTGTCTGCGGAGATGCGGCGGCTCACGTCCATGGGGTCAAGGCGGAACATGTCTCGCGCCGCCTGCTGCATGCCGTGCAGCAATGCCGCAGCCTCGCCCACTTGCGTTGAGCCCTCGCCGCCAAACGCGCGCGCAAGGCGCGGGGCCACGGCCCTTGAGGCCACCTCAAGAAGCATGGCGCCGGGCGCGCCCAACACGTTGACAAGTGCGGTGCTGGGGCCTGACAGCTTGCCGTTAGTCGCCACCGTCTGAACGATGGCGCTGGTCCGAGCCCGCCACCCCTGGCGCAGAAGCTGGTTTAGATTCTCGTCGCCGTTCTGCATCGCCTCCCTGACGGCGCGAGCAAGGTCTATCGCCACCCGCGATCCGCCATTTTGGGCAAGCAGGTCGTCGACCTGCCGCAGATATGACGCCGGTGCCCCAGCGGGAATGCGGAAGGCGTTGAGCGCTCGCCCTGCCTCCGCACGAGCGCCCATAAACTCGCCCTGAATCGACCTGTAAATGCCGACCATCCTGCGGAACGCATACTGATTGGCCATCGTCGGGTTCAGGATCAGGGCGTTGCTCAGGTCACCCAGCTTTTGAGCCGCACTGCTCAGCGCCTGCCTGTAGGCCAGCACCTCCTCGGCGTTCATGGCCTGCCCGGTGCGCCGCTCGGCCATCGACTGAACCCAGTCGACCTTGCCGGACGCCTCGCGGGTTGCGTCCCACGACCTTTGACCGCGTCGCATCAGATCCACATCGTCTCGGAAACGCGACGCCATGTTGGCGATCACGTCCTTGAAGTCATTGTCGGCGTCAATGCGGCTCCAGTTAATGTCGAACACATTGGCGGCGGCCGGGTTGGCGAGCACCTGCTCGGGTGTAACCGTGCCGGCGGCGCGCACCCTGAACCGCGGCGCGTCGGGATTGCCCAGCGCCTGACGCACGGCCGTTTGCAGCGCCTCGCCCTCGGCGTTCGCCTGCGTCGCCGCCAGCGTGGGATCGACCTGCAGTCCCTCGGCGCGGGCCGCCGCACGCGCCTCGGCGCGCACCTGCCGGGCAGCGCGCAGGGCGCGGACGGATTGCGTGATCGCATCCACGGCCACGCCCAGCCCCAGCCCCTCAAGGGTGTTCTTCAGGCGCCCCTCGACCTCGCCGTCATCCGGGCGGGCCGCGAGGTAGCTGAACACCGGGGCGATGGCCTCGGGGGCGATCTCCTCCAGCAGGTTCGACAGGCGTTCTTCCTGGCCGTCGAACGCGGCAAAGTCGGCAAGCGCGCCCTGCACCATGGCCTTGCCGATCTGGCCCGCGCGCGTCGCGGTGCGCCAGCCGCGCAGGATGCGCCCGCCCCCAGCGAAGCCGGTCAGGAACTGCGAGACGCCCTCGATCGCGCGGCCCGTCACCGTCTCGGGACGTTCGTCCTCAGTGCGCGACACGCGAGGCAGAGATCCGCCGCCCTGCGCCTGAAGTTGGGCCGGCGTCAGGTAACGGGGCTGGAATGCGCCCGTCTCGGGGTTGGTGATCTGGATGCCGCCGAGCGGGACGCGCTCTTCCAGCCAATCGCCCATCTCATCGACGAGATCGATCGTGGCGTTGACGCCGCCCTTGATGCCCGAGATGACGGCCTGCCCGCCCTCAAGGAACAGGCCCGTGCCTACGTCACGCGCAACCGCCGCCGCGCCCGAGTCGGTGATGCCGATGCCAGCCTGAACAGCGGACTCAAGGTCAGCCGCCTCCTGATCCAGCGCCGCGCCCTCGCGCTGCTCCTGACGGCGCAGGTAGAACGTATCCAGGGGCTCGACCGGAGACTGCGCTTCCTCACGGTACCACTGGCCATTATCCGCCCTCTGGAAACCAGCAGTCTGCAGGTCGCTGTCAGATGCGCCCACGAACTCGGAGGCGACGCCGATGATCGGGCGTTGCTCACCGCGAATGGTGATCGTCGGCCGATCCTGCGGCGCGGCCGGGGCGGGCGCCTCTTGATCCATCAGTTCAGGTTCCATGCAGGATCTCGTTGCGGCTCTCGTCGTATTCGCGCTGGCTCATCGGTTGGCCGCCATTAGCGAGCCGAGCGCGCCTGGCCTCCAACGCACGAAGTTGGACGGTGCGATCATTGTTCGCCGTCTGCGCATTCGCAGGACGCCCCGCGCCAGCCCCGCCGAACACGCGCTCGGCAATGGCGCGGCCAGCGGCGAGCCGACCTTCAAGCCCCACATCAGGGTTGTCTCGCGCGAACATAGCCGCAGCCTCCTCGGCAATGGCCATGTTCGCCGCCGTGCCACGCATGGACATGCCGGGGCGCCGGGCGGAGTCCCTGACCGGGGCCATCACGTCATCAACGACGGGGCGCAGAGCGCGGTCGGTGTTGACCCGCAGGGTCTGCGCCTGACCGGGCGTGATCTGCCCGGCGGCCAGAGCGTCGGCGATCTCTTGCCGGGACAGATTTCCCGCGCGGGCGCCGTCGTTTAGCTCGCTGTAGTTCGCCCGCGCGCCCGCTGCAGTCAGTGCGCTGATCGCCCGCGCCTCCGCACGCTCGCGCCGCACCTGGGCACGCGCCGCGCCGATCAGGCGCGCCTTGGACGCATCTGACAGATCGGTGCGGGACTGGATGTCGGCCTCACTGACGCCGCCCAGCAGGATGTCGAGCTGCAGTTCACCCATCAGATCGCGCTCGGCGGCCCGGCGCTCACGATCTTCCTCCTGCCGAACGCGCTCCTCCTCACGGTCGACGGCGTAGAAGTCGTTAACCTGACGCGTGGCGTCCTGATAGACGCGGCGCCGGCGCTCGGGCGTAAGGCCGGCGAACGCCTCGCCGTTCAGGACCTGGTCTTCAAGCAGGCGCAGCGCAGCGGCGCGCCCCGGCAGACCGCCGCCGTTGGCCGAGTAGGACTCGATGGCCAGACGGCTGACATTCGCCCCCAGCGCCGCCTCGTCGAAACGGTCATCGTCAAGCGCCCGCTGTTCCGGCGAGTACAGGATCGCCGGGTTGTTCTCGCGCTCATCCTGCAGGGCCAGCCGCTCGCCGTAGAGCGCCTGATACTCCTCGCCGCCGATGCCGCCCTGAGAGGCCAGCGCAATCAGGCGCTCGTCCAGCGTCTGGATCCGAACGCCAAGCGCCTGCACCGTCTCTTGCTGGTCGCGGGCCGTGCGGGCATTGACCACAACATCGCGGCCACGGGTGAACGCCTGCTGCGCATAAGCCTCGACCTCCGGGGCCATGTCGCTCCACGCGCCCTGAATGAACCCGGACGTGGCCTCGCGGCTCGCGCGCTCATAGCCCTCCGGGTCCATCGCGAACTCGCGGCGCAGCTCCTGTTCGCGGCGGTCCACATCGTTCCTGACTTCGGACAGGTAGGACACCTCACGCGCCCGGATCCTCGCCTCGCCCACGTCGCCGCCCGTCAGGATGCGGTCGATCAGGCCGGGCGTCTGGCGCTCCCCGCTGGCGATCTCCGCGCCCTCGCGCGCTCCGCGCTCCTGAGCCCTGCGGATCAGGTTAGGCTTGGCCGCCTCGGATAGGCGATCGAACGTGCGGCGCGCCTCGTTCCACGCCTGCGCCTCACCCGTGCGCAGGTCGACGGTCGGCGTGATGTTCGAGACGTTGATGCCGCGTTGCGGCTGCAGACCGGACCCGGTGGCCATTACCTCCCACCCCTCGCCGAATAGGCCTTCTGACCGGCATCCCACACGGTGCCTGCTGCCGACAAATAGCTGGCCGTCATCGCGTTGCCCGCGCCCTTGCGACCGGCCGCGGCCTGCATACGTAGCGCGTCGGCCTGATTGCGGTAGCCGAGGCGGTCAACGCCCTCCTCACGAACAGCCTGCCGCTTCAGCTCGCGCTCGATGGCCTGCCCGGTCGGACTGTCCAGAGACGCGCCGCGGGCAATCCGCTGCGTCTCATAGGCCGACACCGCCGCGCGGAAATCCTCGCGGCGACGCTCGCTCATCTGCAGCGCCTGCAGGTCGACGTCCTTCGCCTGCCGCTCGGCAAGCGCGGCCTCGGTCACGGCCTGACGCGCCTGCGCCCGGCCGCTCATGATCGTGGCGCCGGCGGAAAGAAGATCGCTGGCCATTAGCTCGTGACCTCCATCGTGATCGCGCGGACCTTCAACGGCCCGCCATGCGGTTGTTCCAGAGTGATCGTCTTGTCCCTTCCGCGCCCCATCGGCCGATAGCGACGCACGCCACTGGACTTGACCGACCCGCCGATGTCCGCGTTCCACCCAGCCGCGTCCTCGCCATCGACCCGGAACCCCGTGCTGTCGATCACCTCGACATCGACGCGGGTGATTTTCAGGCGATCGCGCACACCACGCTCAGGGTCGATCGGCGGCACGGGGCGGGCCGTCAAGGTGAAGTCCAGTCCGACGCGCAGGGCGCCGTACTCGGGGTCAATGCCAATGAGCACGCCCGGCTCGGTCATCTCGTAATCGCCCAGCCACGAGTCGCCATCCCACACGCCGACCTCGTGCTCGCCATAGATGGCCGCGGTGTCCTCCGGGTCATCCAGATCGACCATCGCGTCGCCCCACGCGGAGAGGGAAAACTTTTCCAGCCAGTGTCGCGTCACGCCAGCAATCGTGCGGCGGGCGACGCAATACAGGTCGCCGTTTGCGACGACCAGCGAGCGCCATTCGCCGTCCGTGTCCCACAGGCCCCAGCCGGTTACGTTCTGACCGCGCCGATAGGACATGACGGCGATCTTGCCATCGCTGCGCAGCACAAGCAGTTGCCGGTCGCTGTCCGTGCCAGCCGGCCACAGCTCCATCTCTTTCGGCGTGCCCATCAGGTGAAACGCCAGCTCAGACAGGTCCGCGATCTCCCATGAGCGGCGCACGTTCCCGGTCGGTACCGCCACCATAACGCGGCCAGACTTGCGCTCAGCAAACGCCAGCCCCTCGGCGACAAGCACGGGCGCCGGATCTGCCGCAGCCTCCGGGCCAATCTTCAGAACCTCGTAGTTGGTCGGCGACAGCGGGGCCGCCACCTGCTCGGGAACGTAGTACGGCCCGGCCTCTGACAGGATCAGAAGCTGCTCGGTCGAGCCGAAGTGGCGCAGGCCCAGGCTCGTGTCGCGGGTGACGCTCTCAACGATCGCGTCGCCATCAAGGCCGGTGCCGACGTCGAAGTCGGTGATGTCCTCGACCGAAGACGCCGCCATCACGTTCTGCGCTTGCGCGAAGCCGCCGAACAGGATCCGGTTGCGATGGAAGGCGCAGACGGTCGGGTAGCCGCGGACGGCACTGATTAGCTGCTCGTCCCACTCGACCGTCGCGGCCGGGGTCATGGCCGACACACGCGCGCTCAGTTGGGACTTCCCGGTCGGCCCGACCAGCTTCTCGCTGTCGTCAAACGAGCTGTAGCCGCTAATGTTCTGCACAGTCAGTTGGGTGCCGCTGTCAACGCTGACCACAACCCCCTCGGCCTGAGTATCCTCACCGCTGACGACCTGGCCCACAAGGAAGCCGTTGGTCGTGTCCATGGTCAGCACGACGGTCGGGTACAGCGAACCGATCACGTTTCCGACCGCAGTTGTCGCGTTGGTCACGGACGTGATCTGGATTTCGACGCCAGTGTAGCGAATGCGCGCCCCGACGTGCCCGGCCTCGAAGAACGACGCGTTGGTGGTCAGGCTCACGCCCGTGCCAGAGTAGGCGCTAACAGACAGGCTCACGCCCGGCGGCGCGAAACGGTAGTACGGCTGTAGCAAAGCGCCGTTGATGCCTGCGGCGAAGGCGAACACGTCAATCGACCATGTGCCGTTCGCCGCGCGGGTCAGGATGCGCGGCGCAAAGGCAGACGACACAACAACCACGCGGTCATCTTCCACGGCGACCTGCATGGTGGCCACATCCGCAGCGGTCCACGGCACGCTGGTAGTGATAGCCTGCACGAGCGTGCCGTTTAGATTGCGCGCCTCGAACCGCTGATTCGCGAACACCAAGATCAGGGCGTCATCCTCGCCCGTGCCGATCGTCTCAAGGCGGGCGTCGCTGGTGAGGCTGGCCAGAAAGTCAGTGCCGGGCCGGCGACGAAAGCCGCCGCCAGCCATGAGCAGGCAGTTGCGCAGCGTCTGCGCGGCCTCGCCACGAAGCTGCAGGTCGGTGCGCATGACGTACTCGGGAGCGACCTCCCCCGACGACATGCTGTTCGCGAAGATGTAGCGCCTAGCCATTCAGTTCGGCCCGCGCGGCTCGGCGCCCGCGAGATCGCCACGCCTCAACCAGCGGAACAAACTCGACGACTGCGCCCGGCTCTTGGCGCTTGTCGCGCGTGATGCACTCGCGCATCAGCCCTTCAGCGTCTCGGATCTTGAGGCGAGCATCCTGCGGCTTGTCGGCCAGCGCCTCGATGAACAGCCCCTGCAGGCGTACGACGACCGCCTCGGCGAAATCAGCCGGCCAGTCGCTCTCGTTGACGCGCGTGGTGGCGACGATCTGCAGGGTGCCGTCCGCGCGTGTCAGCACACGTCCGCCCTCAATGGCGTAGTCCGCCGAGCGCAACTTGCCGCCGCCAGCGCGCTGCACCCAGCGCACGTTCAGGGCCTCGGTCGGGATCACATAGGCGAACTCCCAAGGCCCGAGATCAACGACGCCCTGATAGGTCAGGGGAAGCGTGCGCTTGGCAAAGGTCCAGGCATGTCGGGTCAGGTAGCCCCGGATGATGCCCTCATAGTTCGATTGCGCCACCTTGGCGGCGGTCGAGTTGTCATCGAGCGACGAGATCGACTCTTCGCCCATGCGATGCAGCGCAGCCTGCACCACTTCGATCTCGTTGGCATAAACGGTCATGCCGCGACGTTGGCGCGGTTGTGCGTTGAGGGCGACGCACAAGAAAAAGGCCCCGCCGAAGCGGGGCCAGTCTGGCACGGAATAGCTAGGGAGTTAGAGCTTGCCGGCTCGCTTGCGCTTCTCGATCTCGGCGTCAACCTTGGCCTGCAGCGCCGCAGCTTCCTCAGCGGCCTTGCGCTCGGCCTCGGCCTTCGCGGCCTCCTCGGCGGCCTTGCGGGCCTCAGCCTTGACGACCTTGGCGTCCTTGGCCAGCACGCCGTCCCAGTCGGGCTTGACGACGTAGCGCGGGTCCTTGTCGCTCGCCGGGCTGGCGTTGCGAAGAATCTCACGCGCCGACACGGCGGTGCAGATGTGATCCTGGCCAGTCTCGCGATCGACCAGGACCGTCATGCCAAACTTATCAACCTGCATGGGAGATCACCTTACGCGTGAGTCAGGCGATCGCGGCCGATGAAGGCGCTATAGTTGATGCCGGTGGCGATAGTGCCGCCAACATCGGTGAACAGGCGGATGTGCGGGTACACGATGCCGTCCTGCTCGTTCACGAAGAACAGCTCATAGCGGCCCGTGGTCGAGACCTTGGCGCCGCCGGGGCGCACAGCCGCAGCGGCCAGAGTGATTTCGGCCAGATTCTCGATGTCAGACGCGAACGTGGGCGACGTCGAGCCCTGCACGATGATGCGGTAGAACTCATCGTTCGACGCTACCTCGATGGCGGTAACGTCGATGACGGCCACGCCCTTGAAGACGGCATCGCCGACGTTGATTCTTCGGGCGCTGCCGCCGACCGTGGCCGCGGCGTCAGCCGCGACCAGACCGGCGTCCTTCAGGGCCAGATCGGCGTCGTAGGTGTAGGAGCGAATTTGCGAGGCGACAGCCATCTCTGGTTCCCCTTAAGCCACGATCGCGGCGTTGGTGATGGAAGTGAGGCGAGTGGCGGCATAGGGGTTCTCGATGCAGAACCCGTTGTACCACTCGACGCGGGTGCGGTGCTTCGGCTCGTCCTGCATTTCGCCGAGATCGCGGACGGTCATCGGCTGCACCTGAATGCCGCAGACCATGCCCTCCTTCAGCGAGAGGACGTAGATCGACGAGCACTGGGCGGTGCCGCCGCCGGCGCCGGTTTCGGTGAACGGCAGCAGCGCGGTGTCCGGGCCGGTTTCGTAACCGACCAGGAACGGCAGACCGTTGTAGTTCATGACCTCGCGACCGAAGTCATCCTTGGTCAGGTTCAGGTTGCCGGACAGAGTCGGGTTCCGCATGACCGCGCCGAACTTGGTGCGCAGCGCGAACGGCAGGAGGATGTGGGTCGCATCGACCGTGTTCGCGATCGCCTCGTCCAGCGCGGCCAGCGACAGCGCCGCGCCGCCCGAAGTGTTCGAGTTGGCGATCACGGTACGGCCAGTGAGGCGGCGCTGCAGACCGTCCGGCGACTTCGGATTAGTCGAGTTGTCGCCGGTCAGGAAAGCATTGGTGACGGCGCGCGCCATCGACTTGATCTTGCGGCTCTCCTCGCGGGCACGGCGCGCCGGGTCGAGGGCCAGCAGGAAGTTGTCGACGTCGGCCTCACCGCCCGCGATGAAGACCTGCTCAACCTGCGGGTTCTCGATCGAGGTGTCCGGGGTGTAGCTTTCGTTCACGCCGCGGTAGGCGATGCCCGGCAGGGTGCTTTCAAGATTGTACTGGTAGGCGCCGCCCGTGGTCTTGAACGGAATTGCCGCGAGCAGGTCGGACGACTGCGCATACAGCTCGACGACCGCGCGCTCGACAGTGCCGGCCTGCAGGGTCTTGGAGTATTCGACGAGATTGATGGCGGGCATGGTTCAGTCGGTCCTTCTAGGCGGCCTTGCGGGCGCGGATGGCGGCGAGGGCGTCGGCTCCGGTCAGGCCCTCGAAGGCCGCGCCGGGATCGGAGGGAGGGGCGGCGGAAATCGCCGGGCCGGTCAGGCCCTGAGTCAGGGCCTCAAGGGCAACGAAGGCGTCGGCCGTGCCGAGCACGTTCATGAGGGCTTGCGCCTTCTCGGCGCCGATCTTGGCCGAAACAGTCTGGAACACCGCGCCAGTGCGCTTGGCGTGCTCCGCGCCCAGTTTGGCCTGCTCGGCGGCGATGAACTGGGCCTGGGCCTTGGCGCCTTCGACCTCGACATGAGCGAAGGCGGCGAGAATCTTGGACAGGCCAGCCTGACTGACGCCCGCCTCATGAAGCGCCGGCAGCACGGCCTGCGCCAGCGGATCGTTCGCGTCGAACTGAACCGGCTGACCGTTCGGCCCCAGCACCGGTTCGGGAAGATCCAGCTTGTAGTCGACCGGGCTCGCCGGGCGATCGGCAGCAGCAGCCTCAATCTCAGCCAGCTTGGCGTAGGCTTCGGGCTTGATGCCGGCGGCGTCGTCCCAGTAGGCGTCAGGCAGACCCTCGGGGCGAACGGGCGCGGCAGGGGTGGCTTCAGCCGCGGGCGCGGGCTCGGGCGCCGACACGATGCTGGTCGGCGGCGTGACCGGGACAGCGGTCTCGGCAACAGGGGTGGCGGCTTGATCCGTCATGACCGCGACCGTGCGGCGCGCTGAGCGTGCTCTCAACGCACACAGCGGCGGGGCTAGGACTCAACGACCTTCATCAGCTTGTCGACCAGGCGTCGGGCGCCCTCGGCCTCACGAAGCATGGCCTCGGAGCACCCAGCAGGCGTCAGCGCGAACGCTTCATCCTGCAGCCACGCCAGCACGGCAGGGCCGTCGCCCAGCAGCAGGGCGCGCTTGATCTTCGCCTCGATCGGTTCCTCGGGCGACACGCGGGCCGGGGCCGACTTCTGGCGCAGGCTCGTGAACTTACGCGGCCCCGACACCCAGCCCCCCATTCGCCGCAGCGGCCATGGCGGCTTCGGCCGCGACCTCCTCATCGGTCATCATCACGATATGGCGCTCGCGCGCCGTGCGGATCAGGTTCTCGGTCGTAGCCATGACGTTGATCGGGATGCCCTGAGCCTTGGTCGCCCCGACCGACTGGGCCAGCCCCAGCACCTGTCCGGTCAGGTTGATGTCCTCAAGATCCTTGGCCTTCGACAGCGGCGACACCGGCTTGACGCTGACGACGCGCCCGCCTTTCAGCTTGACCTCGGGGATTTCGCCCCGCTGCGCCATGATCCAGGCCACGCGCTCGATGATGGGCAGCACCCATTCACGCACGCAACGATCGCGCGGCAGTTCCTTCCGGCGCGTGTTCCACGCCAGTTCATCCGCCCACTGGGTCGCGGTCGGGGGGGTCTGCCCCGGCTGCTCGGGCCGGTCCTGATACAGGGCGCGCTTGATCGCCTGCCTCATCAGGTCGGCTTGGAAGAAACTGGCGTCAAAGCGCATCTCGGCCAGCAGCGGCTCGGGGGCGCTTGAGCCGGGGGCGCGGGCGTACCAGCGCCCGGCCTCGATGCCAGCCTCGTAGTTCGACGTGCCGTCCTCCTCGTGAGAGTACGGCGGATCGACAGCCTTCTGCAGCGCCTTCAGGTTCAGGTACGACAGCTCGTCAAGCACGCGCGCAAGCGGCGTGGCCTTGTGTGCCGGCCCCGGCCCCCAGGCGCTGTCCGACTGCTGGCGGAACGGGCACACGATGATCGGGCAGGAACCGACGCCATCGTAAGTGCGGCGCACGCGCTCCTTGCCGGCGACGACGATGCGATAGTGCCAACGCTCCACGCCGGGCGTCGACCAGTCGCGATCGCAGCCCTCGAACACCGCCTGCTTGCCGTCGCGCTCGCGACCGGGAGGCGGGAAGTCTGACGGGAACATGGCCCCGAACAGCGCGCGCTGCTCGGCCTTGGTCAGCTTCATCTCGCGCCAGCGGCCGTGGATGCTGCCATCCGGCCCGCGCTCGATCACCAGATCGGGAATCTCGATCGGCTGGAAGTGCAGCGCGTTAAGCGGCCCCATGTCGCTGACGGCGACACCCATGGCGGACACGGCCCAAAAGGCAAAGCACTCCTGCGCCGCCTCCCAGTAGTTCGATCGCTCGATTTCGGCGAACACCTTGTCACCGATCATCTTGAGCTGCGGGCGAATGTACGCCTTCTCGCCCTCGCTCAGATCCTCTGCGGGCTCGAACAGCACCCAGCGGTCGTGCCGCGGCGTGAAGGTCGAGATCATGTCCGAGGCAAAGTCCTCGACCGTCGTCTGCAGCGTCGTGTCGAACAGATCATCCTGCTCGAAGTTGCGATCATCGGCCGTCGTCGAGTCGTTGATGCGGCGATAGGTCGGCAGCGCGAGACGCAGCGTCTCGTCGATCCAGTCCGCATGACGGCTGCGATCGGCACGCGCCCGCTTGATCCGGGCGGGGATGTCCATCTGCTCGGCCATCAGTAGAACGCCGTCTCGTAGATGCCGCCGCCGCGAAACGACCCACCGCTGCCAAACGACTCGCCAACGCCGCCAGACGCCCCGCCACCGCCGCCAGACGCCCCGCCAACGCCGCCAGCCACGGGGCTGACGATCGAAACGCCGCCGCCGGCAGCGGCCGCAGCCCCCTGCAGGCGCCCAAAGCGGCGCAGGCGGCGCAGCGTGTCAGACATGCGCAGGGCTTGCGTCTCCTCGGTGCGCGTGGCTTCGGCGCGGAGCTGCTCGCGCTCGCGCGCCTGCGTCACCGCAGGGTCTTCTTTCGGGGCTTGGGGCGTCCTCATTCCGTCTCGCCTGTGAACGCGGGCGTCGCGCCATGAGCGATCAGGTCGCGGTAAAGGGCCTCCGGTCGCAACGCACGGGTGCGGATGCCCAGCAGGTGTGCGACCGCCGGGACGCACCAGAACCCGAGCCTGTGAGCCGGCGCGGCGTCGGCTGGCGTGTCGAGCCTAACTATCGTGCGGTGGGGCGGCAGGCTGGCCACCCAGGCGTCAAACACCTCGGGCGCGATGGCGCAGACATACGTCCGCAGCAGCGTCACCTCGTAGATGATCCACGCCCTGGCCTGTGCCGAGTAGCCGAAGGCCAGCACATGCCTGAAGCCGGGGCGGCACAGGCGCCACCACCAATGCCGTCGCTCGCCGTCAAAGAAGGCGGCGTACCAAACCCCCGGAAAGCCGCTCACCTGCGACCACGGAACTTGAGCGGCTGGCGGCCGCGGTCAAACACTCGTGCCTGCGTCCGCGTCTCGACGACGCGATTCCGCTCGTGGCCAAACAGGAGGTTGCCCCCCTCCCCCATGCCCAGCAGCATGTAGCCGAACGCCTCGCACGGATGGCTGTACTGGTTCTTCACGATGTCGCCCGACACGAACTGCCCGGCCGAGCTGTTCGTGACCTTGAACTGATAGCCGCCCCCGAGCCCGGCCACGAGCATACGGCAGTTGGGGTCGACC
>Ga0315901_10006525_pt1 | contig 13953 bp, 8 predicted proteins | sample LakEriMetagenome_10_FD_203761 | JGI IMG/M metagenome (GOLD analysis project Ga0315901, IMG submission 203761) | Freshwater fungal communities from buoy surface, Lake Erie, Ohio, United States - Buoy 2 MA116 | ecosystem: Environmental > Aquatic > Freshwater > Lake | place: USA: Lake Erie, Ohio... | reverse complement strand
ATCGGTAATCCTTGGGGCGCGGTACAACACGGGTCGAGCGAGTTCAAAAAGCTTAAAGCACGCCATCACCTCCGCAAGAGGTGGGTTTGCCGAGATGTAGGGAATCGAATACAAACGACGCAGTCCGGCGGGCTGATTCCATGCCTGCGAGCCGAGTTCCTGTCCCACCAAGGTGCGATAATGGTTCGATGGAGTGGTGTTTTTCCTGCGATTACGACACAAATGCACGAAGATGGCTCGCTGGACATCGACGGGACGGCCAGGCATGCCGAAGCCTTGATCGCATCCGGGGTGACTGGCATCATTTTCCTGGGCTCGCTCGGCGAGAACCAAACGCTCTCGCCACCGGAAAAACGAGCAGCCATCGAAGCGATGGTGAAGATCGTGGCCGGACGAGTTGTCGTCCTCAGCGGTGTGGCGGAGACGAGCACACAAGCTGCGATCGAATACATGCGTCATGTGGAGAAAGTCGGGGGAGACGGCGTCATGCTGATGCCCCCCATGGTCTATCGTGGCAGCCCTGATGAGTCGCTCGCTTTTCTCCAGCAAGTCACACGCAACACGGGCTTGCCGATCATGGTCTACAACAACCCGATCGCGTATTTCAACGACATCACACCTGCGATGTTCGAACGCTTGGCGGACGAGCCGCGTCTGGTCGCTATCAAAGAAAGCTCTGGTGACACGCGCCGCATCACGGATCTTCGTATTGCCGTAGGGGATCGCTATGCCTTGTTCACCGGCGTCGACAATTTAATCCTCGAGGCGTCCATTCTCGGGATCGATGGCTGGGTGGCTGGGTCAGGAATCGCGTTCCCGGAGGAGAACCAATACTTCTGGGAATTGACCCGCGCAGGTCGATGGGACGAGGCCCGCGCGATGTATCGCTGGTTCACGCCTCTCTTGCACCTCGATGTCCATACCAAATTTGTGCAGTACATCAAACTGATGGTTCAGGAATGCGGATTGGGACGCGAATGGGTGCGGGCGCCGCGACAACAACTCCATGGTGCCGAACGAGAGCGGATTCTCAGGATCATTCATCAGGGGATTCAGAATCGGCCGACCCTCGCAAGGAAGTAAATCGCATGCCTGCTCAGTTTTGTATCGGTATCGACTTGGGGACGACCAACTCCGTGTTGGCATTTGCACCTGTCGATGAATCGGATGCGATGATTGGAGTCTTGCCGATCCCACAGATCATCTCGCCGGGTTCGGTGGAACAAAGGCTGGGGTTGCCTTCGTTTCTGTATTTGGACAATTCTTCGAATCCTGCGCTGAACGTCCCTGGCATCGCGAATGATCGAGGAGTCGTCGGGGAATACGCTCGCCGTGTTTCCGCGGAACAACCCGAACGAGTAGTTGCGACAGCGAAAAGTTGGCTGTGCCATCAAGGAGTTGATCGGACCGCACCGATCTTGCCGTGGCAATCGGATACGGAATTGGAGTTGATCTCACCCGTCGATGCGAGCGCGGCTTACCTCCAGCATTTGATCTCGGCATGGCAAACCCGTTTTCCAAAATCTCCGTTTTCCGAGCAGGTTGTGGTGCTGACGGTTCCGGCGTCATTCGACGCTGCTGCTCGGGAATGGACTCGGCAAGCTGCGATGGCTGCAGGATTTCCGGACGACTTTGTGTTCCTGGAGGAACCCCAAGCGGCCCTGTACAACTGGGTGCACGCGCGTCAGACGACGTGGCGTCAAGAGTTGACGGAAGGGGATATCCTGCTCGTCTGTGATGTGGGTGGTGGCACAACCGATTTGACGTTGGTTCGGGTGGAATCCGTTCGCGGTGAGATGAGTTTGAACCGTTTGGCGGTTGGCAATCATATGCTGATCGGCGGCGACAACATGGACTTGGCCTTGGCCCACGCCGCCAGCGAATTGTTTGCGCGGCAGGGAGCGAAGCTGAATGCGTGGCAATCGCTGTCCCTTTGGCACGCATGCCGGGCCGCGAAAGAGAAATTGCTAAGCCACAACCCGCCGGAATCCTATCCGTTAACAGTCTTGGGACGCGGGAGCAAACTGATTGGTGGAACCGTTACCGCCAACCTCGAACGCTCCGTGGTTGAGCAGGTGCTCGTGGACGGTTTTTTTCCGAGCGTTCCACTGGATGCTCGGCCCATGACGGCACCGTCGAGCGGCTTTCAGGAATTGGGTTTGGAATTCGCTTCCGATACGGCCATCACGCGCCATCTCGCGGCCTTCTTGATGGATCATCGCGAGGACGTCTGCACTGCCGAAGGGAATTTGCGGCTGACACATATCCTGTTCAATGGAGGTGTCTTCAACGCGGCGGCCTTTCGCTCGCGATTGCTGGAGACATTGTCGACTTGGAATCACAACGGAAAACAACCGACCGTGTTGGGAGGGATCGAAGAGTTGGATCAAGCGGTCGCCTGTGGAGCAGCGTACTACGCGTGGTCCCGCCGGCATGGGGGCATTCGCATCCGAGGAGGAACTGCTCGGAGCTATTATGTCGGGATCGAAAGCTCCGGTCCGGCAATCCCTGGCATCCCACGACCATTGCATGCCTTGTGCGTCGCCCCGCAAGGGATGGAGGAAGGGACGGAGACCGACATACCCGGACGACCGATCGGGATTCAAGTTGGCCAACGGGCTCGATTCCGATTCTTCTCAAGCACACTGCGGAAAGAAGATCGGCCGGGAACCACGTTGAAGCATTGGGATGAATCCGAACTGCAAGAAACATCACCGATGGAGGTCGAATTGCCCCGCCAAGACGAGAGCCAAGGGATTGTGCCGGTGACCTTTCATACACGAATCACCGAACTCGGGGTGCTCGAGTTGTCATGCCAGAGTACGCGCACGCAAGATCGTTGGCAACTGGCAATGAATGTCCGCGAGTCTTAGAGCCGGTCCGAAACCATAACCAAGGCGTGTCCCTTATTCACGTCTCAGGTAAACCTGCATCCATTCGGCCATCTTTTCAAAGGAATCCTTGGACAGCGTATGGCCTTGACGATGATTGAGGAGGCCGAGCCGAATTGGTTCTTCGGAAAGTCGCCATACCGGAAGGGCCGCGTCGATCAGTACCCAGCTTCGCTCTCCGTCGGCGGCTCCCGGGCCGGACTCCCCGCCGAGAATCAACAAGGGGCGCGGAGCGATCAGACCGAGCAGTTGATGGTGGTTGAGCGGAAACGATTCGTCGTCGATCTCGGACGTCAAATACCAGGGTGCGTTCCAATTGGTGCTGCGGAACCCGAGCCCGCCCTCGCTGGCAACCCCAACTCGCACCCGATCGTCGAACGCCATCAGGTAAAGAACCTCCTTGGCACCCAGCGAATGCCCGATGGCACCGATGCGTTGGCGATCGACGTACGGTAAAGATTCCAGAACATCGACCCCACGCATTGCGTCATAGAGCATCTTGGCCATCCCTTTCGTGTTGGGATGGCGTTGCCGGTGATTCGCTACGGCCGCTTCGAAGGACTCTGCATTTTGCCAAAGGAAGCAGCGCGGGCAAAAAACGACGTAACCGCGCTCCGCCATGTTCAATCCGATCTTCGCAATACTTTTCGCAGTGCGTTTTGCCGCAGCGGTGTCGTCGACACCCGCGATTGCGTCGATCGATGCGTTGGTCGTTGGATGCAGCGCAACGATCCCTGGGAGGGATCCGACGGACGCCTCGCGAAACTGGGGAATCAGGAGGTACCCTTCGACCCACCAACCCGGTTCTCCTTCGTAGCCCACCCATTGGCGAGTAACGGAAGGAATTGAGGGATTGTTCGATGATAGCGTTTCGGTAGCGAGGACCACGAGTCGTATCTCGGGGCGAAAGGGCATGGGGCCGAGAAACCTGCGCCAGCGCTGGCGCAGGCGGGCTCGTTCATCAAGCCATCCGTCCCACGTCGTGATCGGCATGCCCATGGCGTCAATCAACAGAGGTGCCAAGCTGCCCGGGCGATCGAGATGGAAGGAAGCGGGAGGATCCGTCACCGAAGCGAGCCAATCGACTTCTTGGCAATTGCCGGTCAGGTTAGCCCAGAAGCCCAAAACCCACACGACGAGGACCGCTCGCCATGCGGGATAGATGGTTATGACATTTCGGTTTGTGGGGCGGAGTCGCCGGTTCATCAGCATCAGGGAACAAGCTTGGCTGTCGTCTCGTCTGCGAGAAATCGCAGAACGATGCTTCCATCGCCGACGATATCGCGATTTACCCCCACGAACCAGAGATGCTCTCCTTCGGAAACGTTGACCACCAATTTCTTACCGTCGACAGGAATTGGTTTGCCATCGATCCAGAATGACACAGCTCCCTTGGGAACATCGCTCAGGTCGATCGCAGCCTGGCCGGCCCGTGAACAGACCACCTTCGTGCGAAGGAACGTGTGCTCGGGAACTCCTGGATGCGGACGATACTTGGCCATGGATTGCATAGGGAGCTGACCGGATACCAAGGCCGGATGCAGTTGCCAAGGGAATGCAGATTGATCTCCGGTAATCGAATCGAAACTGGTTCGATTGAAGAGCGTGTGCGTTTTGTCGGACCACGCGAGCGCTTCCCAGCCGCGAATGGCTCCATCGTTCTTGACGAGCATCGTTCCATCCAGTTTTCCGAGCTCGATGACAAACCGGAGAAGATCGATTGCCTCACGTTCGGTCAACGTATCTAGCAAACCATCCGGCATCAGGGATCGCGATTCCTTGATGTCAACAATATTGGCCTTCTCGATCGTCACTTCGCGATTGTCGGCAAGCCGCAACACAACTTGATCGTCCGATTCTCGGATGGGGATTCCCGCGAGCACTTCGTCATCGTCGGTGCGAACCAGCTTGGCGTTGTAACCTTCCTTTACTTTTGCGGCGGGGTTGAGCAGGGCTTCGAGCAGGTAGTCTGCTGGTGCTTGTGCCCCAATGCTAGTCAGGTCTGGGCCGACGGCGCCTCCGACTCCACCGATGCGATGGCATTGGATGCATTGCAGCTCGGTCCGACGGTAAATCAATTCACCTTGCGCCGCATTCCCCTCGGACATCGCCTGCCTGAGCCACCGCTCGCGGAGATCGTCGGTCAATTGCCAACGATTTTCTTGGAGTTTGCCGGCAGCATCGATCGCGGCGAGCAACTCCGCGGGCGCGTTGAGTTTGCGGAGTTCCGATTTCATCTGACGAGCCAGACCGGGTTCGAGTGTTGCGTCCTTGAGAGCGCCAGCGAGCTTGGCGGCTCCATCGCGACGGGAAAGCCAGGCTGTAGCGATCGCAATCAACGGTTGCGCGCGGCTCGGATCCGAGGACAATCGTTCGATCAACACCTTGGACGCGCCGTCGAGATCGAGATCGACAAGCGACGCGATCGCTGCGGCAGCCACCGATCCGTTCTCGTCCGTACTCCATTCCCGGAGTTGGCCTCGAATCTTATCGTCGGCATAATTCGCGATGGAACGGATGGCTGCTTGCCGAAGCCCCATATTAGCGCTTCGGTTGGAGGCTAGCGACTCCAACATTGGCCGAGCTGCGGGAACTTGCCAGCGACCGAGCGCGTACATCGACGCGGCACCGAAGGACGAGATGTCGAAGTCCGCACTCGGAGCAGTGGTTTCCGCGACCGCAGCCGCTTCACCCATGAGCGACTTGATCGTCGCTTCGTCCAGAGGGATGGCTTCCTTTCGACGATGAGTAACATCGGCAGTGTTTCGTAGCAGGTTGCCGCGTTGCATGGGAGTTGCGCGAGCGAGCGGTCCATTGGCGGCGACAATTCGCTGTGCCAGTTGCGAGTGCTGAGCTGCGGATCCGAGTTCCGCGATCAATTGAGCCAGCTCCCATCGCGTCGCCGAAGCTTGAGCGTCATCGGCGGCATTCGGGGCATCGAGCATACCCAAGACGGCATCGATCGTGGACGGATCCTCGGCCGCACGAAGCGCAAACGCGATCGCTGCGGCTTGTTCGCCGAACCGGAACTTGCCGCTGCGAAACTCGGGCAGCCAAGTTCCTTGCAAATCCCGCATGGTCTGCCATAGGGCGAAGTCGAGGAAGCGGTCCATGGGTTGACGGAGTACATCGCAAGCCGCGGCCGCGGCTTCGCTGCTGGGAAGTTCTGCGAGCATCCGCACTCCTTCCAATCGGACGCGCGGATGAGGATCTTGGACGGCGCGTTTGCCAGCGGCGAGCCACACGCCGGTCTGAGATGCGTCCAGTGAACCAAGCTGTTCGGCGCGGAGCCAACGAATCTCGTTCGCTCCCTGATGAACGACCGCAGCTCGAATTCGACCATCGGGATTCTCAAGCAATGTCTTGCGCAGGGCATCGTGGAAGACACCGAGTCCTTCGTAGAACCAGAGCAACTCCAATTGCTCGAGGCCTCGTTCGGGATCTTTGATTGCCGTAGTGGCGTGGGCATCGATCTGGGTTCGATGATTGGGGTTCGCTTTCCATTGCCGACGAAGGGCTTGGCCAGCAAAAAGCCGAACGAGATCGGCATCCTCACGGAGCCGTTCGAGGTTCTTCGCGACAGGGTCTTTCGCAGTGATCGGCTCGTCGGCGGTCGGTCGCTGATCGCGATGCGTTAATCGCCAGATGCGTCCATGCGTGCGATCGCGGCGTGGATCGCGGAAATCGACTTCCCCGTGCTGAATGATTGGGTTGTACCAATCCGCGATGTAGAGTGCGCCATCCAAGCCTTGCTTGGCATCGATGGGACGAAAGGCGACGTGCGGGGTTTTGATCAATTCGGGAAGCTGGACCGACTCGTAACCAGATTTGTCTTCGGTGACCCGGAACCGACACACGCGATGCGCGCGAAAATCGTTCGTCACCATGGTTCCGCGAATAGATTCCGGCCAGTGAGAGCCGGAGAGAATTTCCAGGCTACAGTGTTTCGGGCTGCCAGGATTGAGCCCGGAGACAAGCCGGCGTGCGCCAACCGCGGTCACAAAGACACTTCCGGGAAACGCATAATTGATCCCCTCACCATACGCACCGTCGGTGGCGAACATTTGGCCATAGCGATCGAAGTGCACTCCCCATGGATTCACAAAGCCTCGTACGACCACTTCAAGCCGTTTGGTTTCCGGGTGAAAACGCCAAATGCCACCGCCATTGAGACGTTGCACTCCCCAGGGCGTCTCGATGTGGGAGTGAATGTAGATCGATTGGTTCATGTAGATCCAACCATCGTGCCCCCATCGAAGCGAATGGAGAAGGTGGTGCGTGTCTTCGGTTCCGAAACCGGTCAGGACGACGGTTCGTTCGTCAGCGACCAAATCTCCATCGGTATCCTTGAGATAAATGAGTTGGTCGCTGTTGACCACATACGCACTCGCGAATTCGCTGTCGTTGGCGGGTAGAACACCGGTCGGGATCAAAAGCCCATCGGCGAAAACAACGGTGCGATCCGCGCGTCCGTCCCGGTCCGTATCCTCGAGGATGAGGATCTTGTCATTGGAAGGTTCGCCGGGCTTGATTTGCGGATACGTTTCGCTCGAAGCGATCCACAAACGGCGTTGGTTGTCCCAATTCATGTGGATCGGCTTGGCCATCGGTGGGTCGCCAGCGAACAGTTCGACCTTCCAGCCGTCATCCACCTGAAATGTTGCGCGTTCTAATTCCGGATCGGGAACCGGAATATCCTTCAGTTCACGCTGCGCCATGACCCAAGAACCGGACAACGCCACACTCACCAAGCACAGATACCAACACGCAGGACGCATCAACATGCCTCGCAAAAAAAACCGGGTAACGGAACAGGTACGGGGAGTCAGGACGGAATCGGTGGCCCGGTCCGCAATCGATTTCCCGAACGGTCGCAGTTCATCAGACCCGGAAGATTGTACCCGATCCAACTGACCTACCGAACAGGATGGATTATAATCCTTCGGTTGGATCGGTAGGAGTTTTTTCAACGCTAGTGTGAGAGCCGAGGATATGGCAGGAAATTACTATTGCGGGTTTGATCTCGGCGGGACCAAGATGCTTTGCGTCCTCCTCGACGAAAAGTTCAAAGTCTTGTGCCGCAAGAAAAAAAAATCGAAGGGCATGGAGGGGCCGCATGCGGGAGTGATCCGGATCGTTGATTTGATCCGCGAAACGATCGCCGCCGCCAATCTGCCGCTGGAAGGGCTCGCAGCCATCGGGATCGGATGTCCGGGACCCGTCGACATGGAACGAGGCATCGTGCACTTGGCAGTGAACCTGAAATGGAAAAATGTGCCCCTGGGAAGCTTGCTCCAGGATGCGTTCCTATGCCCAGTATCCGTGCTCAACGATGTCGATGCCGGCGTTTTCGGCGAGTACTCCGCTGGCGCTGCGGTCGGAGCTCACAGCGTTGCAGGGGTTTTTCCCGGTACCGGGATCGGTGGCGGTTTTGTTTACGATGGCAAGATTCTGCGAGGACGAAGCCATACCGGCATGGAGATCGGGCATACGCGCGTGGCCGCGACCGAACACTCCAGCGGCGCACGCATGACCGGTACTCTCGAGAGCGAGGCAAGTCGCCTCGCGATCGCTGCGAATTGCGCAAAACTCGCGATTCGAGGCGAGGCACCGGCGCTCCTCAAAATCGCAGGAACGGACTTGGCTGAGATTCGCAGCAAAGCGCTCGCCGCCGCCGTCAAAGGAGGCGATGAGGCGGTCGAACAGGTGATTCGCAAAGCCGCAAGAACCGTGGGTTACTCCTGCGTGAATCTTATCCACCTGTTGACACCGGAGGTCATCGTGCTCGGTGGCGGACTGGTCGAAGCACTGTCGGAAATCTATCTCGAAGAGGTCGAGAAGACCGTCGAGAACAACGTGCTCGAGTGCTACGCCGACACCTTCAAAATCAAATTGGCAAAACTCGGTGACGATGCGGGAGCGATCGGGGCAGGAATCTGGGCTGCGCAGCAACTGAAAGAAAAAACTCCGGTTGCTGAAACGGTTGCCAACTCGGAACCTCAATCTGACGAATCTCTTGCGACGAACGAAGCATGACTCCTACCAACATCCCGCGCCGCACTTGGTTAACCAGTTGTCTGATCGCGAGCGGCGCCGTCGCTGCTGGTCTCCCCGCCGAAACCTTTGCCGAGGCCATCGTCGCCCAGGATCCCAAGCCCGACGACAAACCATCGCCAATCACCGCAGAGATGATTCGGGCGGCCGCCTGGATCGCACGCGTTCCGTTGACCGATGAACAGTGCGACCAGTTGAGCAAGGAATTGTCGAACAAACTCGCCGCGATCGAAGCCTTGCGCAGCATGCCGATCGACGAAAACACCCCCATGGCCACCGTATTCATGCCATGGTTCTTCGCATCGCAGTCAGCCCAAGAGAATCTCGACGCGAGTAAAGCGCAACCGACCGATGCGACTGCGGTTCGAGTGGAACAGAATCCCGGGAGTATGCCCGAATTCCAGGGACTCGAATCGGTGGCATTTTGGAGCGTCCGCCAGTTGGCAATCGGGCTCCGAAAGGGTTGGTTTACCAGCCGACAGTTGACCGAAATGTACTTGGAGCGACTCAAGCGATTCGACCCCATTCTGCATTGTGTCGTTACCTTCAATCCCGAATGCCTCGCGCAAGCCGACGCCCTGGACGCTGAACTCCAAGGGGGAAAAGATCGCGGGCCACTCCATGGGATTCCTTGGGGCGCGAAAGACATCATCGCAATCCCAGGCATGCCGACTACTTGGGGTGCCATCGATTATCGTGATCGTGATCGCGGGCCGATGGCCACCGTCGCTAACAAGATGGATCGCGCGGGCGCGGTGTTGCTTGGAAAATTGTCGGTCGGAACACTCGCGTGGGGAGACGAGTGGTTTCGGGACATGACCCGCAATCCCTGGGAGCCCGATAAGGGGAGCTCAGGTTCCTCGGCCGGCAGTGCATCGGCGGCAGTGGCGGGATTGTGCGGTTTTGCGATTGGCTCAGAAACGCTCGGTTCGATTGTATCGCCATGCCGCGTCTGCTGCGTCACGGGCTTGCGTCCTTCGTTTGGAAGAGTGAGCCGTTTCGGTTGCATGACCCTCGGCTGGTCGATGGACAAGATCGGTCCGATCGCGAGAACAGTAGACGACTGCGGTCTGATCTTTCAAGCGCTCTTGGGTGCTGACGGAATCGATCCCACCGTGGTGGAGCGCCCCTTTGCATGGACGGGAGCGCCGGTGAATCCGAAAAACTGGAAAGTTGGAGTCTTGCAAGGGGCAAACGAGAATGAGAAAGAAGTGGCCGACGCTCTTCGAAACGCCGGCGCAACGATCATCGAGCTGGAACTGAGCAAAGAGCCTCGCATGGGCGTGCTGGTCGATGCTATCACCATTGAAGCGGGCGCCATGCACAGCCAACTGTTTGCTGCGGCGACCAAGGACGAACAAGTCGGTAAATGGGGGCCGACGTTCCGCGAAGCATCGTTCTGTTCGGCCATGGACTACGTCGATTCGATGCGGGTACGGGTCGATTTGATTCGCAGCACCGAGTCCGTGTTGCGAACGGTAGATGTGTTGATCGGCGACGGCGATCTGGTCCGCACGAACCTCACAGGGCATCCGAGCTTGGTGGTCGCCTATGGGCACGATGAAGCACGTGCGCGACCCAAGACAGTGGTTATCACGGCCCGCTATTTCGCGGAAGAGGCTCTTCTGTCCGCAGGTGCTTGGCTTCAAGCGACCCAGCCCCCGACACCCGGCATGCCGGAGTCCACAAAGCTGAAACCCGCACGTTGAGAAACCAAACACAGCCGACAAAAGTCAATGGTCGTTTCCAGAAGCCTGAGGCGCTAGCCGATTTTTGCAAGTCAAACGAACTCGGCTAGCACCGCGGGCTCATTTTTTATCGGCTGTGTCCCCCTGTCGTAGTGAAACATGGGTCGGACCCGATCATCGCTCCACGCACCCTCCTAATTCACGCAATGTCGTTGACCGCTCCGCGGTCATCGGGTTCCCCCATACTCACGGATCCGCTGCAAGCGGATCGATCCAGCAGACGTACTAAGCGTACGCGATCCTTCGGGTGGCACGCCCAAGAGGCTTCGCGATGGGCGTGGAGAAACATTGTTAGCCGAGATGCGCGAGCATCCGGGTTGAAGCGCGCAACACCATGCCATGTTTACTTCCGGATCGATGCTCCGAGCGCCAACTTTTGGGATTAGAGCTTGCGACAGAGATGCGAGCACTCGCACTGCGAGTTAATCAGGCCGGAGTGTCTAATTGGTGGGTGGCACGTAACTACCGTGAAAAGACGCATGAAGTATGATCGTTTGAATCGAGCGATCGCACTTTTTTTACGTAGATGCGGCTCGAACACGGATAGAATCGTTCGGCTCTGGAATCGATGATCAGGGTTGGTCGGACTACGACCGCAATTCAGCCAACCACCACTGGTCTCAAGAAAGTCGACTCGGCCCGCGCCATCGTAGTGGTCCGCTCCAAAATTCGCATTAATTCGGCCAACACACCATAAAGAGGGCCAAATCTCTACCGTCTCAATTCGGCCAAAAATCCGACAGCAATTCGTCCCGTAACACGTAAGGCGGCCACGCTATTCGCTTTTCCTTGGGTGGCCGCCCTCTAGCGACTTACAATTTCCTTTAAGCCATTCATCATGTCATATCTCGTTGTGATAAAGATATTTCTGACGTTAGCTTCGGCATCTGAAAGTGAAACAAACTCAACAACGTCCCTTAACTCAATCGGCGTCAAGATCGACGATAACTGAATCCCAAAATCAATCTTGTGTTTAACCTCCGCGACTGCAACCGCTATTCGGTCCGGCTCCGACGAAGCCAATGCAAATGCCGATGATGCAAGTGGACCAAACTTCTCTAGGATGAACTTCTTTCTGAGACTTTGCAATTTTTGAATTGAGACTACGGAAAGAGTGAGCTGATTAAACTTCAATCGCTCCGGAATTCGTCCGACACCATCGATCGATGTTGCGATGGACTCCAATCGCGACTGTGTTTTATTGCCAAGCCGAGAAAGAAAAGCGTCGGCCTCTTCCTCACTAAATGCGTGACCAACGCTCGCTCGAAGTTCTTCTGATTCGAGTTTTGACAATTCAAGCTTCGCAATGCACTCCTCGCTTCGACCAATAAAGTCGAGTAAAGCAGGCATCGTAGACTCAGAGAATCCCCGCGTAATTCCAGTTTTTGGAAGAGCAGAATTTACGACGTAATCTGTCAGTTTCTGTTCTGTCAGTTTTCGTTGATCCTCATCGTTGCAATACACCAAACTGCAAAGCACGACATTCAGGATCGAAATCAGAAGCCCTATGTTCAAGCGTCTGCACATAATCAAGGGGCCGCCCTTCTTCTTGGTATCCTCGGCGGCATTGGTGGTTTGGGCGGGCCGATACCAAAACGACCTTCGCAAAGGAACGCATTAATGGCATTCCGCCGATAGGTTTCGCACCGTGCATACTCAATTGATCCTGAACCATGTCTATTACAATTTGCCGTCTTCATGCACCTACAAAATTTTTTATCTGCATCATCGCAGGCAGGCGGACGCCCCTGAGGCGGGAAAATTGGATGGAAAGCAGCACAATTATTGTTGACGTACTCCGTAGCATGCGCGATGCAACAGTTGTCGACTGGATCGATTGCCGGTGTACCTGCAGGGTTATTTGCATTTGGTCCAACAACACCATTCCCTTCGCCGCAATGGCAACCGTACCAAAGATGTTGTCCTGGATGAAACTGTGGGCAGGGCGCTGGAATAGGGCAATTCAGACTAAGCCCAGACGGATCCATGGCTAACACATGGAAGTAGTTTTCGTACAAGTTCGCCCCATCTTCAAACCCAATCGGATCCCTCCCCAAGAACCTCCCCGCATTCGGGCTCATCCACCTCGCCCTAAAGTGATGCAAGCCGACCGCCGCATCCCACTCGCGGCCAGTGTAGGAGTAGCGATTGGGAAGTGTCGTTGCACTGATCACGGCGCCAGAAGCATTCAGTATCGTCGGTTGGCCATAGGCCGTGTAGGCGTAACGCTCGGCGATGGTGCCTGTGGATGTCGTTGCAGCGGTGACCGAGTATTGTTGGTTGCAACAGAATGGACCAGTGAGGGTCGATGTTGTTGTCGAAGAATCGCTAGGCGATTCGTTGGTCGATGCGATCCAACCTCCCGCGCGCGACTGTGCGCGAGTTGATGTTGAAGATGCGTAGATTGGAATCGAGGAAGCAGCCATGCGTTGTATTGTAAAGGATCCGCAGGGGGCGGTGCAAACATTTTGAGGAGTCGCGAGTGGGGGTGGCACGCCCAGAGGCTTTGCGATGGGCGTGGAGGCGGTTCAAAGCGCCAACGCCAGATCATCATCCGACGGGGGCAAGCCCCGCCGTGATGGGGACCGCGTCGCTATCGCTTCCTGGTTGCGATTGCCGTCCGATGGGGACAAGCCCCATCGAAACGAAGACCGCTCCGCGTGTGTTTGGTTACTGCGTTTCGAAGCGTCGACAGGAACTGACCGAGCTTGATAGCCGAGATGCGTCGAAGATCCGCCGGGGCGGACGAGCATCCGGGTCGAGGCGCGCAATACGTTGCCATGTTTGTCTCAGTTCAGACCGGACGGCTTGCGCCGAACCGCTATTATTAAGCAGCCTGCTTGACGTGTGGCAAGCCTGGGATGCGATCCTTCGGGTGGTTCTTCCAAGAGGCTTTGCGATGGGCGTGGAGGGGGTTCAAAGCGCCAACGCCAGATCATCATCCGACGGGGGCAAGCCCCGCCGTGATGGGGACCGCGTCGCTATCGCTCGCTGGTTGCGATTGCCGTCCGATGGGGACAAGCCCCATCGAAACGAAGAGCGCTCCGCGTGTGTTTGGTTATCGCATTGCGAAGCGTGCTGGCGTGCGGACCGAGCTTGTTAGCCGAGATGCGTCGAAGATCCGCCGGGGCGGACGAGCATCCGGGTTGAAGCGCGCAACACCTTGCCATGTTTGCCTCAGTTCAGACCGGACGGCTTGCGCCGAACCGCTATTATTAAGCAGCCTGCTTGACGTGTGGCAAGCCTGGGATGCGATCCTT
>Ga0315901_10006521_pt1 | contig 13957 bp, 27 predicted proteins | sample LakEriMetagenome_10_FD_203761 | JGI IMG/M metagenome (GOLD analysis project Ga0315901, IMG submission 203761) | Freshwater fungal communities from buoy surface, Lake Erie, Ohio, United States - Buoy 2 MA116 | ecosystem: Environmental > Aquatic > Freshwater > Lake | place: USA: Lake Erie, Ohio... | reverse complement strand
TATAAAATCCGGCTTTAATTCAAAGATAGGTTTTAGTGCTTCATAAATGTGCGGCACTGAAATAATCGGTTTACCATTGCGACTCCACATTCCATCCTTTGTTACGATACAACGAATACCATCCAATTTAGGTTGTGAGTATAAAGGATATTCAACTTTATCTTTTCTATCTTCCCACTTCGCTGCCAACATTGGTTCAAAGTGTCTTTTGGTGTTGATACCTTTCATTGTTTCGGAGTAATCCTTTTCCAATTTCAACTTACGTTTTGCTTCGGCTTCTTTTAGCGCCTGTTCATTATCAGTAGTTGCGTTTGCTTTGCCGGTATTCTTACCATAACAAACCGTCCATTCATTGGTAACTTTCTTGCCATCCGTTTGACCCGAAATAGTACGATACTTATTACCTACCACTTCGATAGTCCATTCTTGCACCTTACCACCTTTTGTGGTTTTGTAAATAGTATTCAGTTTCATAATTAAAATGTTTTAATAGCACCCATTGCGATACCTAATGCCAATTCATATCGGCTATAGAATTTTACTTTGTTTTTCACTTCGGTTAAATCTACTTTACAATCTTCACTCTCACCCATATCATCACATCCCATAATCAATCCGTTTCCAGCGAATGGTTGATGTGCACCTTCATATGTAAAAAACGAATCAGTACCATTCATCAACCCTTCATCGTCTACAAATATAGCATCCTCTTTTGGTAAGTAAGTTGCGACTGTGAAACATTGGCAATTGAGAAATTCATACATCTTATCAATACCTTTACCGATTTCAACTTCTTTTACCTCTTTGTTGATAGAGTCAATTAATATTGCTTTCATAAATTTATTTTTTAATATAAATGATTAATGTATCTACACTCTTTCCGACTTTCTGAACAGATCGGTTTACTTTGTTTACATCATTACTAACATCTCCGATTCCATTTATCAGATGTTCATTACTTTGAATACTTTCATCCAACTTTTGGTTAATTGTTGTAAGATTTTGGTTTATGTTTTCTACAACATTAATCGCAGTATCTACTTTATCACTAACAGATGTTAGTTCTTTTTTCACTTCGATTGTTTTTGTTGTTTGCATATAATATACTACAAACATAGTTAGTATTGAAAATGCGGCTAGCACCAATACTAAAAACATTCTATTTACTGAACGATCTATTTTTTCCAATTCTTCGTTCATTTGATTTCTACCCATTGTTTCCATAATATCATTTTGATCTTTCATTACATTTGTTTTTTAGCTGTTAAATGCCTTCTCCTTTTCTACAATTTGAATGTAGTTTTTGATTCCTTTATTGATTGCTGTTGGATAATAACTAATACCCTCCATTTTTATTGAATGTACCATATATCCGGTATTCAAATTTCTGACTCTGATTGCTTTATCAGCTCTGTTATCCCAAACCAATCCATCGGCATTGATTCTGTTTTCATCGATTCTCTTAAATGTGTTTTGTTCCATTTTTTATTGTATATTTGTTGTTAATAAATCGTTATTGTAGTAATATAGTTCAGCGGTAGCATTACCGCCATTATCCCCTGGTTCCATAAATGTTTCAGTATCGTAAAGATGTTCTTGTTCATCAAAACTTTCACTACACATATTATCATGAAACGATTCAATCATTTCTTTTTTAGCTGCTTCTTCATTTTCAGCTTCAATGGTATGATGTTCTCTAACCCAAATTGTAATCTTTCTATCAATATAGAAATCAAATTCCTGTTTAGAAACATGCTCCATATTTTCATTGTGTTTTCCGTCTCCGTAAATTGCCATATGTTTAATTTTTATAAGATCCTATTTTTGAAATACCTACTATTAACTCCTCAATGAAAAGAATAAAATCATCCATTGATTTCATTCTGTTTATTGGTAATCTTACTCCGGTTTCTATATCCTCACCAGCAGTACCCTGTCCCAAAATACACTTGCGTATATCAAAACTATTTACATCCCAGTTTATTGTCATTAGTGTACAATACTTTCCTTGTAATGGATGTAAAGAATCTCCTCCATCAAAAATGTAAAGGTCGTTTCGTTGATGCATTCCTATTTCAAACATAAAAGAATTTCCGTTTGATGTAGTTATTGAATTGCCGTTTAATCTATCAAAATTTACTATTGGTCTCATTTCTTTTTATTTTTTTATATTAATTATGCACCCATCCTTCTTTCAGCATCACTAATGGCTCTGCTTTCGTATTCACATTTATTCCAATAGTAGATAGCCTCATCTGCCCATTCCGGTAATACAGGATATAATACCACTCGTTTACCATTACATTCCGAACATACTTGGTCAAAAGAACCACCATAGTACGATTCTATCCCATCTTCATCGCCATCTTCTCTCATACCATCAACAAGTGCATTCTCATCTAAGTCAGAGCGGAAGTGAGAACCGTGGCCACCACAAGTGGAGCATACTTCATATGTAGCTTCAACATATATGAATCCATCTTCGTTCATATCTTCGTTGTATTCGCCGGTCTTTGGGTTATAATACGCAAGGGCGGGGTGTTGATAATTCATTTTCATATTATTTATTTTTTATTAATTACAAAAGAAAAATCAGCATCATCTTCATCGGTTTCATCATCATAAAAGTATCCCTGAAATTCACACGTATCAGGTCCTGTTTTTTCATAACTCCAACCGGCGGCCAACTCAACTAAATTAGGATAGTACACACCTTCCGTACCAACACCACTAGGGTTATTTTCGAATACCAAATTGATACCAAACCCTCTAGCTTCATTCGTATATTCATCACCTGTTTTATCCGACACAAACCCATTCATTTCGGCTAACAATTCATAATAATCCTTACCACCAAATACACCATAACCGTCATAGTTATCTTCTGTCCATACATTACCTTTATCATCCATCATATCAACTTTGAATGTTGAACGAGCTGAATAATTATTCGCAATACTCTTATCCGTGTCTTGTGTTTTCCAACTAAAAAATCCCATATTATTTGTATTATTGATTTTCAATTTTGTTTATTAAATGTTTAAGTGCTTCCCATTGACCCCAAGTCAACTGAAATCTTTGTCTTTGATTTGTTTCAATATCAACATCAAATCCTTCACCATTTGCCCATTCAGTTACTTCAATGTAATCATATTCTCTACCATAACCAAAACACCATTGTTTAAGTTCTGCGAATAAAGCACGTCTTTTGTGTTCATCAACCTCATACGTTTTTTCATTTTCATTTTTACTATACTTCATTTTTAATTTGTTTAATATGTTTACAATCTTTACCACGTCCAAATCCATGTGCAGGACAACTACAACTCCAAAACCCGTCATCGTTTACTACACTATACACATTTCCCTTACTTCCATTAACTTTGTATTCTTTTTTCACTTTGACTTTTGCCATAGTTTTTGGTGAACCATACTGAATCTTATCCCAAAGTTTTTCCAACTCACTCCATTGATACTTTCTATCAACTTCAACCCAACCATCCCCATCGGAACTACATATAACGTACCACTTGCCACTTATATCACCTTTATATGATACAGGCGGATAAAACGATTTAAATCTCATAATTTGTTTTTTAATAGTCATCATCCATATATTCACCGGCGTTAAGATAATCGTAATAGTTATCCTTACGATACGGATAATTGTTTTCATAACAATCATCACAATAGTATCTTGTCGGAATACCATAGTTATCATGTCTTAATTCTACATATGCCGTTTCATCTTGCGTTGTTTTGGAACATCCATTTCCACTACAACAAATAACATTTTCGTAATCCATATTTTACCAACTTGATGTATAATAAACTGTAAGTCCATCACGGATCGCGTTGCGTGCTTCCGCTACAAATTTTAAATCATCTTCCTTTTCATCTCCATCAGTTTGTCCAAAAAAGAATCCTGATGTGTTTGGTAGTTCATCATCAATGATATCCTGATATAGGTTATCTAAATCTTTTGATGTTAGGACTACACAATCTCCATTGAAATCATTTGATTTACCACCTTTCTTCACATATAGTTCGTGCATCCAACCGTGTAGGTTTGGATGTTTTCTCCAATAATGGAGGTCATCCGAGTCACTAATCTTTACATTTGTAAAGTCCATATCTACTTCTGTTTGAAACTTTGCTTTTGTTGCAATTGCGTACATGTCTAATCCCATAATTATTAATTTAAGTTTATTGATTTTAAAATAGATTCACCATCACTAACACGATGGATTTGCTGTGCTATAACCTGTTTAGATGTTGATATAATTTCTCTCAATGATTGACGAAGATTTTTCACTCCGTGTGATTTCTCTGCATCGATACAAACTGAATCTATACCATCATTGATAACTTTAATCAAATCGGTATCTTCCTCAAGCATATGAGAGTCCAACATATCAATCATAGCTGCCGCTACTGCGGTTCTGATTTCAATACCAACCTTATCACTTTGTTTCATTACGTTAATCAAAGTAAGTGCCATTGCAATTCTTTGATCATTTGTTTTTTCAATTTTGTCTCTGATTTCTTTAAACATACTATTTCTTTTTAAAAATTTTAACAATACTTCCCATCATAACCAACGGATAATACAATGGAACATGAACCATACATTGTAATATCAATATTAGTTGAAAGGATAAACTATGCCGTTCCGGTCTATTTTCAATTTCCATCAATCGTAATGTTTCCCTAACCATTGGATAGGTTAGTAATACCCACACTAATAAAATTGTTATTATCATAAATTTATTTTTGTGTAGTTACTTTATACTTACCACCAATTGCTTTGTAAAGAAGTCGGTTACATCTTCTACCTTTTACATTTGATGGTTTTACCAACGAATGTAAATGATGAATAAATGAACCACCTTCTCTCATTTGCGGTTCACCTCTCAATACAACATCATAATAAGTTTTCATTTCACTAAAGGTTACTTCACTCTTTTGTTGAACAAAATCCAAAATAGATTGTGTGATGTAACCCCAATCACCTTGTTGTAATTTTTCATTGATGTTTGAATATTTCTCTTTTTGATATATCCTTTGTAATTTGGGATTTGTTTTTCCTTTTGATTTCAAAGATGCCATATGTGCATCATAAAATCCCATCTTCATTTCACCATACGTTTTAACCCATATATTTGGTTTATTTATATTCTTTCTTTGAATACCTTTACCCTTACTAACATTTTCATAGTTTGGATTTTTAGGATGAAGATAAACATCAATATGTTGAGCTTTGCGCCAAGGAATATCGTTTTGTGCACCCCTATAATATGCATCACCCAATACTTTTCTCCTATTAGAATGACGCCCTCTTAATACTACCCACCCAAAGATTTGTTCTAATGTTTTTTTCACTTCGATAACTTGCTCAATATTCTTCATTGGAATAGTGGCGATATATGTTGATGTTCTTTTCATAATTTTTATTTTTTATATCCTACGAAATTGATTGTAGTTGGTTTAACTAAATTTTTCTTTACCATATCAGGATAAATGTCATTCAACCAAAAGTTTTGTACGTTATCCAACTCTCTACAAATTTCTTCATACATTTCATCCAATTCATATCCTTGTCCAAAACCATATGAACATACAAATTTACCCAAATCTCTCAACAATGTTTCATTATCCGATTTATAGGCATCATTCATAGCATTAAAGATATTCTTTTTCATTTCATCCGCAACCTTATCATTGTGATCGTACATTGTTTGATTCCACGGTTTGGTAACACGAATACCATCAACGATTTCAATTAACTTTTCTTTACTCATATTTGTTTTTTTATAACTTACTATTGTGTGTTGTCTTTCTAACTCTCTCATTTGCCTTGCAAACATATTATTTATTTTTATACTTTTTCCAAATAATAATCGGGCTCATTTTCTTTGTAGACGGGTAGTTTTGTTTTGAAAAACATTTGTATTCTACTCACATCCATCCATTGTACACTTTCCGAATAACCCATAGTAGTTTTTACGTGTAGATTCCATTTATTAGGTCCACCAAAATCATCCGTACATTTTACGGCTGTAAGATTACCTTCTTCAATTATACAATGTTTAATTCCGTTTGACATATGTTTTTATTTTTAATTGTGTTTCATTCCTTTCATAACACCATAACCACTTCTTGCGGCTAATCGATTAAGGTTATTAGCCATCTCCATTGGTAAGACTTGTATCTCATTACCTGTTTTGTGATTGGCGATTTGTACACCACCGACACGTTCTACTGAACTACAATTAACACAATGTTTGTAACCATACTTTGCAAATCGTAGAACAGGCATATCGTTACCACATTTGATACATGCCATCATTTCTAATTTTACTTTCACTTTGTTCATATTATTCAAAATTTGGTTTGGTAAATATATTATTAACATTCTCTACATATGGGGTGAACCAACCACGGATAGTTTTGTGAGTTAAACCATCTCTATATTGTTCATCAACTTCACACAAACTATCTTCTAATAATCGTTCAGCATCTATACGAATGATAGTACAAAGAGAATGTATCAATTGTTTGATTTCTTTTTCACTCTGTTCACCACTTAACCAATGTCGATTATCATCTGAAAACATATGTGAATAATCGTGCTTCATAATCATATCAAAATACTTATTCAACACACCACCCTCATTGTAAACATCGGTATCATTGTTCGGGTCATTACTAAAATACTCATTAAAATTACTCATACTATTTATTTTTGCGAGCCCAATTACGACTCTGTTTTTTCTTTTTATCAACAACTACTCTCTGACGGAATCTACCATCAAAAAGACCAGCCTCAAGCTGGTCATTTCTTTTTGAACTATTGCTTAATCTTTTCACTTTGTTTCTCATATACACTAAATTTAGAATCCATAGGAATGATGAATGCGTTGTTTGCTGTATCAATTTTGTTACGAACTTTCTTAAACTTCAAACCTACAATAATACCTTGCTCATCCAAATATCTCATATCGTATTCATCACCATCAATTACTTTGTAACCCATAAATGATGTGGGTAATACTTTACCTTCAAATACCATTGCTACACGTCCATTACCTTTACTCAACAAATCCAAACAATGTAACATATTATGCCCACTAAATGAATAAGTCAAATCATAGTTAGGATATTTACTTAACATATTGAAACGTTTAACTACTTTCGTATAATCATAGAATGTAACATCATTGAACAATTCCAATATGTTCTTACCATTCAGTTTAAAACTTTCCAAACTAATATCCGATGTACCATTGATACGAACTGAAAATCTCATACCATTAGATTCTGATTGGTATTTTGCTTTCTCAATTTCAGTAACCAACCAACCCATAAAGAAATCACGTTGTTCAAAAAACAATTTAGTCTTTTTGATACGTGCTTTGTTGATGTTGTTTTTCTTAACATCAATTCGGTTGTGTCCACTTTCACTCAAACAAGCTTCTTTACATTCATCCGAAGCCATAGGACATACATTGTAACCACTCATATCAGCGGGTGCCAAATAAAGAATGTATGTTGCTTCATTGTACTTTAAACCTTTAGCGATTTTTGAACTACTTGCAACACTACCTAAATAAGAAAGGCCTGTTTGTTTCTTCGCGTTACCAATTGTTGAAAATTTCATCTTACTCATAATATACATTTTAGACATAAAAAATGGGGCAATATTCACCCCTCTATAAAATTGTTTTGAACTTTACTTCGTAAAGATACGATTTTTTTTGTTACTGGCCAAATCTTTATCAAAAAAAGTTCATTGACAATCAACGAGTTATGAAATTGCCCCTATAACCTAAATGCGTAAGTCATTGATTGTCAATAAACTTTTTTTCCATTGACAATCAACGAGTTATGCCTAACCCATTGAAAATCAACAAGTTAGGCATATCCACTATTTCATCATATTATGAATTTTTATAATATGATATTGTATTATTAAATGTATGGGTTATATGGTTGCGGCCAGAAATCTTCATCTTCAATCAATTCATCCGTATCACAATAACGATATAAATGTTTATCACTATCATAATATACTTCACGTCCATCATCATCTTGATACTCCAAATCACCCTCATTCAATCTTTCAAAATCTTCACCACCATTTTTCACTTAGTAACAACCACAAAATCCACAACCCGGTTCTTCAAATGTTAATTTGAATTCTAATGTTGGATAAAGTTTAGACATTGAATGAATCCATGTTATGTTAGGCGACCATGCAGTATCATACTGAACCGCAAACATATCATCTTCATCATCGGTAATCCAACTCTCCGCAACATCCCATTTCGTTCCCCAATTTTCAAGACGCCAATTATACCAATCGGAGTGTCCATACTTACCCATCAACTCCGCAATGTATTCATCATGTTTCTTTTTACCTTCCACATCCGATTCATCACCACTCCAAATTTCAGGCGAAGTCATTTCTTCCAATTCTTTTGGAGTAGGTAGTAGAATTGCCATTGTGAAATCTTCATTTCCATTTTCATTCTTTACGACCGTCTTACTTTTAAAGTCATCAATTGATTTCTGGTCACCGAAAACAATAAGACTGTTTGAACACCAATTTGGCATGTTGTTTGTTTTTACTTTTGTTTATTTGTACTACTATACGATTCGTTTAAATATTCTTGTTCATTTACATAGTTCTCCGCATCATTGATATGATTACATTGAGCATCGGTATATCCCATATTATAATCTTTTATACGTTGCTCCTTCTCTAACTTTAATGATATCTCTCTTGCATCATTGATATTAAAATTATCTTCGTGACAATTTGAATCAATCCACTTCCATAGTGTCTGCATTGCTGTTTGTTGTGCCATAGTTATTTGTTTTTAAGGTAATATAGAATCTCCGGCCTGAAATGTACATTTACTTACTGCAAATTTCCATGCTTGTACATTTCTCAAATCACTATCACTTAATACCATTTCGTTTTTAAAACTACCATCCTTTCGTAAATACATTGTAGAGTAAAATAGATTTTTTGGTTCTGTAATCCTCGTTTCGATGATAAACTCTTTGGGAACTTTATCTACGAAGTCAGAACCATTGTATCTTAATCTAACCAACCCAGCCCAGTCTCCATTAACAAATTCTTCAGTCCAAGATTCAATAATTTCATACACTGCTGTGATTTGTGGATAAATAGCAACATTAATGTACTGATATTCGGTTTTTTCTTTAAAGTTCTTTATCATATATTTCCGTATGATGTTACCAATTCCAATCGTATTGAACCATCTTCATTAATCCATCCCTTCAATTGAAAGGTGGGATCATTAGGATGTCCACTTGCTAAATAACCAACCATATCAGCTCCTTCACCGATTCCAATTTCCTCTCTAGAATACTTTTGTAATTCCACCGTTTTCTTAATCATTTTTTGTGAATGTGGTAATATAACTTGTTCATCCTTTATATTAACATTACTTATCCCTACAAATCTCAAATGTCCGGCACCAATCAAATCACCCATACTCCGAATGTATTGGACGTCGGATACACCATCTACTTTTGCTTTCTTTGTTTTTCTTTCACTACGCATTTTTTGTATTCTACTTTGCGTATAAACTGCTCTTGCTGTTCCTGCGAATCCCATAATTTTTTTATTTTATACTTGTATTTAAAGCCTCTTCAAATGTTGATAATACGTTTTCTAATTCGGAAAAAAAATCTAAACTAACTCTATGCAAAGGTGCTTTATAATAACCTAAAGTATAGTAAACCCGTTTATCCTCATCATCCCATCTACCTACTTTGTGTAGTTCAATCCATAAGAACCGTTTACTATCCGATTGTAAATCTTCAAATTGAAATCTCCATTGAGTAATAGAATCTTGCACATAAGTACAAACAAAACGACCGTCAACAAAAGTTTTGCCAATTACTTTATTCGTATTAACTATATTTAACATTCATTATTAATTTATACAATCCTCAAACGCATAGTGGTAAGCATCCACTATATCGTGTCCTTGTTCCATATAGGTTTTTGCTTTTTTCTCAACTTGAGTTTCTACTCCCCACTCTTTTGCGTCCGATAAAACCATTTGAATGTCCTGTTTTTGTTCATTTGTTAGTTGCATGTTATTTAAATTTAAAAATTATTAAATACTTTTATGTACTCTTTGTTTAACTTTTTACAAAACTGTTTGTCTACCCCATTACTGAATTTTTGATAGTCGTGTCCGAATGTTAGATACGCCTGTATTTCATCTGCAATAACTTTATCAGTATATCCCATTTGAATAAGATTTTTTCTAAATGTTTTGTAGTGTTCCAATGATATGGTATCTGTTATTTCGTTTACCAATGTTTTATACATCTTATTGGTTGAATATAATCCGTGACATATTTCATGTTTAAATGTATCACCATCCGTATTAGCTGCACCTATAACATAAGCATGCCCATCAGCTTTCATTGTACGAATTTGCCAATAAATTTTGTACATTATGGAATCATATGGTGTTTCAAATCCACTTACATTACCATAACAATCATGTAGCATATCAAACGGAATATTAAATCCACCCCAATCAGTACCATAACTAAAACCTCTACCATATTCTTCACTATACCATTTCATATAATCCCACATACTGAATACCTTTCCACAAAAATCAGGATTAGGTGATTCATAGAATTCTTGAACTCTACAAAATGTCATTGCTCTATCATAATTATTTTCTATAATAACAGCGAACACATTTGGTTTCACTTCGGTTATTTTGTAATCTATATTCATATCTTTGTATTTTAAAAAAGAAAATGGGGTGACAAATGCCACCCCAATTCTTAAATCACCATTAACTACTACCAAACAATAGTTTCATCTGTTGATTGTTCATCATTCACTTCGTTGAAGAGTTGTGAACTATCATCAGTTTTAATATATTTCTGAACAAGTTGTTTTACAAACACACGCTCACTATCCAATCCACCATCATTACTGAAATAAGGAAGGATTGAAATCTCTGCAGCTTCCATCAATGTGAAACCATCATAGATAAGTCCGGCAGCCTCAACATTAACACGAGTGGAGATAATAGTAGAAACCTTACTCATATCGGTTTTGATAAGTTGACGGGTTGTTTCAGCAATCTCAGCCAAAGCGTTCAATGAATAATCATCAGCTTCAGGGAATTTGAATTTTAACAATTCGTATTCACTTTGCTTATCCAACAAATCCATTTCGATAGTTACGAAACGATCGAGAAGGGCTCGGTCCATAATACGAGTTGCGGTGTACTCATTACCTACGTTTGCAGTAGCGATGAATGTAACACCACTTGCAACTTTTACAATAGGTGAATCGATTGCCTCATCCAAACGAAGGTAACGTTGGTTTTGGTCCAACACAGTCATAAGAATGTTAGCAGCTTCTGGATGTGCACGGCTCAACTCATCAAGCAAAATGATTGCGTTAGGAGTTTTGATTGCTTTAACGAAGGCCGATTCACTAAAGAATGTACCGGATTCTTTGTTAAAGTGTGTGTTACCGATAAGAGTAGCACGGGCATCTTGCGTTGCACCCAAGTTGAAATAGTAATCAGGACGCTTTAGGGATTTAACCAACGATTGAGCGGCAAGTGTTTTACCACAACCAGTTGGACCTAACAACATAATGTTTTTAGCACGAACTGCTGAACGGAGTAGATACTTCCACTTCAATCCTTCGATGAACAATCCTTCGGGTTTCAATTCACCACCTTTCTCATGGATAAATTGCTTCAGTTGTTCGTGTGTTTCAAATGCTTCACTTACACTATCACAAGCGGTGTCATCAATTACGTTTGCAAGTCTTTTGAACTCATCCATCTCAACCATTTTGTAAGATACATTACCCGTCTTACCAACATATGCACGGAGTGCTTTATCTTCGGTATGAGCCTGTTTCATTTTAACCTTACTGATTCCGGTTACCTTTTGGGAAACATCACCTGCGGTATTCATCAATGCAAACGAACGTCCGATTTGAATACTTTTGTAACACTCATCGGTGAAACCAATATTTGTATCTAATGTCTTACGAGTACTTTTACGTGTACTCACACGCTTTGCAGTTTTACGAGCCATAGTTTTTGTTTTTGCGGTTTTAGTAACAGTTTTCTTTTTCATAATTGACTTTTTTTTTTGGTGATTTGTTTTTATACTATTTTTATTAAAAAAGGGGGTTATTAACCCCCTTCACTTTATCTTTCTTTTTTAAGGAACAATTCATTCATTGTTTTTGCTACCTCAATCATATTTTCTACATTTATGTATTTGGCATCGGGTCCATAACACTCTTTGAATATTTCCCAATCTGTTGATTGTTGAAATCTTTCAGAACTATACTCTGTAATAAAGTACGAAAGAATATTCAAACCATTTGTTTGCATTTTCTTCACTTGCTTACGGGTATGTTTTGCAGCTGGCCGTCCACCATAGTTGATAGAATCATTACCATTGTGAATATTATATGTTGGTTGTCCGTCCGAAAAGTTTAGGAAATAACTATCCGTATCATTTGTAGATGGGATAAGTTCTTTCATAATTGCTTCAAAACACAAACCTTCAGGTGTAGTATTGGTACAATCAAGAGCACTCATAAAATATGAGAATTGTTTGAATGTGTTTTTCCTACTATCGTGAACCAACGCAACATATGGTAATGACCTACCACCCGTATCAGTTGAACGAACCGATACTTGCGTATTGATATTACGTGCCATTTCACATGCTTTTACAATAGCGACGGTAGATACAATTGCCTTTCTCAATTTACTACCACTCATTGAGCCGGAGTAATCGATTGAGATATGTAGGTTTGCTTTTTTGTATTGGTCAACATCACGTTGATAGAATACGTTATCATTATCAAACCCAAGCGATGCAACCATACGTCCATCAATTTTACCCTTCTTCAAGCGACTAAAGATAGTATCTCGACTTTCACTACGAATTTGTAGCTTCTTACCCAATATAGTACCCAATATAGTACCTCGCTTCACTTCATCAACATATGGTGTAGATACCGCTTTATCCGAATTCCAAGAACTATTTGTAAATGGAAAATCTGAACTTTCAAGCAACTTACTTGTTAGGTTCTTCACTACGATACAATCAACACCCTTACCAATTTGATCACCTCTATGGTTTTCATAATCCGAACCAACACGAACTAATTCGGTGCCTGATTCCTGAATATCATCCAACTTTTCATTCTCTTGTTTGGTTATCGTTTTCTTCTTTACATTACCATTAAGAAAGTCCTTTTGTTTTTGGAACTTTTTAAGTAGAGATTGAAGAGCGTTTTTAGATAACATATCCTTACCTTCATCATCACCACCATTCTGATTTGATTGAGAACCATTCTGCCCACTCACATCAGCACCACCATTAGTGCCACCCATATCATCATTATCACCATCACCCATTTCGTTTACATCAGCGTTACCGTTTTCTGGTTGACCATCAGTATTATTACCACTACCTTTACCGGCACCATTTTGCTGTTGGTTTTCGGTAACATTTTTCAGTATTTCAGAAACAATGTTGATAGCCAAATCCAATGAATCTTGCGATGATTTCAATCTACTGATGTTCTTCAAATCCAACATACGATATATAGTACGAAGTCCTTTTAGTTTGGATAGATTCGTTTCACTATTCAGTAGGTTGATAATTCGGAACATATAACTATCCAATGTTTCTTCCGTAAACTCATCGGATTTGATACCTTTAGTTACAGATTTATCATTGAAATAATGTTCATACATAGAAAGATAGTAATCCCTATAACCAGGCGCCGAATTGTATATATAATGATCAATACGCCTATCTTCAATCCAATTATTCAACCCCTGAATAACATTGTGTACTTCATCCGTTGGATTGCCATACTTACCAATTTTACCATTTG
>Ga0315901_10006520_pt1 | contig 13961 bp, 12 predicted proteins | sample LakEriMetagenome_10_FD_203761 | JGI IMG/M metagenome (GOLD analysis project Ga0315901, IMG submission 203761) | Freshwater fungal communities from buoy surface, Lake Erie, Ohio, United States - Buoy 2 MA116 | ecosystem: Environmental > Aquatic > Freshwater > Lake | place: USA: Lake Erie, Ohio... | reverse complement strand
TGGCGCCGGACGGCGGTGCGGAAGTGATGGACGTGTTTCCGGCTCGGCATCCTGCCGACCTTGCCTTGGCCGGCCTCCGCCGGCTGGCACCGACCCGGCCCTCCGGGCCTGGCGCCGGACGGCGGTGTGGAAGTGATGGACGTGTTTCCGGCTCGGCATCCTGCCGACCTTGCCTTGGCCGGAGCCGTCAGTCGATCTTCGGCCGGGGCGGCGGCGGCTCGCAGGGGCGGATCCAGATGTTGCGGAACTGCACGGGATTGCCGTGGTCCTGCAGCATGATCGGCAATGCGTCGGCGTGCTGCTCGTACTCCGGCGGCGTTCGGTAGGAGGTCGGCCCCTTGATGACCGTGTCGGAGTGGATGGCCACGCCGTTGTGCAGCACGCTCACTCGGCCGGGCTGCTCCAGCGTGCCGTCGGCGTCGAACCGCGGCCGCGTGAAGAGGATGTCGTAGGTCTGCCACTCGCCCGGCCGGCGGCAGGCGTTCACGGCCGGCGGCTGCTGCTTGTAGAGGGCGCCGCACTGGCCGTCCGGATAGGTCAGCGGCCTGTCGGTTCCGTCCGCGAACGAGTCGAGCACCTGGATCTCGTAGCGACCCATGAGGAACACGCCGGAGTTGCTCCGCCCCTGACCCCGCCCGGTGGCGGGCGCGACAGTGCGAAACTCGACGTGCAGTTGGCAGTCGCCGAAGGCCTGCTGCGTCGTGATGTGGCCCTTGCCGACCGTGGCCACGCCGTTCTCGACCTTCCAATCGCCGGCATTGTCCCAGGCGGCGAGATCCTTCCCGAGCAGGACGATGGCGTCGGCGGGCACGGCGGTCGGGCCCGCGGGGGCGGGGCCGGGATCGACGATGGGCGGGCGTGGCCACTCGATGGCCGACACCCATTCGCCGCTGGGCAACTGCCGGCCCGCGAGGTGCAGTCGCCGCGTGCGGATCGACTCCGTGATCCGCGCGGCGCGGGCTTCCGCCTCGCCCAGCGGCAGCCCGGCCGGGAGGCCGGGCCGCAGATGACCGGCGGCGGCGAGATAGGCGTCGCGAAGGAGGTGCAGCCGCGCGGTCACCTCGGGGAGGAAAGCCGCGAGCGCGGTCGGGGACTCCGCCTCCGCGATGGGGCCGGCTCCGAGACCCGCGAGCACCGCCCGGCAGATCGCCCAGTGGCCGGCGTCGTCCGGATGCACGGCGTCGGCCGCGAAGGCGAAGCCCGGATCGACGGCCCGCTGCGCGGCGAGCAGCGCCTTCATGGGTCCATGGACGTCGATCACGAGCCATTGATCGGCCCGCTTCGAAACCAGCCAGGCGGAATAGGCCGTGAGCACGGCGTCGTAGTCCGCGTCGCCCGCCGGGCCGGGCTCGTCGGGTGGCCCGGAGTAGACCGGCGGCGTGAGGTGCACGATCTTCGCCCCGGCCTTCTCCACGGCCGCGTGGAGCCGCTCCATGCCGGCCTTGAACCTCGCGAACCGGCCCGCGTCGAGCGGCTGGTAGATGCCGCAGTTCATCCCGTAGCAGGCGAGCACGACGTCGGGCCGCGCGAGCCTGAGCACGCGGTCGAGCCGCTCGGCGAGGTCGGGCCGCGGATACTTCCCGGCGGCATGCCCGTCCTCGGAAAGGCCCGACACGGTCTCGCTCGGCAGGCCCATGTCGATCACCTCGGCCGCCGTGCCCTGCCGCTCCAGCCAGGCGACGAGGTGCGCCAGCCAGCGGCCGTCGTGGGTGATCGAGTCGCCGAGGACGACGATCCGCTCGGCGTCGAGCAGGACGGCGGCCGGCACCGCCGCCGGATCAGCGCCGCCGGCGGGCGGCAGGCAGATCCATGCCGCCAGCGCGACGACGCAGGCACCCATCCACCGATGTCGCCGGACCGCGATCGCAGCCATCACTTCGTGGGCGGCTGCGCCCCCTCCCGGATCGCGAACAGGTGGCTCTTGTTGGCGATGTAGAGCGTGTCGCCGACCGCGATCGGCGTCGAATAGACGCTGTTGCCCATGTTGATCTCGCCACGGAGCTTCATCTTCTCGCCGAGGTCGAAGATGCAGATGTCGCCGTCCTCGTCGCCGATGTAGACCTTGCCGTCGGCGACGAGCGGCGAGCCCCAGCTGGCGGCCAGCATGTCGTGCGTCCAGTGCGGCTTGCCCGTCTTCGCGTCGAGGCAGTGGAACAGGCCGCTGAAATCCGCCACGAAGAGGAGCCCGTCCTTGATGGCGACGGTGCCGCAGGTGCGGTGCATCGTCTCCTCGAAGGCGAGCTTGCCGTTGCCGTCGGCGTCGAGGCCGGGATAGTGCCAGACGGCCGCCGAGTTGGGATTCGGCCGGGCCACCTCGCCCTGCTCCTTGATCACGGCCTGATTGCGGCGGTGGGGCAGGGGCTTCGTCGGGTCCGCGAGGCTGACGGCGAGCTCGCTCGACACGTCGCCCCGCTTCGTGGGGTCGATGCACCACAGGTGGCCCACCCCCTCGCCGTGCTCGGGATCCTCGCCCACCGCGATGTAGACGAGGCCGTCGTGGATCACCGGCGTGCCGATGATGTGATTGCGGTCGGCCCGGCCGCCGAGCGTGTACTTCGATTCCTTGGGGTTGCAGTCGAACTTCCAGAGGAGCTTGGCCTTGCCGTTCTCGCCGCGGGCGTCGAACGAGTAGAGCCAGCCGTCGCCGCCCCCGAAGAGCACCTGCGGCACGCCGCCGAGCTCGGCGTAGGCCGGGCTCGACCACTGGCCGTGGAGGACGTTCGCCCCGGGAGAGTTGTCGGCCCAGAGCACCTTGCCGTCCCGCTTGTCGAGGCAGAGGAAGCTCGGGGCCTCGGAGTTCGGCAGGTTGATGTGCCCCTCGTCCACGCCGTTGCTCGTGTTGACGAACAGCAGATCGCCGGCGCTCGTCACGCTGCAGGAGCACATGTTGTGCTGCGAGACGCCGAGGGTCTTCATCATGTCGAGCACCCAGACGACGTCGGCCTCGTCCTCGGCCTGGGCCTTCTCGGCCGCGAACGGGCCGTCGTTCTCGCCGTCGCGGAAGCCCTCGGTGTCGAGGCACTTCACCTCGCCGCGGCTGGTCACGTACCACAGCCGGTCGCCCTCCACGAGCGGCGCGCAGCAGATCCCCTGCAGCGGCCAGTCGTGGACGCGGCCGGTGGGCAGTTTCTCGCTCGAGTCCTGCCAGAGGAAGGAGCCGTCCTTGGCGGAGAAGGCCAGCAGGCAGCCGAGGTCGATCGCGGGCGGATACCGCTTCAGCCAGCCCTTGCCGTTGTTGGTGCCGACGTACACCCTGCCGCCGGCCACGACGGGGTTGCCGTAGGTCTGGCTGCCGAGGGCCGCCACCCAGGCGACGTTCTTGCTGGTTTCCGGCTTCCACGCCCCCGTGTCGGGATCGAAGTCGCCGGCCGCCCAGTCGGTCGGCAGCCTCTTCGCGTCGGGCGTGTTGTTGCGGATCGGCGAGCCGCCCCACTGGTTCCATTCGGCGGCCGGGGACGAGGCGGCGAGGGCGAGCAGGATCGCGGCGCTGGCGGAACGTTTCACTTCGCGGCCTCCACGGTGACGTTGTCGATGTAGATCTCGGAGTCTTTCGAGTTGCCGAAGAAGCCGGGGCTGCCCTGGAGATTGCCCGCCTCGTGGACGGCCTCGATGGTCCAGTCCGCCGGCTCCGGCGTGCCGCGCGGCCAGACCTTGCCGCGGAGCACGGCATCACCCGCCCGCGTGCGGGCCTCGAACTTCATCGTGTACCAGCGGCCCGCCTCCCAGGCGAAGGGGGTCGTCTTGGAGAAGTGCGTGGCCACCTGCGGCGGCCAGGAGCGGACCTGCAGCTGCTGGGCCGCGCCCATGAGGTCGAGCGTGTACCGCTGGGCGATGAGGCCCATGTCGGGCATCCGGGCCTTCTCCAGCGCCGCCGGAGTGCCGAAGGCCTTGGCGAAGGCATCGGCGTCGGTGTCGGCCGACTTCGGGGCAGCCGACGCCGGCGAGCCCGGCTTGCCGACGCCCGTCTCCTGGGCGCGGAAGTCGGCCTGGATCACGTAATCGTGGAGCTCGATAGGCCCGATCCAGCCCTGGCTGCGGGTGCCCTTGGGGATCGTGGTCACCTTGACGAGGCACTTCGACCCGTCGATCTCACGCACCACGTGCCGGTAGCGCATGCCGATCCAGGGGAGCGGCGGCTCCCCCTTCACGACGCCCGTCTTCGGGTCGGCTGCCAGCGGGATCTCCTCGAAGTCGAACCGCCAGGGCAGGGGAGGCATCGAGCGGATCCGGGCCTTGCCTTCGAGGCCGCCGACCTTCGCCGTGACGATCGCGGCGGCATGCGCGTCGGCCGGGGCGGTGTAGGTGCCGTCGGCGGCGACCGCGCCGGCGGTGGCCGAGAACTCGGCCGCCGACTCCTTCACGAACCGGCCGGCCGCGTCGTAGAGCCGCACTTTGAGGGGCAGGGTCGCCCCGGCGGCGATCTGCGCCTCGGCCGGCACGACCTGCACCCAGGCCGGCTCGCCGGCCGGCGCCGCGGTCTGCCGCTCCACCTGGAGGAGTCGATCGAACTGGCTCGGCAACTGCGCCCGCTCGTCCGGCGTGCCGAGACAGTAGAGCCTGGCGCCGGTCGTGAGGTAGATGAGCCGATTCCAGGCGATCGGCGAGGCCGTGACCTCGTCCTCCTCGTCGAGCCGCATGCGGCTGACGAACCTCAGGCCGTCCGGCGTCGGCTCGAGCACGTGCCAGCCGCTCGTCGAGCAGACGTAGAGCCGGCCGTCGGCCACCAGCGGGCTGCCGCGGACGATCGTCCCGAGAAGCTTCAACGGCTTGCCGATCGGCGCGCCCGTCGCCTTGTCGAAGGCGTAGACCTTGGCGCCGTCGTCCACGAAATACACCCGGTCGCCGAGCACCACCGGCATCGACCGGCCATCCATCACTCCCTTCCGCTGCCAGATCACGTTGGTCGCCGTGATGTCGCCGGAGCCGGTGCCCTTGAAGGCCGTCACCGAGCCCATCGAGGTGTTGTCGAGATTTTCCTCGGCCTGGGAGATGTAGACCGTGTCGCCGTCCACCAGCGGCGCCACGTTGAGCCCGCGGCGGGAGAGCCTGAAGTTCCACACCGCCTTGCCCGTCCGCGGCTGGAAGTTCCACACGGCCCCGTCGCTCGATCCGAAGACGAGGGCCGCCTGGTCGCCGAGGCTGGCGAGGGCCGGCGTGCTGTAGGTCGTGTCCTCGGGCAGTTCTTTCGTGCCGTTCATCCAGCGGACCGCGCCGGTCGCCTTGTCGAGTCCCAGGAAGCGGTGGGCGGGCCGGGCGGTGTCGCCCCAGCCGGTGACCACGGCGCTGGCGATCACGAGATCCTCGAACACGACCGGGACGTTCGTGCGGCCGCCGTAGGTGGAGAGGAAGCCGAACTCCTCGTGCAGCGACCGCTGCCACCTCGTCTTGCCGGTCTGGGCGTCGATGGCCGTGAACACGCCGCACACGCCGTGGGCGAAGACGGCGCCGCTGGCGGGATCGGCGACGACGGCCGACCAGCCGACCCGCTCGGCCGGCACGTCGGAGAGATAGACGTTGAACACGTTTTCCCAGAGCTTCTGGCCGGTGACGGCGTCGAGGCAGAGCACCTTCTCCGCCTCCTCCTGCGTGCCGGGCTTGTGTCGCACGAGCGTGAACAGCCGACCGTCCATGATCACGGGGGTCGAGATGCCGCCGGCCTCGTCGTTTTTCCAGAGCACGTTCGTGCCCTGCTCGGGGTCGAACGACTCGACGAAGCCCTTGCCCAGCGGGTGCGCATGCCGGTCCTGCTGCGATCCCCGCCAATCGCGCCAGTCGGGCCACTCCCGGGCCCAGTCGGCGGCGGAAGCGGGGATGGCCGCCGCACAGAGGGCCAGCGTGGTCAGCCGGATGATGTGCCTGCGGCCACTCATGCTCATTGTCCGATTCCCGCCTCCGCGGCGTCTTCAGGCAGCGCCGGATCGACGAGGCCCCGCGCCCCGCGGCCCTGCTGCATGCGGTCGGACGCGTCGGCGGCGATGCTTTCCAGGTCGGCATTCCACCAGCGACGTTGGGCATCCTGCGGCGGCGTCGTGAACGGCCGCACGAGCCGCATGCCGACCCCGAGGGCCGGCTCCTCGGTGTACCAGAAGGGGCTCAAGGGAAGATTGGGATCCTCCTCCTTCCAGGCCACGTCCTCCGAGCCGCGGCGGGCCGCGCTCCGCACCCGGTCGGCGTCGTCGTAGTAGGCGCCGCCACGGACGATCCGGCCCGCGAGCTTCGTGGGCCAGGTCGCCGCGTCGGCCGCGGCCACCGGCTGCGGCAGGGCAGCCTGTCGCGCGTAGCCCCCGTCCACGAGTTGGTCGAGCACCCACTCGGCGACGTTGCCATGCATGTCGTGGAGGCCCCAGGCGTTGGGACGCTTGCCACCGACCGCGTGGGTCGCGCCGGCGGCGTTGTCGGCGAACCAGGCCACCGCGTCGAGCGACGCCGCATCGGCCCCGCTGCTCCAGGGCGTCCGCGTGCCGGCCCGGCAGGCGTATTCCCACTCGCTCTCGGTGGGCAGCCGATAGAAGCGGTTCGCCAGCTTGCTGATCCACTTCGTGTACTGGCGGGCCGCGAACTGCGTCATCGTCACGGCCGGGAGATCCGCCGCCTCGCCGTGGGTGTAGGTCATGCTCGGCTCGTAGAGATGCGAGGGCGCCGTGACCGCGTCGGCCTCGTTCTCCGGCGTCACGGGCCGGCGGTTCGCGGCCTCGAGCGCGTGGAACAGATCGCAGGCCGCCATGAAGGTCCTGTACTCCCCCCAGGTCACCTCGCAGCGGCCGATCCAGAAGGGATCGACGACGACCTCGAAGGTCGGGCCCTCGTCGGCCGACCGATCGGCCTCGTCGGCGGGGCTGCCCATGCGGAATCTTCCGCCCGGCACGGGGATCATGCGGAACTTCACGTCCGTCCCGGGGATGGTCTCGTCGTAGGGCACCATCCAGCCGCCCTCGATCGGCACCACCGGCCCCTCGCCCTCGGGACGCTCCTGGCCGAGGACGACGCCGGGATTCTCTTCGGCGACGACGGTGGCCTGGCAGCGGCCGGCATGGGCGAACACGGCGGCGACCAGAAGGCCGCGTGCGACTCCGGTCGCGGAAATCCCAGGCATCATGCGAGTCCGGCGGGTGCGGGGAAAAGGCGGGCCAGGTTCCACGGTCGCCACCGCGGACGCGATGCGGGGCATGCGGGGCACAAACCGCGTAGATTGTACCCTGACACGAGGTTCTCGCCCACGCTTTCAAGGCCGTGCCGTGACCGCTCCCAAGCCCACCCGGACAACCGGAAAAAAGCCCGCCGCCCGCCCGGCCGACAAGCCCGCGGAGCGGGTGGTGGCCGAGAACCGCAAGGCCCGGCACGACTACGAGATCCTCGACACGCTCGAATGCGGCATCGCGCTGGTGGGCAGCGAGGTGAAGAGCCTGCGCGGCGGCAGGATGTCGCTCGACGAGGCCTACGGCCGTGTGGAGAACGGCGAGGTGTGGCTCCTGGGCAGCGACATCCCGGAGTACGAGAAGGCCAACCAGCTCAATCACAAGCCCAAGCGGCCCCGGAAACTGCTGCTCCACCGCCGCGAGATCGCCAAATTCGCCGGGCAGGCGTTCGAGAAGGGCCTGACGCTCGTGCCCCTGCGGATGTACTTCAAGGACGGCCGCGTGAAGGTGCTGCTGGGCATCGGTCGAGGCCGCAAGGCCCACGACAAGCGGCAGAAGATGAAGGCCGACACCGCCCGGCGGGAAATCGAAACCGCCCTCCGCGGCCGGGGAGGCCGCGGAGGGCGGTGATGCGATGCTCGGCGCGAGCCCGGACTAGATCAGTCGTCGGCGGCCCCGACCAGGAGGCCCGCGGTGGTGTCGGTCGAATCCTCGGGATGCCACAGGGGCATGCCGCGCTGGATCCGCTCGGCGAGGATGTCGATCTTCTGCTTCGAGCCCGCCGGGGCGGACGTCGGGGCGAAGTCCTCCGTGTGATGCGGCTCGAAGTTCTCGTCGTGACCGTAGAGTTCAATGATCTCGAAAACGTTGCGAATCCGTGCCATCGGGACGAACCAACTCCTTTGCTGTGAGAGAAGTGAGGGGGCGAGGGGCGGCCCGCGGACGAGTCGGCCCGAAGGCCGCGGCGGACGTGCCGGTGAACAGGACGTCGTCATTATGGAGCGGCGCTCACGCGAGTCAAACAAATTGCCGGCCGCTTTTTTCCCGGCAAAAACGCCGGTCATTCGCGGCCCTTCTGTCCGGCACGATCGGCGCGAATTACCATGGACGACATCATGCTCCCGGGGCTTCGGCTGCGGCTGAAGTCGCGACGCCCCGCGGGAGTAGGCCTGGTTCGGCCGCGGGAACCCACCCGCCGCCGTGGTCGATGGCCCAGTTCACCGGATCGCTCGTCAGTTACCCGGCGCGTGTCTCCTTCGTGGCGTACGTCACGGCGATCCTCCTGGGGGGATCGCTGCTCACGCTTCCGGCGGCCCGGCAACCCGACCGCCCGCCGGTGACGCTGGTGGACGGCATCTTCACCGCCACCAGCGCCTGCTGCGTGACCGGCCTCACGGTCCGCTCGACGCTCGACGACTTCTCCTTCCTCGGCCAGGCCCTGATCCTCGGCCTGATCCAACTGGGCGGCATCGGCATCATGACGATCACGACGCTGCTGTCATTCCAGGTCGGCGGGCAGGCGACGCTCCGGCAGCGGGCCGTCGTGGCCGAAACGCTGGGCATCAAGTCGGGCCGGGACCTCCGCTGGGTGACGCTCGGCGTGCTGGCGACGGTGCTCTGCGCCGAGGTCTGCGGCTTCCTGCTCCTGTGCTGGGCCGACTGGGGGTCGGCACCGCCCGGCCACGTGGTCTGGCGGTCGCTGTTCCACGCGGTGTCGGCCTTCTGCAACGCGGGCTTCGCCCTCCACGACCAGAATCTCGTGCCCGACGCGGGGCGGGTGTCGATCAACCTGGTGATCTGCGGCCTGATCATCGTGGGGGGACTGGGATTCCCGGTGATCTTCGACGTGGTTTCCCGACTCCGCAGGCGGGAGGAGTTCTGGGAGCGGCTGCATCTGCAGACGAAGATGATGCTCATCGGCACGGCCGCCCTGCTGGCCTTCGGAGCCGCCTCCTTCTGGGCGCTGGAATGGGACGAGGCGCTCGCCCGCGAGCCCTTGTCCACGAAACTGCTCATGGGGCTGTTCCATTCCACCACCTGCCGCACCGCCGGCTTCAACACCGTGGACTACGGGGCGCTGTCGAGCGCCACCTTGTTCCTGGCGATCATCCTCATGGCGATCGGCGCCGGGCCCTGCTCGACCGCGGGCGGGTTCAAGGTGAGCACGTTCATGACGCTCGTCGTCAGCTCGTGGTCGAACTTCCGCGGCTGGAAGCACGTCAACTTCTTCCGGCGGACGATCCCCGAGTCGGCCGTCGAGCGGGCCACGGCCACGACGCTGTTCTTCGCCGCCGTGGCGATCGCGGCCCTCGTGGCCCTGCTGCTGGTCGAGACCAGCGGCGACCTCTCGGCGCGGCCGCGGTGGTTCCTGGAGGCGCTCTTCGAGTGCATCTCGGCCCTGGGCACGGTGGGCCTCTCCACCGGCATCACCCCCGCGTTCACCGACGCCGGCAAACTCGTGCTCGTGGCCCTCATGCTGCTGGGCCGGCTCGGCCCGATCACCGCCGCCGTGGCGCTGGCCCGCGAGCGCCGGTCCTACCAACCCCGCTTCCCCGAGGAGGAGCCGCTCATCGGCTGAACCCGCATGGCACAGTCAGGCAAGAAGTTCATCATGCTCGGCATGGGCTCGTTCGGCACGGCCCTGGCCACGAAGCTCGCCGCCAATGGCTGCCGCGTGACGGGCGTGGACGGCCGCCGCGAGCGGCTCGAGGCGGTGAAGAACGAGATCCACGAGGCGGTGATCGGCGACGCCACCGACCGGGAGGTGCTGGAGAACCTGCCGATCAAGGACGCCACGGCCGTCTTCATCTCGCTGGGCGAGAACATCTCGCAGTCGCTCCTCGCCACGCTGCACGTCAAGGAGCTCGGCGCCCGCAACGTGATCGTGAAGGGCGTCACCAAGGAGCACGGCAAGATCCTCGAGCACCTGGGGGTGGACCGGGTGGTGTTTCCGGAGGAGGAGGTGGCCCGCGAACTCGCCGATCGGATGACCTGGCCCAACGTCCTCGACTACCTGCCGATCGATCCCGAGTACAGCGTGGCGGAGGTGGCGATGCCGGGATCGCTCTCCGGCAAGACGCTCGCCGAGGCCAACCTGCGGAGCCGGATCGGCGTCCACGTGATGGGCCTGAAGGACGTGATGAAGGGGAAGTTCGAGATGTTCCCCGACGGCAAGACGAAGCTGCTCGAGGACCAGGTGCTCCTCGTCGTGGGCCGCGAGGCCGAGATCGCGGCGCTCCGCGAGCTGCCCTGACGGCTCGACCGCGGTGGATTCCGCGGCTGACGCCGCCAGGCGACGCTCCGCGCTTCCCGAACCATGCGCGGCGGGCGGCTACGGCTGGCCGGGGACGCCCGGGGGCAGGGCGATCTCGATCTCACCCGGGGGCGGCGGGGCCGACGACCTGGTGCCCGACGTGGCCGTCGGGTCGAACTTCGGCGTGTCGGTGCCGGTGCGGGCCTCGAGATCGGCGGTGAGCGAGAGCTTGTCGGCGCCGGCCGGCCGCAGTTCCAGCATGGTCACGCCCCACTCGTTCTTCGTCTTCTTGCCCTCGACGACGACGATGCCGGCGGCCTTCGGGCCCTTGACGTCGAACTGCAGCGTCGCGATGCCGTCGGTCTCGTTGGCCGTGCCGCGGACCGCCGTGCCGCACTCGATCGGCCCGCCGAGCGCCGCGGCCACGCGGGCGTTGGTCCGCACCTCGTCCTTGGCTTCCTTCACGAGCGGGTGGCTGGCGAGGCGGCCGCAGCCTGCCGCCAGCACGACGAGGCAGATGGTGATGCGAAGCGAGAAGGGCACGGGATGGACTCCGAAAGGGAAGGGCATGGCCGGTCGGCGGTGCCGCATCAGCCCCGGGCGTCGTGTTGCCGGCACCAGGCGATCTTTTCGGCCGTGGTCGTGGGCTTTCCGCCACCGGCGGCCGCGGCGGACTTCTTCACCGTCGCGGGGGCCGGTGGCTCCTCCTGCGGGGCCGCCTCCGCGGCGGGCTCCTCGGCGGGGGCCACGGGGGCCGCGGCCGCCTTCGCGCCGCGGGCCCGCGCGAGGATCTCCGCGGTCGAGGGCTTCCCGCCGCCGGCCGCCGGCGTGGCGGGTGGCTCCTTGGCGGCGGCAGCGCCGCCCGCCTTGGCCCGGGCGGCGGCGAGGATGTCGGCCGTGGAGGGTTTCTTGCCGCCACCGGCCGCGGGCTTGGCCGCGGGCTTCGCTGCCTCCTTGGTGGCGGCCGGCGCGACCTTCTTCTCCTTCGGCTCCGCCGGCTTGGGCGCCGGCTTGGAAACGATCCTCAGGGCGGACGGATCGATGTCGTACCAGCCGACGTTGTTGAACTGGTCGAACTCGACCAGGCAGCGGCCGTTCATGTTGACCGTCTTCACGAACCCGGTCGCCTGGGCGAACCGGGCCAGTTCCGGGGCGGGTGAATCGACGACCACGTACCTGTCGGTCCACTCCGACTTCAGCCGCTCGATGACGTCGAACATGCCTGCCTTCCAGAGGGTCGAACCGGGCGGTCGCCGGTCGCGGGAAACCACGAATGTGATCGATCGCCGGGGCCGTCGCAAGGTCCGGTCAGGGCCGCCGCGGCCGGACCGCCGCCGGGGGCCGCACCAGGCCCGCGGGGCCGATGGCGTAGGCCCACTGCAGGGTGCCGGGGACACTGGCGGCCGCGCCGCCTGCGGGCTCGACCCGGACGGTCGTCCCGTCGGCCGCCGTGTAGCTGGAGCCGAGCGGCCCCGGTGGCTCCTGGACGCGGCAGGCGATCTCGAAGAGCAGCGTGTCGGGCAGGTCGGGATGGGCCGTGACGCTCGCGGAGAAATGCGAGCGGCCCGCGCGGCCGACGCCGAGGATCGCCGGCCTGCCGCCGACCTCCACCGGCGACACCTCCGTGAGCACCGGCGACGCCGGCCAGCACGGGTCGTCGGCCGGCGGCGCCGCACCCTCCACCGACGCCAGGCGGACGCCCTCCGCGACGGTGACGACGTGCCGCCAGCGGTCCACCGCCCACTCGAACGCCACCATCGCGGCGCCGGCCGCGAGTCGCACGGTTGATTCGCGTCGGCTCATGGGGCCAACGTACCATGAGCCCGGTGTCCGCCGCAGTGGCGGCAATCGTGCAGGACCGCCTCCCGCCCATGGAACCGCGTCGCTCGCTCGGCTGGCCGATCGTGCTGGGCGTGGTGCTCATCGGGTCGATTCTCACGCTCGGCGTCGGCTGGGTGCTCGTCAGCATCGCCGCGGCCCTCGGCTCGTCGGAGCGGAACGAGAGCGCCGCCTTCTACTGGGCCGTGCTCGGCGTCGGCGTGGCCCTGCTGGTCGTCGTGCTCGCGGGCGTGATCGTCTACCTGGCGCTGACGATCAAGGCGATCGCGTTGTCGCAGCGGCAGAGCAACTTCATCGACAGCGTGACCCACGAGCTCAAGAGCCCGCTGGCCTCGCTCAAGCTCGCGCTGCAGACGCTCGGCCGCCGGCCCCTGCCGCCGGAGCAGCAGGCCGACTTCCACCGCATCATGCTCCAGGACGTGGAGCGGCTCGACGGCCTCATCGACCATCTGCTCGACGCCGCCAAGACGCTCCAGCGCCGGGCCCCCGCCACCGAGGCGACCGCGGTGGACGTCGTGCTGCGGCAGGTGGGCGCCGCGGTCGCGCAGCGCTACGGCCTGCCGGAGGCGGCGATCACCCTGGCCTGCCCGCCGGCGGGCCTGCGGGCGGCGGCCCGTGAGGCCGATCTGGAGATCGTGTTCCGCAACCTGTTCGACAACGCCGTCAAATACTCGCTGCCGGATCCGCGGGTCGAGGTGACGGCGGCGGCCGGCGACGGCGGCCGTGTGGTGGTGCGGATCGCCGACAACGGGCCGGGCATTCCGCCGGCGCGGCGCAAGGACGTGTTTCGCAGGTTCGTGCGGCTGGGAAGCGAATTGGAGCGGTCCACTCCGGGCACGGGGCTCGGACTGTTCCTCGTCCGCGCCCTCGTGCGGCAGATGCGCGGCCGGGTGACGGTGGAGGGGCGGCTGCCGCCCCCGGGCACGGTGTTCGTCGTCGAACTGCCCGCCGCGTCCTGACCGGCCCGGCGGCGGCGCGTCGTGCCAGTGGTCGCCGTCCGGCCCTCCTGGCCGCCGTTCCCCGCTTCGCCCCCGGGGCCTCGTGGACGACGAGACCGCCGCCCATGGGCGGTCTTTTCACCGCTTCTGGCTGCCGCCGACGGTCGCCGGTACGTTGTTGCCCGACACTCGCATCATCCCCGGACTCGTTCGCGCGATGCACGCCCCCGCCGGCACCCTGCCCACCATCGACGTCGTTCCCATCCGCCGCGTGCTCGTCAGCCTTTTCGACAAGTCGGGCATCGACCGCCTCGCCGCCGGCCTCAAGGCCGCCGGCGTCCGCGTGGTGAGCACCGGGGGCACGAGCGCGGCGTTGGCCAGCCATGGCGTCGCGGTCGAGGACGTCTCGGCGTTGACCGGTTTTCCCGAGGTGCTCGACGGCCGCGTGAAGACGCTGCATCCCGCCGTGTTCGCCGGCATCCTCGCCCGGGCCGACCGCCCCGACGACCTCGAGGTGCTCGCCGCCCACGGCATCGACCGCTTCGACGCCGTGATCGTCAATCTCTACGCCTTCGAGAGCGTGATCGCCAAGCCCGACTGCCGGCCGGCCGAAGCGATCGAATTGATCGACATCGGCGGCCCGAGCCTGGTCCGCGCGGCGGCCAAGAACCATGCCTTCACGACCGTGGTCACGAGCCCCGGGCAGTACGACGACTTTCTCGCGGCCGTCGCCCGCGGCGGCACCACGCTCGCCGAGCGGCGGCTGTTCGCGGCCCGGGCCTTCGAGCACACGGC
>Ga0315901_10006512_pt1 | contig 13977 bp, 16 predicted proteins | sample LakEriMetagenome_10_FD_203761 | JGI IMG/M metagenome (GOLD analysis project Ga0315901, IMG submission 203761) | Freshwater fungal communities from buoy surface, Lake Erie, Ohio, United States - Buoy 2 MA116 | ecosystem: Environmental > Aquatic > Freshwater > Lake | place: USA: Lake Erie, Ohio... | reverse complement strand
GCTCTCTATCACCAGAGCGGCTTTGCTTGGACATGTGTTATAGTTTTGAAAATACTTGGTCATCATCTCGAACAACGTTCGTTCGGATGATTCGCTGAAATATTCTGGAGTGATAAAGGCTAAAACTTTACGAGCATAATCTTCTCGCTTGATCAAAGAAGCGAGGATCAGTTGTTCTATTTTCATGCTGTATTATAATCTTCTAGTGCGAATTTACTAGGGTAATCGGTACAAACTCCCAAAACTTTACCTATCATTTTTTTTATTTCTGATTCCGACATTACATTTTCTGGCATAACCGCTATTCCATTTTTTATAAAATTTCCAGGGTAACACCAAATTATATTTTTGCTGGTTAATGTAGCTTGATCTTCTTGATGCCAAAAACAATGCATTCCGTCTTGAATTAGGTGCTGTAAAGCTTCAAGATTTTTTGCATGACACCACAACCAATCTTTTCTTTCCAACAACCAATCTTTAGAAATTTTATAATCGGGACGATCGTGGCCAAGATGATATTCGGAATCGTACCAAACATCAATTTCTACTTGATATCCTTTGGATCGAGCAAAATCTATGTATTGAGGCATGTTCTCAAATTGTGCGTCGGGTCCTTCAATATTACCACGATGTGATATTAAAAATTTCATAAATCAGTAAATTTATTTACTATCGAGCAAATATATTTGATTTCTTCTTCAGTTATATCTGGATTGTTTGGAAGATACATCCCATAAGAGTGAATAATATCAGCAAAATCAAATTTTTGCATTCCATATTTCTTATAATAAAACGGTTGCCTAGAAATACTTCCAGCTATAAGAGGTCTACATTCGACTTTTCCGTCAGCCAAAGCTTCAGATATTTTTGCGCAATTCGGATGAATTATCGGATAAGCAAAGTTTGGAACATACTCAAAATTATTTAAATCGATTTTCCAATAAGAATTTTTGATATTCTTATCATAAATTTTTAAATTTTCAAATCTTTTTTTACAAATAAAATTTAATTTTTTTAGCTGCTGTATACCGATAGTTGCTTGCAAATCGGTGGACCTTAAATTAAATCCTGGATAATAGAAAGTATAAAGGTCGTGAAAATCATTTATTCCATGTTCGAGTTGCAATCTTTTGCGAGTGACTTCATCTAGATCTCTAGACCATCCATGTGATCTAATACTTTTTAATATATTGTACAACTCAAAATCATCGGTACAAACAAAACCACCCTCTATAGTGGAGAAGTGATGTCCAAAATACGTACTGAATGTCGACATACAACCGTATGTTCCCATTTTTTTATTGTTTACCGTAGACCCTACGCATTCGCAAGAGTCTTCTATCAGCAATACATTGTATTTTTCACATATTTCTTTTAATTTTATAATTTTATTTGGAAACCCTAAAGCATGAACTATCATCAATACTGCAGGATTTTCATTTTTACATATATTCTCAAATTTCTCTATGTCTATTCCTAGAGTATCTGGATCAACATCACAAAGAATCGGTTCCAATCCGAGCTGCATAGCAGGCGAAACGGTAGTAACCCAAGAAAGACAAGAAAATACTATTTTTTTGTTTTTTAATCTGTTTGACTGGACGAGTGCGTAGAGTGCCGCTAGATTTGCAGATGATCCGGAATTAACAAAAACAGAATATTTACATCCTAACCAATTACTCCAAGAGTTTTCAAATTCTATGGTCTTAACACCTTTAGTTAATCTTGGATTTGTTTTCAACCAATCTATCAAACAAGAAATATCAGTTTCATCGATTGTGTCGCGCACCAAAGTTATTGGTTTCATTATACACCTTTATAGATTTTAACCGAATCTTCAACTAAACTTTTATTTTTTAATATACAATCATCAATCATTCTATTGATTGCTTGGACATACTGAGGTCTTTTTTGTTTAAAACATGTATCTATTTTTCTTTTGATTGCTGCCAATTCTTCGTCGCTTTTTGCCAAACCAGCCATATCTTCTAAAAACCATGTTCTTATATGAAGAATACACAATTTTTCTATGACTTCAGATATATTGTCGGTTGCAACAATATCCAGCGGTAACTCGGGAATAGATCTGTTTTTTAAAATATTTGTAACTCTGTTTTTTATAACATTTTCTATTTCGATAGACACATCATCCATTTTTTATTCCCTTTATTTCAGAGGATATCAATCTTAAAAGATATTTTTCGTTAATCTGCGGACAATACTGTTTATTGTAAAATATAAAATTTCTGTAAATAGACTTCTTACTTTCGTCAGATTCTACGTAACTTTCAAAATCTAATTGATTGTCTTCGTAAATGCTCTTAATGAAGTCTCCTATATGTATTAATCTTCCGCTACCAACAAGCGCATCTTCTCCAACAGAAACAGAAATACTTTTATTAACAACATCCGAAGGATGTAGTATATCTCTGTAATAGTTGATATCACCTATTTTTATTTTTTGTTTGTTCAAAACGGATTGAAATATCTTTCCAAACAGATATTCTGATCTTCTATGTACACTGTTAAAATTAAAGGGATATATTATAGAAACGTTTGGATATTTAAATTTATATTGAAAATGTTTTGTTGTGTAGTATTTAGATAAAGTATAAGAATTTTCATGAAAAGACATCGGTAAATCTAAATCGATTGGACCGTTGTATTTGTTCCAAAGTTCAGCGGTAGAGTAATAAACAATATGGTTGCAAAAATTTTTTATTTTATCAACTAAATTTATTGTTTCTTGACAATTTACTTGATAAAACAATTTTTCAGATTCTTTATTTTCTGCTATAAAAGTTCTTTGTTCGGCATGACATATGAAAACTTTATTCCATTTTGTAGAAACAATATCACTTATATTAATATTTCTTGAAGAAATTTTTACGTGCGTGTCATCAAAATAATAAGATAATTGTGAAGTGTTACCTATTACCAAATTTTTCATTTATACATTCTTCCATAATATTTGATATATTTTGCTCGCAATTATCATCCGACTTACACCAAATTTGTTTGCAGCCTTGTATATTGTAATCCGAAAGAGTTGCCCAGTGACATTCGCCTTCTCTTTCTCCGCACACAATATAAATTTTGTTTTTGTCGTACATATTTTGTTTTGTCTGACTAAAACAATACGGACCGCTTGCTCTTCCAACTATTATAGAACAAAACGTAGACAAGTATGATAATTGATTTAAATTTGATTTACCATTAGTATAAAAAAACTTATTGGCATCTATAACATTAGAAAAATTGGTTTCAAACGGTTGAGTCACAAAAAAATTACAATAAAAATATTTTTCAGCCAATTTATTAATTATTGGAGCAAAATCAAAATTTTTAGATTGTGCTGACAGAACAGGTCCATTTGAAATAAAAATATTGTTTCCATTAAAATTTAAATTTCTAACATTAAATTTACCGTAATCAATAGATGGGATATAATTTTCTTCTGAAAGAAGCGTGACGCCTAAATTAGAAGCTATATTTTCAAACAATTTATAATTATTTTTTAAAGTACAAGATCCTTGACTTATCCACTTTCCATTTTCTACGCCAACCCATGTATTCACGAATAAAACATCTTTATTTGTATGAAAAGGAGTTTGCAATATACTTCTAGTGTCTATTGGATTGTAAGGAATATCTACGTCTTTTAAAATATCTGGACATTTAAAATGCGAAACATAAAGTTCTTTATTGGGTAAACTTTTTTTAAGATATTTTAAAAATTCTCTGCTATAATGCAGATCTCCGTTGTTGCAATTATTAAAAAATACAATTTTATTAATTTTATTCATAATTTTACCATAAATTTAAAAATTATTGTTTTTAAATTTAATATTAAACTCGCATAATGTCGGATCGTTTGGTGTCACCGATAAAATCTCAAAATCATTTTTCATCAACCAATCTATCACAGTGTACAAAAAAGAGGTTTGTTCTTTATAAATCGAGACGGTCTGATCTCTAGCAGCCTCACAACATCCTTCTTTAACAATCTTGGTATGTTTTCCTAAAGATTGTAACACTGTTAAATCTGCGCCTTGAGCATCAATATGCAAATAATCAATTTTTGATATATTATTTTTTTCTATAAAAGTATCTAATCTAATTGTTTGAACTTGTGTAAATTTACCATTTGCATGAATGTCGTTTCTTCCGCCCCACTGCTTGGTCAAAATATCATCATTTTTAAATGTGTAAATACTGTGCGCAGCCCCTATTTTACAAAAATTAAATTGTGAAATTCCGTTTTTATCGGAAACCGCCATAGGAAACAAATGAAAATTAGGATTGTTATTATAATTTTTAACTATTGTTGAATGCATGTTTGGATCTGGTTCAAAAGAATACAATATTGCATCACTTTGACCCAAACAATGTTCAATTCCACTTGTACCGTCATGTGCACCGACATCAAAAACAATTCTTGACATACATTTCTCACTTTTAATTATATTTAAAAAAATTTTGCGATGCGAAGTAAATTTTAATTTTTATTAATTATTTTCTACTTTCCACATACGTCTCGAATATCCATCAAAGTGTTTAGAATTTTTATCTATCCAATCATAATAATGCGCTCCATAATTCAATTCCGATGAAGTAAATTTCTCGTATTTTGTATTTTGACTCTTTAATATATTTTCTACGAACAATGTGCTCGGTGTTCCTCCTCTTGGCGACAAAGATTGATCTATTCCTTCTTCGTGTCTAAAATATATCTCATCTTCAAAACTATCAAAAATTACCGATTCTAATAGCATTGTTTTTGAATTTTTAATACAGTTTATTAAAAATTCTTTATGAAAATTTTCCAAGTGATACAAAAGTCCATAATTTATTATTATATCAAATTTACCATATTTCCATTTTTTTGTATCTAAGTTGTCACAAAAAACATTAAGATGAGGAAATGTTGTTCGAATACCATTAGCATTTTCCTCTCTTCCTTCGACACAAGTTACTTTGGCTCCATTAACATGGCAGAAATTTCCTATGAATCCATTAAAAGCACCAAGTTCCAAAACAGTTTTATCTTCAAAAAAATCATACGGCAATATCTTATTCATGAAGTTTATTCTTGAGATTTGCCATCCATGTTGATATGATGATTCAAAATTTGGTATAATCATAAATTCTCCAAATAATAAGTTAAATCTTCCGGCGTTCCAATACCATACATCTTATCAACAAAAAATGGCAATATCGATTTGCCATTGGATATCATTTCGTTGTAGACGGGTGCCACGTAAAACTCATTGTTTACGCGTATGTTTTTGGAGATCATTTGCTCGGCAGCGGATACAAAGTCTTTGCCGCGCTTGTACCAATATATTCCGCATGTGGCAACATCTGAAATTGGTTTTTTCTCGGCAACTTCAGTTATGTAATTTTCGTTATTTAGTTTCACAAACGACCACTTGGGATGAGTTGATCGAAACGCAAAAACTATACCATCAACGTTTATTTTATCTTTGATTATTACAAAGTTTTCTTTGCTGTATTCAATTATTTGATCTGAATTGGCGATGAGCAGATCATCGTCATTGTTTATGTAATCTTTAGCAAGCAAAGCTGTGCACGCTGCACCTTCAGTCAAACTATCAACTGTTACTATGGTAGTTTTTCCGTTGGTGATTCTTTCTAAAGTTGATTCAAGACCAGGATATTTTTCAAGGTGACTTTTTCTTACCAAGAAAATATAGTCAGCTTCAAAACTTATATTTTCAACCACATTTTGTATCATTGGTTTGCCATTAACATCAATTAATGGTTTGGGAAACGTATATCCCTCTTTGGCAAACCTAGAACCTTCTCCAGCCATTGGTATCAATATCTTCATAGTGTAATGTCCTTTAAGACATATTTATCGTTGGGGCATGATGGAATTTTGACACAAACTATAGAACTATCTTCGTGAAATATTGGCTTGATTGCTTTGAAAGGATGAACAATAAAAATGTCACCTTCTTTATAAAGTTGCCCTTCAACTTCTACAACTCCTCGAGCAACACAATTTATTTCTTTGGCTACAATATGGTAATGCATATCATGTTCTTCACCCTTTTTGTAACTTCTGTAACCAACTTCAAAATCTTTGGTGTTTTCCAACGTCGGCTCAAATGCGCCAATAAACCATCCACCGCGCATCATACTTACTTGAGATTTTTCGACATCTTTTGCGACAATCGAGTTGAACAATCCAACATGAACGTCATTTGGATCCTTTACTTGAACAACGCAAGCACCGGTTGCTCGAGCCGCTTGCAATCCTTTGGGACTATCTTCAACTATTACTACTTGATCAGCAATCGAATTGATAATATCTTTGTGGAAAGATATACCTTTCAGATACCCCTCTGGATCTGGTTTAGCCTGACACACATCTTCGTTTGTTATGCAAAAATCTATCTTATCGTAAATGCCGGTCTGAATTAGCATTTTTTGCGTAGTTTTTCTTATTGAATTGGTCACACAGCCGACAACTATGCCTCTGTTTTTTAAATAATCAATCAAGTCGATTTTTTCTTGTCTTTTAGCGCAGCACTTTTCAATCAATTCTAAAGTATAATTTTGCTTGTCGGAATCGATCTTTTTTATCAAAGCATCTTCGTATCCAATAAGATTCAGCTTTACTTTGGTGGGAAGACCGTTGTATTTGGTTTCATGGTCTTCTCGACTTATCGATGGTTTGCCGTTTGCACTTAAAGCTTTGTTTAGAGCTTCATAGTGAAGTTCGCAAGCATCCACTAAAACACCATCAAGATCAAACATTACCAATTTTGTGTTTCTCATTATTCACCGCATTTTCCACAGAAACGATCTATTTTTTTATAGTCAGCTGAACCCACATTTTGCCAATTTCCATTATCGTTTTGAACTTGATATTCTCCAGCTGGAGTATGCATCATTCGAGTTGGTATGTTAAAAGCTTCCACTGGAATGTTACTGTTCTTCATATGCATACTATAGTACATATGTATTTCAAATAGCTTTAATGGATTTTGATTTTCGTTTTCTAACAAAAACTCAAGATTATCATACAATTCCGAATACGTATTCATATATTTTTGACTGCTTATTTTAAATTTATCACCCATTCCATGGTAATTTGGATAAGCTTTTTGTATGGGCTCGGCTCCTACATGCTGAAAAAGATAGTAGAATTTATCTTGCAAAAAGTGATGAATGCTTAATGGTTGAAGTATGACTAAATCCGGTCTTATGTGAATCACTTTTTCGTAGTTAGAGTTCTTAGCCATAGACACGGATTGTTTTATACCCCAGAGTAACGATGCGCAATTTTTAACTCTAGTGTACAAATTAGAATGACCTATCTCTGGCACATATCTTTCTTTTTCATAAAACCACTTAGACTTTTCTTCAAATTGTTTTTCGTAATCATTAAAATTGGAAACTACCAAATTTGAAGTTTGATATACATTTTTTATGTAATCGAAATCGATTGTGTCTTTGTCGTCCACTCCTTTTTTATTCAATCCATCTCCTGGAACCCAATACCCTCTGGTATTCCAAACATTAACATACACGTCAAAGTTTACCCACTTGTTGGTTTCTATAACATTCTTTTTAAAGTACTCCCAAGCAATTTCAAATTGCCTCGGCATACCAGATATGCAAACTGCAACTTTCATTTTTTATATCCTCTATACTCTTTCAAATGCTTAACTTTTGAATATGGATTCATTTTATACAAAAATTTATTTTGACGTAATCTATAAGTCCATTCTATGTCTTCAGATTCGCCCCATACTAATTTTTCATCAAGAGGTATTTTCTCAATAATTTGTTTTTTTACCAAAAAATAATGTCCAGGAACATAAAGATGCTGATTATCGTTTAAATCTTCAACTAAATCGTATCGGCGATACTTAGGGTGATCCCATGCAACCCAGTCATAATATCTTTTATCGTCTATGTCTAAACATATATTTTGACACACATCCCAATCTTCTCCAAATTTAACATAACCGTTATACCAATCATCTAAAAATTCATAATAGTCGTGAGCGATTACTATATTATCATATCTGGCGGCTTGAGCTATTAAATTTTTCTTTCGAGTGATCCATTTTTGTTTTATATTTTCATCAAATTCTAAAAATACTACTTCATTAAAATTTTTATAATAATTTTTACCTCCGATAATTATTATTTCATATTCTGGTATATTTTGTTTTCTAATACTATTGATGATTTTAAATAATCTTTCGACATTCATTCCGTTTGTTGGTATACCAAATGTAAATTTCATGTTCATCCTATCAAGTTGTCAAATAAAGCGTACCAATCTCCATAATACAAATTAAATTTTTCTTTATTTTTAAGATAAACAACAGTCAATATAGACTGTTCAGAATCTATTAAATTTTTGTCAATAGCATTGTAATATTCAGCATCAAAATGTGTTTTGATGTCTTTGTAAATTTCACCGTTACCGAACATTATTCCAGCAGCGAGTCTATTAATGTGAGATTTATAAAAAACATTAATATTTAAATCTTCTACCTGTGGAATACTTCTACAGAGTATTGTAAATTTAGCAGCATCAAATAAATTTATTTTTTCATTAGGAAATTTTTTATATTTTTGTTCTAATAAAAATTTATCAGCTTTCATTCCAGCATCTAGCCACAAAAATGCTTCGCTTCCAAAAATATTTCTTTCTATTTCCTCGCAGACTAAATCTATTTTGGAGTTTATCAGTATGCTGTATTCTGGAACGCAGTATTCCGGAGCAACACCATGAACAAGATCTTTTTTGTAACTATCATCGTTCATTATTTTGGATATGCTGTCATAGTCTTTATATTTTTTTAGATCTTTAAATTGTTTTTTTATAATTTTGATGTTTGGTTTTTTAAAAAAGGATACACATTTCTCGACTCGCACATCATCCGTGTATACGACTAAATTCATATCTAAAGAAAGAATATTTTTAAAATAATTTAAATATTTTTCAAAAGATCTAGAATAATTTTGCCAATTGTCTCGATTTATGTCATACAGACAAGTTACAACCGTTATTTTCATTATAAACCTTTAGTATTGCTTCTCGAACCCTTTTATGTATAAAGAGGTAAGAAATAGACCTTTTCCAATTCTCCTGTATGTATGGTAACATTTGATTATATAACTCAGGAGTAAAATCATTAGATTTTTGTATTAGTTCATCAATACTGTGAAATTTTATAATTCCTCTGGAATCAAAATAACTATCGATATTTGGACATCCCCAATACACTGGAACAGTCTTTGTCCAAAAGCAGTCTATAATTTTTTCTGTAAAATAGTTTATTTCTGAAAAATTTTCTGGACATATAGAAAACATCGAAGAAAATATATGTATTTTTTCCTTACCCTCTATGGTATAATCTGGAAGCATTCTATTTGTATCTACAGGTCTAAATCTTGAACTATAAAATAATTTTGGAATTTTTATTTCATTTTGTCTAGACCACAACTCATGTCTTAATTCATATCCATTTAAAAAACCTCTATTCGAAGTACACAAAAAAGAAATTTCAAATTTTTTGTCGTACGGTTGAAGAGGATTTACTGTACATCCGCCATACAAAAACAATCTAGCGTTTTTACATTTATTTAAAATCTCTGGAGTTTTTGTTAAAATCAAATCAAATCTGTCGTGATACTTAATAACATCTTCTACGGGCTGACAAACAGGTTGCGGCTCTGTAGAATTCATAAAAACACGATATTTTCCATTTTTGTTAGGTAAATTGTTTCTAAATCTTTCTGTGTGAATTTCACAAGGAAACGGAAGCTCGTCAACCAACAACCAACTACCAAATTTTTCAACTGGATACATTTTCATATCAATATCCCGCTATTCTATCGTATTGATGTAAAATAGCGTATGTTTTGCCATCATGCGTCTTGGCGACTTTACCTTCAAATGTTGGTTGATGTTCCAAGAGATTCGGTTCAAACAAGTGAAAATTGTTGGTTTTACACCATGTTCCTGCATGTAGTGCCCATCCAGCGTCGGATCGTGCTTTTAATATAAACGATTCTAACGAATTCATACCACAGAGAATATTGAACGAAGATTGATCGGAAACTCTGGCTGGATTGTGCTTGCACATACTGTATATCATCAAAGATAGCTCTGCAATAGCTCGAGTTTTACCACCAAGAACACCCACATTCATGATGGTATTATTTTTGTAAGTTTCGTAAAGATACGGAAAACCTTCTTGAAGATTTTGGTTGCCCCAAAATTCGTTTTTGTATGCCAAACCCTCACTAGAGCAAACAACACTATGCGATCCTAAATTATTTTTCATCCAATCGACCGGATCTGTTTGAAAAACAACATCACGACTGTCGGTGACAACAGCATATTCTTCATTACAATTCATCAGATATTCATATTGAATGCGAAATCGTTCGTGGTGCGGCACTACATTTCCGGGTATCGGGTTAGTGATTACATCGACTCCAAGACCTTTTAGCTGCGTCTCTAAGGTTCGATTGTTTTCCATCAATATCATAACTACTTTGTTTTTGGTTGCCAAAGCAGTGCTAACCCAAGGATAAAGAGTATTAAAATCAAAATTCTTAGATGCGCCTAAAATTACTCCCATTATATACTCACTTTGTATTTGAAACCGTTTTGATTTCTAAGTTGACTTCGTTCAATTAAAGAATATCCGATTGAACTTAATCCGTTTGATTGCATTTTTTCGGGTGTAAAACTTTTCAGTTCTTCAATATTTTTAGAATATTCTTCTTGCTTGATTACTCTACCGTGCTGCAGTGACATGTATCTACCGCGCCTTCTAGTGCATTCCAATCCTGCAACACCACATCTTGCTCGTAGATCATCATCTTCGGCACCCCATCCCCAGTATTCGTTGTTGTATCCATTGGTTTTTCTAAAGTCATCGCGATTGAACATAGTGACACCACCAAAATAACTATCGTATGGCAATTTGTAATCAAATTGACTGCATTCGGTAGCCATGTGAATTGGATTGGGCGTCCAACTATAATCGGCTTCGATCGGAATCATATCAACATCATGAAACACAACATAATCACACGTAGGCTCGGCAAGCAAAAATCCTATATTTAAAAGTTTACCACGGTTGAATGGCTTTCCGCTTTCTTGTTCTACAATAAAGAATTCATGATCGATTCTAGAATTATTTAAATAAGTATTGGTTGATGGCAAAAAGCTCATCAAATGCTGAAATCGATCACGATATGGAATAACAACACCAAGTTTATGATTGCTGCTCATCGTTGCTCACCTCGTTGCCGTATTTAAATTCTTTGGCAACAGCATCTTCTAATTGTCGCATGACATCGTCTGTATAGTATTTTTCTGGATTTTCGTTGATGTTCTTTTCGAACGCTTTGCTACCGTCTGGCATTTCGTAGCGCGTGCTAACCTTCTTGAATATACCGTGCTTTTCGGCGATCGGAAGCAAACCATAGTACTTGTTGAGACCCGTATCGTAACGAAGCAAAACATCAACCATCATGTTTTCTTTGGTGAATCGACCCTTGTCGAGCTTGCAGTGAATCACATTACCAACCACTTCGTTGTCGATCTTTTCTTTGCGCTTGCTGAGGAACAGAACAGTCGAAGCGGCATAACGAAGACCCGTACCACCACCCATGACCTTTTGCGGGAACATACTCATAGTCTCGTATGTATGGTTGGTCATAATGAGCGGAATACCAGCCTTGCCAAGCTTGAGAGTCAACACTCGGAACGTAGCCTTGGTAACTTGCGCACGAGTCATGTCTCGCGTATCTTTACCTTCGGCAGTGTCGTTCATTTCTTTGCTGCTGCTCAACATTCCAAGGCTGTCGAGAATCATGATCATCGGCTTGCGTTCGCCCGCAGGCATCTTAAGATAGTTATCGACTACTTTGACCGCCTGATTGCGGAATTCTTCGACCGTAGCAACACCAATCACCGCAACGCGGCGAGTATCGATATTGCGTGTGCGGAACATGTCGCTGGTGACAGCGGCTTCGCTATCAAAGTACATACAAACACCATCTGGATTGGCTTCCAAAAAGGTCTTGACGATACTAAGAGCAAAGAAAGTTTTACCGGTTGCACTCTCGCCTGCGAGAGCCATGATCTTGTTGGCTGGCATGCCGCCGTAAAGCGAGCCGCTAAGAAGAGCATTTAGAGCATACACACCCGTGTCAACAAATCCAGTTACATCACCACCATCAATACCGTCTTCGACAATACTGGCAAACTCGTTGCCGGTGGTTTTAACCATGTCCTTCAAAAAGTTACTCATAATATATCCTTGTTTTATCGTGTTTTGCTTTGCTCGCGACGAATTTGCTTGAGTCGATTCTGACGCTTGCGGTGCTTTCGCTTTACATTTATTTGTTTGCTGTTTGGCATAATATACCTCTTTCAAAGCTATTTATCTGGATAGCATCAAGATATGATCGAAAAGTTATTCTTTATTTCGACTTTCAAGTGATTATCAAATCTATCGCTGATAACATCTGGTTTGTGGCTTATAACAAAAATATGAGTTTTCTTGCTCAAGACTCTCAAAAGCTTCATAAAATCTTCGGTACCCGAAGCGTCCAAACTACTGTCAAAAACTTCATCGAGTATTAATATGTTGGTGTTGGTGCTGTTCTTTTTGCGACTGATTTCTCGCCAAGTAAGAAGCAACGCCATATCGATTCTAAATTTTTGACCTTGGGAAAAACTGTTGTATTCAAACTCGTCTCGATAGCGACTCTTGATAACTTCTTTAAAATTTTCATCCAAGTTAAAGTTAACAAAAAAGTCCATGGCACTCAAATATTTGTTGATAAGCTTGTTCATCACTGGCAAATATTGACGAATAATTCTAGTTTTGATGCCGCTATCTTTTAGCAACTCGGAAGCAATTTCGTACATGTGGCGAGTATCAATATATTCATCGCGCTGGCACAGCAACTCCGAGTACTTTTGCTCGTATTCGGAAAGTTTGTTGCTCTCCTCTTGATCGCCAAAGTCGGTCTTCAACAATCTTTCGTTTTCTTGTTGAAGCTTTTGAATATACGCATTGATGCCGGTTATACTGGCATTTTTGTTCTGGTATTCCAAATTTAGGGCAGTTATTTCTTGTTGAACTTTGAGAATAACATCAAAACGATCCGATATTTCTCTCTTTTTATTGTTGAGATCGGTGTGAGCTTTTTCGAATTCTTCGATCTTTTGTTGCTTGGCTTCGATTACTTTCTGCTTAAATTCAGAAGTAATTTCTTGATTGCACGTTGGACAGTCATGGGTTTCACTATAAAATTGGACTGTTTTTGCCAGTTTTGATAGTTGTGAGGAGAGTTTTCGTTCGAGTTCTTCATATTTTTGCAACTTTCCTTTGACCGTTTGCAAGTCGCTGATGCTATTGTTTCTTTGATCGATATCGCTTTTAATACGATCCATATCCAAAACAAGCTTAGATATAGCTTTGTCGTTGACAGCGATTTCTTCATTATTTGTATTTATGGCTTCGGTATTTTTATTTTGAATCTTTTTTATATGGTCGCGTTGCATGTCGAGCTTTTCTTTTGCAATCGCGATGTCTCGATCCAGATCCTTCAAATTTTCTTTCAAAACCGAAGACTTCTCCTTCAACACAATATTCATTCGGCTGAACACACGAATATCTAAAAGTTCTTCGATAACTTCACGGCGATCTTGTGCCGATAATTGCATGAATGGAACAAAGTTGCTGCTTCCAAGAAACACCAACTGCGTAAAAGACTTGTAATTCAATTTTAATATATTTTGCTCCAAAAACTTTTGATAGTCTTTGGATTTGCTTTCTTGATCGATAATTTTACCATCAACGTATATTTCAAATACTGTCGGCTTGATTCCTCGTTTTACTTTGTACTGTTTTTTGCCGATATTAAATTCTACTTCAACCAAACATTCTTTTTCGT
>Ga0315901_10006506_pt1 | contig 13982 bp, 16 predicted proteins | sample LakEriMetagenome_10_FD_203761 | JGI IMG/M metagenome (GOLD analysis project Ga0315901, IMG submission 203761) | Freshwater fungal communities from buoy surface, Lake Erie, Ohio, United States - Buoy 2 MA116 | ecosystem: Environmental > Aquatic > Freshwater > Lake | place: USA: Lake Erie, Ohio... | reverse complement strand
ATTGTAAATTGTTTGTATTGCTTAATACACCAGTAGAGTTTGCAAAAATAATAGTATTTGCTAAGTAACCAGAAGAAGAAGCTCCGCTAGCAGTATTTGCTTTTGCAAATGCAGCATTAGCATAAACGCCAGCAGAATTGGCTGCGGTAAATGCTGCGGTAATACTAGTGTTCTGCGTAGAATCAACAGTATTAGAGTAGGCAGCAACACTATTAGCTACTAAAAAAGCACCGTTGGCATATACACCGGCACTATTAGCAGCTACAAATGCTGCGGTAATGCTAGTATTCTGTGTAGCATCAACAGTATTGGAATAAGCTGCAACACTATTGGCAACTAAAAATGCTGAATTTGCGTAAGAACCACCACTATTTGCCGCAGTAAAGGCAGCATTTACAAGGTCAAAAATTATGTTTGTTCTTGGTAATACATCAATGCCTCTAATTGTAATTGTTGTAGATTTAACATTTGCGTTTAATGTATCAATTGTAAATGAAGGGTCAGTAATAATTACATTATTATTTGCACCAACCTCTGGTGTGTATCCTTTAAACAGATACCATTCTTTTGTTCCAATATCACGAATAAATCCTGAGTGTGCGTTTATTCCATCATTATAGTGCCCAGCAAATCCAATATCTTTTGTGTCGGAAAAATAATTACCAGAACCAAGAATTAAAAGAGTGTCATTGGCTACAATTGTTCCAGCATTTACACTAAATGTTTGGCCTGAAACAAAAAGATTACCAACAGAAAGATTCTGTGTGATGGTTAAACTACCAGTAATCGTACCGCCATTGTTTGCATCAATTGAGTTATTAGCTCTTGCAAAAGCACCATTAGCATACACACCAGCTGAATTAGCTGCAATAAAGGCAGCCGTTATAGAATTATTTTGTGTTAGATTTACACCAGCAGAATTATTGGCCGCCGCAAATGCTGAGTTAGCATAAGAGCCGGCCGAATTAGCCGCAGCAAAGGCACCGTTGGCATATACTCCAGCACTATTAGCAGCTACAAATGCAGCTGTAATGCTGGTGTTTTGAGTAGCATCTACGGTATTGGAGTAAGCTGCGGCACTATTAGCTACCAAGAAAGCGCCATTAGCATAAACACCAGCAGAATTAGCCGCAACAAAGGCCGCAGTAATACTATTATTTTGAGTTGTATCGGTAGCTGTAGCCGCATTAGCAGCTGTAAAAGCTGCATTAGCAGTATTAAAAGCATTATTAGCAAATAATATTACTTCAATGCCACCATCATAAACTGCATTAGCAAAAACATTACCATTAGCAGCAATACCACCATTAACAATTAAAGTTCCTGTTGAATTTGATATAGAAGGTGCACCACCAAAAATTCTTACAACTGTTTGAGCAGTATTTGCGGCAGTAATTATAACATTAGGAGTGTAAATGTTTGTATTACCACGACTACCTGTTAATGTAGAACCAATAATTACATTTGTTTGTGAACCAGAAAGACCTGCAGCACCAATGTAAACAGTTTTTGTATTGGTGGAGGTTGTTGCACCGTTAGCAATATTAAGTGTTTGGTTTTGTGTTGAAAAACCAATTGTTATTTCACCTGTTTGAGTTGAGCCGCCAATTCTTGTGGTACCTGTTGTTGCAGCTGTTCCAATTACTGTGACGCTGTTTGTTGCACCGGTTAGTGAAAGTGTAGAAGAACCTGTAAGTGTAGAAGAAAAAGTTGCAGTAGATAAACCACTAATAGCACCAAGAAATGTAGCAGTGCTTTGCACAGTTTGTTGGCCCATAATAGTTTGGTCATAATCAAGTGTAACATTACCTTTAACATTAAAATTATGGGTATTTGCAATTAAAGAATTAGCGTTTGTTGCGTATTGATAAACCGCATCACCAGAAGATGAAATAATGTAAAAGAAATTATTTGATAGTGCCGGAAAAATTCCTGTTGGATCCGCTGATTCAAAACCAGTATATTTGTAAGAAACCCACCTAATCGTAGAAACATCATAAGGAGTAGATAAAACATATTCATTAATTTCTTCACCATTTGTACCAGATACAAATAATCTTGTTCCATCGTCATTAAATGCTACAGAACCTGGTGCACCATCAGCTGTTGATCCTGTTGGGCTTGCTAAAGAACCAGTTTGAACAAATGTTGCGGTAGCCACATTACCAGCAGATGACAAATTGTATTCATTAATATCATCACCAGTAGAACCAACAACAAACATTTTAGTGCCATCTGGTTTAAACCATAAACCAGTTGGAGCAGTTTCTTGTGATGTTACACTAAAAGTATTTGTAGCAGTTGTATTAAGTGTTGCTACATTCCAAGCTTCGGTAAGAGTGTGTTGATAAATTGTATCATTTGTATCACCTAAAACATATGCTGAAAGGCCGTCTGCACTAAAACGAAGTGCTTGTGGTGAAGTGTCAGTAAGTGCTGCGGTTACTCTTGTGAAGGTGGCTGTTGTTATTTCCCAAGGCGTGGATAAAGCATATTCATTAATATCATCACCAGTAGAACCAACAACAAACATTTTAGTGCCATCTGGTTTAAAATGAATACCTGTTGGAGCAGTTTCTTGTGTTGATACACTAAATGATTTGCCGGTATAACGAAAAGAACTAACAGTATTATCAGATAATAACTGTATCGGAGTAAGGCCATCTGTTTTGATAGAAATAACATTAGCACTTATATTGCTTGTTGTTATATTACCAGTAACAGTTAAATTGCCAGTTATTGTACCGCCTGTATTTGCATTGAGAGAATTATTGGCTCTAGCAAAGGCTGCATTTGCATATGCATTTAAATCCCTACCTAATACAACAATAGAATTGGCAGAAACGGTTTGAGTTATTAAACTATATGAGTTTAACTGAACATTTGCCGTAGCATTAATATAAGGTACAAAGTTTAGAGTTGATGCCGGTAAAACAGGTAATGTTAAAGCACCATCAGCTGCACCATCAAACAATATACTAATACTAGCCGAAGTGGTAAGCATTACTGCATATATTTTTACTACAATTCTATCTGTTACAACCAATGAAACCGGTGTAGAAATATACACATTTACTCTTTGTTGAATTTGAGTATTCAGAGTAGAACTGGAAGAATTTCCAGTTGTTGCTATAAGTGTTTCAGTTCCACCAGTTGTTCTCTTATAAATTTCAGCGTAGCAATAATATCCTCCAACACCAGATGCTTTTTGTGTATCAAATTCTACTACAATATCACCAGATGGAATACTGGTAATATTTGGAAATCCAACATCAGTTATAAAAGATGTTAAAATTGTTGGTGTTGTAGTAACCGTTGTTGTTGTGGTATTTTGTGTACCTACTGTATAAGCGTCTAATGATTTTAGAACCATGTAGTCGCTAACACCAGAAGCGGTATTGGCAAGAGAATAAATTTGAAGCGCTGGAGCAAGACCGGTAAGCTTACTACCATCACCAATAAAATACTGTGTAGTGCTTACATTACCTGATACAGTTAAAGCGCCGGTTATTTTGTCAAAGGTAAGGCCTGAGTTGGCACCAAGAACACCAGAATCATTGAACTGAATTTCACCATTGAGGCCCGATGGCCCCTGGTATCGTTCAATTGTTTGGATTGTATTTGAAGCGCCGCCACGATAGAATAATTTTCCATCGTAGGTGTTGATTGCAATTTCGCCATTAGCTAAGCTACTAGGTACATTACCTGTAACATAACTGTGGCGTAATTCAATTACTGTATTGGCCATTAGAACGAGCTGCCGTCATTTACCTTAATTGCAAAGAGGTCAGAGGTGGGCTGTTCTAGAGGCTTTTCTTCGGCAAATTTTTCAGGATTTAACTTCTTCAGCTTTGAAGGAGTTGCAATGTTTTCTAGTTTTTCTATGTAATCTTTCAAACTTGCAATCTCCGTATCTTTTGCTTCTAAATCTTTTTGTAATGCCGTATACTTTTTCATACTGTCATTTAAAGCTGATTGAAGCCGACTTTTTTCCTCATGTAAAGGTGCCGTACCTTCTAATTCAACTTTAAACTTTGCGGCCTCTATTACCTGGCCTTTGGCCATTTCATACATTTTGGCCAATTCATCATATTTTGCCTGTAATTGTTCTTTTGCTTTACCTGATTCTTCTGCTAATTTTAGCTGAGTTTGAAAGATAAAGTTCTGCTTGATAATTGCATAAACATTTTCAAGCAGAATCTCTTGGTAAGCATTTGAAAACTCCACACTCATAACGACTCCTTTTCATATTTTAAAATGTTCCACCTTGTAGGTGCATAAAGGTTGGAACTCCAGACGGATTAATTGTCAATAAATGCCCTTCAGTTGACGAAGATGCGGTTGTAATTGCACCTGTACCTTGGCCTAACAGAACACCATTTGTTGTAAATGTTGTAGCACCGGTACCACCTCTTGCAACACCTAATGTGCCTGATGTAATTTGCGAGGCAGCAATTGCAATAGATGTTGTATTGGCCTGCGAGATACGACCATTTGCAGCAAGAGTAAATTGTATAACCGCAGAGGTGTTTCCATAGAACCCTGCTGTTGTTGATATATTTGTAAAGTCAGTATTTGCCTGAGCAAAGGCGCCGTTAGCATAAACACCGGCACTATTAGCAGCAGTAAACGCAGCTGCAATGCTATTGTTTTGTGTATTATTTACAGTATTGGAGTAAGCTGCAGCACTATTGGCAACTAAAAATGCCGAGTTAGCATAAGAACCTGCCGAGTTAGCAGCCGCAAAAGCACCGTTAGCGTAGATACCAGCAGAAAGACCTCTATCATTTGCTGTATTTGCTGTTGCAAAGGCACCGTTGGCGTATACACCAGCAGAGTTAGCTGCAGTAAAAGCTGCGGTAATACTATTATTTTGTGTGGTGTTTACATTGTTAGCAAAAGCAAATGTGCCATTAGCATATGTGAAGGCTGCATTGGCTGTATTAAACGCATTATTAACATACCCACTTAAATCTTGGTTGTTTAATGTAATTACTTGAGTTCTTAAATTTGCATTAAGTGTATCAATTGTAAAAGATGGGTCATTAACATTGATGTTATTATTTGCACCAACTTCTGGAGTGTAATTTTTGAATAAGTACCATTCTTTTGCTCCAACATCACGAATAATACCCGTATGAGCATTTACACCAGCATTATAGTGCCCAACAATACCAATGTCTAATGCGTCAGCTGTATAATTTCCTGAACCAAGAATAATTAATGTGTCATTTGATACAAGAACACCAGCGTTTGCAGTAATAGTATTACCTTGAATTATAAGGTTACCAGTAATTGTAATATCACCAGTAATAATACCACCAGTATTTGCATTAACTGAATTATTAGCACGAGCAAAAGCACCGTTAGCATAAACGCCAGCTGAATTTGCAGCAGTAAAAGCTGCGGTAATGCTAGTGTTTTGTGTATTGTTTACTGTATTTGAATAAGCAGCTGTGCTATTAGCTACAGCAAATGCTGAGTTAGCATAAGAACCTGCCGAGTTAGCTGCAGCAAAAGCGCCGTTAGCGTAAATGCCTGCCGAAAGGCCTCGGTCATTTGCAGTATTTGCTGTTGCAAAGGCACCGTTGGCATAAACACCAGCACTATTTGCAGCGGTAAAGGCCGCAGTAATGCTATTGTTTTGCGTAGTGTCTGTGGCATTTGCAGCATTAGCCGCAGCAAAAGCACCGTTAGCATAAACACCAGCAGAATTAGCTGCAATAAAGGCCGCATTTGCAGTTATAAATGCAGCATTTGCAGTATTGTATGCGCCTTGTGAACTTGCTCCAGTATTTGCAGCATCAAAAGCAGCATTAGCATGATTATATCCACGCTGGAACTTGTCCATGTAGAATTGACCGCCAATCGCAATAGAACCATCACTACCTGCTGTTCCTATAAAAAGTGTGTTACTTGTATAGCTGTATGCTGGTTCCCCAACATTCAACGAAACCGGCGTTGCAGTTGTCGTGCTATATTTTAACTGAATTACTGTGTTAGCCATTTAAAATGTGCCTCCGGTTATTTCTGTTACGGTTGCGGTTATTGTGTTTGCTTCAAATTTTCCTGTTATTGAATTATAAACCAATCCATCACCATCTTGAACACCCGTTACTGTCACATCAGTAATTTCAGATAAAGCAATATTTGGTTTTGGTCTAAAATCTGGTGCTACAATTGTGGCCTTTGTTGACTTTATTGTTGCTCGGCTAATTGAACCACCAGTGTTAATTCTTGCTATAATACCCATTACTGCGTTACTCCTGGAGTAATAGTAACAATTCCTTCAACTACTCTCGTTTTTGTTCCATTTGGTGCAGTAATAACCAAATCAAATAGAGAGCGACCAGGTGTTAAAAGTGCGGTATTTGCCGCCGTCATAGCTAAAGTAATTTCACCATTTGCTATGCCAGTAATGGTTGTAGTAAAACTATTTGCGATGGAAGAATAATACGACTTACGAATCTGCGAAGCTGCCGTGTAACCAGAAAGATTTATGGCATCTCCGTTTGAATCTTCTACATTGACAGTAGTGGAAAAAGAAGCATATTGCTCTACCACTAATTCCGTATAAGCTGCGATTTTGATTCTCCCGTTTTAACTTATCGTCTATTTAGTCAAAACGGGAGTTAAGAGGCAATTACATACGAAGATGGAGGGCTGTGAGTTCTTCTTCTTGCCCAATGTAACCTTTGGCAAACACATTGAATGCCAAAGAGCACCGAATGTTGTCACCTTTTTTCTGTTCCACTCCATGTGTAAAATGTGATGGAAAAAGAACTAGGTCTCCTGTGCCTACATTGAAAAACCAAGATTCAGAATTAAAGTGATTAAATTCTGTTTGAGGAAATTTGATTTGTTGATACCGATTGGCTCTATGAAAAATTATCTTATCATGCTCACGGTCACAATCAATGTAAAGAACACCAGAAATAATTGAATTGGGATGCTCATGGGTGTGATGATATTCGCCTGGTTTGGTATAATTTAACCAAGATTGTGTAATGTAAAACTCAACAGGATTTTTTGGGCAAATTATATTGTCAACATAATACTGAATACCTTTGCCAATATATTCTAGGAGCCCTTTGGATTCAGGAGCATTGAGAACATATCGGTCATTGGATGTTGTATTACCTTGATTGTTATGAGTGAAATCTCTGTGGTAATTAAAGAGAGTTATTTCTTTTTCGGTCCAAGAACGACCAATATTTGAAAAGATGACCGGTGTTGGAAAAACACCATTAATGGTAAATTGTGGATTCATATTGTAAAACCTCAGTCAAAGAATGATATAGTTATTTAGTTGATAAAATAGTTAGTTGTAGCAGATTCTAAAAGACCAAAGTTTGAGTTTGTAGCAAAAGTACCATCACCAGTAAATGTATGAACAGTATAACCGCCAGAAGAAGTTACATTTGCTCCTCCAGTTGCAGCTTGACTACCAAAATAACGAATAATCACAACACCTTTACCTCCTCCAGCACCAGCTCCTTCAACATATCCGAATGTAGCGCCACCACCTCCACCAGTATTATTTCCTCCAGGACCACCTCCCGCAGGCGATTTTGCACCAGTGCCGCCGCCGCCTAAACCACCACTTAATCCTGGTGATGAATAGGCAGGATTGTCACCAGCAGTAGCACCAGAACCACCTCCTGAATAATATACAAGTGGACCAGAAACTTGACCTACTAATAATGTAGTAGCTTGAGTAGTGTTTAAAAAAGAATTGGTAGACCCAATTCCTCCTTTACCAGTAACAGGAGTTCCACCTACAGCTCCTGCTCCACCTCCAGCTCCTCCAGTTGAACCGCTAGTAAAAGAACCATTACTTCCTTGAGGAACAGAAGTGTTAGCTAATCCGCCTACGGTAGAACTATCTCCTCCTGAACCACCACCAGAGCCGCCAGAACTGCCAGGCGCATTTTGTGAACCTCCTGTAGCTCCACCACCTCCACCTCCACCCTCACTTATTATTGTGCTAAAAGAAGAATTTGATCCTTTTGCTGAAACGGCTGGAGTTCCGTCAATGCCAGGACCTCCGCCACCAACAAGAATGCTATAAGGAGTAGATGCAATAACAGGAAAATTAGATCCTTGGCGAAATCCTCCAGCACCACCAGCTCCAGCGAATCCACCATTACCGCCGCCACCACCAGCAACTACAAGATAATCTACTGTTGTATTTGCTATAGCAAAACTGGTTAAACCAGTTGGAAATGTAAATCCTCGTGGCCTTACAAATTGACCATTGATGTTTGTTTTGAGGTATTGAATAGACATGATGATTATTTAGTTGATATTTTTATTCTGTTATTTTAATTAATTTAATTCAACCCAAGATATTGTTTCTTCATTCCAAATATAAAGTTTGCCATCATTTGGAAAAGGTATTGGTGAATCCCAAAGACAAGTTGTTTCATTTAATATCCAAGAATTGTATGGTTTTGGTGGTATAAATGCATCTCTTTCCAAATCATAGGTATAACCTATACCAGCATAATTTTTACGAAAGGGTGTGCCACCATTATTGTGAACATTTCCGTGAGTGTTATATGATGTTCTTTTTCCACTATAATATTCTTCCCAATTTACAGCTTGCCCATTGTAGGTTTCATCTTCATTTTTACCTACAATAACTTGTGTTACAATATTGTTTTCGTTGAGAATTGCGTAATGTGCCATAGTTTAATTAATAAGATATCCTGTAGCACCAGAAAAAGTTACCGTATCTGATACGCCAGCAGCAGTTATGGAATATATGTTAAAACCAGCAACAGAAGTTGACAACGAGGATGTAACACCACCCGAAAATGTTGCAGTTATAGTATTAGGAACTTTGATAATGACAATACCAGATCCACCGTTACCACCAGAAGTTGTGGTGGCGAAAAAAGCAGTTCCACTACCAGCACCACCTCCACCACCAGTATTAGTTGTTCCAGTAGTACCACTGGCCACTCCTCCTGGTCCATTAGCGCCGCCGGCACCGCCGCCGTCAGTAGCGCTGCCGGCGCCAGCATTATATCCTCCGCCACCGCCGCCGCCGGCCCGACCTACGCTAGATCCAGAAATACTTGATGTGGTTCCAGCACCACCGTTAGAACCGGCTCCGGTAGATGTGTTTGCTCCTACTGCGCTTGCTCCACCTCCACCGGCAGAACCATTTCCAGTAGATGACCCGCCATTATTTCCTTGTGATGGAGATGTGGATGGGGTGTTACCAGAACCGCCAGTGCCGCCACTTGAAGCACCACCGCCAGAACCTCCGCTTCTTCCATTGCCGGATGAATATGTGCCGCCAGCGCCACCTCCGTTAGAAGTGAATGTGCTAAATACCGAATTTGATCCATTAGCTGCGGCGCCACCGATTCCGCCTGCGCCATTTCCACCTCCACCTACGGTTACTGTATAAGCAGTTCCAATTAAAAAAGTTTGTGCTGATAATTCACGATAACCGCCTCCGCCGCCGGCGCCGGTAGGTGGATAGCCACTTGCTCCTGGTGATCCAGTTCCATTTCCACCACCACCACCAGCTACAACAAGAAAATCAGCAGTAAATGAAGATATTCCAGATAGTCCAACAGGAAATCTAAAACCGATTGGCCGGACTAACTTAACATTTGGGTCGGCTTTAATATACCGAATGCCCATGTTAAGTTATCTCCACACCAAATGCTGAGAATGATAAGCTAGATGAGTTAGTGTTAGCGGCTACGATTGTGCCAGCTGGTAGTGTTAAAGAAAGAGTAAGTGTTGCAGAGTCAGCAAAAGGCATTACACCGCCACGAATAAGAAAAAATCTTCCATTTGATGCTGGGCTTGCAAAACTAGCTGAAGGCATTACAATTAAACTATAAGAAGAGTTAGATGTTCCATAGTTAGCAATAGTAATAGAATTTACAACTGATTCTGTTGCTGCTGGAACAACATACACATTTGATTGTGTATTGGCTGTAGGATTAACTTGCCCTAAAATTTTGTATGTATTTGGCATTATGTTAGCTCCACGCCATAAACATTGAACGATACATTAGCACCAGAAAGTGCCGCATTGGATTCACCGGCAACTGAAGCGTTATTGACTGCAACAATTACAGAAGCGTTAAGCGTAATACCTGGTGAAAAAATTAAAGAATCTGCTTGAGGCACTAAAACTTGCCTTAAAACATAATGCTTGTTTGCTAAAGCTTCATTGATTGGGCGAACAATAATATCCACATTAGCGTTTGCTGTTGATTGATTGCAAATTGTAATCGTATTCAGAATTGTAGATGTTGCTGCTGGAACAACATAAACATTGCTCAATACATTTTGAGTTGGAAGTGTTTGTCCTAAAATTTTATATGAAGTTGGCATTATGATCCTATTGCAGTAAATACAAATGGATGTGCATCAATACCACTCACGGCGGTATTAGATGCACTTGTAATCCGACCATCGGCGCCAATAGTAATAACAGATACATTGGTTGTACCGCCGTAAGTTCCAGTTGAAACTCCTGTTGTGCTAAGTTTTGCAGTAGTAACAGAATTATCAGCTAAATCTACCGTAACAATTGTGCCGTTAGCAATTCCAACATTGGTTACCGCATTGGCGGCAATTGAATCTACGGTAATTTTATTTAATGGCATTCTTTACTCTTTAACTGGAGGTGGTCCCTCTGGTTTTGGATATTTTTCTTTTACTGCTTTAACACTCTGAAACCAATCAGAGTTCTTTAATTCCTGACCATTGTTTACAGCGTGCCATAACATATCTAACTGTTCAAATCCATCTGGATATTCAGCACACCGACTGTAAGCATATTGATAATACTTTTGAAGCCTTGTTTGAAACTCCAATTCATCATCAATTTCTTTCTTTGTCGGCGGCTTTAATCCATCTGGATGCCACCATTTGTGGTAAATATATTCACCACCTGCTACGGTGATTTCCCATCTTGCACCTGGTCTGAGCGCTTTGATGGCGGTGTCAACACCTACGGGCATGACACCTTCACCTTTAAAATTATTCATTACTTCAACAACATTATTCACATCCATATCATTAGTCCTCAGTTAAAAATAATTAAGCTCGTGTTTCTTTTACCCAAGAAGTGGTTGGTTCATCCCAGCGATAGTATTCACCTGCACCTGCATCTGTTGGCATTGGTGTTGGTGCTTCCCAGCGGCAAGTGGCTTCATTCAGAACCCAAGAGTTGTATGGTTTTGGTGAGATAAATGCATCACGACCAGCATCCCATGTCATACCAATACCTGCATAGTTTTTACGCATATTGTGATTGTATGATGTTTGACGCCAGATATGGTCAGGGTCAACACCATGAACTTGCTCTAGATAAGCAATACCAATTGATTCTACTTCATTACCTGCGCCGTCAACAATGTTCCAGTTATCTACACCGGATACATGAACGACAATGTTATCTGATTTTCTGATTTTAGCGAAATGTGCCATGTTTGTTTTTCTCCTTCAATGATGAAAAATGACAGGAGTATTTATATGAATTAGTTTACAGAAAAAACGGTTCTAAAATTAGCATTTGTGGTAAAAGTACCATCACCAGTAAAAGTATGAACAATATAACCAGCAGGAGTAGTTATTGTGCCGCCACCAGCTTGTTGGCCAAAATTATCACCATAACGAATTATTACAATACCTTTACCTCCGCTGCCGCCAACCAGAGGAAGGCTTGCTCCGCCAGGAGCATCGGACCAAGCAGCGCCCCCACCACCTCCACCAGTATTATCTCCTCCAGGACCAGCTACGAGAAATCCAGGTTGGTTTGAATGAGCTCCGTTACCTCCGCCACCAGGTGCGGGCGATTGTGCGGGTGCGGTACTAGGAAAAGATCCTCCTTTTCCTACGAGTGTGTTTGATGCTGGAGCAACTGAATTGCCTCCCCCTCCTCCACCACCAGCATATGTTATTGGAGTTCCAGAAATAGATGAGGCCAATCCAATTCCTCCACTTCCAGAACCCTCAGCGTTTGAAGGAAATCCTCCTGCCGCTCCACCGCCCTGGCCAGCACTTCCAGCACCTCCACCACCACCAGCTCCATCGCCGCCAGTATCTGGATTGCTTCCACCAGAATTTCCTTGTCCTGGAGTTCCTAGTCCACCAGATACTGGAGATCCTGGGCCAACATTTTTACCTGATCCGCCGCCTGATCCGCCACTAAAAGCTCTAGGAGTACCTCCACTTGTTCCACATCCGCCGCCACCACCAACTGCATACGCATAAATTGTATTTGCTGGGCTATTTGTTATTAGAGAAAATGAACCATTAGAACCATTATTTCCGTCGCCACCAGCAGGTCCTGTGCCTCCAGGGCCAGAAGCACCAACCGTAACTGTATATGAAGTTGAAGAACCAACAGAAAAACCTGAAGCAGTAAGAAAACCTCCAGCCCCACCGCCGCCGCCGCCAGCTCCGCCGCCACCACCGCCGCCGGCAACCACCAAATAATCAATAGCAGAATTTGCTGTTGAAGTTAAACCAACAGGATATTTGTAACCTGTTGGTCTTATTGTGTTTGTTATGACATTTGTGTTAAGGAATTTGACGCCCATTATGTTATCTCCACACCATACGCATTAAATGAAACTGAACCACCACCTGTATTTGCAGCCAAAATTACGCTTGAGTTCATTGTAACCGCACCTGTGATTGAAATTTGTTCTCTGGCCGGCAATACACCGCCACGAACAATGAAATGTTTCGTTGCCAAAGCCTCATTAATTGGGCGAACAACTAAACTGTAAGAAGCATTAGCATCTGAAAAGTTGTGTATGACAATTGTACCTACAATAGATGATGTAGATGCACCAGTTACATACACATTGGTAAGTGTATTAGCTGTTGGAGATAATTGTCCTAAAATGTTGTATGATTGTGGCATTATGGAGTAATCTCCGTACCGAAAGCTGAAATTGAAACATTAGATGCTGATAGTTGATTATTTGCTTCACCTGCACGACCTGAAGCATTAGCTGCAAGAATAACTGCGGAATTCATTGTGATATTTAGATTAAGGATGAGAGTGTCAGCTGCATCTACTTTTTGATTTTGCAGTATGTAATGTTTATTGGCCAAAGTTTCGTTAATTGGCCGAACAACTACATCCACATTTGCATTTGCTGATGATTGATTGCAAAGGTAAATTGTGCTAATGATGCCGTTAGCTGTAGCACCAGTTACATACACATTGGTAAGTGTATTTTGAGTTGGCGCTATTTGCCCTAATATTCTATATGCTGTATTTGCCATTATGTGCCAGTGAAAAGTAATCCGTTAATAACTGGATCTGCTATTTTTAATTCTGTGATGGAGTTGTTGACGATGTTGTTTGCACTTACCGCCTGAACACCAATTTTATCGCCAGTAACAGAAAGTGCTTGTAATTTAGCCGTAGAAACAGATGATGTTTGTAATTTTGCGGTTGAAACAGAATCGTCAGTAATTGTTCCTGTTGTCAGAATATTTCCCATACCAGCAGCACGAATAAGTGTGCCAGCTGCGGGAGTAAAGTTTGTTATAATTGTTGAACCTGAAACACTATAATCCCATTGTACCACACCATTGGCAGTTACAATAAGGGAGTTGGAACTAATTGGTGGTGCAGAAAGAACAAAGGTTGTTCCTGTGCCATTTGCGGTAAATTGTTGTGCTGAAATTGCTCGGAGTTCTGGTGCTAATGAGTTTGCAGTAATTGTAGCATCAGCAGGAACATTTACAACACTTTGAACGCCTAAATGAATAACTTCAACTAAGGCATTATTTGGAGGAGCAGTATCAAAATTAAGTGTGGTGCCAGAAAGCGTATATGAGCCAGAACCACCAATTGCTGCTTGTTTAACTCCGTCAATAAAAACTATGATGGATGTTACGGAAGCTGGTGTTCGTGACAGAGTAAATGCCGTTAATACAGCATTACCTGTAAATACATCCGTTTGGAATGTAGTTGATTGTAG
>Ga0315901_10006499_pt1 | contig 13996 bp, 12 predicted proteins | sample LakEriMetagenome_10_FD_203761 | JGI IMG/M metagenome (GOLD analysis project Ga0315901, IMG submission 203761) | Freshwater fungal communities from buoy surface, Lake Erie, Ohio, United States - Buoy 2 MA116 | ecosystem: Environmental > Aquatic > Freshwater > Lake | place: USA: Lake Erie, Ohio... | reverse complement strand
ATCTACGAGGCGGCTTCACCGATACACCATGTCTCCGAGGATGATCCACCCATGCTTCTCTTCCACGGTGAAGCGGATCGATTGGTTCCGATTGCTTTTTCGCTCGGGATGCGGCAGCGATTGGAAGACAAGAGTGTTGCGTGCGAATTTCTTCCGCTCGAAAAAAAGTCCCACATCATGGCCTTCGTCGATCAGAAAGCGATTCAGCAATCCATCGAGTTTTTTGATCGACATCTCAAACCGTGAGTTGAGGAGTCGAGGGGGCACACATTGGGGCGCGAAGGCTAGCGGCTGGAATGCGCCATGGATTGGGCAGGTGTCGTTTCGACTTCCTTGCCCTCACTGACCGCGATCGCTAACCATCCATCGCACATCTCGAATTGCGAAACCACCAATCCTCGGCTCCTCGGGTCCTCGAGAAGACTCTGCGCCACCATCGGAATGTTGGCTCTCGCCGAGAATACTTTGGTGAAAATCGCCCTCAAGGGCAATCGATCGCGGGCCCCCATGCGGTGACCGTCAACGCTGACCCCCCCGTCTCGGAGCAATTCCGCTTGCAATCCTTGTACCGAGGGTGCATAGGATGAACGGATCATGAAGTTCTTGATGTGAATCCGCCCCGGCTGTTCCAGCGACGCAATTCTCAGTGTCAACGACATCTTGCCATCCTCGAATTCGATCGATATCGGGTTGGATGCGGCAAAGCGGATCGTTACATCCTGAGGAACGTCTTCCCCGAGCGACGGACGCGGCTGCTGCAGTAGATCCGCAAGGGAGTCCGATAACTGCTGAATCGACCAGTCGCGACTGGTGTCGATGGCGCGGCCCGCGAGGTTGTTGAAGATCGACTGATGGATTTGAACCGATAGCTGGCTGTCGCTCGGTGCCAATGGGCGCGGCGTGTGCGCTGAAAGATGGCATTCGTCCGCAAGCCGGTAGCGGGCGATCAAGCGATTGTCGGTCGACTGCATGTCCATCACCAGCGGACTTAACTGCAACGATTGCAGAGGCCCCAGGAATCGCGACTCCAGGCTTTGTCTCGCGGTGCTGATTTGCGTGTTGAGTTGTTTGTCGAATTCTTCGTCCGTCTGTTCGGCAATCAATCGTTGAGTGATCCGTTTTGCGATCGGCCGCGACTGCACAAACTCTCGGTGCGCGACATATCGAATCATGTCTCCGACGATCGGCAAAGAGTCCCAGTCGGTCGAGAATCGACGCAAGGAATCGGAGGACTCCACGCGAGCGGGAGTGCCGTTGATGCTCAATGACTGACCGTCCACGCGCAGTTCCCGATGCGTCTGGACTGTCGCGGAACTGGAATTGAAAAATGTTGCTCCATTGCGACTGCTCTGCGTGCTGCTTTCGATCTGTCCATCCAACTTGATCCGTAATCGCCATGCCTGGGGATCCGGGACGAGATCGAGAGCCAGGTCGGTCTGCGCACGGCTCGCCCCGTGAGTATCTGCACCGAGAATACGCTGCTTTACCGGGTGCGTTGTCACCTGCCCTCGAGGCATCAATCGATTCAGAAATGCCTCGGAAACACTCATCCGAACATTGGCGTTTCGATAATGCGTGTTGATCGCCCAAGCAACATCGCCAATTTCCGGATGCTCCGAGAAACGCAGGGACTCTACCGCATCGGCGATGTCTGCCGAGCAGCGATGGACGGGATAACTTTCGATGGTTTCGATATCCAGAACCAGTTTTCGATAATCCACCGGCTTGACCGTCATGGGATGGACTTGGTCCGCCAAACGATGTATCGGGGCGGATCGAAGTAACTTGAATTGCTCCGGTGTCACACGCGTGTTGGTAACGCGATGCAGGAAGTTCCTGGCGATCGCAATCTGTTCATCCTTGGAGCTGATTCGCCCTTTGGCCAAGTCCTCGATGCGATCGAGCATCAAGTATGCGTTCCATCCGGCGGAATCCTCGGTCGAAACCAACACGCGCTTGGCTTCCTGCAAACGCGAGGCCATCAGCGCTGAGTCGATTGTGTACTTGCGCGGCGCGACATACTCTTTGCTCTTCAAAATGCATCGTTGGATCGAACTCCAAACCGCATGCCGTCGTTCCATCGCATAGGAAATCCTTGCCAAGCTACGAGCCGTCTCGCCATCCTTTCCATGGATCCGCGCCAACTCATGCCCGCGCGATGCCAACTTGCCCAGCGACTCGAGCAACCCATCTCCCGACAAACTTCCAAGGGCAAGCGATTGCAACTCGGTCAGGATCTTGTCCGTCTCAGCCAGCCACTCCCTCACATCGTTATCCGTTGTGCCGACCGGTGAGCTTTGAGCCGCGTCAATCGCCGTCTCCAAGGCGAGAGGGCGAGGCCAATTGCGTCCCCACAGATCCGGGGCCTTGCGATCGCCGGAAATACGTACGACCACCGGGTTCGTTGAGGAAACCGTACTGGCCTCAATCGATTCGCTGATCTCGGTCTCCTCAGCGACCACAGCGATCGACGGGGCTGGATCAAGGAATGGATCCGAAAACTCGAGAGAAACCGGCGCCAGCAGTCTCGTGCCCGCGGGAGGCTCAATCATCTCCAGTTGGGTCGGCGCTTCTGACTTGTAGGACAACCAGACAGACCGATCGATCAAGTCTGCGGACACCTCCGACTGGATCGGCAAAGGCTCTGCCGTAATCTTGACCGCTTTCCCCGGCTGCGTTCTTACCGACAGCGTCGTCGTGCGCGCCGCGCGGTAGTAGCCGGGACGTTTCCAATCCGAAACGTATTCGCCCAAAAAAAACAATAATGCCAGCGTGAGACCGATAGCAATCGCGTAACGAATGCCTCTCACACCCGACCCGGAACGATTGGTCATCCTTGATTCCCCAACTCCATGGGACTCCCCGACACGTATTCCTTCTTCGACCGACTCCTACCCTGCGATCGAAACAAGCTTCCCCTAAAACGACTTTTCTTACCCCAGGTGCCCCCCAAAAATGCGGATTAGGGAAAATGCAACGGCTCTAGGGAAAGCTAGCACTGCCAAACGGGAAGTTGGAGTATCATGACGGTCTCCCGTTTTCACCCGTCCCAGGTCCATTTCCAAATCATGATCTCCACTCAAATCCCAACCATTTCCATCTGGGCTTCCACTCTCCTAGGATTGCTTATGCTGCAGGACGAATCCTCCGCCCAATCCGCGTCCGCCAAGAACTCGCAGCCTCGACCTATGCAGCTCGAGGATCTCTTCCGGTACGATCGGCTCGCCGATCCTCAACTCCATCCGAAGGGAAGCTCGCTGGTCTATCAAGTGACTCGCTTCAGCGATCCCGCCAAAAACACCAAGGCGACCCAATTGTGGCTGGCCCCTGTCAACGGAGGAGAGGCTCGCCAGTTGACGTACTCGGGCAAATCGGACACTCACCCGCGTTGGTCTCCTGATGGCACACGGATTCTTTTCGAGTCCAATCGAGACGGCACGTCGCAGCTCTATATCCTCGACTTGCAATCTGGCGGCGAGCCTCGGCGATTGACCAACATTGCTACGGGCGCTGGAAACGGCACTTGGTCCCCCGATGGGAAACGCATCGCCTTCGTCTCCACCGTGAACGCTGCCTTTAGCCAACTGCCGTTCGAAGAATCGAACGCAAAAAATCGGGTGGAGAGCGAGGCTGCCGAAGCCAATCCGGTCAAAGCCAAAACGTTCACGAGGCTTTTTTACCGCCATTGGGACTCGTATGTCGAAGACAAACGGCAGCATATCTTCCTCATTGATGCCGACGGCCAGAACTGCCGCGACGTGACCCCAGGGGATCGAGATGCTTATCCCACCAGCACGACCTTCAGCGCCAGCCAGGATTTTTGTTTCACTCCCGACGGCAAATCCCTGATCATTACTGCGGTCCCAGAAACCGGCGAATCCTGGACGACCAATTACGAACTGTGCCGCATCGCGATCGATCAACCATCGACGCAGTGGAAGTCATTGACAACGTCCAATTCCGCAGCCGACGGCTTGCCGAGATTCAGCCCCTCGGGCAAACGTTTTGCTTACCGGGCCCAAGCCAAACCGGGCTATGAAGCAGACAAATGGAATCTGCTCGTGGTGGATTGCAAACCCGATGGATCGTGGTCCGGCACACCTGTGTCCCTCACCGATGGGCTCGATCGCTCGCTCGGTGACTTCGTTTGGATCGACGACAACACCCTCGTCTTTACCACGGAGGAGCAGGGAGCCAGCGCCGTCTACCAAGTCGCTGTAGGAGGCGAGCCTGCCAAGGTCGCAATCGATTTTGGCGACGGGCGTTTTGGACAATTGACCGCGCTGCACAACCACAACAGCACGCTCGCCGTCGCGCGGGCGACGATGAATCGACCTGCAGAGATCTTTACCGTATCCCTGAGTCCTCCGATGGTCGCCAAACCAGCGACGAACCACAACGACTCGCTCGCAAAGGAAATCGTTGAAGTGCGACCCGAAAGCGTTCAGGTACCGGTCGAAGGTTCCGTCCCCATGCAGATGTGGATCCTCAAGCCCCCGGGATTTGATCCCTCGAAAAAGTGGCCGGTCGCCTACCTGATTCACGGCGGTCCTCAAGGAGCTTGGGAGGATGGCTGGAGCTTCCGTTGGAATCCGCAGTTGTGGGCTGCTCAAGGGTACGTCGTCGTGCTTCCCAATCCGCGCGGCTCCACGGGATTCGGACAAGCCTTCTGCGATGAGATCAGCGGCGACTGGGGGGGCAAGTGTTACCGCGACCTCGTCGCAGGCTTGGCCGCAGTCAAGAAGCTACCTTACGTCGATACGCAGCGAATCGGATCCGCTGGAGCGAGCTTCGGTGGCTACATGCAAGACTGGTTCGCGGTCAACGATATCGCCAAAGATCTTCGCTGTCTGATCTCGCACTGCAGCGTCTACAACTTCGAAAGCATGTGGGGGACCACCGACGAACTATGGTTCGATGAATACGAGCATGGTGGGCTTCCCTGGGAGATTCCGGGCAAGTATCGCGAATTCAGTCCCCACACCTTGGCTGGCAATCTCGGCAAATACAAAACGCCGATGCTCGTGATCCACAACGATCTCGACTTCCGCTGCCCGATCGGCCAGGGACATGAGCTGTTTCAAGCCCTGCAGCGCCAAGGAGTGCCCAGCCGATTCATCAATTTCCCGGACGAAGGGCACTGGGTCTCGAAAGCTCACAACAGCATGCACTGGCATCGCGAAGTCTTTGCATGGATGACCAAGTACTGCCCGCCAGGAGGGAAGTAAGCAGTGGCGGGCTCGCTGGCAGTTCCAATGAAAACGTCGAATCGGCTGACGCTCTACATCCTCATCGCTATGATTGCGGGCGCTCTCCTGGGGTATGTCGTTCATGTCAACGCGACGCAGGAATTTATCGCGGGGTTCTCGAAGACCATCAAGCTGCTGACCACGATTTTCATCCGGCTCGTCCAGATGATCATCTCCCCACTCGTCTTCTCCACCTTGGTGGTAGGGATTGCAAAGCTCGGAGATGTGGCGTCGGTTGGCAGGGTGGGAGGCAAAGCCATGTTGTGGTTTATCGCCGCTTCATTCACGAGCCTGTTGTTGGGCATGATCCTGGTGAACTACTTTCAGCCGGGTGCTGGCTTCAACGCGATTCAAGGCGATGCCGTCGAAGCGGCAAAATTAACTGCCAACACCGAGCAGTTCAATCTACAAAAGTTTGTGGAGCATATTGTGCCCCGCAGCGTCGTCGAGGCGATGGCGACCAACGAGATTCTGCAGTTGGTGGTCTTCAGCATCTTCTTCGGTGTCGCAACTGCGGCCATGGGGGACAAGGCCAAGGTGATCGTCGAAGGTCTCGACGCCCTGTCCCACGTGATCCTCAAGATGGTCGGGTATGTGATGAACTTCGCACCCCTGGGTGTCTTCGGGGCGATTGCTGCGGTGATCGCCGCCAAGGGTTTGGACGTCTTTTGGTTCTACGGCAAGTACTTGTTCTGCTTCTTGATGGGGATTGCGGCGTTGTGGTTGATATTGCTCGCGGTGGGTTATCTCATCTTGGGCAAGCGGCTGTTCGAATTGTTGCGGCATATCATGTCGCCGCTGATCATCGCCTTCAGTACGACCAGCAGCGAAGCGGTCTTTCCCAAACTGACCGAGGAACTGGAGCGATTTGGTTGCAAGGATAAAATCGTTTCCTTCATTTTGCCCCTCGGTTACTCGTTTAATCTCGACGGCAGCATGATGTACATGACCTTTGCAAGCATCGCCCTGGCGCAGGCCAACAACATCGAGCTGGATCTGGGGACGCAGTTGACGATGTTGGTGGTGCTGATGCTGACCAGCAAGGGAATCGCCGGCGTGCCTCGGGCTTCCTTGGTCGTCGTAACCGCCACGTGCGCGATGTTCAAAATCCCGCCCGAGGCGATCGCCTTGATCCTGCCGATCGACCATTTCTGCGATATGTTTCGCACGGCGACGAATGTCTTGGGCAATACATTGGCCACCGCGGTGGTCAGCAAATGGGAAAACGAACTGGGGCCCGCGCAAACTGCGGAAGAAACCTGATCGAATCCCAAACCCGTCAGCACGCCCAGAGGCTTCGCTCACGGCCTGAGAGGCTCTGCGATGGGCGCGCCAACTGGATAGTACGTTTCCTCCCCGATCTTCATCCCTGCTAATTACCAAACGATCCGATTCCTGCACGAATCGCCTTGAGTCTCTCTCGCATCTCCATCACCTTGCCCGAGTTCTGGTCATAGCGATTGTTGTGTTGCCCCAGGTCGGTCGTCAGATCGTACAACTCGCCTGGTTGTTCGTCCTTCGTGTAGCCGTTGTCGGCGTCAAACCATTCGGGGACCTTGCTCACTCCCCCACTCTTGGCATCAATCAGCACCCAATTCTCGGAGCGCAACGCGTAACCGTTCGGATTGGTATTGTGCACCAAGTCTTTTCTCGCAGTCGGCCCGGTGCCGAAGATGAGAGCCCGCTGATCGATGCTGTCTTCGGCCTCTCCTGTCGGAATCTCTGATCCGACGATGCCTGCGATGGTTGCAAACCAATCGATCTGGCTGATCAAACCGTCGCTGACCTGCCCAACAGGGACTTTGCCTGGCCAACGGATGATTGTGGGGACCCGATGCCCACCTTCCCATAGATCTCGTTTGAGGCCGCGCAGCGGCCCCATGCTGCGATGGCCATGACGTCGAATCCGTTCGTACGCATAGGTCTCCGGGCCGTTGTCCGAACTAAAAATCACGAGCGTTCGCTCGCGGTGTCCCCCTGCATCCAAGGCCGCTAGTACCTTCCCAACAGCAGCATCGGTTTGAGCCACGAAATCGCCATATCCACCGGCCTGGGACGTACCGCGAAACTCGTCCGATGGAACAATCGGCGCGTGGGGCGAAGTGAATGGAAAGTACAAAAAGAACGGTTGATCGGCGGTTTGACTTCCAATCCACGCGACTGCCTGGTCGGTCAGTCGAGGCATCACCGCGTAAAAATCCCAGTCAGCCACGGCAGGGCCAGGCCGTGTCTCGAAGTTCCCTTCGGCGGTCTTCAACTTGGTTTGGAGCGATTCCGTTGGCGGAGCGAGCAACCGGTCGTTCTCAAACCAGGTGTAAGGTGGAAAGTTGGGGACATCGTCGCCGAAGTAGTCATCAAAGCCATGATCGAGCGGCCCGCCGGGAATGGGTCGACTCCAATCAAACGCATCGGCCGGATAGCCCTCCTTCGGATCTGGCTTCTGGTTAGGGTCGCGTTGAATGGATTTCCAATCCCAACCCAAATGCCATTTGCCGATGCAAGCGGTGCGATAGCCTCGAGTTCGAAGCAGTTCTGCCAGTGTGGTTCGTTCCGAATCCAAAACCGGAGGATCAAAGGAATTGACGATTCCATGAAATTTGCGCCAGTGGTAGCGTCCCAGCAGCATGGCGTAGCGACTCGGTGTGCAGACACCGGATGAACTGTGGGCATCGGTGAATCGCATTCCCTCAGACGCGAGACGATTCAGGTTCGGCGTCGGAATTTTGGACTCTGGATTCTGGCAAGCCAGATCGCCGTAGCCGAAGTCATCGGCGTACAGAATAACAATGTTGGGTCGATCGGGTTCCGAACTGCGCGCATCGGTCGCTCTTGCGGAAAGACATGCGGCGATGCAAAACATCGCGAAGGACCGATAAATGGATGCTGTAGGCAAATTCGTGTAAATCACTCTGGACTCTCCTCGTGCCTAGACTCCTTCTCGGGCACGCACTTCGTTCGAGGCTACCACTCAAGGAGCCGAGATACATCCATTCGTTTCGATACATCGCGGCGAATATGATCCTTCGGTATGATAAACTCAAACCAGGGAGAAAGGGAAAACATGTACAGAATACAAGCGTGGCGATCGATCAGGCTTTTTTGTGTCTGCTTTGGCATCTCGTGGATGCCGGCCAAGGCCGAAGACCGGGACAATAAATCCGAACCGACCTTCGCCAGCAATATTGCCTCGATCATCTATGACAAGTGTCTGAGCTGCCATCGCGCCGGGCAAGTCGGCCCGTTTTCGCTGTCGACATACGAGGAGGTGCGTCGGCACTCGGAAACGATCGCTGCCGTTGTGAAAAGCGGTTACATGCCTCCATGGAAACCTGTGCATCACGAATTGCGATACACCAACGACCGGAGTCTTTCGCCAGCCGAGAAGGAACAATTGTTGACTTGGATCGATGCAGGCTGTCCCGAAGGTGAACGGTCATCGATCCCGCCGCCGCCGAATTTCCCCGCCGAGTGGGCGCTTGGAACTCCCGATATGATCCTGGAGATGAGCGGCGATTTCGTGGTACCTGCCGATGGACCAGATCTGTACCGATCCTTCGTATTTCCACTCGCTCTGCCGGAGGACGCCTGGGTCAAAGCCGTTGAGCTTCGATCCGCGGCCTCGTCCTCCATGCATCATGCCCTGTTCTTCCTCGACGACACCGGAATCGCGCGGCGGATGGATGGATCCGATGGCAAGGCGGGGATCGCAGGCATGGGATTCTTGGGAGGAGGTGTCGATGCGGGTGCTCTCCTCGGCAAAGGTACCGGGCCTCTGGGGAGTTTGGCGAACCGTTTGAGCAATCGAACCGGATCGGAGCAACCGAATCAAGAACGTCGCATCGATCAAGCTCTGGCTCGAGGTCTCGGAGGTTACGTACCTGGGACGATCCCCACCCCCTTGCCAGGTGACTACGCCATGTTGCTCTCCAAAGGGAGCGATGTTGTGATGCAAACCCACTTCCATCCCTCCGGCAAACCAGAGGTGGAACATGCGAAGCTCGGTTTGTACTTCGCAAAACAGCCCCCTGAGAAACAATTGGTCAACATTCAGATCCCACCCATGTTCGGATTTGGAGCAGGCATTGATATTCCTGCTGGCGATTCCGATTTTCGGATTGTCGATGAGTTTCGTTTGCCTATTGATGTCGACGCCATTGGGGTGGGCGGACACGCCCATTACATCTGCAAGAGCATGCGACTGACCGCAGTCCTTCCGGATCGAAAGGAAATACTGCTGCTGGATATCGCGGATTGGGACCTCGACTGGCAGGACCGTTACTTCTTCGAAAACTCCGTTTCCCTCCCCAAGCAAAGCGTCCTGCGGACCGAGATCCATTACGACAACTCCAGCGTCAATCCAGAGAACCCCTATTCGCCTCCGCAGCGCATCCGATGGGGGCGCCAATCCAATGACGAGATGGGGAGCATCACGCTGAATGTCGTCGCCGCAGAGGAGGGCGAGCGATCTGTGTTGCAAGACGCAGTGCGGGACCATTTCTCCAAAGCGATCGTCGAACGATTCACTTCCGGCGACGGAATGCAGAGGATGCTGATGCAGCTCGACGAGGATCGGGATGGTAAATTGCAACAGGAGGAAGTGCCGCCTCGTATGGCAGGGCCCATATTCGGCATCCTGGACATCGATCGCGACGGAGGCTTGGATTCCCAGGAATTGCAAAAGGCGAGCGAACTCCTCCGTAGCTTGCGTGGCGGTCCCCAGGGAAATCGACCATGACCTGCGGCAAGATCGACTGGAACGGCATCCTCGCCTTCATAGCCAGCGCTCTGCTCGCAGCGCAAGCGTGTTTTTCTCAGCAAGCGAGCGAACCGAAAGCCGATGATCCAAAAACAATTCGTCCCCAAAACGTACGATCGGTTTTGCGATGGCAAGATCTCGATGGTCGAGAGCGGCCGCTCTTTCCAGAGAGTGACGCGCGAGCGATTTGTATCATCTTCGTCTCCACCGATTGTCCGGTCTCCAACTCCTACCAACCGGAACTGCGCAGACTTCATCAGCAGTATGAGCCCGAGGGAATTGCCTTCGTGATGCTACATGCGACGGCAGGAATTGAGCCCGAACGGATTCGCGAGCACATCAAGAGCTATGAAATCGAGATACCAGTAGGAATCGATTCGCATCAAGCCATCGCAAAGACTTTGCAAGCGGCGACCATCCCCGAGGCCTTTGTCCTGTCCGCAGATGGTGAAACCGTTTGGTATCGCGGTCGAATAGACAACCTCTACGAAGCGCTCGGAAAGAAGCGCCCTCGACCCACTAGCCACGAATTGCGCGACGCCTTGCACGCGATCGTCACAGGCCAGGAGGTTCCGATCGCATTTACCGATCCCGTAGGTTGTCGTTTGCGCATCGAACCTCGGCCCTAGTTGGCAGGCACAAACCAGAACAAGCATCGCACACGAGCCACAACCAATCGCTAGCAAACGACGTTGACACGTAGTGCCGATGCTAGCTTGCATTCGCTGGATTGCATGCTCGTGAGCACTAGGCCGGAGCGTCGTGCCACGATCGTTTCGCTTCGTGACAGGCAAGTGCCAAGCATCCCTACGACAGCCAGAGGACATGCTTTGTGGCTGCTCAGGCCCGATGGGCCGATACAGTGACTGCCGTGGCTCCCAGAGCCACGGTCTGCGGGCACTTTCGTTCTGAGAAGCCCGAAGGGCTGACACAATAACGATCCCCCAATGCGAAGCGCGTTGCGCGTACCATGATACTGTCGGCCCTTTCGGGCCTGAGGAAACCATTGCCGCTTCGCGATGAGACCGGCACGAAAGGCACTGTAGACGTTTCGAGTAGGTGCCATTCGTGCCTGGCACCGAGCGAAGTGGCATGGCACCGAGCGAAGTGGCACGTTTCCATGAGCCTGAGGCGCTAGCCGATTTTTTGCATGTCGAACCAACTCGGCTAGCGCCTCAAGCTCACTTCTGTCGGCTGTATCCTCATAGCGATGCGATCAATTGTTTCACCTTGGTTTCAATGAGATCGCGAACTCCGCGAAACTCATCGGGAGTCATGTCCCTCGGGTCGGGAATCTGCCAATCGACCCGCTGCCTGGCGTGAACCAAGGGGCATTCATCGCCGCATCCCATCGTGATCGCTACTTCGACTTCCTGTCCGTTAAAACTCTCCAATCCTTTGGATGCATGGGTCGACAAGTCATACCCCAGTTCATCCATCGCCTGAATCGCCTTGGGATTCACACGGCCGGAAGGTCGCGAGCCCGCGCTGAAGGCCTCGACTTTACCAGTTCCATGCATGCGGGCAAACGCTTCGGCCATCTGGCTGCGATTCGAATTCTCCACACAAACGAACAACACTTTCTTCACGAAACCACTTCCTTTTTGTGAGGGACGGGAGGGGGGTCGGGCAAGGCCATCCAACGAAAGACGGCGACTGCAAGGAACGCTCCCAGGCAAGGTGCCAAAAGATAGATCCACAGATGCTCGAGTCGGAACGACACCAGCGCCGGTGCCAACGATCTGGCGGGGTTCATCGACGCTCCGCTGATTGGTCCCGCGAACATGGCCTCCAGCGCAATGACCGCACCCACCGCAACGCCGGCCAGCATCCCCTTCTCTTTCGAGCCCGAGGAAACACTCAGGATCACCACCATCAGAATCAGAGTGAGGATCAATTCCATGAAACAGGATTGAAGAGGGCTGCCTGACGGTTCGGTTGCTCCGAGGGATGCATGATCGGGGAACATCACCTTGAGTGTCAGGCTCGCCAGAAGAGCACCTGCGACCTGGCTTGCGATGTAAGGAGCGACCGATTTTCCATCGCAACGTTTCGCGACAAAAAAAGCGAGAGTCACTGCCGGATTCAAATGACAACCCGAGATATCACCCAACGTGTAGATCATCGCGAGGACGATCAGGCCAAAGGTAAGTGCGATCCCGACATGCGTGATCGCCCCACCGCTGACATCATTGATCACAATCGCTCCCGTCCCGGCAAAGACGAGGGAAAAAGTACCGAAAAATTCCGCGATCGCCTTGCGCTGCTGTTCGCTGATCAAACGGCACCTCGTTGAAAACTGTCGCATCGGTCGCGTTGACTCACCTCTTCCATCAAGCACAAGCCTTGCTCCAAAAGGGACTTCACGCACAAATCGATCAGTCGATAGTGAATGTTCAGACCTTCGCGTCGGGTAGCGACGATCCCAAGGTCGGCGAGACGCTGCAATTGGTTGGAGACCGCCTGCGGTTTCATTCCGATCGATGCCGCAAGATCGGTCACCCGGATTTCGTCGGCCCGAACCAGGGCATGCAAGAGTCTCAGTCGGGTGTCATTTGCCAGGACTTTGAAGACCGATGCCAAGCCACCGGCTTGGATCGGCGTTAAGAGCGGTCGATCCTTCAATTCCCTTGCGGGGCAGCAGTCGCCTGTCCCTTTCCGCGAGGTTTTTTTGGTCATACGCGTTCCCCTGAGGTTCCGGAGCCAGCACCGGAATTACACTACTTGGTGTAATAGCGGCCGTCAATCCGGGGACGGTGGGGGCACGGGGTGGCAAACTTGCTCAAAGCGGGGAGGCATCGCGAGATTTTGTTGCACGGAGCCTTCGATTGCTGTTAAATAGAACTTCGGAATTTCTTCGGGGCTGGCTAGGAAAACTGGCGTCGACCTTTCGCGCATCCCGAGAGTATTCTTGTCGAACAACTGTTGCATCAACCTCCACTCATGTGCCGTCAGGTTCCATCATGAAAAAATCGCGATTGTCACGTCGTACCAAAAGCCGCCGCATGGGGGTCGAGAGTCTTGAGAGTCGCGCGCTGCTGGCTGCGGACCTCTACCACAACTTTGTTTTGCCGGAAGACTCCGATGGGAGCGGCTCGGTGGATCCATTGGATGCCTTGGTCGTTATCAATCAGCTCAATCAAGGCGCAAACGGTTCTGTGGCAGGTTCCGATTCCGACCGCGACGCGCGGTTGGTCGACGTGGATGCCGACAACGCCCTCACCCCGCTGGATGCGTTGGTGGTGATCAACCATTTGAACTCGAGCGCGGTGCAGGATGTTCGCAATGCACGAATCAGTCGAGTGGACATCGAGCGCCGGGTCGAGAGAATCGAAGCCGCGATCGCCAGCAATGCATTGCCTCCGCATCTCACCGTCGACGCTGCCGAAGAAATCTTGGACACGCTGCGATCCGGTGGACGTCCTGAGATCGGAGATCGTTTGGTAAACGGTCTCTTGCGTTGGAAGCAAGATATCGTCCCTGAGACGATCGAACGGATCGACGAGGAGCCGTCATCCGGCGAAACAGAAACGGAAGGTGCTCCACCCCGGGCCATCCGATTTGTCGAGGCGATTTCGGAACGACTCTCTGCCTTCGGCGTGACTCCCCAAGTGATCGAAACGATCTCCAACGAGATTAAAACAGCTCACCAAGCGGGTGAGTCGATGACAATGGTTGAGATTCGAGATCGGCTTGCGGAACTCGGCGTGGATGTCGATTCAATTCTCCCGCTTCCGCACGTACCCGACCGGCCCGACCGGCCCGACCGACCAGATCGGCCCGACCGGCCCGATAGGCGAATACCTGATGAGTCCACGTTACCCCCCATCATGATCCAGATCATGGTAACCGAGCCGGTTGCGGAATCGCTCCTGGCTCGATGGAAGCTGGCCGGAATCAGTCCCGAGGTGATCGAGACGATCTCCAAGGAGATTTGGGATGCGATCAACGCGGGTGCCCCCTTGGATTTCCGAGCCGTTCATGTTCGATT
>Ga0315901_10006498_pt1 | contig 13997 bp, 6 predicted proteins | sample LakEriMetagenome_10_FD_203761 | JGI IMG/M metagenome (GOLD analysis project Ga0315901, IMG submission 203761) | Freshwater fungal communities from buoy surface, Lake Erie, Ohio, United States - Buoy 2 MA116 | ecosystem: Environmental > Aquatic > Freshwater > Lake | place: USA: Lake Erie, Ohio... | reverse complement strand
TGTCGATTTTCCATGCCGTGCTTACCGATATTGGCGACAACCAAAGCATCGAAAATCAGCTTTCAACCTACAGCTACCGATTGAAGCGCATGAAGCATTTTTTGGATTTGGCCAATCGCCGATCGCTGGTGCTGCTCGATGAGTTTGGTACCGGTTCCGATCCCGATTTGGGTGGTGCGTTGGCAGAAGTGTTTTTCGAAGAGTTGTACAGCCGAAAGTCGTTTGGAGTGATTACTACGCACTACGGCAATATCAAACTGAAAGCAGCCCAACTGCGCAATGCACGCAACGGCTGCATGCTGTTCAATACACAAACATTGGAGCCTACTTATCAGTTGTCGATAGGGCAGCCGGGTAGCTCGTTCACCTTCGAGGTTGCCAAAATCAACGGCATACCCAAAGAGCTCATTGAGGCAGCCAAGAAGAAAATGAGCAAGCAGAAGGTGCAAATGGATGAGATGCTTGCGTCGTTGCAAGATGAGAAGTCGAAGTATCAGTTGCTCACGCAGAGTGCACAGTCGGCGGGCGAGTTGGCCAGCAATGCCATTACCGAATACGAGAAGAAGCGCGAAAGGATGGAGGAGAAGTTGCAGAAGCAACAAGACACCATGGAGCGCAACAACAAGTACTTAAACCACGGTCGCAAGCTGGTGCAGTATATTGAGAGTTACAATTTGCGCACGAAGAACAAAGAACTGCTCGACGAAGTGAAGAAGTATCTCGCCATGGAGAAGACGAAGATTGAAGATGCGCGCAAGCAGAAGAGTATTCAGAAGAGCATAGTCAAACAGCGCGAGGAGAAAAAGGCCAAGGATCGACGCACTGAGGCGATTAAAGTAGGATCGACAGTGCGTTTGGAAAATACCAAGCAAACAGGGAAGGTAATCGAGATGGATAAGGGGCAGGCAGTTGTGGCTATTGGTGTCTTCAAGACTAAGGTCGATTTGGGCAAACTTGAGTTTATACAATAAAAGAATTTGATTGCTCAAGGAGTAATTCGCTATTTTGCCCTTTTTGCCACGTTTGAAGAATCTCTATAAATCGTATTATATCGTTGGCGCTATATGTGCTTCGGTGATTGTATTGTTGATCAAATTAGATCCGAATCATAGGGTCGTTGTCAAGGGCAGTATGACACACGGTCATGAAGGCATGGCTTGTGAAGAGTGTCATCGTCCGGCATCCGGAAGTATGAGACAGCAACTGCAAGCTAAGGCCGCGTTTTTTTTAGGTTCACGCTCGACCGATGTTGATTTCATGACAACAGCTCCCTCTGACTCTGAATGCCAAGATTGTCATGCGCGTCCAAATGATAGGCATCCGATTTATCGATTTTTGGAGCCGCGATTCGCTGAGGCCCGCCAAGCGATTCATCCCGAATCTTGCATTAGTTGTCACAGGGAGCATAGTGGTGAACGAGTCAATGTCTCACTAGTTGGAATGGACTATTGCAAGCATTGTCATGCAGAGACTGTCGTGAATAATGATTCGTTGGATATTTCGCATCGAGATTTAATAAATCAAAATCAATGGGCGACTTGTTTGCAATGCCACGACTTTCATGGAACCCATGATTACTCATTGCCAAATTCGATGAAGGATACAATTTCGCGAGTTTTAATCTTGAATTATTTGAAAGATGGCGCTTCGGTTTATGGAACGAAGCAAATAGAAGTGCCAAAGGAATTTTACACAAAAAAGTTACCCATGCCATGAAGAAGTATTGGATAGTTGCCGGACTCTTTGTTCTATCAGGTATTTATCTTTTCGTAACTGCTCCTCAACCATTGCCGGACGGTATAGAAAAATCGCAGGGGAAGAAGATCTCTATTAATGAAGTCTTTCGCATGCTTTCCGATGAAAATAATCGTCATAGAGGGTTGTATACACAAGCTGTTGTTGGTGTTGGGTTAAAAACGGGATTAAAATTTGATGAGCATTGGGAGGAAGCCGGTATAGATGCTGGTCCATTGCCAGCCCTTTTTTTGAGGGGAACAGCTCGAGAACTTGAGCGCACCGGTTTGCAGATGGGATTATTCTTAGGTTCTGATTTTCCAATAGCATCCTCAAATAAATTCAATGAGGCCCAGATGGAGCGACACAATCAAATACTTGCTAGCGGTGAAGCTCAATTTTTCTTTGATCAGTCAAGCCAGCGTTATACTGCCATGTTCCCCGATGTTGCGGTTGCGGCGCCATGTGTTACATGTCATAATGAGCATCCACAATCACCCAAGCATGATTGGAAGTTGAATGATATAATGGGTGCGACTACGTGGAGTTTTCCGAGCGACTCGGTAACAATAGATGAAGCGCTTTCACTGATTCAGGCTTATCGAACCAGTGCTAGGTCAACCTATGAGAAGTATTTGGAGAAGATAAATACTTTTTCCAGCTATGAAGTTTCTGTCAGTAACAGTTGGCCATCTGTAGGAGACTGGATGGTTCCCTCCGCAGATGTGTTCTGTGATTCTGTTTATAAAAACACCTCTTCGAAGGTTTTAGCGCGATTATTATCAAATTAAACGAAGGACATCGCCAATAGAAAATTATGAATGTAGGCTCAACCCACATTAACAAACTGCACAAATTTCAACGAGTTGCTCCGCGTTGGGAGGTTGCTATGGGGCAATTGGTATTGGCGTTTTGGCTAATTCTTGTTTTTGCGAATATCAAAATAGACACACTTGTAGAGTTGCAATCAAATTCGGTATTAAAAGGATTGAGTGGTTTGTTTTTGTTTTTGGGTTTGACCGTTCAGGCCAGTCTATCGATTCGACGGATTCGATCGGATGTTGATTCACGATGGCATTTGAGAAAGACGATAATTCACAAGCGAATCGGAAATTATCTTCCGATAGCTTTAGTTCTACATGCATCCGGGTTTGGATATGGGTTGAATCTTTTGCTTTCCGGCACTCTTTTGCTCAATATGATGCAAGGCTGGTGGGGAACGCAAGGCAAGGGTACGTGGTACATTAGGGCCGTGGGTGTGCATATTGTTTTGGGTATTTTACTTTACGGCCTTTCCATTTATCATGCTGTAATTGCACTCATTTTTCACTCGAGCAATTCATCTTAACTATTCAATTTCGAATTATGAAAAAACTTATTTATTCAGCCTGTTTAGTGGCACTTGGGTGTGTGGTTCAGGCCTCGACTTGAGTAGAAGTTGCCGTTTGAGCCTACTCTTTCAAGGGGCAGGCTATCGTTTATTTCGAGAGGGGATCGTTTTCGGGCTCTGAAAAAAACACCTATTTTAATTTTGGCGGTCCTTCTTTGCGTGTGTCGAAGGGGTTTCATTCAGTTGGCTTTTTTTCGCACCTTCCATGCGCATGCGAATGATTGAGGGAAAGACCTCTCAGTTTATGCCTGTTGTAGGTTTTGGCGTTGATTATGGCTACAAGCGATTGGTGTTGAGTGCTTGTCAGTTTTATAAGAGTGAGAGCAAAGTGTGGGAGTTGAACGGAGGTATTGGATACCGTTTCAAATAAGAAAAAAACAACGCCTGTAAGCCGAGTTCTGTATCCCGCTTGCGCAGGCTTCCATCATTTATCTATGCGACCTACCCTCCGGGGCCGGACGGGCCATCCTCCAGTGCAAAGGGAAAAAAATAAAACCCTCTGCACATTCCCGGTATACATGGTCTTACAGCCCGCAAGGTTTGTCTGGTCCAACGGGTTACCCACGTTGCCGGTGGGCTCTTACCCCACCTTTTCACCCTTACCCCGATTGCTCGGGGCGGTCTAAATCTCTGCAACACTATCTGTCATCATGCTGTCTCCGGCATGAAGCCCCCGCTTTTCACAGGGTGCGGTGCCCACTGCAGCCCGGACTTTCCTCTGCGCACAAGGCGCAGCGATGGAACGGCGTTGTTTGGGGCAAATATACGAATGGGGAGTGGGTACTGGGTACTGGGGACTGGGTACTGGGGAGAGGGTGCTGGGTACTGAAAATAGTTGAGAGTGGATGAGAGGTGTCTAATCCCCAGTCCCCAGTATCCGGTACCCAGTCCCCAGTCCCCAACAATATCCTTCCACATTCCCATGTTCTAAACTATGCGAAAGGGCTGACGCAGGCTCGTATCCTTTTCGTCATTTTGTCGTATCATTCATAAAGACTATCCTGACATGAGAATTTTGAGAGCGAGCATAGTGAGTTTTGCAGTTGTGTTGATGTTGCATGCAGTGGCGCAAGCCCAGCAGCCGTGCTTCAAGCAGCGCGTTACGCCGTGGGCCGATTCGTTGATGAAGACACTTACGCTCGAACAGAAAATTGGTCAGCTATTCATGGTGGCCGCTTGGAGCGACCCCAATCACAAGGCCTACAATAGCCAAAAAATCCAAAGCCTCATTGAGAACCATTCCATCGGTGGAATCATTTTCATGCAAGGATCTCCGGGCCGTCAGGCGGCTCTTACCAACAAGTATCAAACACTTTCGCGTGTGCCATTGCTCATCGGTATGGATGCCGAATGGGGATTGGGCATGCGTCTCGATTCGACCATTGCATACCCGCGTCAAATGACCTTGGGTGCTTCCAACAACGATAGTCTCGTGTACGCTTTTGGTAAGGAAATGGCGCGTCAGCTCCATCGCTTGGGTGTGCACGTGAGTTTCTCACCATGCGTAGACATCAACAACAACGCTAAGAATCCGGTTATATCAAGTCGTTCATTCGGCGAACAAAAAGAGTTGGTTGCTGCACACAGCGCCATGTACATGCGGGGGTTGCAGGATGGCGGTGTGTTGGCATGCGCCAAGCACTTCCCGGGTCACGGCGATACGGATACAGATTCACACAAAGACCTGCCCGTGGTTGCGCATTCGTATGAGCGACTCGATTCACTCGAGTTGTATCCCTACAAGCAGCTTATTCGCCAAGGGTTGGGAAGTGTTATGACTGCTCACTTGTATGCACCTGCATTGGACCCCAACGAGAAAGTGGCTTCAACGCTGTCGCGCGAGGTAATCACCAATTTGTTGCGCAACAAGTTGGGCTTCGGTGGTCTGGTGTTTACCGATGCAATGAACATGCAAGGCATTGCCAAGTTCTTCAAACCGGGCGAGGCCGAGGTGAAAGCATTGCAAGCAGGCAACGACGTTCTGTTGTTTTCGCAAGATGTGCCCATGGCGGTCAACAAAATCAAGACGGCTATCGACAGCGGATGGATTAGCATGGAAGAAGTCGACATGCATTGCTACCGCATTTTGCAGGCTAAAGAATGGGCCGGCTTGTCGAATAATACACCCGTGCAGGTGGCCAATGTATATGACGATTTGAACAGCGCCGAGGCGTTGAAGCTTCGTCGCGAGGTGATCGAACAGAGCATCACAGTGGTGAAGAACGAGGACAATCAAATTCCGTTGACACATCTTCTGGGTAGTCGCGTGGCAGTGGTTACAGTTGGAGCAGAGCGCAAAGCAGAGTTTCATGAAACCCTTGCGCACTATGGTAATTTCGATCACTATCTCATGGAGAAAAGTCCGGATATGAATCGTGCAATCTACTGGCAGCAGAAACTCAGCGAGTACGATGTGGTGATTGCTGCGTTGGTGAATTCAAGCAACAAGCCTGAGCGCAACTTTGGATTGACCAACGAATCGGTACGTATCCTCAACTCGGTGGGCGAGAACTGCAAGGTTGTATTGAGTGTGTTGGCGAATCCGTATTCACTGAATGCATTGAAAGACTTTTCGCAAATTGAAACTGTACTCGTGGCCTATCAGGATGATCCGATGACACAGGTTGCGGTAGCAGAAGCCATCGTAGGTGTTATCGGTGTTGATGGCAGTTTGCCTGTAAGCACCACAGCTCAGTATCCTGCGGGTTCGGGGTATACAATGCCCGGTGGAGGCAAGTTGCGTTGGATGATGAGCAACGATGTGTGGTACACCTCACTGCGTTCATCATCGGGTAGCATTTCTCCCGGTGGAAGTCCGGCAGGCGACTACGAAGAAGATATGATGGCTGATGGTGAAGGCAACAAATCACCTCAAACGGTGGCATCGTCTGTTGGGCGTATTGAGCGCATTGCGGAAAGCGGAATCATGAGCAAGGCCTATCCGGGTTGTCGTGTGTTGGTGGCGAAAAACGGAGAAGTGGTGTACGACAAGAGCTTCGGTAATTTGGATTGGAACGCTACGCACAAAGTAGATGAGAATACCGTGTATGATTTGGCTTCCATCACCAAGGTCGCATCGAGCACCATAGCAGCTATGAAGCTGGTGGACTTGGGATTGTTGGATGTGAATAAGCGCCTGGGAGATTATTTGCAGTTTCCTGCGGGCAATGAATACGCACAGGTAACCATTACCAGCATGCTTTCGCACTGCGCAGGTTTCACACCGTGGATTCCGTTTTACACTCGCACGATGTCGAACGGAGAATTGAAGACAGACATTTATAAGAAGACTCAGCAAGAAGGCTATTCATTGCAAGTGGCCGAGGGAATTTACATCGCAGATAACTATCGCGACAGTATTTTCAATTCAATCATTCGCACACCACTCAGCAACGACAAGAGCTATAAGTACAGCGATTTGGGCTACTACTTTATCCAGCGAATTGTTGAGCAGCAGAGCGGTATGTCGCTTGATGCGTTTGTAACGAAGCATTTCTATGCACCCATGGGCTTGGCTACAATTGGATATCAACCGCTGGCACGCATGAACGCAACGAACATTGCACCCACGGAGGAAGATCGCATTTTCCGCAGCCAAACATTGGTTGGACATGTTCATGATCAAGGCGCTGCTATGATGGGCGGTGTGGCCGGTCACGCCGGTTTGTTCAGCAATGCTCAAGACCTGGCAGCTGTGATGCAGATGTTGATGGATGGGGGAGTGTACGGTGGTAAGCGCTACGTGGAGTCATCGACGGTGGGCATGTTTAACACACGTCACTTTGCCGGTAACCGCCGCGGACTTGGTTTCGACAAGCCAACGTTTACTCCCGGTCATGGTTCTACGTGTGGAGCAGCTTCATCCAACAGTTTTGGTCATACCGGATTTACGGGTACCATGTGCTGGGCCGATCCTGACCATGACCTTGTGTATGTTTTCCTTAGCAACCGCGTTAATCCGGATGCCGAAAACAAGAAGCTGCAAGAGTTGAACATTCGCACCGAGATACAAGCCGAGATTTACAAGGCTTGGGGGAATTAATCTCCTTTCTTCTATCGTTCTTTTCTCATTCATGAGGTAAACTGAGACAGCGAGTGCATACAATCGTTGCATCGGTTATTTTCGCAGTTCAATTCCACGAAACATGAGCGACGATAAGAAGATTATTTTCTCGATGGTGGGGGTAAACAAGTACACCCCAACCGGTAAGCATATCATTAAAGACATTTACCTCAGTTTTTACTACGGAGCCAAGATTGGTATCCTCGGTATGAACGGTGCAGGTAAATCGACGGTCATGAAGATCATTGCAGGTCTCGACCAATCTTTTCAAGGTGAGGTAGTATGGAGTCCCGGTTATTCTGTGGGCTATCTGCCACAGGAACCGCAGCTGGATGAAACCAAGACTGTTCGCGAAATCGTTGAAGAGGGAGTGAAGCCCATCACCGATGCGTTGAAGGAATACGAAGAGATCAACTTGAAGTTCATGGATGAAGAAATCCTGAACGATCCGGAAAAGATGGAGGCGTTGATGAACCGTCAGGCGGCAGCTCAGGACAAGATTGAGGCGCTCGGCGGATGGGATTTGGATAACAAGCTTCAGGTGGCTATGGACGCTTTGCGTTGTCCGGCTGAAGATTCGAAAATAGGAGTGCTATCGGGCGGTGAACGCCGTCGCGTGGCCTTGTGCCGTCTCTTGTTGCAGCAGCCCGATGTGTTGTTGCTCGATGAGCCTACCAACCACTTGGATGCCGAATCGGTGTTGTGGTTGGAGCAACACCTGTCGCAATACAAGGGAACGGTTCTCGCTGTAACGCACGACCGTTACTTCCTCGATAATGTTGCCGGTTGGATTTTGGAACTCGATAGAGGAGAGGGCATACCGTATCAAGGGAACTATTCTTCTTGGTTGGAACAAAAGGCGAAGCGTCTTGCACAGGAAGAGAAGCAAGAGAGTAAGCGCAGAAAGATTCTTGAGCGAGAGTTGGAATGGGTTCGCACAAATCCGAAGGGACGTCATGCGAAGAACAAGGCGCGTTTGCAGAACTACGATCGAATGATGAGCGAGGGAGAAAAGGAGAAGGAAGCCAAGTTGGAGATTCCGATTCCGAACGGTCCTCGTCTCGGAAACGACGTTATCGAATTCACCGGTGTTACGAAAGGCTTCGAAGATCGCTTGCTCATAGATCATCTGTCATTCAAGCTACCACCTGCAGGTATTGTTGGAATCATCGGTCCAAACGGTGCCGGTAAGACCACGCTCTTCCGCATGATCATGAACGAAGAGACTCCGGATGAAGGAACGATTCGCATCGGAGAGACCGTGAAGATTGGTTACGTGGATCAGCGTCACAAAGAGATTGATCTCGAGAAAAGCGTGTATGAAGTTATCAGCGGAGGCAATGAAGTGATTGAAGTAGGAGGGCAGACCATTAACTCGCGTGCCTACTGCAGTAAGTTCAACTTCCAGGGCGCCGACCAGCAGAAGAAGTGCGGCGTACTTTCCGGAGGAGAGCGCAATCGATTGCACTTGGCCATGACATTGAAGACCGAAGCTAACGTGTTGTTGCTCGATGAGCCAACGAACGATATTGATGTGAACACGTTGCGAGCGTTGGAGGAAGGTATCCAGAACTTTGCGGGTTGCGCGGTAGTCATCAGCCACGACCGCTGGTTCCTCGATCGTATTTGTACTCACATATTAGCATTCGAAGGTGACTCACAGGTGTATTACTTCGAAGGTGACTTCAGCGAGTATGAAGAGAATAAAAAGAAGAGACTGGGAGATACCACGCCGCATCGTATTAAGTATAAGAAGCTTGTTAGATAAAATTGATTACGGATGACGGATTACGGATGACGGATTAGCTTTAACTTAAGACGCTCATTCCTACATCCGTAATCCGTAATCCGTAATCCGTAATTCGTAATTATGATAAGATTCCGCCTCACCGCCCTCGGCTTCATGCAATTCTTCGTTTGGGGAGCATGGCTTATTACCATCGGTACATACTGCTTCAACGCGAAGGGTTGGACAGGAGCTCAGTTTGGAGCCATTTTCAGTACCCTGGCTTTGTCGTCGCTTTTCATGCCTGCGTTGACGGGCATTATTGCCGACCGCTGGATGAATGCTGAGCGCTTGTATGGTATCCTTCATATACTTTATGGATTGATCCTTTTCATGGTGCCCGGTGTGGATGATCCGGATTCGCTTTACTATGTCATTTTCGCGGCCATGATTTGCTACATGCCCACCATTTCACTATCGAACTCCATCAGTTTTCGGCTTCTGAAAGATGGTGGTTATGATGTGGTGAAGGCATTTCCGCCTATCCGCGTGTGGGGAACGATTGGATTCATCGTGGCGATGTGGGTTACGAATATTACGGGCAGCAAGGCCAACGCCAATCAGTTTATCATTGCGGCTGTGGCTGCGATTGGCTTGGGGATCTACTCATTCACATTACCGGCATGCAAACCTCAACGCAGTATGGAGAAGGATGCATCGTGGCTCGATCAATTGGGTTTCGGTGCATTTCGCTTGTTGGCCAATTACCGAATGGCCTTGTTCTTCATCTTCTCTATGTTTTTGGGAGCGGCATTGCAGCTCACCAATATGTATGGCGATTCGTTTTTGGATGACTTCAAGCGATTCCCTGAATATGCCGATTCGTTGGTAGTGAAGTACTCGACCATCATCATGTCGATATCGCAGATTTCCGAAACACTATTTATCCTCACCATTCCTTTTTTCCTAAAGCGTTTTGGAATCAAGCAGGTTATGCTCATGTCGATGCTTGCATGGGTTTTACGTTTCGGCTTGCTGGCCTATGGCGATCCGGCAGGTGGTCTTTGGATGATTGTTTTGTCGTGCATCGTGTATGGAATGGCTTTCGATTTCTTCAACATTTCGGGGTCGCTCTTTGTGGAGTCGAATGCCGACGCGTCGATTCGTTCCAGCGCGCAAGGATTGTTTATGATGATGACCAACGGAGTAGGGGCCTTTTTGGGTAGCACCATCAGCGGTTGGGTCATCGATTCTTACTTCACGCACAATGGCGAGAAAGTATGGAATGGCATATGGCTGACATTTGCCGGTTATTCGCTCGCAGTAGCAGTCTTATTCGCGTTGATGTTTAAATCGCCCAACGATCGGGTCGAGAATTTTTCGCATTGATTGGTGTCATTCAATTTTTCAATCAAATACGCGTTGGTGCAGTATGCTGAAGGTAAAGGATTGGTTCAGGAAGCATTGGAAATGGCTTATTCCATTGGTGATTTCATTGTCTGTTGTTTTTTACTATCGGTACGATGTAGCGGAATGGTCCCGAAGGGTCTTAGGGATTGTCCTTCCGGAAAACCCACGCCCACTCGGTGTTACCTCGCTTGAATGGTGTGAGCAGAATTACGGTGAACAGATTGCAGAAATCGCCGACGACATGGATTTGCCCTATCCGTATTTGATGTCATTGGCCGTGTTGGAATGCAGCGGGGAAAAACCAGCAGGACAGCGATTTGAGCGACATGTGTTCAACGAGCTTATGAAAGTGAAGCAAGGCAAGCGTAAGAAGTACGAGTTGGCTACCCGCGAAAAGTTGGAAGATATGGATGAGGAGGAGATTCGAGCGTTGGCAACGAGCTGGGGGCCCTTTCAGCTGATGGGCTACAAGGTATTTGAGTTGGATATTTCCATCGAGGAGCTGAGCAACGATGACGATGCCTGTTACCATGGCGCACGCTGGATTAAAAAGCAGTACGGTAAGTACTTGAGCAAAGGCAAATGGAAGGACGCTTTTCACATACACAATACAGGGAAACGCTTCCCCATCAGTGGTCGTCCGATGACGCATAGTCCCTATTACGTATCGGATGGGCTGCGATACATGAAGTACTATTCACAGAAATAAACGGCACTCGCCGCCTTCGTTATGTGAAGAGATATGTATTATCTTTACCACGCCCGATTTTTTCGGGTGATTTAACCAATACCCTATGAAGTTTTTCTACGCAACACTTTCGGCTTTGCTTTTTAGCACAGCTTTATTCTCGCAGCAGTTGACCCCGACGGTTATAGCGTCGGCAGGTGCTTCTTTCCAATCTTCGGAATTTAGTCTTGACTACACCTTGGGTGAGACTTTCATCACTACGCTGAGCAATGGAACCAATACCCTCACACAGGGTTTTCATCAGCCACAAGCGGGAGTAATTGTCGAAGGATGCACAGCGGTAGAAGCCTGTAATTATAATCCGGATGCTACCGTTGAAGACGGTTCATGTCAGCTGCCCGGCTTTCCATGCGATGATAACAATCCTCTCACCGCCGACGAGGTTTGGTCGAGTGATTGCGTTTGTGCCGCACTTATCTCCGGTTGCACATTCCCTGCCGCTTGCAACTACAATTTGGATGCAGTTATTGAAGATGGCTCATGCGTTTTTATTGCTGACCCTTGTGATGATGGCAATGCTGCAACTTCAGATGACTTCATAAACGCAGATTGTGTTTGTATTGGTCAGATACCGGTCGAAGGTTGTTCGGCATTATCGGCATGCAACTTCAATGAATCGGCAACTATTGACAATGGTAGTTGCATTTTCCCGGGTGATGCATGTAACGATGGTAATGCTACCACCTTGTTCGACCTAATTGGTGATGATTGTATTTGCGCAGGAACACCTATAGATGAAGTAGAAGGTTGCACGGATTCACAAGCGTGTAACTTCAATGCTGCTGCAACCATCGAGGATGGCTCGTGTTATTTCCCGGGTGATGTTTGTAGCGATGGCAATGCTCAAACAATCAACGATCAGTACAATGCTGATTGTGTATGTGCCGGTGATATTGCAACCATTATCGAGGGGTGTACTTTCCCTGATGCATGCAACTACGATCCTTTAGCTAATGTTGAAGATGGTAGCTGTTTCTTCGTTGGTGATCCTTGCGATGATGGTTTAGCAGTTACTGAAAATGACCTGATAATAGATGATTGCTCATGCGAAGGACAGATCGTGGAAATATTAGGCTGCACCAGCGATGCTGCTTGTAACTATGATCCAAATGCTACGGCAGATGACTCTTCGTGCATCTTCCCCGGTGATGCGTGCGATGATAATGATGTCTTCACAACCAATGACATTCTTTCTGCAGATTGTGTATGTGCCGGTGATATTGCAACTATTATCGAAGGGTGTACTTTCCCTGACGCTTGTAACTACGATCCTTTAGCTAATGTTGAAGATGGTAGCTGTTTCTTCGTTGGTGATCCTTGTGATGATGGTTTAGCGGTTACTGAAAATGACCTGATAATAGATGATTGCTCATGCGAAGGACAGATCGTGGAAATATTGGGCTGCACCAGCGATGCTGCTTGTAACTATGATCCAAATGCAACGGCAGATGACTCTTCGTGCATCTTCCCCGGTGATGCGTGCGATGATAATGATGTCTTCACATCGAATGATGTTCTCTCTGCAGATTGCGTGTGCGCGGGTGAACCGGTTGAGTTGATAGAAGGTTGCACAGCAGCAGAAGCTTGCAATTTCAATGCAAGCGCCAACATAGAGGATGGGTCATGTGTATTCCCTGCCGATCCTTGCGATGACGCTGATGCAACAACCGGACAGGATGCTATCAACGACAATTGCGAATGCGAAGGATTACTCATCGGATGTACATTCCCGGATGCGACCAACTACAATCCTGCGGCAATTATTGACGATGGATCTTGTGAATTCAACGTGGCAGGTTGCACTGATCCAACGGCTGCTAATTACAATCCGGAAGCGAATATCGAAGATGGCTCCTGCATATATGGTGTGCTGGGCTGTACCGATGAAACAGCGTGTAATTTCAATGCTGAAGCAACCATTGAAGACAACTCATGTGAGTTTCCCGGTGATGCCTGCGACGATGGAAATGGTTCAACTCTGCAGGATGTGGTGGGATCGGATTGCACTTGCGAAGGCTTGTTGGCAGGTTGCACAGTACCCGTGGCATCTAACTACAATCCAAATGCAGTAATCGACGATGGCTCATGTGAATTTGGCACTGAAGGTTGTACCGATCAAACGGCACTTAACTATGATCCTGCTGCTCTGACCGATGACGGATCGTGTATATATCCACTTGAAGGCTGCACCGACCAAACTGCTTGTAATTACAATCCAGCCGCAAACGTGGAAGATGGTACTTGTACTTACCCTGGTTGTACCGATATAGCGGCATGTAATTACAATGCCGCCGCTGCTTGTCCGGATAACTCGTGCGAGTATCCAACAGAAACATATCTTGATTGTGATGGCAACTGCTTGAATGATGTGAACAGTAATGGTGTGTGTGATGAACTCGAGCCTCAGGGATGCACAGATTCAGCTGCATTGAATTACGACCCAATTGCAATCATCGATAACGGAACGTGCGAGTTTGCGGTTATTGGTTGCACCGATGCAGCTGCCTGCAACTACACCCCGGGGGCCAACACCGACGATGGCTCATGTACTTTCCCGGGTTGTAACGATCCGGAGGCGTGTAATTACGATCCAACGGCAGGTTGTTATGACGGAAATTGTGATTACCCATTCAACAATTATGACTGTAACGGTAATTGTTTGAATGATTCCAACAGCAATGGTATTTGCGATGAATACGAAGAATTTGGTTGCACCGACGAGAACGCAGTCAACTATAATGGCGATGCAACAAGCGACGATGGAAGTTGTATTTATGACGGTTGCACTGATGTTACAGCCTGTAACTATGATGAGAATGCCGATGTAGATGATGCATCATGCACATACCCTGGTTGTACCGATGTGAATGCTTGCAATTATGACGCTGCTGCAGGATGTCAGGCATTGGATGCTTGCACATACCCA
>Ga0315901_10006497_pt1 | contig 13997 bp, 21 predicted proteins | sample LakEriMetagenome_10_FD_203761 | JGI IMG/M metagenome (GOLD analysis project Ga0315901, IMG submission 203761) | Freshwater fungal communities from buoy surface, Lake Erie, Ohio, United States - Buoy 2 MA116 | ecosystem: Environmental > Aquatic > Freshwater > Lake | place: USA: Lake Erie, Ohio... | reverse complement strand
CCTTCCAGGATATTTTCGAAACTGACGCGTTCTTCTTTGCTGAATGAGTTAGCCATAATGGGCTCCAATGGTGAGTGAACATTAACATCCTGTTAACTCAACCGCTCGGAGCCCGGTTGGCCGCTCATTGCACTGCCATTTATTGGCTGGCGAGACCAATTTGACTATACCACAAAATACATTATGTCAACCAGCTTTTTGCCTCAATTGGTTCTTGTACCTTATTACTTTTGTCATGTCCCCGGTTTTTGCGGCCTCTTCTCGAAGGCGTTCGAGCGTTGCGTCGCTTCCTCCGGCAACTGACAAAACCCCAACAGGGGCGCGAGTTTCTGGCGCGGGAGGCTTTCGAGTGGTTACTTTCAAGTCTTTTGTCTCCATTTTAACGATGGCAGCGCAGAACTTTACGGGGTCAGTAATTGCAGCAAGTTCTTTTGCTTTCTTGGGGTTCTTGCCAATAGCATAAACAACCATTGCAGGGTTATCTGCTGCTGAAATAATAACCCCTTGCTGGATTACCGAAAAATTTTCTTGAACAATTGCTTCAGCCTCTTCGTAATCGTTAACCTTGAGCGATTCTTTCTTTTTTGCGTAAAAATCAAGTTTTTCATGCCAGCTTCGTTGCGTTTCTTCCGCTTGCCGTTCAGCTTCGCGTTTAATGTTTTCGTATTGTTCTTTTTGTTTGTACCACCCTTCTAAGGCCGCTTCGTAGCGTTCCGTATCGTAATCAAACTCGTCAAGCTTGGGTTTTTGTCCAGGTGCTTGAATTGCTGGAGTGGACTTTTGTTCTCGCAATTCATACTCGCGCACTTTCCTTTGCAACTCTCGATGCTGCTTGCGCAAATCCCGAACCCATTCCGGGGCTCGTTCTTCTTGAACAGGCTCATCGCCAATCGTGACCTCAATTTCTTGAGGAGTCTCAGCAGGCTCTTTGGACTCCACAACTTCAGTAGCACCGGCTACAGACTCTACAACTTCTTGCGGCTCTTGTTCAGAGACTTCAACCTGTTCTTGTGCTGCTTCGAGTTCTTCCACCTTTCCTCCTAAAATTGAGTGGTTTCTACAATACCGCTGGCTTTGGTGCTAACGGGGCGCCCAAAAGAGTCTTTCAGAACTTTTCTTGATTTTCCCTGAACGCCAACATTTGGCGCTTGAACACTGTTTGTAAACAATGAACTTCCAGTAATCCTTGGATTGAATTGCGTCCAACCTATCAAGTCTTTTTCGGTCGGCAATGCGCTTTGTTGGCGCCCAGCAAGTTCAATGTTGGGGTTTCTGCCAAGCATTTGGGTTTTTACTGCTTGCAGCGGATCGGGTCCAACGGCATTTACAAGAGAATTGTCAAACGAGTTCCAGTAATTCTGCATGGAATCAGGCAAAGTTGCTTCCATTGCGAACGCTTTCGGAAGCGGATAAGACTCTGGAGTCTCTGAAATCTCTATTTCTTGTAATTCAGGAAACGGCCCTGGTTGAATGTTGGGCTCGTCTGGAACAATCGTTACCCTTCGTTTGGCAGAAGGGGCCATAATGTTCAAATTTTCTAAAATTCTGTTTGCAATCATATTTATTAAAAGCTTGCGAAATTCATCTAGCCCGCTGCTGTCCATTGGGTTTGCAGTGCTGTCCATTGGGTTTGCAGCAGAAGCAGCTAATCCTTGTCTCAAGTCCATGATGGTCCCTCAGTGTAGTCTAAAAATAGAAAGAATTATCTGTTTTTCTAGCTCTTCTACAGCAGACATTGCATAGAATACATCTTCGTCATCTTTCAGAATTCGCTTAAGATCGTCAGCGGCCCGCTGGATATCTGCGCGTTTGTCTTCATCAAGCCTCTTTTTAAGCTTAACGGACTCAAGTCTCGACAACTCCTTTTTAAGCGCCTCAATCTGCTCTATCTCGCCGGAATAGTCTTCCAGCTTCTTTGCAATTTTTGTTGCTGGCTGCTGGCCAGCGCTTGCCATTGTATTGGCAATGCTTTTTACTGAAACCTCTTTGAGGCTTTGTTCCAGTATTTCGCGTTCTCTTGCCCATCCTCTCTTGGCAGATAGACCGCCGCCGCCAATCGCTGCGGGCTCTCCAGAAAACATCAGACTTGCATTGTTGCCTATGTACGAGAAAACCCCTCCATCGGCCAACAAGACAAACGCATTCAGAGGCGTGTAGACTAGTTCTGCATTGTTTCCGCTGTAGGAATACGCCCCGCCATCTGCTTGCAGGGTGAATGCGCCAGACGGCGTGTATGTTAATGCGGCATTGTTGCCGACATATGTGAATGTCCCTCCATCCGCGCCGACTAGGCGGCTGAACAGCACATTTGCTTCGTTGCCGCTGTAGGAGTATGTCGCTCCTTCGGCTACAAGCGTATATGCGCCAGCGGGCGTATAGACCAGAGCTGCATCGTTGCCAGAATAGGCAAATGCCCCTCCGTCAGCGCCCAGAATTCGCGCATACAACAGGTTGGCGTCGTTTCCGCTGTAGGAATACGAACCGCCGTCAGCAAGCAAAACATAACTGCCGCTGCTGTTATTTTGAAGCAGCGTAAGAAACATGGTTTAGCTCGGCTGGATGTTGCGGAGCTTATCCAAAGTGGTTTGAACTTCGGTAATTTCTGTGTCGGCTCGCGTCACTGAATCTACATCTCCAGCCAATTCAGCCGCGCTTCTTGCAGCATAAAGCGCCGCCAGCCTGCGTTCTGCCATGATAATGAGTTTTTCTACTTTCATTGATAACTCCTTATGCAAAGAAGGCCATGCCAGTTACGTCGCCCGCCGTGACCGCAGTGTTATTGGTCAGGCCCTGACCACCTGTCACCATGATGGTGATGCCCGTTGAAAAAGCCGCGCCGCCCTCAAGCGACCACTCCAGCGTCTGTCCAGCGCCCAATCCAATCTCTGCTGTTGCGGAGGTGGTCCCAGGAGTCACCGACGCGCCCGCTAGGTTGAAAATCTTAATCCAGCGCGCGGACGTAGCCGTGTTCGTCACCGCTAGGCTTAGAAGCCTTCCGGCGCCGGTCTTTAGCTGCTGCGCGGCTGGCGTGGCGGGACAGTTGACGTTTGCCAGTGTCGATGCGCCTGTAGCATTGGCGCGGTACTGAACGCCGAAATCGCCGGCGAGGTTTGTACCTGCCGCAAGGGTCGGCGTATTGGTTGCCAGCGAGACAGGCTGTGTTGCTTGGAAGAACGTCCCGCTCACCGGCAAAGGCGCCGCGGAACCAATCGGGCGAATCCCGGCAATGTAGGTCGGCACGTTCGCACAGTCTTCAACCGCGAGAAATCCAATCGTCCATGTGGTCGTGCTCGCCGGAGCGGTCGTGCCGTTCCACGCCCACAAGTAGACGTAAAGCTCAACGTCATCGTCGGGCAGGTTCTCGATCCGGCTGGCGCGGGTCGTGACGGTCGGAGTTGTGCCGGACGCAACAAGCGTGTCTGACCAGTTGATATTGCGACCGTCGGCATAGGTGTTCATCACATGACCGGGGGAGGCCGTCGTGTTGATGGTCGCCGACGTCACGCCGCTGTTCCAGCCACGACGCTGCGCGTCAATGTTGGTTGCCGTCGCCGTGGTGCCGGTGTACTGCGTCCAAACGTAGTTCAATCCGAACAGGTCGACTGTGCAAGAACCAGAAGCAGGCCAGCTTGCTACGGTAAAGTTGATCGTGTTGGCGTCAGGAATTGAAGCGATAGCATAGCGGCCAGGAACGCCGTTAGCGCCGTTAATGGCGCCAACCATCATGAACTGGCCGACATTGGCGCCAGTGAAACCGTGGGCAGTCTTAGTGACGCTAATTGAAGTAGCGCTGTTGATGGTGCAGGACAGGCCCTCGCCGACCATATCCGCCATCATCACGGCGAAGTTGTTGTTGGCGATCCGCTGAGAGAGGATGGTCTTGTGACGTGCGGTGAATGCCCCTCGGAAAGAGGTCAGGCTGCGCGCAAGAAACTCGCTGTTCGTTGTGGTGCCGGTCGTGACAAGCAGGTTGCTTGAGCCCTGGGTGACGCCCATGCCGGTTCCAAGTCGGCGCTGGGTAAGCTCGGGAGCCAGCAAGCTCGATCCGACGTCCGAAAAGCCCGCCGTCCAGATGTTGGCCGGGGCCTGACGGACAACCGCGCCCCGATCCTCAAACATCGGGTTTTTCGTGATCACGTCCGGCTGAAGCGCCGCCGTCGCCGCGCCCGTCGGCAGGGGAAGTGTCGCTGCACTGACGGGCATGGGATTAGACGACGAAACGTCCGTCGCCGACCCGTCCGCGCCGACGCCGATTTTGACGCGTTGGTGCAGGACGCCGCCGATGTCGTCAGCGGCGACCGTTGCGCCCGTGCCGGGTGTGTAGCCTACGTTATCAGCCATAACGGTCCAGCCTCCTTACGACAGCGTTATTGCAGCGCCCGTAAAGTCCACGGTAAACGTCTCGCCGTTCGCCATCGTGATAGACGAGCCGTAGTCCCACCAGCCGACCAGCGGGTCGCCCGCCAGCGTGTCGTCAAACAGCACGACGTAACGGAACGGCCCGACGCTACCTGAAGCCGTCATCACGAGGTCTTGCAGAACCAGCGTGTAGGTGCCGCTTGTCTGCGATGAACTTGTGGTGGTTACGTTCCGGGACGACAAGTTCGTGTAAGAAATCTGCGTTATGTCAGCAATTACGCTGTTAGTCGCAACCGGCGCGGTATTGGTCAGCGCAATGGCAAACTGGTCGGAGCCAAGATTGGTCCCTTCAACCATTGTTTCAGCCCATGCGTTGAACTTGTTAAATGTTGCCATGATTACTCCATTTCAATCTTAACGATTTGACCTTTTTCACGAACAACCCGCTTGGGTCTTGCCAACGCTTCTAAGGCTTTGTCAAGATTTTCTTTGTTTAATTCTATCAGAGAGGACATAGTATTCCCGCTTTCATTTACGGCTGAAGCTATGGAAACCATGTTTTGCTCTAGCGCTTGCACGGCAGATTGCATGCTTTGCAATGCTTGCGACAACATAATTAATGATTCTTGATTTTCTCTCTCATTGTTTTGTTGCTCGTTTTGTTGCTGGCTTTGTTGCTCAAGTTGTTTGCGCTTGATGGCGTTTTCGATGGAAATGGCTTCAAGCTGAAGCCTTTCTTTCTCAATTTGAAATGGGTTTTGGACAGGCGGTTGTTCAACAAACGGCATTTGTTGAACGACTTCTTTCTCCGGCCTAGGCTGCGTAATTTCGTTGCTAACCATTGCCAAGGTCTCGACGGTCTTGGTCTTGGAAAGCTCAGCCTCTGCTCTTGCTTTTTCAGCATCTGCCAATGCTTTTGCGGCCTTTGCCTTTTCGTTTTCAGCAGCGGCTTCAAGGTAAATCTGATTTGGGTCGGGCGGCAACTCTTGTTGCGACATCATTTCCTTTTCTTCGTCCGTAGGCTTGAGGACTCCCATGGCCACTAACTGCGTCCTGTAATAATCCCGAAACTCAGAAAGTCCTTCGCCCTCCATGTTCATCATCGCAGCAGCTTGCAGAATCTTTGCGGTCTCAGGGTCTTGAGACAACGCCATCATCTGAGTAAGCGCGCGCACTGTAGCAGCGCGTTTACTACTACTAGAAGGGCCCACTTCAACAGCAACGTCATACTCAGCTTCAGATAGATCATTCTTATAGTCCAGCTCACCGTCTTCTCCTACGATGGGAACCATTAGTTCTATGCTGTTAACTTCTCCTTGTGTTCCTAGGCCCTTCATTTTCCGGCCTTCTTCTACATATACTACTTTTGCCATCGACAACCAAATTTCACCGCAACGCTTAATTCCTTTAGCAAAGTTAGACATATAAATAAAAGTCTGCATGTCCAGACGGTTTTGCACCATCTCAACCGCTTTGCCGCTTACATTAGCAACAACTTTGTCTCCTTGTTCCTGGTTGCCCAAAACGTCCTTAATATCCGCTTCAGTAATCTGCAACAGCGCAGCCAGAGCAGGCGGAATATCAGGAGGTTCTACATACCCTACCGGGCCAGCAGGTTGAGTGCTCCCGTCAGGCCCTGTAACTGGGTTGATAACCTGGAAAGGGAAGTTTTCAATGTTGTCTTGTCGCCATCTTTCTTGATGGCCGTCAATCTGCTCCGCCAAGAAAATAGGCTTCTTGATGGGTGAAAGCGCGCTGATCTCGGCAAGCTTTGAACGCTGCATGTTTGCCAGTCGCTGCGCGTCTTTAGCAAGCCTAACATGACCAGAAAACCGCTCAATGTTGTCAATAAACCATCGCTTTCCATACACCGGCACGATAGGAATATGCTTGCCAGCAATGTATCCGCAGTCTTCTAGAACACGAGACCCAGACATAATGTATTTGTGAACCTTGCGGCGCTTAACAGATTTTGTCTTGACTAGAACACTGCCAATCGCAGCCAGTTCTTCTTTAGCTTCGTCTGTAAGCTCGTCTTCGCTATATTTGTCTTCTTCTCCATGAAGAGACTTGTAGATGTAAACTTTTTCTTTTACTTCTTCTACGCGATAGTACTCGGCTATATAAACAACATCCGGGGTGCACCAGTCAAACTGCAATTGATAAATGCTTTTATCCCACGACGAGGGATCGTCGCCATATTGCTCTTTGTAGGCTTCAGTGGTCATGCTGGTTAGTACCCAGCACCGGGTAGCGTCGCTTTTGTCTTGCCTCTTTGCTTGCAAGTCAAAAAAGACACTAGAGTCAGCGTCAAAGATGGGCTCTATACGGATACGCTGCTTATCGTCTTCATCGTCTTCTTCGTCCTCATAGCAGGCACGAAGACGCCATGCCCCCATGCCACCACCTACCATCTCTGTAAAGGCGTTGTCGTATGCTTCTTCCGCGCAAGAGTCCTGCTCATCAGCACGGTAGAGCCCGTCACAAGTGTCTGCTAGTTCGTCGTATTCGTCGCCCTCTTTCGAGACAAAATCAACCGTAATGCGGTTAGACCTGTACTCACTTTCAATGCGTTGAATCGCTAGGGCGATCTTGTTTACTTCAAGCCGTGGCTTATTCTCGAATTGTTGGCCTAGTGGGCCCTCCCACTGCGCGCCAGCAATAGAATAGAAACGCCTGTCTTCGAGACACTGTAGACGCTCAGCCCTTACCGCATCTTGCACCGTGTCAAACTCTTGCACCGCTTCGCTGTGAATCTTTATTAAATACATATCATCTCCGCGCCGCCATCGCCGACCAATAATTGGCAGAAGGCATGACCACTACATTTCCCGTGCGTCGAGGGGTTACCCGCCTTAGACCCTCGCACGAGTACCGTAGGGCGTCTATGGTGTGATTATCTTTATCCTCAAGGATGGGTAGTACCGCCCCAGTGCCCGCATCCGTCTTATAGCGGTACAAGGACAATTCGTCGATTACATGTTTACACCGTGGATGCACCACGATATCGCACGACTTCAGCCATTCGATCCCCTCCTCCACCGACTTAGGCCCTTTAACGGCAGGCATTATCTTCGGGTATCCGTGGCTCCGCATATGGCTAATCGTCTCGGGTCTAGCAGAGTCGGCAATGATCGGCCATCTTGTAGACTCCGGCACCGTACCGAATAGGTCAGGGGTGTCTACGATCTCGCACCCCACCATGTAAGCCTCATAGTCTACATACAACGTGCGGCCTACTTGATACGACCGCACGAGTACCGTCGGGTCGGTAGCGAAACCCCAATCAGCGCCGAATCTGAACAGCACGTCAGAAGGGGCGTCGAACTCCTCGACACGCCAATTGCGGAATACCCTGGCCTCAGTGTTCTGTAAGTACCCTCCGCACCATACGTGGCCATACCGGTCAGGGTCTCGCCCACGGTCGTATTCCATTTCCTGCCTGAGCACGTCCGGGAACCAGGGGTTATCCTGATAGTTCACCTCCACCACGATAGAGCCAGGAGGGGGAGACTTGCGTAGGAAGGCGTCGACAGGATCGTCTTCGCTGGCAGGGTTCCAGCTAAACCACAGCTCACTTCCATCTTCGCGGATCGTTGGGCGCAGCAAGTCTAGGCTACGCTGGCTAAGGGACTGGGCTTCCTCAACCCATGCCCGGCTATAGCCTTCTAGAGACTTTATAGAGTCGCTGGTGTGGTTTTGCATGCCCTGGAACAAGATAATGCCGCCCTCGCCCCCGGCGGGCCCGTGGCTCTTGATAAGGGCATCCTGTGCGGTGAAGTACGCACCCGCGTTAAGCTTTGCTATCTGGTCTTCAAGGAGCCTCTTTACTGACTGTGACAGGCTCTTTTGCACCTCACGCACACATACCGACCTGGTGCCATGGTCCAGCAAGTGCGACTCGAGCATGAGACTGGCGAAGAAGTGTGACTTGCCGGAACCTCGCCCTCCATGCGCGCCCTTGTACCGCGCAGGCCGCAGCAGCGGAGCAAGCTTGGCGGGAGTCTCAATCTGCAGGACTGTCATTAACAATCCGTCGTTCGATCACGGCCAACACGGCACCACCTTCCGGTCCGCTGATCGACTGGTGAGCTTTGCCGTCAAGTCTGTCGGCTAGTTCACGGATCGCCCAGCCTTCGCCCTCAGCGGCCTTCTCTAGCAGCCGGTCAGCAGCAGCGCGAAGCTTCTTCGAATCGCCCTGTGCAATCGCACGGTTAAGCGCATCTAAAAACGGCTTATTTACTGGCCTTCCTGTCGGATTCCCGCTTTGTCCGGTTTTCCAGGTCATAGTATCAAGTCCAACTCATTGATCTTCTTTACTGCTGTCGGGATTTCGGCGTCGGTTTTCTGACACTTGACGCCTTTTCGTCACTCTATCATTCCTCTACCTGTTTTCCAAGTCTATGGCTTTTCTGGCACTGTTTTTGCCCTTTCTTTTTCTTGTGTCATTTTACGTCACATTGTGCCTGCATTTATTGTCACCTTGTCCTTCCTTGTCTTGTCTGTCTAGCTTTTGGCGTCTGCCTCTTCCTGTCTTTCTGCCCTTCCTTTTTCCTTTCTTTCTTTTTTCACTGCAAAAACAAGCCTTTGCATAATCCTAGGCTATGCTGGCACAGCATCTGCATAACTAATGGCATCAACAACGCAACACACTAGGAGCAGACACCATGTACCAAGTAACCGCTATGTACGACGACGTAGAAGTCGGCTACGGCGAGAGCGACATCTACGAAGACGCGGCCCGTGAGTGCGCGGACTCAGTGTCGTCGATCTACCCAGAGGCCGACGTCGTGATGGTTTGCGCAAAGGGCGTCCTCGAAGTCAGGACCCCGCTGGATGTTTGGAGGATGTTCGATTGAGAGCGGCCAAGCAATCCCGCAAAGCGGCCGCCCTCGGGATCATCTAGCAGTATCGACGAAGGAGCAGCAGACATGACTGACACCCTGAGCATCACCCTCCCCGACCTGGACGCGCTGCGCGGCCTAAACCCGTAAATAACTGGCACACTTTCTGCATCTATACCAGCATTCACAGGGGCAAGACCATGAACGAAAAGCAAGCAGCATATCTAGCTGGCGACGAGATCATCCGGCAGGCTTTGGAGATTCTCAAGGAGCGTCACGCCACTGGAAACGTGCTCGGCGACCCGGCGCAGGTAAAGGCGCACCTCCGGCTTGAGCTTGGCGCGCTAGAGCATGAAACCTTCGGCGCTATCTGGCTAACGAATCAAAACGCTATCATACGGATAGAAGAGATGTTTCGCGGCACCATCGGACAAGCAAGCATCTACCCGCGCGAGGTCGTAAAGTCTGCGCTTTCGTGCAACGCGGCGGCCTGCATCCTTTACCACAACCACCCGTCAGGTCTTGCGGAGCCTTCCGAGGCCGACAAACACCTGACAAGATCGCTTATCGATGCGCTGAAACTCGTTGACGTGCGAATTCTGGATCATTTTGTGGCAGCGTCTGGCGATTGCGTATCTTTTGCCGAGCGTGGATTGATTTAACCCGGCATCAATCAACCTGGAGAACTAACATGTTTCACGAAACCGAAGGACAAATGAAACTCAAACGGGCTAAAGAATACCTAGAGTATGCACGCCAAAAAGCCACAGAAGCTCGTTTAGCGTTGGCTATCGCAGAAGCAGATGCCAAGCGCGCAAAGGAAAAATATGAGGAAGCCTTTGCACAAGAAGAACGGCGCGAAGTCGCGCGCCGCAGGGCGGATTACAACCACTGCACAAAGTAAACCGCTTTTAGCGCAACCTCGCATCGGGTTTTCAGACTACGACGCATTCCGCTGCGGCTTCATCGCCCGCGACACATGGACCGGAACCTTGATGCCCCGGATTACATGCCGCAAGGATCAATGGTTGCCGGTATCGACACTGGCAAGCCTGGCGGACGGGCGTCAATCGCGCACAGGGATTACGCTACCGGATATCGGCCGCTGGGTGCCTGCCATGACGGATCAAAGCAAGTTTAATCAACCAAATAACAGCAAATAGGAAAACGCCATGCAAACAAAAATCATCATCGGGGCGAAAAGTGCTTACGCTTGCATTCAATCGTTTCACATAAATCTGGACGTTCCCCTTTCCCCAGGCCGACCTGCTTCCGAATCTTTGCGCGAAACTGCGAGCGAATGGCGCGAAAAAGCCGTACGCCTTCAGCAGCGAGCATTGCTGCTAGAGGAAGCCGCGGCGCAGCTTGATAAAGACCAAGAGAAGAAACCAGCCTTTATTCCCTTGTAATCACAATGGATGCAATCATGAACCCATACGCCGAAAACGGTTTTAACTCCCGCCTTGAGTACCTTGATGCCCTGGCCGACGAATACGACCGTGACAAGGTTTTCGCCCTTGCGTCGATCCTCGGGCCATCCGAAGACTTCGACGGGCTAATCGTGGCCCTTGAGGATGACGCAGACGGATTCTAACTTGGCACCGATTTTGCATCTATACCAGCATTCACAGGGGATAAAAATGGGTTCTGAATTAATCCAGATTGGCGCATCTGTTGTTGCATGTTTTTTTCTTGCCGCAGTCTTGATGGCTAAACAATGACCACGCTAGAGGTTGTATGGGTTCTAGGTCTCTGCTGCGGGATTGTTTACGTTTTGTCACTAATCAAATGAGGGGTTAGGATGAAAGAGTCTCAACGAAAGGCCATGGCAGCATATGCCGCGCGGCTGCGGGCTAGGGGCTGGTCGAAAGTAACGGTATGGCTATCCCCTGCCGACAAGGCGAAACTTCAAAAGCTGGCAAACGAAAACGGAGGGGTTACTAACGCTATAAAATCCCTGCTTTAATTGGGCAAAAAAAATCCCCTGGCGCAATGCTAGGGGATAACCCCGCTTTTCAGCGGGCCAGGGGAGAGAAACGCCACTATCCTAGCCCCGCCTCAATCTGACGTCAAGCTAACTTTAATTGCGCTAAACCTGTTCGCTCCCACGAGCGCAGCAAAGATAGCAGTTTAGTGGCCCGCTCGGACAATTCCCCTTCGTTCGCCAGGAATGCCCCTAGCGCGGCTTCTGCGGTCTTTTCCGCGATCAACCCGCCTTGGTCTAGGGTTTGATTCTTCAACCGCGCCAGCAGCCTATTAAGCGCTCTAGAATCGTTGCAGTATTTCACGAGCAGCACATAGCTTGCTACTTCCGGGCGCACATACTCCAGCGCCCTGGCGGTATCCTGCTGGCTCAAAGCCGGTTTATTTGTCCGAATACCATTTATATGCTTTGTCAGTCCTGACACATCGCCCAACTTAAACCTATTCTTCATATTTAACGCACCTCCTCCCGAGTTGTTTTCCGATAGCGCAAAATGCTATGGTCTGTTTTCTCAATCCTTCGCCAAAAGTCATCTGCGCAGAATGCTTGCAGCCCGCACAGGTTCTCGCCTGCCAGTTAGCTACAACGGTTTCAGGGTTTCGATATGCCCACGATGGTAGAGTCATGACAGGTCAACCCTACGTTTTAGCTTCCATCGATTCTTTTCTTTTCCCCAGCCGTGGACCTCCACGCGCCAGTTAGCCTCCCGCACGATTGATATGTTTTCACTGTCGGTGATTTTATTTATTCTCTCCGCAACGTGCGAATAACTCGTACATTGAACCGCCAAAGTTTCCCCTTTCTTAATTGCGACAATGTCAATAAACCCGAATAAATCCTTTCGTATATTCGCGCCAGGAATCCATTTTTCTACCACCTGAACCAAATACCCTTCTTCCCGCAAAAGTTTTAAACTTAATTCAGTTGGGGACATTTTTAATTGATTCAATTTTATTGAGAAAGTATTCACTGATTAAACGCAATTCAATACGACTAAACATTTCATGCCCACGACCTAGCACGGTAAAATGGTTTTTTAATTCTTCAATCAATTTATTTAGTTCTTCATTCACGTCAATTCCTTTATGGTCAAGGCCAATAAATCTAATTCCGTTAATTTATATGTCCTTTCAAACTTTTTAACTCCCATTCCATGAATGCCGTTAGCGCCGCGATGATGTTCGGGGCATAGCGGAATGGTCAGAAAATCACTAGCCCGCATTGCAGCGCCCTGACCCTCTCGAATGTGGTGAACCTCTGCCGGAGTATCGCCCCACCCCAGTTCCCGGCATAGGATGCACCCAAGACCAGCAACGCGCCCCATATGCTCACTAGCACGACTCACAAGCGTTCCGGCACGTATCGGACCACCCTCGTATCCGCAAAGCTTTGCAACGCCTTGGCGGCCGTCCTGGCGGCCTCTCGGGTATCGTAAGCTTCGCGCTGCGGGTACCACTGATCTTCAGACCGCACTTCAACGACCCATAAGCTTTGCATCAATCCTCCGAAAATGCCTTGATTATCGATTTTGTCTGCGCATCCAGACCATGCCATATTTCTCTCGCTGCTTTTTTCGGCGCCCCCTCTATCTTCGACCACATCAAAAACGTAGGGATTGCGCTCGCTCCATTCCGTATAGCTTGGAAATACCGGATATGCTCTTTTATTAACTCTGATTCGTTCATGGATATCGATTAAATATAATGCGAATGGCGAAAGGGCAATAACGATTAGGCTTATTGCAAGGTAGTCAGTCATATCTTTTTCCACCCTGCGACTCTGGAAATAGCCTTCGCTTTCTGAGCAAGCGAGCGAGCCAGCGGGTCGCCGGAAAAATACTTTCGGCGCTGCTCAGGGCTTCTAACCCTGTAAATGCGCTCGAACGTATCGAATGCATAACCGCACTGACAAACATACGTCCGTTCTCGTCCATCCTCCACGGCTTTTGACATTCGAGTAACGCATTTTTGGCGACACTGCGGGCACTCCATCATGGGAATACCGCAATAAGGAAAAGAGTAAAAACAACAACGGCGATGTAAAAGGCTTTATTCATTCCACGGGTCTTTCTTCTGCTGAAGAATCTCTCTCGCCCAATCCAGAGAGATCGAAGGCAGTTTTTCTCCACGCTCGTGCCGGGCTAGGATTCGTTCCGCCCACGCCGTCGAAGGTTCAGCAAATGACGCACGCTTGACGGCTCGCAATTCTTGGTCTCGTGCGTTCATGCCGCGCGTATCCTGTCTGCAATGCGCTTACGGTAGGTCGCCATATCTTCGCCAGGGCGGGCATCCATGCCAAGCTCGCGGCCTTTTTGCATGGTCTCTGCCTCGCTGGTCCACCATGCCGAAGTTTTGACAGGCGCTGTCGATTCCAAGACATCCTCCCACCTGCCTTGATTGATCCACGTGGCCGGGTGCGGAATGTACTGCATCTCTGTTGACTCCCACGCCTTACAATGCGCTGGAAGCGCGGCAATAGCAGCCGCCTGTTCGTTTTTCGACAGGCGGGCGAAGGCTTTTTCTGCTACCCGCTTTGCTACTTTGCGAGGGTAAACTGACCAAAATTCGGCAAACATTATTTTTCCTCTCCGCCATCAAATTCCGTCAAGGGAATAACCCTGCGCAAACCGTTGCTATCTTGTTCAATCGAGCCTTCATTGCCGTAGCAATCAAACATAGTTTTCCCGTCAACAAAGCCAGGAGAGTCCGCCCACACAAGTTCGGAAGCGTAATGAGGCATGTAGAACTGGCTATGATGAAAAATTGCATATGCGATTGGTTTTTTCATGCTTCCCACGACTCCCAATACTC
>Ga0315901_10006495_pt1 | contig 13999 bp, 11 predicted proteins | sample LakEriMetagenome_10_FD_203761 | JGI IMG/M metagenome (GOLD analysis project Ga0315901, IMG submission 203761) | Freshwater fungal communities from buoy surface, Lake Erie, Ohio, United States - Buoy 2 MA116 | ecosystem: Environmental > Aquatic > Freshwater > Lake | place: USA: Lake Erie, Ohio... | reverse complement strand
CTGTTACTGAAAAAGTATTAGATCCAAGATTAAAGTATATCAATGTTAAATATACCAAAGAACAGTTGAGAGATTGGTATCATAATTTGGATGTGTATATAAGCGGTGCAACCTGTGAGGGTTGGGGAATGATGCAACAAGAAAGTTTATGTTGTGGTAGGCCCATAATATATACCAATTATGGAGGTTTAAAAGAGTTTGTAAATAATGAAATTGGGTTTGAAGTGGATTATAATGAAGTATATAGCACGGGTTGTTGGGGAAAACACGGTGCAAAGTGGTCAGAGTTTAAAGAACAAGATATGATTGAAAAAATGTTATTTTGTTATAAAAACCGATTTGAAGTTGTACGTAAAGGAAAAAATGCATCGTTGGTAGCTAAGAAATATAACAAAGAGTTGTTTATAAAAAATATATCTAATATATTAGATCAATATGTATAAATGTTATGGACCAAAATATAATATCAACAAAACCTTTATTTGAATTTAGCGATATAGAACTCAAATCAATTGCTTTTGATTTACATGAAGCTATAAAAAATCACGAAAATAACTTAAATTTAATAAGAACTGAATTAAATCGAAGAATACATTCGCGTGTAATTGCAACTGTAAGTGAACAAGATTTTGCAAATATTGCTAAATAAAATTTGTTATTATAACTTGACTTACTGAATTATACAAAGTATAAGTATAGCAAGCGCTTTGGTTGCTTATTGAACTTTAAATAATTAAATGCTTATATAAAGTTATTATTTAAAGTGCTTGTAGATGCTTATATTTATTATAAATGATTAGTAATAATTACAAAATATATGTGGATATGGATGGTGTGCTTAGTGATTGGGAAGCTCAATTTAAGCGCTATAGTGGTGGAATACCTGTAGATACTTATGATAGTTTATATGGCAAGAAGAATCGTTATAAGTTAGTAAATAAAAATAGTCCTAACTATTATGCTAATATGCCATGGATGAAAGATGGTAAGTTGCTTTATAACTTTGTCAATAGTTTTCCAAATGTAGAAATATTAAGTCATGCACCTGATGCTAAATCAAAAGTTGGTAAACAACAATGGCTTACAGATAAAGGTATAACATTTGAAGCGAACTTAGTGTCTAATAGAAAAGATAAATCTAAATTTGCAACTCCTGATAGTATTTTGATTGATGACCGTGAAGATGTCGTGAATGATTTTATAAATGCCGGTGGTAAAGCAATTCTTCATACTGATTCCATTAATACTATAAATCAATTAAAAGAAATACTTGGAATCAAAGAAAAGCATAGAATTTATAATAGCATACTAAATCCAGCGATATGGTCTACTGAAGATAGTATTAAACCCGAAGTATTAAATTCACTTTTGAAGGTTGCTAATACATTTTATAAAGATACTGAATTGACTGCTCCATTGGAAGATATATATTTTCTTGGTAGTACTGCGGGATATAATTGGACTCCGACCAGCGACATAGATTTACACTTGGTGGTAGATTTTGATAAGATAGGAGATGACGAGGAATTAGTAAAACAGTATGTTGATGGGTTGAAAAGTAAGTGGAATCAATCACATGATATTAAGATAGGCAATCATCCTGTTGAGGTTTATATTCAAGATAAAAAAGAAGTTAATAAAAGTCAAGCTGTGTATAGTTTGATGAAAAATACTTGGATAAAAAAGCCAAAACACGAAGATATTGAAGTGGATAAAGAAGCTATTAAGAAGAAGTACAAACAGCTTGTGGAGTCAATTAATGCGGCTATACAAGAACAAGATATTGACAAAATAAAGAAGTTAATTAAACGCATATATGATATGCGTCAAGCTGGTTTGGATAAGAGTGGGGAATATAGTACCGAGAACTTAGTGTTTAAACTTTTAAGATCAACTGGGTATATAAACAAACTAAGAGATACAGTTACGCAATTAACTGACAAAGAATTATCCAAAATATAAAAAACTTTGTATAAAATCAATTTTTTTAATATTTATATCTAGAACATAATAAGGTATAATTTATGGCAGAACTACTAAATCCAAACGAAATTTTTGCAACAGCATTTGAACCAAAAGTTAAAAATAGGTTCATCTTGTACGCTGATGGCATTCCATCTTTCATCATCAAGAAAACTGATAGACCAAAATTGAGTCAAACAGCAAAAGAACTTGACCACATCAACATTCGTACCTTCTATAAAGGTAAGAGTATTTGGCAAACAATGGCGATGGAACTGTATGATCCAATTGTACCAAGTGGTGCTCAAGCTGTAATGGAATGGGTACGGTTACACCATGAATCTGTTACCGGTCGTGATGGTTACCAAGACTTCTATAAGAAGGATTTGACTGTCAATGTTCTAGGTCCGGTAGGCGACAAAGTAGAAGAGTGGAGTCTACGTGGATGCTTTATCACTGAAGCTAGCTTTGGTGAAATGGACTGGAGTGACGATGGTAGTGCTTTAACAATTAGTTTGACTATTCAACCAGACTATTGCGTGCTTCAATATTAATTTAACCTTATTAAAAAGAACCCCAGCAGAAACGCTGGGGTTTTTCTATTTATTACTATATGGATTTAGGCAAGAAAACATTTGTAATATACCCAGGCAGATTTCATCCTTTTCATAAAGGACATAAAGGGGTTTACAATTATCTAAGCAGCAAATACGGTGGCAAAGATGTTTATATAACAACAACTGATGTAGTTGAATTGCCTAAATCACCATTTAGTTTTGACGAAAAAGTCAAAATGATGACTTTGACTGGGGTACCTCTAAACAAAATAATTAAAGTAAAAAACAATTATAACCTACAAAGTTTAGTTGGTCAAATTCCTATTGATATTAATCGTGATAGTATTATATTTGCGGTTAGTGAAAAGGATATGGCTGAAGATCCAAGATTTAGTAGATTCACCAAAAAAGATGGTTCTCCAGCTTACTTACAGCCAATTCCCAAGAATTTAGATAAACTACAACCCGCTATAACTCACGGGTATATTGACACTGTACCAACCACGGATTTTACAGTATTGGGTAAACCGGCTAGAAGTGCTAGTGAATTAAGATCTCAATATGCTAAATTAAATCCTCAACAAAGAAAGTCTTTTATTACAGATTTGTTTGGTAAGTATGACGACGGTGTATATAACATTATGAATAACAAATTAGCATCTGGTGGAAGTTTAACAGAAAAGCAAAAGAGTATATTAAAGAAATTGATTGTGGGTATGATGAAAGAGGATGAGTCCAAAGTCAAAAACATGAAGAAGTTGGCTGATATGGCTTTATACAAACAAAGACAGGCTGAAGAAGACGATGCTAATGAAAAGTTAGATTCAGCTGAAGCTCAACAAGATGCTGCAGTTTCGGATGAAGATAAAAAGAGAACCGATGATGCTGTTAAAAAAGCTAAAGATATGGTAAAACGTGCTAATCTTATGTCACAGGCAGCAAAACATCAAGTACAATCTATTTAAATATAATTACTAAAAAGTTATATAAAGTTCTATATATTGTTATAAAGTTATGAGTGACGAAATTATTATTACACGAAGTACTACATCCAAAGAGTTTAGTACACAACAAACTTATCCTACTGAAATAATCGATTTGCCTAGTCAAGGAAAGTTTTATGATACATCCAACCCTTTATCAAAAGGTGTAGTTGAGATGAAATTTATGACTGCAAAAGAAGAAGATATTCTTACTAGTCCAAATTTGTTAAAAAAAGGATTAGCAGTTGATAAACTTCTTGAGTCACTTATAGTGGATAAGTCAATTAACTTGGATACATTATTATCAGGGGATAAAAATGCATTAATATTTGCTGCACGGCGTTTGGCGTATGGGGATAACTACGGTCCCCTTGACATTCAATGTCCTAAATGTACAACTAAAAATAAAGTAAATGTAGATCTTGCGCAAATTCAGAACAAATCGACAGAACCTGAACTAACCGTAGATGGTAACAATGAATTTACGTATACACTACCTGCAAGCAAGTTCGTGGTTACATTTAAACCATTAACTTCTGCTGACGAAAAATCGATTGAACGAGACAATCTAGCTCTATCTAAGATAAAAAAAGATTCTTCTAGTGAAGTTACCGGTAGACTTAGATATATGATTACCAGCATTAACGGTGAACGAGACAAAGGTAAGCTTAAATCTTTGATTGAGAATTTATTTGCAAAAGACAGCCTATCTTTAAGACAACATATTAAGTCGGTTACCCCAGATATAGACAGTAGTTTTAACTTTGTATGTGAACAATGTACACATGAAGAAAGGGTAGCCGTACCAATCACGGCCCAATTTTTTTGGCCTGACACCGGAGTATAGACTCCAATTGCAAGAAATAATCTTTGATATGTGTTATTATGGAAACGGTGCGTTTTCGCCTATCATAGTTTACTCTTTGCCTATCTATTTAAGAAACTTTTATTACAAAAAGCTTATCGACGTTAAGACCAAAGAAAATGATGCTGCAAAAAAATCAAGTCAGTCTCCTCAACGTTCTAACAAAATAGATAAGCCAAGTTTTAAATAAACCGTATATTTATATAATATATGGCAGCAAATCCAAATAACGTAGATAATAGCATAAGTGACGCTATCAAGTCTCTAGAAAAATTACGTGGAAGTACACAGGCGTATGTGGAGACTTGGGATGATGTAGGTAAGAAGATTAAAAATGCATTTAATCCTATTATTAATATAAATAAAAGTATCGAAGAATCACAGAAAAGACAAATAGCTTTACAAGTTGAAATAACTAAGCTAGAAAAGAAGGTGAGACCAGGTGTTCTTGATAGCAATTCTTTAAAACTAAAAGGTGCAAAAGATCAATTAGCAAAAGAAAAATCCATTGAAGACAGCAAACACATACAGTCTCAATTGATAAAATTAACAATTGATGGTATTAAAATTTTATTGAAATATTATGATCGATATGATGTATTATTAAGCGAAAACGCTAAATTACAAGGCACATCAAAGGACGAAATACACAATCAATACAAAGCCGTACAAACTCTTAATAAATCAATTGATTCAAATAAATTATCTAATCAAGAAATTTTATCAACTGTTACTGCTATACGTAAAAATTACGACGCAATCGCTTCAGACGCGTTGATAAAAATTGCAGACGGCGCAGCTGCAATATCTCGGGCAACTGGTTTATCTGCGGATGAGTCTGCCAAATTTTATGAAACAATGGCTGAAATCGGAGGCACTAGTCTTCAGTCACAAAAAAATATGGAAGGAATTGCTAACTTGGCAGCAAAAGCGGCGGGAGTTCCTCTTGGTAAGTTAATAAAAGATGTTGCGAGTGCATCGACGGGTGTACGTTTAATTTTTAAAGGAAATACAACCGAACTTATTAAACAGGCAGCCGAACTCAGAAAGATAGGATCTAGTTTAGATAATGCTGCTAAATCCGCTGAAAGTCTTTTGAGTTTTGAATCGTCAATTGGTTCTGAATTAAAGTTAAGTGCTTTATTGGGGCAAAATATTAATTTTAATGAATCTCGTAGACTCTTTTTTGCTGGTAAAGTTGTAGAAGCAGAAAAGGCATTACAAAAAGAATTAGAAAGAGTCGGCGATTTAGATAAATTAAATTATTTTCAACGTAAAACTTTAGCAGAAGCAACAGGCAAAGACTTTTCAGAGTTACAAAAAATTCAAACACAGAAAAAGAGTCTTTTAGAAGCCGAACGTGAATTTCCGGAATTGGCAAAAGAAAGACTAAAAGCGGAAGATGATCTCGCTAAAGTACAAAAGTCGGCGTCTGAACAAAGAAAAGAAGAGCTTGCTTTGATTTTAAAAACGAAGATTGCAGAAACTCAGGTTAAACAAATAGAACAAGCTAGAGCCGAAATATTCTATAATTTTGGTCGTATACTGAAACCAATTGTAGATTCTATAACAAAAATAGAATTATCCGTATTGAGATTTATTGGATCTATTACAAGTGCGGGTAATGATACTGAAAAATTAGCGTATATTATTATGGGAAGTGTTACTGTAATGATTGGTGCGTTTTTCTTATTACAGAAAGGAGCTTCGGTCGCATTAAATGTTCTTTCTTCCGGTCTAGGAAATGCAGCTGCATCCGTTGGCACCGGAGTTGGAAACGGTTTGAGTAACGCTTCGCGTGGCATTAGTACATTCGGAAAGGTATTGGCTGGATTTCCTATGAGTGCAATTGGAAAACTAGCATTAATAATGGGAATTTTAACCGTGTCTGTTATCGGAATGGCATATGCCTTTAGTTTACTAGGAAACACCAGCGTTGGCCAAATACTTGCATTTTCAGCCGCTTTAGTAATATTAGGAACTTCATTAGCCATTGCCGGTGCATTATTGACCGGTCCACAAATTGTAGGCGTATATTTGTTTGCTGGTGCATTAGTAGTATTAGGAGTCGCTGCAATGGAGATGGGATTTGCTATGAAAATGGCAGGGCCGGCGTTAGAATCTATAGGTAAAACATTAAGTACATTGGCAAGTATCGTGGGTGGAGTAATTATAAAGGCATTTGATACCATGTTATCGGTATTTCAATCATTGCCGTCTGTTATAACAAGTGTAGCTACAAGTTTGGTAACAATATCAAATATTGGATTTGTAAAATTAACAGCTGCAGCTGCTGGGGTGACATCTTTATCGACCTCAATAAAGTCTTTGGGTGAAAATCTTATAAATTTTCCAATAAGTCAACTTACTAATATGGTTTCACAATTAACATTATTGAGTCAATCTGCAGATGGTTTGTCATTTGCTGTAAATTCTTTGAAAGACTTATCGGCCATGGATTTACCAAGTTTGGATATGAATCTAAAGGGCGCGGAAAGTTTATCAAAGTCAGCTGAATCTAAAGAAAAACAAACGAATGAACTAAAAGAAGGACTTGCGGTGGTTGCGCAAAAAATTGAATTATTAACATCATTAATGTCAAATGGAGGTATTGCTGTAAATCTAGATGGTCAACGTGTTAACGCTGCTTTATCAAAAGTATCTTATAGATCAGGCGGATTTGGTCAATCAACATCTCTAGCTTAATACTATTTATAATAAATGGCAAATAGTCAAACATATGTAGATGGGTTTACACCCGAAGGTACACAGGTAACCACTTTATCGGATGTACAAGGATCTGGCTTGCGATTACCAACGCCAACGGCGCAATATATTAACATTAGATCGCCTGGTAAAATAGAAAGACTATTTAGTGCCCAAGGCAATTCGAATGTACTATATACAACGAATAAACCCCAAGATTTATATCTTAAAGGTCCGGTAGCAAGTCAAATGTTTCAATATAGAAGTATTGAACAAGGACAACGAAATAAACTAACAACGGTATTTGAAGCTTCTCGTAGAGATGGTGATAGAGTAAGAAAATTTTTGGGAAGTTCAACTGGTACCAAGTTTATATTAAAACAACTTGTGTTACAAGGATTTCAACCACAAGATGAAACGAAAGTATACAATCCAGCATCGCCAATTATAGCTGCTTTAAGATTGGCTTCTTTTGGATTGATTGACAGACCAACGAGACATTTAGACACAAGTAATGTGGTTGGGGGATTGTTAGGTGCTAGTGGACTAGGAAGTATTGCTAGAACAGTTGGTGGATTATTCGGTGGTGGAGGACCAGCTGTTCCAGCTCCCCCAAGAAGTAGCGTAGCCAGTGAAGCTAGTGGTGGATTGGGATTGTCTACATTTACATCTTTGTTAGGTGGCGCCGACAGATCCGATCAAGTAGTTACAAAATTAGCAAGACCTGATGTTAGAGACTTATTAAGAGGACAAACTGCTACAAACGCTTACAATGCTCCCAGATACAGCAAATTAGTAGCTAGTGGTGGAGGTTCGTTTTTTAGTCGATTGTTAGGTGGCGTTGGTAAATTTTTACAAAACAACACTTTAATTGGTGGTATAATTCCACCAAAACAACCATGGAAATCTAAGTATCGTGCGGACGAACAATCATACGATTTGTACTTAAATGCGGGTGGACTTTTTCAAACCGATGATATAACTCCAACCAAAGATAATGGCAGTGGAATAATGAGTCAGATTGTATCTGGCCTTAAAAACGCAACTGGATTTGGTACGTCAACGAGTTTTTCTGGACAGAAAGTAAATCAAAGATTTTACCACGGATCTATCAATAAAACAGAACCGTACAGAAAAGATAAGTTTGTTAATAGAAAAGGCAATAAATCTGTATCTCCAGAAGACGTAGGTATATTAGAGTTTAACGGTGGAAATTCTAGTGCAAATAATATAGTTACTCGTAAACTAACAAGTTTAACGCAAGAAGGTTTAGATAGATACGGAAATCCGATAATAGAAGGTGTTAGTGGAAAACCAGCTACACAGTTAAAATATACAGATGTAGTAAAAGCAGATAGAACAAATGGTACTAACACAGAAAGAAGTGATCAGTTATTAAACTATAAAATATTAACTGCGGGTGCAAAAGATTTTGATGACACATTTGTCAATATTAACAATCAACCGATTAAAGATATTGCCACGAATTTGTCTGATAATTTAAATAAAATAATTAGTTACGGAAACAATTATGTTGCAACTCCTCGTATAAACAATGTTTCACCACAACAATTTGCGCAAGTTGATATAAAAAGTAAACAATTTAAGAATGACAAAATCGGATTCAATTATTTAGCCAACTTATCAAAGGAAACTGTATACACCAGTCGTTTTAACGAAAATCGAGGATTGCCAACTAGATTAGGTAAAAAAGATGGGGATAGATTCATACAACCGACAAATAATGTTGATTACGTAAATTCTTTAAACGTACTAAACGAAGAAGAATTCAAAACCCAGTATGGAGATGATTCTAAATACGGGTCATCTGGACCTGACATTGTAAAATTTTTCTTCTATGATATAGTAAACCAAAAATACATACCGTTTAGCGCAACTGTAAAAGGAATACAAGACTCCAATACAGCTGAATGGGAACCTGTAGAGTATCTCGGAAGACCTGATAAACTATATTACTACAAAGGATTTACAAGAGATGTCAGTTTCAATTTCGTAGTTAATGCACACAGTATAAAAGAACTATTACCTATGTGGACGCGAATTAATTATCTGGTCGGGTTAACTAGACCGTCTAATTACACATTAGGTGCGGCCGGAGGATTCATGGTACCTCCAATGGTTCAACTAACACTCGGTGATTTTTATAAGAACCATTTTGTAGTAATAAAATCTTGTAACGTAACAATACCAGACGATGCTTCTTGGGAAACACTTCCTGAAAAATCTTCTTATCCAAAAGATAATTGGTATTGGGGACCAGATCGTTCAATTACTTGGTCAGATGATACCAATATAATAAATCCAAGAGGAGATAAATCCGATTCACAAAATAGATTTGCTCAATTTCCAAGAACAGCAGAAATAAATGTACAAATGAATATTCTTGAAAAAGACAGACCAAAAACGGGTAGAGCTATTTGGGGAGATTCTCCTGTCAAAACTAATTTACAATATATAGATCTAAATAATCAATCTTATGTTGATATATTAACTGATAAATCATCTACAGATCTATCCAGAAATTCATTTTCACAGAACGTAAGAACCGATACATTAGTAGCTACCAGCCAATTCACAACATGAGATATCAATTTACACCGGTTGAAAAAAGATGGGATGGTAAAAACGTTTATACAACAACGTATTATCCAAGTATACCCGAGTCGCCTGACGATTTTTATGTCACCGTGAGTGAAAGTGATTACTTAGATAGTTTAGCTAAACAATACTATGGTGACGAAACATTGTGGTGGATAATTGCAAGAGCAAATAATTTGCCAGGATATAAATTGTCAGTTACCACGAACAAACAATTACGTATTCCTGGAAACATATCGGTAATAATGAATAGATTAAAAGAATTAAATTAATGTTATGAGTAGAGATATAGCAGATACAGCACCGAAGTGGTGGGAAATACAAAATGTTCCTACTGAATGCATAAAAGAATTAAGAAGACGTAGCAATTCCGTCAATATAGGATTTAACATTCCACAACCATATATTCCAAATTCTTCTTTTAATTTTGATGCAAATTACGATAAGTACAAGGGTCCAATGACTCCTTGGGTTAGAATATTTTCAAATAGTACCGGTAAATCAATTAATGGACTTGTACCTAGAAGCGCATATCTAGATAAGAATTATGTACAAAAAGATTATAATGGATTCGTATTAAAAGGCGGAGACGGATTCTATGACGCTTTTGGTTATGAACAAGGAAAACCACTAAATAGTAGATATGCAATTATAGGATATGAAGCCGACGGAACTCCACATTACATTGATAATATATATAGAAGTCAACTTGCTTATAACACAATTATAGATCCCAGATTTCCACAAAACAATCAAGTTTCATCAATCGTACCACCGCCGGGTATTGTATCTGTGAACGTAAAACAAAGCAAAGATTTATTAACATATGCTGATTTTGAGTTTAAATGTTTTGGACTAGCTCAATTGGAATATCTTACTCCGTTCTTTTTAACAGCCGGTATAAATTTAATAGTAGAATTTGGGTGGAATTTATTTAATCAAAAGTCTTTAATCAGTCTAAACGATTTAGATGAATGCTGGAAAGTTACTAACGAACCACAAACAGCATTGGATAGAGCTAATTTATCAAACGGTAATTATGGATGTGTTACTGGTATAGTTACAAAATATTCATTCAAAACACAAGATGGATTTGTGTACACTTGTAACGTTGAAATGATTTCAAGACAAGCATTGTATGCCGGTTTGAGAACCGAAAACAACACAACGGTCAAATTAAATTCAAATGACGATATAAATTTTGACAGAGAGTTTATTGATCTTAAAACTTTTGTTAGATTATATCTGACTGATATTAATGATGTAATACAACAACCACGAACCATATCAGGCAATCCTTATAGTACAGGTGTAACAAATGTCAAATCTAATTTCTTAAATTACATATTAGACAAGATCAACAAGAATAATGATACTAAAAAACAAAAAGATCAAAACGCACAACAAGAAGCTTTACAAAAAACGTTTGTAAGTGACATAAATACTTTGCAAAGTTTTAATAATCAGTATACTTTATTTTATGGCGGTAAAAGTGAAGACCGAGTATTTTGTGGCCGTAATTTTAAGAAAGCTTACGGTGCAGAAAAAAATCCTTCAAAAGATAATCCGGCAATATCATACGGTACCGTGAATACAAGTCCGCTGGACTTGACTACAAATACGAATATCGGCAAAGTAAATTACGATCAAATTTCATTCGCAGATAACAATTTAGATTTTGACGTAAAAGATGGTGCAGACGAAGTATGGTTACAGTTAGACTTCGTGTTTGAGGTATTTAACTTGTTTATGTCCAATTTAGGCACAAAACAATTTTATATTGATATAAATGATGTGATAGTTAATGCACATCCAAATTTAATATCATGTGATCAAAATGTACTTATACCAAATCCTGTTGCACCAAAAGTAAATATTGGAACTCCAAAATCAAAAATATCCGGTAAAGGTGGGTACTTAAAAGCTGAAAATGCTGAAACATTACAAACTATAAATACTTTTGGAGTAAACATAAATAGAGAAACCGGAGAGGCCACGGCAAGTAATTTTGCTTTATTTCCAAGTAACGAAACCACCGGTAATCAATTTTTAAATCAAATAGCTGATATAACAGTAAATAGAAATTCTAAAATAGAAGAAAAAATAAAATCAACACTTGAGTATTATAATTTAAGTGTAGAAGAAAGCTATTATTTAGCATGTAATGCCGCTAGAAACACTTTTAAAACAAGGGGTAGAGTGCGTGATGATTTGGATCGTGTAATCAATTATCTTTATTACAAATCAAACGCAAAAGGATCCGCTGCATTTCCATTTAAAGAAGATAAAACGATTGTGAGAAAAACAAAAAATGGTAGTGAAACTTCTGTAACTTATAAAAAATATTATTATGGTTATTTGAAACACATTTATATTAAAAAAAGCAAAATAATAGAACTTTGTAAGGCAGAAACAAAAGGTACTGATGCTTACAAAGATTTATTATCTTCGATATTAAATGTAGTAAACGAATCTGTAGGCAATTTTTGGAAATTTGAAATTGTACAAGGTGCAAGTGAAAATGGCAGATCCACTATATCTGTTGTAGATAAAAACACTATTAATTTTTCAATGTTGCAACAAATATACACGTTTGAGTTGGGTAGTACAAACAATGTGGTAAAAAATATAAATTTTGATGTAAGTTTAACCAACGAACAAACAACCAACGTTTTATTTAGCAATCAAAACAGTGCATTGGTATCACAAGATCCTAGAACATTGATACAAACCGCTAAAACCGTAACAGATTTAAATGCAACTATAACTACTTTAAACAATCTTCCGTTTTTAAAATTCGTTGATAGGCTTGACAAATATCAACTTGACAAATTGTACGAACAACAAAGTGGGTCTTTGGCAACATTAACACCTGGTGCTACGGCTGGAATTGAAAGTGAAAATAATGATATAGTTAATTTACAAGTATATGGTTCTAAAGAAAAAAATGGTGTGCTTTGTATGACATTTAAAAACATAGAAGGCAACGGTGATTTTGAAGACCCTCGGTTCAGAAATAACTATAAATATTTGTGTTTATCTTCGGGTATGAAAAGTAGATTAAGACAAATGTTAGATGACGGCGATTTTAAAAATAACACTGCTAAGTACAGCGGAGTTGCTGATAATTTCCAGGTGTCTATCACTCTTGACGGAATATTTTCATTTAGAAATCTACAATGTTTTGCGATCAGCAACTTGCCAAAACCATATGTTCCGGGCAACGTAATATTCCAAGTTTTGGAAGTGGAACATAGAATTGAATCAGGCAAATGGGAAACTGTTGTAAACGCTTTGGTAAGATGTGTAGGTACTTCAAAAATTGAATATGTAACTGTATGATATACGATACTCCACTTGCTACGAGAAATATTGTAGGATTGAATAACTATCAATATCTACAACCATCCACTTATTTACCTACAATTACACAAAAAGATTATGATGAAGGTTATATAAGTAGATTTTTTGCTGGGAGAATTAACTTTTTTGAAGTAATTGAAACCAACTACAAAGATTACAATATGATCGATTCCAATTATTTTACCAAAGTACAAATTAACTGGAAAATAACAGGTGTTGAGTTTAATGTATATAATGGCAAAATGTTAGAAACTGTAGGTGTAGTTAATTACAACAAGTACCGTATACTAGAGGCACAAAAAGTAATACCTAAGATAGATCTTATATTAAATAACCCAAAACAATTTTGGCGAGGTTACTAGTTGACAAATAAAAGTTTTATTGTATAGTTAAGATGTGAGGTATTCATCTAAAATCTACTTAAAGTTAATAACCAGAGATAATAATTGCCATAATAAATGTGGAGATGTTATCGCTGCATTTATTTATGATTTTGGTACCGAGAAGAAACACTATTACAACTTTGGTCATTCTGATCTTGTAGTTGACTCTACTTTTAATGATATCAAAGATGAGATAGAAAATCGTAAATATAAGGTGTATGTAAAAAACAAGAAGGCATACAAGTATTGGATTGATTGTAATTTTGTAGATGTAAACCTTTTTGGTTTTATTGAAAACAATGAAACTCTAGATGATATTAGTTCGACTTGCAAAGATTATATTCAGAACAATTATCATACCGTCAAAGACTTTAACTTGATTGTGCCATTTGTTAAACATCAAGAATGTTTTGATGAAGAAGTTCAACAAATAGCTCATTTAAATGAAAAAGAAACGGATACATACTGTTTTAAGTTCTTCAATGATGTAATCACAAACACTTTGTATGATGTTGAAAAAAACGGTTTAAAGATCGATACTTCGTTGTTTAAACAACACTT
>Ga0315901_10006494_pt1 | contig 14003 bp, 11 predicted proteins | sample LakEriMetagenome_10_FD_203761 | JGI IMG/M metagenome (GOLD analysis project Ga0315901, IMG submission 203761) | Freshwater fungal communities from buoy surface, Lake Erie, Ohio, United States - Buoy 2 MA116 | ecosystem: Environmental > Aquatic > Freshwater > Lake | place: USA: Lake Erie, Ohio... | reverse complement strand
GCACCAATTCACCATCCAGGCACTGCTGGTTATTGGATACGTAGTGGAGGGTCCTTGCGCGGTCGCCACTGGCAATGATAGAGCCATACGCCGGACCCGTTGCCCGGTTACGGAGGAATTCGTGCCAAATCTCGGCTTCAATGTCATACTCCCAAACCCCCGGCCTGATGAAGCCCAGCAACCTGCGGAAAGTGAGATCAGTAATATCGATCGCCTTCCTGATGACCTCGGTTTCCCTGGCCGACTTGATCGAGCGCAGATCCTTCATGATCCTGGCCGAGCGGCGATAATGGTGCAGGGGATAGCGAGCCTGCATTTCCCGGGCAAAGCGGTAGTCGCGCACATCCAACTGGCTTGCCTTCCTGTCGTTCTCGTTGGTATTGAGGTAAATGATCTCAGACAGGTGGATCCATGTCTGCAAGATGGCGTCCAGCGACTCCAGCCAGATGATGGTTTCGATGCCTGAAATAGCGGTAGCCTCTTCCCTGCGCAGCCTCTTCCCATCCCATTTTTCCTTCAGCTCATTGGGCCGGACCAGTACCAGCACTTCCCTGTATTTTTTGTCCGGGTTATCCGGGAAAAGGATCAGCATGGAATCTTCCTGCTCAACCCCCGTCAGCCAGTACAGGTCTGAGTTCTGTTTGAATTTATGGAGGGCATCACCGTTCACCGGCAACTCATCATTGCTGTTGAAAATAGCGATGGACTGTTTCTCCATCCTGCCCATAAACTTTCGCCGGTTTTCTATGAAAATGGAAGGGTCAAGTGGCTCGTATTTCATAGGCCGCAAGATAATCAATTGGCTCATTGGCTCATTGGCTAATTGGCTAATTGGAAAGTCAAACGGCGTCAACATGTAATCAATTGGCTCATTGGCTAATTGGCTAATTGGCTGATTGGAAAGCTAAACGGCGTGAATATGTACTCAATTAGCTAATGAGTCAATTAGCTAATGAGCCAATTGAAAAAAATAGATGCTATTCAAGCAGTCCGCAGTTCCGTTCGGAAGAAACTAACAATCGTTAGTTATTTTAGAATTATATCAATAACTAAAACCTATTAGCATACATCTTACAAAATAATCTCCCTTTCTACGCTTTGTTTGAAGAACTTTTAAATAATTACCTTTGCTCCTTAACTACGTTTCCTATGGCGGTTCCCCTTTCCACACAACTGATGCCCAGGCACAAATTGTTGCAGCTCGGACTTAAAAATGCCGACTCCATCCATTACCAGTGCAGTGTTGAAGAACTTGTGGCTGCTTCCCTGGATAAAAAACAGGGCGAATTGAACGATACCGGCGCCCTGGTGATCGGTACCGGTCGGTTCACCGGCCGCTCGCCCAGGGACAAATTCATTGTGCGGGATAATTTCTCCGAAAACCTGGTACACTGGAACGATTTCAACATCCCGATCTCAGAGAAATACTTTGATATCATTTTCAGGAAAGTCACAGAACATCTGGGCAGCCGGGACAATCTCTGGATCCGTGACTGTTATGCTTGCGCAGACCCTTCATTCAGACTCAACATCAGGGTCATCAATGAAAAACCGGCAAACAATCTTTTTGCCCACAATATGTTCCTCCGTCCTACTGAAGAGGAACTGAACGATTTTATACCCCAATGGCATGTGTTGTCCGCCCCGGAACTTCTCCTGGATCCGGAAGAATCCGGCACCCGCGACACCCATGCCGCCGTGATCAGCTTCCGCCACCGAATGATCATCATCGCAGGCACAGGCTATACCGGCGAAATGAAAAAAGGCATCTTTACCATCCTGAACCTGGTATTACCCATCGAAAAAAATGTGCTCAGCATGCACTGCTCGGCCAATATGGGCAATGAAGGAGATACTGCGCTGTTCTTTGGATTGAGTGGTACCGGAAAAACAACACTTAGCGCCGACCCCCTGAGGAAACTGATTGGTGACGATGAACATGGATGGCACGACGAGGGCATTTTCAACTTCGAGGGTGGCTGTTATGCGAAATGCATTGATCTCACCGAAGAAAAAGAACCCGAAATTTTCAACGCCATCCGGCAGGGTGCCCTCGTGGAAAATACTTGCTTCTTTCCAGGCACCAATACCATAGATTTCAGCGATGCATCCATCACCGAAAACACGCGGGTTTCTTACCCTATTCATCATATTTCAAATGCCATCGAGCCATCTGTAGGCGGTCATCCAAAGAATATATTCTTCCTGACCTGTGATGCCTACGGTGTTTTGCCACCCATTTCGAAACTCAGTCCGGAGCAGGCCATGTACCAGTTCATCAGCGGATATACCGCAAAAGTAGCAGGTACCGAAACCGGCGTTACGGAACCGAAAGCAACGTTCAGTGCCTGTTTCGGCGCACCATTCCTGCCTCTGCATCCGGGGAGATATGCTCATATGCTGGGTGAAAAAATGGAGAAATCAGCGGCCAGTGTCTGGCTGGTGAATACGGGTTGGACAGGCGGTGCTTACGGCAAAGGCACACGCATGAAACTGAGCCATACCAGGGCCATGATCACGGCAGCACTGGAGGGGAAACTGGATGGTATCGAATATGAGCATATGCCCATCTTCAATCTTTCCATCCCGGTTTCATGCCCTGGCGTTCCGTCAGAACTTTTGAATCCGAGGAACACCTGGGAAAACAAGGACGCCTACGACCAGCATGCGCTGCACCTCGCGACATTATTTGTAAAGAATTTTGAAAAATATGCTGCCGGCGTTTCACCGGAAATTATGGCAGCGGCACCAACTATTTAGCGGTCTTATCGATTGTTTGCCCAGATCCCTGCCGCAATGGCGGGGATCTCTTTAATTGGCTAATTAGCTAATTGGCTAATTAGCTAATTGGCGGATTAACTTCGAAAAATCCGTTAATTCGCCAATCCGCTAATCCGCCAATCCTTCAATCGATTCATTCCCCACATTCCCATTCATCACATTCCACCACATTCACCACATTCATCACATTCTAAAACAGTCCGTACAATTGCGAATCGATCTTCCTGATGATCTCCCCCAGGTGCTCATCGTTCTCAGCAAACTTATTACTATCTACATTGATCACCAGCAACGGCCCTTCTTTATACCCATCGATCCATTTGTTGTAATATTCATTGAGCCGCTTGAGATAATCCAGCCTGATATTCTCTTCATACTCGCGGCCCCTTTTCTGGATCTGGCCAACTAAAGTGGGAACAGAGGCCTGCAGGTAGATCAACAGGTCTGGCGGTTGCACCATCTGCTTCAGCGTTTGGAAGAACTGGAAATAATTATCGAAATCCCGCTTGCTCATCAACCCCATTTCGTGCAGGTTAGGGGCGAATATATGGGCATCTTCATAGATCGTTCTGTCCTGGATCACCGTTTCCGTGCCCCTGGAAATATCCACCAACTGGTTCAACCTGCTGTTCAGGAAAAATATCTGCAGGTTAAAACTCCACCTCGGCATATCCTCATAAAAGTCAAACAGGTATGGATTGTGGTCCACATCCTCAAACTGGGGTATCCAGCGATAATGCTTGCTCAGCATTTCGGTCAGGGTTGTTTTTCCGGCACCGATATTGCCTGCAATGGCAATATGTTTCGGTTTCTTCGCTTTCGCCATAAAGAGATTTCAAGATTGAATGTTAAGGGCCAGAGGTTTTTAAAGATAAAGCTTTTAGTAATACTTGAGCCCAATAGCGCTGCGTACAATTTCCATGGTGGCAGCGGCACTTTTCCGGGCTTTTTCGGCTCCTTTCTCCATCACTTCGCGCAGGTACTTGTCATTGTTTCGAATGGCTTCGGCCCTCTCCCGTACAGGCGCCACAAAACGGACCATATCTTCCGCCAATTGCTTTTTCATATCGCCGTACCGGATGGTGCAACTGTTATAATCTGACTCAAACTTTTCGCAAACCGCTGGTTCGGAAACCAGCTTCATAAGCAGGAAAATATTCTCGATATAATCCGGCTTTTCTGCATTCGGCCGGGTGGGCCCCGAATCTGTTGTCGCCTTCATCACTTTTTTCCTGATGATGTCATCGTCATCGGCCAGATATATCGTGGCATACTGGTTCTCACTCTTACTCATCTTGCCTGCCCCGTCGAGGCTGGGCACTTTCACCAGTTCTTCCCCGTAATTGAATGCATGGGGCTCAGGAAAAACGTCGCCATAGCGATGGTTGAATCGGTTAACAAAATTGCGGGCCATCTCCAGATGCTGCTCCTGGTCCTTCCCAACCGGCACCAGGCTTGCCCGGTGCAGGATAATATCGGCCGTTTGAAGAACAGGATAGGTCAACAGGCCCGCGTTCACATTATCGGGTTGCAACCTCACCTTATCCTTGAACGTAGTGGTTTTCTCCAGTTCCCCCTTATAGGCCATCATATTCAGGTACAGGTATAATTCCGCTGTTTCGTGTATATGGCTCTGGCAGTACAAAGCCGCCTTATCCGGATCCAGCCCACAGGCAATATTCTCCGCCAGTACCCTGGCCACATGATTCCGCAGCTCCTTCGTGTCCGGGTGGGTGGTCAGCGAATGAAGGTCCGCTACCATGAAATAACAGGTGAATGCCGACTGCATTTTGACATAATTCCGGACCGCGCCGAAATAATTCCCCAGGTGGAGAAAACCCGTGGGCCTTATCCCACTCATGACAATTGCATTTTCCATGGCGGCAAAGATAACATAAGGATGCTTCCTTAAGCCAGTTGTAACAAGGTTGAACCATTTAGCACTATTAGTGCCCATTAAATGCCAATTCAGCTATTTTTGCAACATGATAGTCAATGACGAACTGGTCTCCCACCTTGCTAATCTGAGCAGGCTTCATTTTAATGAAGACGAAAAGGGGGAGATCCGGGAAGACCTCCAGCGGATGATCAGTTTTGTTGACAAGCTCAATGAACTGGACACTACTGGCCTGGAGCCGGTTTTACATATGAGTACCGAAGTCAACCAGCTCCGTAAAGACGAGGTAAAAGGCTCCGTGACCGCAGAACAGGCTTTATCAAATGCAGGCGATCCCCATGGATCTTTTTTTACGGTACCCAAAGTGATCAGAAAATAAAAGGAAGGACATGAGCCAGGTTATAAAATTGGAAGACATCAGGAAAAGCTACATCATGGGCCGGCAGGAACTGCAGGTCCTTAAGGGGATCAGTCTCGGCATCAACCGCAACGAATATATAGCCCTGATGGGCCCTTCCGGGTCCGGGAAAAGCACGCTGATGAATATCTTAGGCTGCCTCGACTCGCCTACCAGCGGAACCTATATCCTTAACGGCAATGATGTCAGCACAATGGAGGATAACGATCTGGCAGAGATCAGGAACAAGGAGATTGGCTTTGTGTTCCAGCAATTTAACCTCCTGCCCCGCCTCTCTGCCCTCGAGAACGTGGCCCTTCCGCTGGTATATGCAGGCATATCCAAAAAACTGAGAACAGAAATGGCCATGGAAGTGATCAAAAAAGTTGACCTGGAATCCCGCAGCCACCACAGACCCAACGAACTATCGGGGGGGCAGTGCCAAAGGGTGGCGATCGCGAGGGCTCTGGTCAATAACCCTTCGATCATCCTGGCGGACGAACCCACCGGAAACCTGGATACCAAAACCTCCTACGAGATCATGAACATCTTCAGCAAAATCCATGAAGACGGCAATACCGTAGTACTGGTTACCCATGAAGAAGACATTTCCAACTATGCCCACCGTGTCATCCGCCTGCGCGACGGCCTGGTGGAAACGGACAAGACCAGGCAGCCCGTGTTAGCCGGCTGATTTCTTTTGATTTTCCCGAACAAAAACACGGATTCAGGCATTAACAATCCTGAATATTATGTCGATTAAAATTTATACGAAAACTGGCGACAAAGGGACCACCTCCCTGATCGGGGGAACCAAGGTGCCCAAATCGCACTTGCGCATTGAAGCTTACGGTACCATAGATGAACTGAACTCCTTCCTTGGACTTTGCCGTGACCTGGTAGAAGATGAAAATACGCGCACCGTCATCCTGGAAGTACAGGATCGCTTATTCACCATCGGGTCATCCCTGGCCTGTGATCCCATAAAAGAACCGAAAATGAGGATCCCCGATCTTAAACCGGAGGACATTGTACTGATGGAAAAGGAAATGGATAAGATGAACGAAATACTCCCTGACATGAGATCGTTCATCCTGCCCGGCGGTCACGCCGTGATATCCCAACTCCATATCGCGCGCTGTGTTTGCAGGCGGGCAGAAAGATGTTGCGTACGCCTTGAAATGGAAAGCCTTGAGGTGGAACCCATGATCCTGCAGTACCTGAACCGGCTCAGCGATTATCTCTTTGTACTGGCAAGGTTTATCGGGCAACAATTAAATGTGGCAGAACTGCCATGGAAACCGAGGATTTCAGGATCTTAATTTTCTAAAATCAAGCCATCTTTCATGTGGATAATCCGGTCGCTCATCCCGGCCAGTTCCTCGTTATGCGTAACAATGAGGAAAGTTTGACCGAATTCTTCCTTCAACTTCATGAACAGGTTATGCAACTCCCGGGCATTGGCTGAGTCAAGGTTGCCAGTTGGCTCGTCCGCAAACACGATCTCCGGCTGGTTGATCAAGGCCCTGGCAACCGCTACCCGCTGCTGTTCGCCGCCTGACAGGGCGCCGGGCTTGTTTTGTAAACGGTCTTTCAGGCCCAATAATACCAGCAACTGCTCGGCTCGCTGTTCCACCTCCTTCTTTTTCTTTCCTGCGATCCACCCTGGTATGCAAACATTCTCTATAGCCGTGAATTCCGGCAGGAGGTGATGAAACTGAAAAACAAAGCCGATATGGTGATTGCGGAAACGCGCCAGGGCCCGGCCCTTAAGGGTATCCACACGCTGTCCGGCAATGAACATACTACCGGAATCGGCCTGGTCCAGCGTCCCCAGGATATGCAGCAAAGTGCTTTTCCCGGCGCCTGAGGAACCTACTATGCACACGATCTCCCCATCAGTTACCTGCAGGTCAACACCTTTAAGTACTTTGAGATCACCGTATGACTTTGTAATTTTCTCAGCAACAAGCATGTATAAGCGTTTATCAGTATTTATTCAAAAAAATGAGTGAACTGGCAACAAAAATGCAGCAAATCCGGTTAATAATAATTTTTACGGTGGAATAAACGGATTTGGTAATTCCGTAACAAAAATTACTTTTGCCGAAAGTTAAAGAGTAACGAGATGTTTTGGACCCTAGAATTAGCTTCGTATCTGGAAGATGCTCCGTGGCCCGCGACCAAAGATGAACTGATCGATTATTCGATCAGGAGTGGTGCACCTATTGAAGTGGTAGAGAACCTGCAGGAATTGGAGGACGAGGGTGAGATCTATGAGGGTATTGAAGACATATGGCCCGATTATCCCAGCCAGGAAGATTTCTTTTTCAACGAAGACGAATATTGATTAAAACAGTTCTACGGGCAAGTCTCTTTTTTCAAGCCCTTTGTAGAACCTCCTGACCTGTTTCCCGTTCGACTTTATGCCAAGGTTGGTCATCAGCCCGTTGAGGGATATCCTTGACCAGAAATTAAAGACAGATTTTTCACGCAGCCTTTCTGTGTAGATGATCCCGGATTTACTGTTCTGCCCACGTACAAACAAATTAGCGAGCCATGAGCTGATACCCCGCTTCTTCTCCTTCTGGTTCAAAACAGATATCTTCAGGTTATTGTAGTTCATGTCCATGGAACCATAAGCGACCGTGTCATTCCCCCTTATCCGCATGGTCACATCCCTGATATACCCTTTGTCCACCCGTACATTATTCAGCGGGATCATCAGCCGGTTCAACTCTTTCATTTCCATGCCGCCCATACGTACACTCATGGCGAAAGACTGGAACTGTTCTTCATAGGCTTCGCGGAACAGGAACCGCATCCTCCCCTTACCCATAAATTCAGATGAAAGATCGATCCGGATACTGTCTCTCTCTTTAAAATCAAAATTCTTGATATTGGTTACATAGCCTTCAACGTCTGTAAAAAAAATGGTCCCCTCTTTCTCCGTTTTCTCATCAATGATGTTATGCCATACCACAGAGTTCTTCAGGTACAGGGTATCCATTTTCAGGGGGAAATTCAACCGCTTGAACATCCTCGCCAGCAATGGCCTGTACTGGATGGTATCGTCCTTTACCCGCTTATCACGCTCCACTTTAAAATCAACGGGATCAACAGTAAGCTTCCGGATGTAAACGGTTGTATCCCGGCCGTAGATCACGGGCTTCAGCTGATCCGCCCTTAGCCGGCCCGTGCTCAGCGTAATGTAATCTTTCTCAAATGGCTGCTGTTGAAAATAGGCATCCCGCGGGACCCTGTTCACCAGCGCAAGGCTGTCCCACTCCAAAAACTCCCGGTCCGTATTCAACGATACATTAAAAACACTGACCTCTCTCACCGGGCTCCTGAATTTGAATGTACCAGGCAGCAGCATAGCCGGCGGAAGCTTCAATGCGGTTTGTATCAGCGAATCTTTCTGCAGGATCATCCCGTTGATCTGCCCAAGCATGATCCCGCCCGTCCTGATCTCCATGGTGTCATGATCATAAGTTCTGCGCATATCAACATCCATTATGTTGACATGGGAAATACTCATGGCTGGCACCAGCGCTTTCTTCTTCGAAAAAGAGCTGATACCTGCAGATATCCTGCCAGATTTAAAGATCTCTTTCTCAGCATTCATGATCCTGACCCCGCCCAATTCAGACCTCAGACCCTTGAAGGCAAATCCCGAACCTTCATCTCCCCCTGACCAGACCAATTCCTCCCCGGTGATCAGTTCGCCACTGGTCATCAGGCTGATCTGCTCATCTGGCTTATTCAGCCTGATATGCACTTCCGGATCTTTTAGAATAAATCTGGATGCAGATACCATCCCGGATGCGTCCTTTACACTGCTCCCTTTCTTCCGGCCTGCAGTGATTTCAAGATCAACAACGGGATTGTCCAGTGCCAGTTCTTCTATGGCCACACTGTCTTTGTTAATGGTGGGGAAATCCCCGGTGAGGCTGATCTCTTTCGCAGCCACATTCAATGTCAAACCATTCTTATTCACCGTGATCCCCGCATTCGAAAAGATGGACCTTCCACTCGAATTCAGGAAGGCCTGCTCAGACTGCAGCTTCATACCCTCCGCCTCCACGAAAAAATCATCCGCATCGATGCTGCTTTTGTCCCAATGATATCTACCGGGGTAGATGTGATGCCCCGTCACCCTGGCAGAATTCACCAATGCTCCGCCTGTCATGGATTTATCGCTGTACCTGACAACAAGGTTGAAGAGGTTGAGCGAATCCACCTTTCCGATCAGTTTATCCGGATCAGTCTCCGTGTTCTTGTCAAATCCGTCGCTGTCCGACCTGATGTCGATGGATCCCGAACCCACCGTTATATTCCTGAAATGCCACATCACGTCGTTCCCAAAAGGCTTGACTTCGTTGCCACCGGTGATGCTTACCTTATTCAGGTTTGCACGCACCTTTCGGAAGTTCAGGTAACCCTCCATTTGCTCGAAGCGGATGACCTTGTGAGTATAATCCACTGTGCCATTGAACATCTGCAGCTGCACGCGCGGCGTGATATAAAAGAAATCCTTCAGATTCACGTTTGTGAAGCTGGAAAACAACTCGTCCATATCCGACGCCCTGATCGCGGAGCGGGTCATTACCACCGCAGAAAACTGCCGCGTACCGAGGCTGGTCCCCGTATCTTTTCGGTTACTCACGGTGACCCTGGCATTGTTCAGCACCAGTCGTTCCACATCAATGTAGGGCTTGAGGGCATCCAGGCTTTCAAAAGCAGAAACCCGGCCACCCTGTTTTTCAGGCAATGAATACATGAACAGTTCAGGCGATTCCATCCGGATCTCACGGATCGACGCTTTCTTCTCGAACACATCTTCCAGCGATATCCCTTCTATATACAGGCTCGGGATAAACAGGCTTGCCCCTTCTCCCAAACGACTCTTCCCGGTTGACCGGATCATGTAGTTGTTTAGCATCATGGTGTTGCCTTTCACCTGTAATCGCGAGAAAGACGACTGAAACTGGTTTGACAGGCCCTTATCCTCAAAGCCCCGAACACCCAGACCCAGCTCTTCGATCTTAAGGGGCGCGTTTCTCTCAGGGCGTATGGATAAACCCTTTACCACGAGGCTGTCACCGATCAGCGAGTTATCCCGCTGCTGCTGCGGATTCCTGTTGATGATCGCAGCATGGATATAACGGGCGGAGAAATGACCAATATCGAGATCACCAATGGCGTCCCAAAACTTCAGCTTTTTTAAATCAACGGAGTCCCTCCTCATGGTTCGTTTAACACGGGTATTACCTGACTCGAAATACATGTTCCCGTTCTTGGCCATCAGGGTATCCAGCCTCACGATCCCGGAATCCAGCCACACATTCCAGTTGATGCTCCGGATCCGTATGGTGTCCAGCATGACCAGGAAACTATCGCGCAGGGGAGGCGCATTTCGCTGGCTGATCATGAACTTGCCAACATCAATATAATGTGCGTGGTTGTCCCATTCAAAAAAATCAACCTGCAGGTTAATCAGGCTGTCGGGTATTCTCAGGGCTGGATTACGAATGGAAAGTTTAATGCGTGCCTCTATTGCCTTATCACCACTCCTGCTGTATTCAGGTATGACCAGGTCGTTGATATCCAGGAACACATGCTCAATATTGAAATGGCGGTTACTGCCTGCTACGGGGTGGTACCTGAAAGAACCGTCCACTATGCTACACTTCCTCACACTCAATGCATTAAAAAACTTCATGGCATTATCCTGCAGCCTGCTTAACTGGATATGCAGCGATACCCCGTTCCCTTTCTCCTTTTTCTCCGAGATCTGGCGCCCAAGTACAGCAGGACGGACCAGCCTGATCTCATGCACGTTTACCGCATCATTCATAAATATGGGAAGTATGGACTCCAGGCTCAGGTAAACGGAATCTACTTTTACCTCATACGCTTCGTCCATCGAGTCCCCGGTGGGCCGGAGATGCACACCCTTAAGCTTCATATAGGGGCTGAAATAATGAAACCTCACCTGCTCATAGGTGAGCACATACTTTCCGTCTGAAAGATTCCGGACAAGGGTAGGGAGTATTTTCTTAAGCTGGGTAGTGACAAAAAAATGCACCCCCGATAAAAGAAGAGCGGGAACTATGAGCGCTAAAACCCATAAGCGGTAAGTTTTCTTATTGTAGTTTGCTGGCTTATCCAAATGCCTTCTACTTGTAAAATGAAAAGCGCGATCGCTATTCAAATTACATCAATAATGCTGCCTGTGCAAGGACGGGAATGTTAAAGCTATTTCTCCATCTGATCTATAACGGCTTCCGTTACGCCGGTATAGGAAAAACCGCCGTCGTGGAAAAGATTCTGCATGGTGACCATCCGGGTCAGGTCCGAAAACATGACCGCACAATAATTTGCGCAGTCCTCGCCACTTGCATTTCCCAAGGGACTCATTTTTTCAGCATAAGATATGAATCCGTCAAATCCTTTCACACCGCTGCCGGCCGTAGTGCGGGTGGGCGATTGAGAGATGGTGTTCACCCTTACTTTTTTCTTCACGCCATAGTGATATCCGAAACTGCGTGTCACACTCTCCAGCAAAGCCTTGGCATCGGCCATTTCATTATAGTCAGGAAATACCCTTTGCGCAGCTATATAAGTGAGTGCAACAACACTTCCGTACTCGTTGATCGCATCAAGGTCCCATGCCGTGCGCAACACCTTGTGCAAAGACATCGCTGAGATATCCAGTGTTTTCTGGTTGAACCCATAATCCATCTCTGTATAATGTTTGCCCTTCCTCACATTCAGGCTCATACCTATGGAGTGGAGGATGAAGTCGATACCACCGCCAAAATGTTTCATGGATTCTTCAAACAGCTTTCGGAGGTCGTCCATATTGGTGACATCCGCGGGGATCACAGGCGCGTTCACCTGCTTCGCCAGTTCATTGATCTGGCCCATACGCAATGCGATAGGCGCATTGGTCAGCACCAGTTCAGCTCCCTGGGCATGGCACTGAATGGCAGTTTTCCAGGCAATTGATTTCTCGTCCAGTGCACCGAATATGATGCCTTTTTTCCCCTTAAGCAGGTGGTTCATGGTTGATCTTTATAAGTAAAATAATAAGTGGCAAAAATAGCAAACTTTATCAGTTGGCTGTCATAAGTTCAAGGGCATTCTGCAGGGCGGACGCTGAAGGCTTTTCACCGCTCATCATCCTCGCAATGGATTCAACACGTTCCGCATCATCGAGCCGCCGAAGTTGCGTCCTGATGGCACCACTGACCTCTTTTTTGTACACGAAATAATGGGCATCCGCCCTTGCAGCGATCTGGGGCTGGTGCGTGATGGAGATGATCTGGTGCGACTGCCCCATCTCTTTCATCAGTATGCCTACCTGCCTGGCAGCCTCACCGCTGATGCCCGAATCGATCTCATCAAAGATCATCAGGGGCATGGACATGGATCCGGCAACAAGGGTTTTGATGCAGAGCAGGAGCCTGGAAAATTCACCTCCGCTGGCTACTTTCCTAAGCGGCTCTAACTTACCGCTCTTGTTGGCATCAAACAGGAACTCCACGCGGTCTGTTCCCATATTGTTCAACTCGCATGGCTCCAGCTCGATCTTCAGCCTTGCATTAGGCATACCCACGCGCTGCAATAAAACCTTGACCTGCCCTTCAAAATCCTTCACCACGGATGTTCTTCCGGCAGCCAGGGTGCGGGCAAGGCCAGAGGCTGCAACGAATGCTTCGTCATGCGCCTGTTTTGCCTTGAGTATCTCCTCGTCCAGGTTGGTCACCCGCCGGATCTTCTCGCCTACCTGTTGCTGGACTTCCAGCAACGCACGGGTATCTTTCACATTATGCTTCTTCAGAAGTTTATATCCCAGCGAAAGCCTGTTGTTCACCTCGTCTAGCCTTTTTGCATCCATGGTGATACCGGCTGAGACTTGCTCCGCTTCCGCAGCGATATCCTTTAACTCAACCTGCGCAGACCTTAACCGATCCGCCAGGGACTGAAGCGCAGGATGAAATTTTGCAACGCCCTCTACCTGCTGTGCCAATGATTTCAACTGCCTTGTGATCGGCTCTTCGTCACCGTCCAGTACGCCGTTCAATTTGAAAAGCGCACTACTTACCTGTTCTGCATTTGTCAACAGGCCCAGCTCCACTTCCAGTTGCTCCAACTCACCTTCTCCAAATGCGGCATCTTCCAGTTCTGCATGCAGGAAATGATAATAGTCGTACTCTTTCAACGATTCCTCCCTCAGCTTTTCGAGCTTTCGCCATACCTCCCTCGTTTCCATGAACCTGCCATAGGAACCGGTATATTTTTTTCGGGCCTCGGTCTGCCCCGCGACGGCATCCAGGATATCCAGCTGAAAACGGTCTTGCCCCAGTTGCAGCGTATCAAACTGCTGGTGTAGGTCTACCAGCAAAGCGGCAAGCTGCTGGAGTTGCCCAAGCGTAACCGGTGAATCATTGATGAAGGCCCGCGACTTCCCATTCACCGAGATCTCCCTTCGGAGGATGATCTCGCCATCATGATCGATATCGTTATCGATGAAGAACTGTTGAATGGAATCGCGGTTATCGTGGAGGAACAAGCCTTCTACCAGGCACTTCTTTGTTTTATCCAGAAGTACCGTACTATCGGCCCTTTCACCCAGGATCAACCCGAGGGCGCCGATCAGTATGCTTTTACCTGCACCCGTTTCACCCGTGATGATGTTAAGGCCCTTGATAAAGATGACCTCCACTTCACTGATGATGGCATAATTGCTGATAGACAACCTGGAAAGCATGGTATAAAGTTAAGGGGAGCTCTTAACAAAATCAGGCATGTGGACAAATGAAAAAGGCCGTTTTAAAACGGCCTTCCCAATGTTATTTCACGATGGAATCATTTGTCTGCTGCAGCTTCCTGTAATTCCTCGTCAACCAGGATACGTCC
>Ga0315901_10006493_pt1 | contig 14004 bp, 8 predicted proteins | sample LakEriMetagenome_10_FD_203761 | JGI IMG/M metagenome (GOLD analysis project Ga0315901, IMG submission 203761) | Freshwater fungal communities from buoy surface, Lake Erie, Ohio, United States - Buoy 2 MA116 | ecosystem: Environmental > Aquatic > Freshwater > Lake | place: USA: Lake Erie, Ohio... | reverse complement strand
GATTTCCGGAGGCCGCTTGAACGTCGAATTTATTGGCAAGGCTTCGAAGGCTGACTGATGGGTGGAGTTTGTCTTTGACAAGCTGACACTTGATGCCAATGGAAAAAAAAACAAGCCCTCGCTGTGCGCTTACTTTGAGTGATCCAGCGAATTGAGCGCATCAAAACCCGGGAGCTTGCTGAGATCCGGAACGACGACAATTTCAACCCGCCGATTAGCTGCACGTCCTTCTTTGCTGTCATTGGGCTTCGCCGGTTTGTTTTCACCGTAGCTGGCGGCACTGATGCGTGTTTCCGGCATGCCTGCCTCCACCATCCTTTTTAGAACAGAGATGGCACGAGCTGCTGCGAGTTCCCAGTTACTGGTGAATTTGCCTCCACTGATTGCAACATTGTCGGTATGTCCTTCGACTTGGAATTTTTTGTCTGGAATCGTTTGCAACAGGGCTGCAACTTCCTGCACTGCCTTTTGACCATCGGATGTCAGCTGAGAGGAACCACTTTTGAAGAGCAGGTCTGAGCGAACGGCAACCACCATCCGTCCATCGGCAATACGTACATTGAGCTTTCCTGAATCAATAAGGCTTTTGAATTTTGAGAGCAGATCCCGATATTCTGCAACGCGCTTATCTGTTTCTGCTTTGTTTTTTTCCAACTCATTGAGTGCTTGGCGGAGCTTGTCGTTGTCGGCCTGAACTTGAGTCAACGACCCTTCCAGAACTGTCTTGTCCTTGCTAACAGCTGTAATAGTTCGCTCAAGACCTGCTGCCTTTTGTTCGAGAGATGAAGCCTTTTGGCTAAGATTGCTTGACTTTGTTGTTTCACTCTTCAGAGTCGTCTGGAGCTGTTCAGCTTCTTTATTCCGTTGATCAAGAGTTGCTTCTGTTTCCTTTAGCCGTGATTCAAGAAGTTGATATTTCGAGCGGCTGACGCAAGAAGTTGAGAGAGACACAGCAGTCATAAACACAGGCAAGGCAATGAGACGAGAAAAGCTCATTCGAATCTCCTGATAGAAGGTGACAGAACAAGATGAAAAGTTGAATCAAATTATATCATGCAGAAAGCATTTCTTGGAAAGCGTGAGTGTTTTTGACATGATTATGCCCTTAGATGAAGAACCTAAGGCCTTGGGTAACTGCGACTCGGGGTATGCAATGATTCGTTTTGGTGTATTATTTCGGCGACTCTCATCCACTGAAAGGTTGAATCATGACAATTCTATTTGAAGCTGCGAATCTTGCTCATCTGAAACTAAAAAATCGAGTGGTCATGGCTCCACTCACCCGGTGCCGCGCCTTGGGCAATATTCCCAATCAGCTTATGGCAACATACTATGAGCAGCGTTCCTGTGCGGGTCTTATCATCACAGAAGGGACTTCACCGTCGGCCAACGGTCTTGGCTACGCGCGAATTCCGGGACTCTTCAACAACTCCCAAAAAGACGGCTGGAAGCTTGTCACCGAGGCTGTGCACAAACATGGCAGCCGGATTTTCGTGCAGCTCATGCACTGCGGACGGGTTGGTCACACGATGAATCTACCCCACGGCGCACAGCTTTTAGCGCCTTCACCTATTGCTGCACCCGGAACAATGTGGACAGATGCAGAGGGTCCTCAAAATTTTCAAATTCCAAAAGAGATGAGCGAACACGAGATCAAAAGCACCATCGCCGAATATGCCCATTCTTGCAGGCTAGCAATCGAAGCTGGATTTGATGGTGTTGAGCTCCATGGTGCAAATGGATATCTAATCGATCAATTCCTCAATACAGCCTCGAATCATCGTCAGGATGCGTGGGGTGGTTCTGTTAAGCATCGTGCACATTTTGCATTAGAAGTCGTTAAGGCAGCTGTGGCTGCGATTGGGAATTCCAAAGTCGGTATTCGCTTGTCGCCCTATGGAGTTTTCAACGGGATGAGTCATGATCCGGAGATGGACGAACTTTATCTGCATCTGGCACATGAATTGAGTCTGTTGAAGATTGCTTACATTCATCTGGTAGATCACAGTTCAATGGGTGCACCGAAGGTCAGCGATGAACTCAAGGCACACATGAGAAAGAAGTTTCATGGACCTTTGATTCTTTCTGGAGGCTACGATCGTTCTCGTGCTGAGGCAGATCTCCGCGCGAGCGCCGGTGATTTGATTGCTTTCGGACGTTCTTTTATTTCTAACCCAGACTTGGTGGAAAGACTCAAATCGGGAACTGATCTGATTTCGGCAGATCCCGACACATTCTACACAGCTGATGCGAAGGGTTACACGGATTACGTGTAAAAGGTACGACTTTGGAGAGTACTCGCAGAAAAATGTTGGCTGTTCGGAGTTGATTATCGGCTTAAACAGGGGGCAAAACGAATGGAACCATTAGGGCTGTGAAAGATTGTTAAATCGCAAAGCCCACCGAACCAATTATTTTCTGCGTTCAGCACTCCTCCGGCATTGTGGACGATTGATTGGGTTCCAAAAGCCAAAAATCTGTTGGCTGTCACGGTGAGTTTTTTATTCGTCAAGTCACCGCTTCCCGACAGAATGACCAAAGCATTGCCTGAATCAGTCACAATATTCCCGTCAACTCTTATGTCGTCCCAGTAGGTACAATTATTGCAACCGAGCTGTATACCTCCTGCCTCGCTTTGAGCTGTTTTGTTTGACTTTGAAACAATGTTTTTGGAGACAGAACATCCCCGACTTTCTGTCTGTGGACTCCAGCTTGTTTTTAAAGACACACCTGAAGATGCAGCATTGATCACAATGTTACTGCGGATCTGCTGGCCGTTGTGACAGTGAACTGAAATTCCCTCGCTCCCGCTTCCAGAAATAAAATTGTTGGAGATCAGTGAATTCATTTGCAGCTGGCTACTCGAACTGTTTCCATGCGCAGCAATGCCCTGCCCGTACTCACCACCGAATGCGCTGAACACCGTTGTGTTGACAATTTTGTTCTCTGTGATCTGGAGACCAGACAGCGAACAGCTTTGAAAAGCAATTCCGGCACCTACAACATCATGAATATAGTTATGTGAAACCACGATATTTTCGCCACAGCCATGCCCAGAAAAGGAGCCACCCATGATGGCTGCTGCACTTCCAGCCGGAGCTGTCACCTCAAATCCCCTGAAAACAGGGTTGGTCCCGAACACTGAGACGTGATTATTCAAATTCGTGTTCGAGGGAACAATTCCGGTGGGATCGATTCGTGCCTCTGGCCGCCTGTTCCCGGTCACGGGCGAAATATCAAAATTAGGCCCAAAGACACTCACACTTGAAACGACAACAGGGCCAGCATAGCGACCTGCATCGACGAGGATGATGCTCGAAGCTGGCGCCACTGACAATGCTTTTTGAATGGAGCGGAATGGGGCGCTTGCAGTGCCTGGGTTCGTGTCCGAACCGATGGCCGTTGTGAAGCGGTCTCCCGAAGAACTATCGTCGTTGACGTAATAGGTTCCTGCTGGACTTGTCGGAAGAATATTCGATCCAGCGACACTGGGTGAACTGATGTTCACGAAAAACTCAAACCGCTGACTTAATTCGTGATCGCTTCCTATAATTGTCAGAGCTGCAGTTCCAGTTAGACCAGCGACGGGTGACATTGAGATTTGGCATTGTGGGGCGATTCCCGAGATAGCAATGTTTTTGTTCGGCAGCAGATTGATATCCGATGATCGCACTGTCAGAGCAGCAGGACAGCTGAGTGAAGGTGTCTCGGTATCAAGAAGAGAGATGCCGAACAAGGCAGAGGGCTGACCAGCTTTGAGCGGGATGGGCTGAACAGGTCCACTCAGTTTCGGTGAAGTGTTATTTTTTGAAACTCTAAAAACCGGAGAGAGGCGAACGTCGGTGTCGGATTCTGCGGCAAGGCGGACGTAATATTCATCTGCCTGTGCAAAAGGAAGTTGAGAACGGAGCACTCCGCAGCGACCAGAAGACAGCGTCGTAAGACTTCCTTCGATCGGGGGTTTGAAATCAGGATCTGTACATGCAGAGGAGCTGGACAAAACATAGGTCCCTGTTGATGTTTGGTTCAATGCAGGGATCGTTGCTGAAAGACCATTCCATTCTGAAAGTTGGATTCTTGATTGCGAGAAAACAATTCGGACCACTGCAGCTCCAGAAGGAGTCGGACCCCAAGAAAATCTTAGAGCTTCATTTGTGCTTTCATTATCAACGACTGTCCAGAAGCTCGCACGACGATTTTGAGCTTGATCTATTACGCTATCGGGCAACGAAGAGACAATTAATAATTGCCTGGTTTGTTTGTTTGCGAACGCTTCTGGAGTCAATCGGTTTTCGGGAAGTTGCACGCCTAGTTTTCGATTAATCACGGGAGCAGACGACTGTTCATCTAGTTTTTTGCCCGAACGAGTCAGGTGTTCCTCACCCTCCAATGGAGTGACTCCTGCATCAATGCGTGCTTGATTGACAGGTTTAACAAACTCCTCCGGTAATTCCAGTTCAGCCCTGATTGTGTTTAAGGGCTGCTGAATTTCTAACTCCACTTTGCGACTGACGATCTGCGTCACGGGTATTGCAAATTCACCATTTGCGCTTGTCTCGGTTTCAAAATTTGAGCGACCGACCGTCAGTCTAGCTTTAGCAACAGGAGTGCCGTCCTTTTCAAAAAAAACTCCGGCAAGATAAGAACCCAAAACAGGAACAGGAGGCACAGGCCGAGTCACATGCGACGAGGGAGTCGCTTGCGCCGCTGCGCTGAGAGAATTACTGGAGGATCTGTGTTCAGTGTATTTAACTGGAACCCCTGTGCATCCAAGGAACATTGCTGTGACTTGTGTTCCCAGACACAAAACAAACCAGCGGGCAATCATGTTCGCAGCCCTCCAATTCATTTGTTCGACAAAATTTTCCAAAACTTGAGATGAATTATGGCCTCGCGCAGCGTTTCAGTTGGTTACGAAGAAGGATTTGTTGGCTCAATTTTTTCAGATAAATTCCGATATTCAAAAAGCAAATTGGTCTCGGAGGTCGGTGTGAAAAACACAACACTTTGTGTTGGCCTTAGCTTGTTGGCTTTTTTCAGTCTGGCTTTGCCTGCGGGCTGCAGCAAGATGCCGACTCCAGATCCTCTGGCGAGCACAAAGCGCACCATTGGCCTTCGCTCTCAGACCAGTCAGAGCATCGGAAGTAGTGATAACGCCTCAGTTTCTGGTGGAGCTGATGTTTCCTTTGATGCGGCTTCTGCTTCGACAATCTCGCAAAATTTGATCTATCTTGGCGCAGATGTCGCTCATGGTTCAGTCCCAGATTCAAAGAGAACACAGATATTAAACAGCGCTCCAGGATGGGCAAAAGGCATCATCGGAGGAAAAGAAGGAACCATCTTCGAAGTTGATACGCTTGCCTTTGTTGGACCCCGTTCGTTAAAGACAGCACTTGAAAGTGAAGAACCGTTGTGGATTGTATTTAAAAAAAATCTCAGCGGTACCATTGTGCTTGATCATAAAATTAATGTTAAAAGTTTTAAAACAGTCGACGCCCGGGGGCGCGATATTACGCTGCAGGCCGATCGAACGGATCTCTGGGATACCGGGCTTGAGTTGAGAAGCGTTGAGAACGTTGTCATTCTGAATCTTAAATTCGATGGCACATGGCAAGACGATCGCAAAGACAGTGAAGCGCTCGACGGAGTGCATCTTCGCAATGGCACAAAAAAAGTTTGGATTCACAAGTGTCATTTTACGTCTTGGCGTGATGGCGCCATTGATGCAAAGGCCGACAAGGGTTTTTATTCACCATCAAAGATTGCGATTACTAATACTTTATTTACTGACACCTATCAGCCATTGGCATTGATGGCAGACGATCTGACGTTTGCGAGAAACTACTGCAAGCGAATTGGGAAACGATGCGTGCAGGCAAACAAAGGTGCGAAGATACACATGGCCAATAACGTTGTTGCGGATTGGTTGAGTGGCGAAGTGATCGCTTCTAAGGATAAATCTCAGCTATTGGTCGAAGACACTATTTTCATCGCTGATGAATTCACTGCGGCAGGTGCGGCTCTGAAGGAAGAATCGGATGCGGTGGGCCGATGGGAAGCAAACCGCCTTTGGAGTAAAGGCAAAAAGGTTAACTGGCGAGACACTTCAGATGTCAGTTCTGAATTCAAGCAAAAGGCCAGGTCACAATTTTTATCAAAACGATGTCAGGATGATGATTGCTGGAACGAACTTCTTGAAGTTGTAACGAACGGTGCCGGTCATATGAAATTTGCAGCAATCAACAATCCAACTTCTGCGGGCAATAGGTTTGGTTGGAAGGAAGGCGACTTAGGGGGGATATTCGCCCGGTCAAGTGCTCCACGATTTTTCGTGTATTCAGATTGGTCAAGGAGCTTAACTCGTGCCGAGGATTTTGCATTTTCAGGTTTCGTTAATATTGCCAATATGAACTTTTCGGGACAATTTTTTATAGGATATCTGAATGAGAAAAGTGGCAAGAAACAATTTTCACTTGTGGGTTTGGAATTTAGCGAACCCAAAACACTGACAGGTCCTTTTTTGGTGCGTGCCTCCGTCCGCTCAAACTCAGGCATGGTGAGTCACTCGGAGCCATTCGCTGTTGAACAAAACACAAATCACCTCATTGTAGTGAGCTGGAAGGGACATGACGATCGTTCGGGCACCCTGAGTGGCAGAGTTGGAAAGCACACTTTCTCTTTGGATGTGCCTGCCACAGAGGTCGAAGAGTTTCGTTCATTTGGAATTGGCGTCGGTCTCGATGACGTAGATGATTCCAGCAGAACCACAGGAACTGTTCGTTTCTCAGAGCTTAAAGTCACATTACCCGATTAGTTTTTTTGTTTATTTCCCTTGTTGCACTTTTTTCTGATGAGTGAGGAACCTTCCAACGGGTGAACGGGTAGCTTTTGTGAAAACAAAATAAACTCAAGAAAAAAAGAATGTAATCCGATGGTAGAATATGGAGGTGTCTTAGCTATGAAAGATGCGGGGCGTTTGCAGTGCTGTTTACTTGGTTTGATGACGTATGCTGTTGCCTGCTCTGACGTGAACTCATACTCTGGAAGCAAGAAATTGCCAGTAGGTTCGGTCCCTTTGAGTCAAGGTGGTTCTAATCATCCGTCTGTGGAACAAGAAACATCAGATGCGACTCCTGAGCAAAATCCCCCCGCTATCCCAGCAAGCGTCGATAACTTTAGCGCTAAGAATATGATCGCAACTCCAGCCCCTACAGCTTTGCCAACGACAGCGGGCATTCCGGCAGAAATTAGTTCGTGTTCTTCTAAAACCATGAAAACAGAAACTTTCAAAATTTCGTTTCCTGCCACACAGGGAAAGTGTCTTTGGGAGAACGTGAACACTGGACTTCTTAACGCCCATCTTGAGCAAACAATGCAGATTCCGGTGAAAGAAAATTGGGTGATGTGTTCAATGGGTATTGAAGTCGCCAATGGGACCAGCATTACTTACGATGATACCATTTTGTTCGCGTTCAATGACCGAGCTTTGATCGGTACAAAAGGATTGATTGACCTTCTTAAAACGGATTCAAACGGTTTGCATCGGTATGAGTGGAGCCAATTGCGAGGAAAATCACCGCTTGGAGAGCTCACATGTCCAAGTGGTGCAACGGAATGTTTTTTGCCTCAGCAACAGACCGAAGGTGCGATTAAACTTAAAATTGGTACTGAGCTCATTCAGAAGCTCATGTCTCTTGCATTTTTGGAGAAAAAATACGAACTAAAAGTTGTTACAACGGGCGACAATGATTTTGCGGTGGATTGTGCTCATTCGGGTCTTCCTCTTCTGGTGAACGTTTCTTATTACGAAAAATAGCCTTATTCATGCAGGATTTTATGCCTGCAAATACAATACCAACAGCGCTTTACGACTCTGCTGTGAAGTTTATTTCACCACAGCGTGTAGTCGCGTTCCAGCTGATCGGGCATCGTGTCTGAAAGATTTTTTTGATGAAGAGCTGGGAGAACCTCAGTGACAAGAACCGAAGGGTTCGGTCCATTGGCCTGAACCCAACCGCGGACGCACAATATTGAGGTCTGAGTCATCCATGGTTTGAATTGTGCGTGCGTCTCTGGCCTGAAGACAAGATTGATTGTGCCTGTGTCATCTTCCAATGTGATAAACAGCATCCCTTTGGCCGTGCTCGGCATTTGTCTGACCATGATAAGTCCTGAGACAACGACCTGTGTCTTGTGTTTCTTTTTTTTCAAAGCGATAGCGGGTGTGAGATTTTCGACTGGAAATGCATAAGGCCAGCCAAGTGTTCGCAGCAGAGCCATCGGATGCGGCCCAAATGTACTCTCGCTGCTGGCAAAATCATCTTGCATGTTGTCCCATGCTTCATGCACAGGGGGTTTTTCAGGAAACAGAACGTGGTCAACATCCGGCATAAGAGCCGACGGGCGAGCGAGCAGAAGCCAGACAATGTTGCGACGGTTGGAGTCATACACCGTAAAACAATTGGATTGAGCCAGAAGAATTTTTTCGTGGGCAAAAAAACAATCGCAAAGGGCAATGACGTCATGGAGTGTCAATGCTGCTTTGCGCGCACGCATAAAGTCCTGTCTCTGGGCGACAAAATCACGCGCACGTTCTTCACTGACCCCACGCAAAAAACGGAAGCCGAGTTGGAGTGCTCCTTGCCGGGTGACGTAGTGATCCCAACCGGAGCGGAGGATACAAGGTGGTTCGATCACAAGTCCGTTGTGGCGTGCTTCCTGAATGAGGCTGTGGGGACTGTAGAATCCGAGCGGCTGTGAGTTGAGTAAGCCGGCAAGAAAATAAATCGGATGATGTGCCTTGAGCCAACTCGAGGCATAGGCCAGAAGGGCAAAGCTGGTCGCATGAGACTCCGGAAAGCCATATTGTGAAAACCCTTCGATTTGCTTGTAGATGAGATCAGCAAAATCCTCGGGAATGCCATTTTGCTTCATGCCCGTTCGCAATTTTTCTTCGAATTGGGAAATGCGTCCGGTGAATTTCCAGGCACCCATTGCGCGTCGGAGTTCATCAGCTTCGCCACCAGAAAAGTTTCCGACTGCCATGGCGATTCGCATGACTTGTTCCTGAAAGACAGGCACGCCTAAGGTTCGGTGGAGGATCTGTTCGAGGCGTGGGTGCGAATATGTGATTTTTTCACGTCCCTGTTTGCGGCGGACGAAGGTAGGAACAATCCCCGACACAATAGGGCCGGGGCGAACGATTCCAACTTGAATGACGATGTCATAAAATGTTCGTGGTTTTACTTTGGGAAGCATCGACATTTGTGCGCGGCTTTCGATTTGAAAAACTCCCGTGGTTCGGGCTTGGCAGATCATGTCGTAGGTTTTGGGGCATTCAGGTGGAATGGTGTCCAGCTTCACAGGACGTAGTGTCCCTGGAAGGCAGACGCGGTGACGTGCAAGTTCAGCAAAGGTTTTACGCAGTGCTGTGAGCATCCCGAGTGCAAGGATATCAATTTTAAAAAGCCCCAGAGCTTCAATGTCGTCTTTGCACCATTGTACGACGCTGCGGCCAGACATTGTGGCGGGTTCTACCGGACTAAGCAGATGCAGGGGTTCATGGCTGATGACAAACCCTCCGGAATGAATGCCTAAGTGGCGTGGAAAACCCAGAATCTCGGCAGCAAGTCTGTTCCAACGAGACACCAATTGCGGACAAAGATGTTCTGCTGCTTGTTGTGTGTCAGAGAGTTGTTCGTCTGTCAGGCCAAGCGCTTTGCCCACAAAACGTGAAGCTCCCCGCCGGCGGAAGGTAATGACATTGGCGACCATTGCGGCATGACTGCGCCCATAATGCTCATAGATATATTGAATGACCTCTTCACGTCGCTCATGTTCAAAGTCGACGTCAATATCTGGAGGTTCGCCACGCTCGCGGCTTATGAAGCGTTCGAAGAGCACATCTGAGACCATGGGATCAACGGCAGTGATGCCAAGCAGAAAGCAGATCGCTGAATTGGCCGATGAACCACGTCCTTGACAGAGAATATTTTTTTCCCGTGCAAATCGGACGATGTCCCAGACGGTCAAAAAGTAGTCCGCAAACGCGAGTTCGCGCACAAGTTGAAGCTCTTTGTCGACAAGATCGATCATGCGCTGTGGTGGATTGAGATGGTACCGTTCGCGCAAAGATTGCTGGACAAGTGACATCAGAAAGCTTTCGGCAGTCTCGCCAGCGGGAATAAACTTGGACGGGTATTTGTATTGAAGCTCACTGAGCGAAAATTGAAAAAATCCTGCCAGTGAACGGTTGTTTGCGAGTGCCTCGAGGACCTCCGGTACGCGGGGAAACTCAAGTTCAAACCGTTGTGATTGAGTGATGGTGCGCTGTGTGTTGGAAAAACACGCCCAACGGAGTGACTCGGCAGGGCGGTTGAGACGTATGGCAGTCAGAATGTCATGCAGTTCTTTGCGTTCTGGACGGTGAAAGAAAACATCGGGAGTGGCGACCAGTGGAATTCCCAACTCTCTGTGACACTGCAGATGATTGGCGAAAGCCTGTCGTTCAAAGGGTGTGCTGGGAGGCGTGAGGGCAAGATAAAAACGGTTCGGATAACGCTGCGCCAGTGATTGGACAGAGTCACACCAGCTCTTAAAATTTTGCTTTTGCCGCGGGGAAAAAAGCTGTTGAACACCGCGCATGGGCCAGATCACAACAACATCCTCTGGCCAAGGGAGCGTGTTGTCTGCCGGATTGAGTGCAGTGGCCAGCTTGCCATGCGCGTGTGATGTGCTGAGCAGTTGACAGAGCTCTGCATAGCCTTTTTTGCTCGCGGCCAAGATGGCCACACGGTTTTGCAGAAAAACTGGAGCCTGCTGGTGTGGAGATGCCCAGATTTTGTTTGCATGTGGAGTCTCTATCAAGTCTGCCGGTATGGCGCAGTCAATGAGAATTTCAGCGCCGTAAAAGAGTGATAATGGGTGTGGGTTGTCTTTGCCGCTGAGATGCGCGCGCACAATGCCATAAACACCATCAAAATCATTGAGGGCTAACCCCCACCATCCATGCTCACAAGCAGCAGTCACCAACTCATGGGGATGTGATGAACCCTGCAGAAAAGAAAAATTGGAATGTGATAACCAGATATACATCGCTTCAATTTTCTTGGGTTAAAAAAATCTTTCCTGCATTGGACTTTCTCTGGGCTCAAAAATACCTTTCAAACGAAAAGGGGCTTCCTGCGGGTGTTTTCCGGCAGGACATGTCAGCCAGAGTGCGGGTGCGGGCGGAATATGCAGAGCGTAAAGATCTTCATCATTGAGAGTTTCCAGATACTCAAGATGATGTACGAAAGAGTCTGACGCAGGAAAAACATCGCGCAGTAAAAAGACGAGCTCTTTTTTGACCAGATGCAAGGGACGTTCCTGTAACGCATAACGAAACAAGCACGATGGAACAGGATGAGTGGCGTTCTGTGTAGTGACAGAAGAGATATCTTGCGCAGCGCTGAGCAAATCTCTGTGATGAGTCTGCGGCTTTGCTGAAGTCAAGAAATCAGCTTGAGGCCTTACTTGATAAACATCACCGGCTTGCTTCAGCTCTAAATTTTGAATGATGCGTTCAAAAATGAGGGGGGGACGCTCCGTGCAGAGCGTCTCATGGTGCTGAAAAGTGCATGGTGTCAGGCGCAGAGGTTCTAGAGTCAGTGCGTAAATCTGAAAAGCTTTAAAATAAAAAGAAGGTTCATCAGGATGCTGGAATTCTTGCCCTTTATGTGGAAGTTTGGCCAAGATGTTTCTCAGGATCAGTGTGGTCGTTTTGTTGAATTCGAGAATTGGTTCATTGAGCAAACAGGTGTGTTGAATCTTGAGACCGTTTTCGAGTTCAAGAGTGACGCGAAAATCGCGAATTCCAAACTGTCTTTCAAGGCTATTAAAGCGACTCACGCGTTGAAGAAGTTTTTTGAGACAACTCTCCAGCATTGGCTCCAGCAGGGAAAGCGGATAAGCCGGATCGCCTGAAAACTCTGCCGTGTCTGAGTTGTGCGTTAAAAAATCTTGTGCACACAAATCCTGCGGCAAGTCTTTAAATACGGTGCCCAGCGAGACTTCCGGACGGCGCCACATCTCCCAAAAGACAACAGCCCATGAACCAAAGCGTCGTGAGATATCCTCGGCAGTCAGTGCGTTCGGAAAATCGAGCGGACTTTGAAAACGCATGCTCAGAGCCGCTGATGAGAATCTTCGCACGCTGTTGATGAGCTCGCTGTGTTCAGAGCTTTTGAGCTGCAAGAGGCTGGCAAAAAGAATGCAGGCATCGCTCCACTGCATCCAGTTCAGACTGCTGAGATGTTGTCTGAAGAGCAAATTGTTTTCATCGGCGATGGCAAATTCCAGTTCTGTGTGCGAGGCCGCAAAATGAAGCCCTGCAAACAGATGATGGGTGAGAATGAGTCGCGGACGCACCGCTGGCGCCAGGTGTTGAACCTGAGCATGATAAAGACGGGCCAAGGTATCCCAAGACCCGAAGTAGCGGAGGGAGTGTTGGAGGGACACGAGCAGCAGTGTGAGGTGGGGCCGAAGAACATGCTCCGACAATGCCTGTGCCAGCGTGCGCGCCGCGAAAAGTGAATCAGAATCAAGATTCGGTAAAAATATATATCCCCAGACAGGTGTCTGTTTGTTTTGCTGAATAGGAATGCGTTGACGTGTGTGGGGCTTGAGACGCCGCTTTTCAAAGAGTGAGTCAAAACGGCCCGTGTGTGTCCGCAAAGTCTTCATGGCAGAGTTCTCCGCCGTTCATCGATACAAATAAAGATGCGTTCACGCGGATGGGTTTCAAGCAGATTGGCAGATTCTGGCTTCAGTGGATCATGCGCGGCTGGTTTGAGCCAGCGCTGCGCACGCTTAAGAATGACGGGCGTGGCGGGTGCTTCAACCACGATGGCATCGAACTGCGCTTCTGAGCATAAGGCGTCGATACTTTGCTGCGGATTCAGAGTCTCTAAAAAAAGAGAGTGTGACAACGCAATTTCAAAAGACTCCAACACGCGTTTGTTGAACTCGGTTGTACTGTCCGCCAAAGACAGCCATGCCAAATTGATTTTTAGAAAGGGATCTCGTTCCCGACTGCGCAGTGTGTGTTGATGCTGACGGAGAAGCTCAAGTGTTTGGGCGTAGGGCTTAAGAGGGAGTGGTTGGAGCAGTCGTCCAAAAAGCGCTGAGCACGCGACAGGCGGCTTGCATTTGAGAAGAATGAGCCCGCCAGATGTACGGTGCTGCACCGACGGAGACGCAGGGCGTTGACCAGACAAAAAGACGTTATCTGTCTGTTGATTAAACCATACGGATGTTGAGATTTGAGTCGTCTGCGATGGAACTCGTTGAGCTCCCATGACGCCGACTCTTGTCATATTCTCCGTGTTCATGTATCACTTCCCTCAGGAAATCAGATGGTTGCTCCGTGACTGGATGAACAGGTTCGTTCTCCAATGTATGGGATACAAATGTATGGTACAGCTAACAGAGCTTCAAGGCAAGGTGGTCATCTATATTTTGGATTGTTTCAAACAAACCGGTATGCCACCGACACTTCGCGAAATTGCAGCACACTTTGGCTGGAAGGCTGTTGGCAGTGCACAAGATGTTGTGACAGTGCTGCGAAAAAAAGGATTTCTTCAGGTTCCGGTACCGGGCAAATCGCGTCAGTTGGTTCCCACACCTGAAGCCATAGAGTGGAGGGAGCTGCAAGACACACCTGCTTCAGCAACCACGGCACGTGCTGTGATCCGCCATGCTGCCACAGACGTTCACAGAGTGAATCAATGTTTGTTTGTACCCGTTGTCGGACTTGTTCAGGCCGGAGCGCCACAGGAAGCCATTGAGCATGCCACGCTGACTGTTCCATTTATGAATATTCAACGTAAATCTGCTGGCAGCCAGTTGTTTGCTGTCACTGTTGAAGGTTACAGCATGATGAATGTTGGATTTTTACCCGGTGATTATTTACTTGTTGAGTCTGCCGTTACTGCCCGTAATGGTGATATTGTTGTTGCAGCTGTT
>Ga0315901_10006486_pt1 | contig 14015 bp, 13 predicted proteins | sample LakEriMetagenome_10_FD_203761 | JGI IMG/M metagenome (GOLD analysis project Ga0315901, IMG submission 203761) | Freshwater fungal communities from buoy surface, Lake Erie, Ohio, United States - Buoy 2 MA116 | ecosystem: Environmental > Aquatic > Freshwater > Lake | place: USA: Lake Erie, Ohio... | reverse complement strand
TCCATATTAGATGCACCAACCCCAATATCAATTATGGATTGTGCAGAGGCATTTTGTGTAAAAAGTATGGCAAGTATAGCTCCACAAGTATTGAGGAAAATTTTTCTTCTCATAAGAATGTGTTTAAATAAATTAAAAATTATAACCAAACCTCAATGAACCCAACAAAAATGGAGTTTCACCTACCTCTTTTGTTAAGGTTTCATCCTCGTAAATAGGCCATGGATTTGATTTATAAAGGACTTGAGCAATGCCAAACTGCGGCAGGATATAAAGTTTCTTTTTAGCGAATTCAAATTTATATCCAATGTATCCTGAGCCTAACCAGTCAAAACTATTGTAGGTTTTCCCTGTTTTCACGTGATTTTGCAAAACCCCCAACCCGGTGGTTTGCGAAAACTCCAGATGCAGCCCTTTCCAAAAATATTGTCGGTACCCACTGGCAAGACTGTAGTCGGCAAAGCGGCCTTCTGTAGCGCGGTCCTCCGGAAAATCAATGTTAATTCCAGTATAAAGATCTCCTCGCAAGTGCCCTTTCTGCCATATTGTGAAGATAAAATGGGTCCTTGTCGTTTGAACCAAAAACGGCCAGAGAATATCCGTTTCAATTGCATATTTGCTGTGCTTAGGCTCAGTTTGCGCGAAAGTGGAAGATGAAATAAAGCTGATTATTCCAAGAACGATTAAGGATTTTTTCATTGTTGCTGCATTTAAAAAGTATGCAACAAAGGTATTTTAGCTATTTACCAATCCACTGAACATTTGTTAAGAATTGGCATTTGAACAACGACTGTTGATCGTATTTGTTGGTTATTACAATTTCGGCAATCTAATTTTCTTGTATACAGGCAAAACGCGAACTAATTCAACTGTTAATATTGATTATTTCTTCAACACTTTGCTTGAATGTTAAAGAAATTGGGATTGATTTAAAGCTAATAGTGAGTATGTTCCCCTCGATTTTTTGAATGTGTGAAATGTTCACAATAAACGATTTATGTATCCTAATGAATAGATTAGGGGGCAGTTTATTTTGTAAATCTGTAAGTTTATCCAGAACCATCAAAGGCTTGTCATGTTTCGAATGGATTTTCACATAATTACCACTTCCTTCAATGAAAAGAATATCCGCCAAATAATATTTATAAAATTTTTTGTCAGCCTTGAAGAATAAAAATGTAGATTCTGCAGGTTTTTCAACTGAAGAATCCTTGTTAACAATTGCATTCTTAGGCAATATAATTTTATTTACTGCCTTCAAAAACCGTTCAAAAGAAATAGGTTTTAGTAAGTAATCAGTGATTCCATATTCATAGCTCTCTACTCCAAACTCCGAGAACGCTGTGGTGAGAATTACTTTTGGAGGATTTTGAATGGTTTTAAGCATTTCTAATCCAGATAGCGAGGGCATTTTGATATCCAAAAACATGATATCCACCTGTTCCCGTTGTAAAACATTCAATACTTCTAAGGCATTTGAGCTTTTACCAACGAATTCCAGTGCTTCTATTTTTAGGATATACTGCTCTATGATTTGTTGAGCTATTGGTTCATCATCCACAACTAAACATCGGTATTTCATAATTCGATGTGTAAGGTTACTTTATAAAAGGATTCAGTTCGTTCCATTTCCAACTGGTGTTTTTTGGGGTATATAATTTGTAATCTTTTCTTTAAGTTTTCGATGCCTGTTTGGCTTTTTGCCAGTTCATCCAGGGTTTTACCTACAGAATTTTTTGCTTCAAAAAAGAGTTCATTTCCCTGTAGTGCTATTGAAAAATGCGCAAAACTATCGGTTGCGATTGTCTGCAAACCATGTTTAAACACATTTTCTACCAATGGTATAAAAAGCAAAGGCGCAACAAGGCCATTACGGTCAATTCCTGAAATTTCAAGTCGGATATCAACGTCCTTACTGACACGAATTTTTTCCAAGCTCAAATAATCCTCTAAAAACTGTATCTCTTTATTCAAACTTACCTTATCAGTTTTACTACTTTCCAGTAAATAACGCATAAGATCAGCCAATTTTAATATTATTTCGGCGGCTTGTTTATTTTGATCTTGATTAATGAGACCATAAAGGTTATTCAGCGTATTGAACAGAAAATGTGGATTTACTTGTGACTTGAGTAGTGCCAATTCATCTTTCAATTGCTTGTTTTCAATTTCCTTTAACTTGATTTCTTTATTATGATACTCGAAAAGGAATTTTCCACTGCTTGTTATCAAAAGCACAAACACAGAAGTGATTATAAAAACTACAAACCGAGATACCAAGTTGGTTTGAAAAAGAAAATTCTCTAAATAGGTTAACAATACAGATCCGGCTACAACAAGTGAAAGGCAATATACGATAAAAACCCAATACTTCTTTTTGAACAGATAACGTGGTATCAGTGCATACAGATTAATATAAGCCATTGTACCCATAGTGATCATTAGACTTCCTATCAAAAAATAATCCTCTAAAATCCAATCGCGTAGGTCATTTTGGAGGATAATCAAAAGTATCAGAGAACTCCATCCGAGTAAATGGATATAGATTTGTCGAATTTTTTTTGAGTTACTCATGCACAGATTAACGATTTGGAGCGAAATGAACTAACTTTATTTTTTTTTGCTTATCCAATCCAAAACATACTGCATTACAGGGTCACGTTTGAGTTGAAGATCTTCAGGCGTAGTTTCAACAAGTACATCTGGATATACAGGTTGGTAGTTATTTGCGTCACCGCTAGCACGTGTAAACAAAGTCGCTGGAACAACGAAAGCTATTTTTGCATTTGGCGTTTTCAACGGAAGTGCGTTGCTCAACTCTCGCGGAATACTCTTTGTTGGTCTGCCCACTAAAATGCCTAGGTCAAAATCTTCAACCGCATTGGCCATCATCATTGCTGCTGAATGCGTATTTGGTCCGATCAAAACATAAACTTGTCCATTAAAGCTATTCTTCACTTTTTTCGGTAATGTAGGCTTATTTTCTTCTTTAACATTAGTTCCAATTGGATGTTGGTAGAAATGCTTCATCATTCCTTTTTTGGCAATTATGCGAATTGGACGTGGTAAATTATCTATAAATTCTTTGAACTGAGCGCTTACTCGTATTGTGGAACCTCCTTCTTGCTGATAGGGTGTCTGAGCTATCTTTTGAAGAATTGCTTCTGCAGGATAGCCCGATCCTCCTCCGTTTGCTCTAAGATCGATAATTAAATCGGATACTCTTTTATCTTTCAATTCAGCAAAATAGGATTCGAGTTTCTTATCAAATGCTTTCAATATTTTCTTGTTTTGCACAAAATAGAAGGACTTCGCATCGATGTAGCCGATGTTTTGGGTGGAGATACTAAATGTTACAAAGTCTTCCAGTTTTTCTTTCGTATTTTGGGGTTTCTGTGCACTATATTTGGAAAGATCATTTGTTCCTTGTATTTCAACAATTTCAGCAATTCCAGATTCTTTGTTAATGACCTCTACTGTAAATGGATGCCTAATATTTACAGCCCAAAGTAAGAACGGCATAGAATTACCAATCACCTCTTCAATGTTACCATCATTGGCTATTAATGGTTGTATCTTTTCAATGAGTTCACTCATTTCTATCCCATTGATTTTACTGACGGTCTTTCCAATATTACTATCTGAGATAGCATTATCGATGATGCCCAATATTTCCCATTTACCCTGATTATTTTTAATGAATAATGGGAAAAACCGATCACCATTTTTTATCGCCTCGTCCAACATTTCCAAGGGTTGAAAGGTGTACACATGTCCAATGTTATAAGCCGCAGCTAATTGCATAAAATCGAGATACAGTTCATTCCCCAATCGGTCACCTTTTTGTTTTAATTTCTTTGCTAAATTCTGAATGGAACTTGAATCAGCATTCATGTACGGGTAAGGACAAACTTGCTCAATAGATTTGATGAAAAAATCGATATCCTCAGTAATCATTTTTTCAGTATAAATAACATTCTTAATTTCTGTAGTTGTCATTTGTTCCATGATGGAAGTATATTTATTGATTCCACAGCCGGTAAACAGGAACAAACTAATTGCGACAACTATAATTGACTTTTCTTTCATTTTCTCAACTTTAAATGTGAATTAATTCAGCAAATCTCAGAGAAAGCAAAAAGTCGTTGAAATTATTTTGATGACATTTCTTTTATATCCTTTATAGTTCCAGTTTTCTTATGTGTAGCTAGATTGTCTATATTCTACTAAGGTCTACAGCTAACTTATGGTGGCAATGAGAACCAAAACATTCAAGTAGTGTACAAACTTTCATTGGCCGAAAGTACGTCAACGAAGCACTTGACCCCTATTTTACTGAGCAACGGAATAGCGCGTATTTGTTTTTTTTAACTGCTCTTTTTTCAGTGATTTTTTTTAGATTAAAACTGAAACCAAGTTTTACATAGTAGCCACCTAACTCTCTTGAATTTTTTGGGGTTACATAGCGCCAACCAAAGCCCGTCTTCAAACCCAAAAATGGTATAAGGTCATAACTGAAATGCAAGCCTGTTTCAATAGGGATAATGAGTTGTCTACCATTGTCAACTTCCGTTCCGTTTTTGTTTAGCTGTCTGAAATAGTTGTTGCCAATCCCTGCTTGCAGATACGTTGTCATTCCAAATTTTTTATACTGGTAGAAATCAAATTCCTCTCCTATCGTGGCAAAAAACAATCGATTTTTCTTTAAAATGTTATTTTCGTCAATAAATTTTCCTACTTCAAGAAGAGTACCATTTAGCCCAACTTTGAATCTGAGTTTTTTCCCAAAGCTAATTCCGGAGTATAATCCATAAATGACTGTGTTGTGCTGATGAATAGGGGTTCTTCTATTATCGAGACCAAAAATAATTTCTTTCTTTTCCTTCAAAGTTTCAATGGGGTTCCTAATACTCTGAGGATAACCCTTTACCCATGTAAGTAATGTGATAATAGACGATATGAATAATAGACGAATCATTTACTCTTTGTCAATTGAAGTTCAATTGACGCTAAATGCCAAAATGAGTTTTATTGAAAATAACTGCATTATCAGTTGGGCCAAGGGGTCGGTATCATTCACTAAGTAAGATAGAATCGTGGGCACAAGCAAAAGTGGAACGGCAGCTATTCTTTGATTGTTGGGAGAGCTAAACCGCAGCAAAATGATTGAGCTGGTCAGCGTGTGTTGTTGTACGCCGAGTAGTATGTTCATTTGCTTCGATTCAAATTCGTCTGCAAAAATTGAATATATGATCGGCAAACAAATGAACAAATGTTAAGAAATTATTTCATTCGTCTCTTGTAAACACGAAATAGACAACATAAATCCATCCTAATAATCCATGGACTATTGCCAGCAGGACCGATTGATTTCTTGACCAAGACGCAACAACAGCTATTATCGAACCTAATCCAATTCCCCCATCAATAGCTTTATCTTTTATGGTATTATCTTGTGATTGAGCAAGCAGCTCTGATGTATTCAGCCAAAAAAAATTAACCAAAAAAGTCATTTTAAAGAACATCTGATGGATCTTGTCTTTTTTTATCAGTTTCATAAGTTCAAGTTTTAGTTGGTAGATATCCAAATGTGGAATAAAAAATGTAGCTATAGGGACTGTTCCTTAAGCAAGTCTTTTCTCAATCTACTTAGGTACTAAGGAGTTACCCCCTAATTCATTAACGAAAAACAAATCAGCAATCAAAAGGGCTTCATCTTCATTCAGCCCTTTTGACTCAAAGCAGAAACAACTCAGAAATTAAATGAATTTGTCTATTTTTGAACGGTACTTAAACTGGAAAGCTCACACTGGGGCTCGTTTTTGTTAGATTGAAACAAGGCTGCACGTGTAAGTGTCACGAGGCTATTCCGGTAGCAACAGTTAAACTGTACGTTCTTCATTTCACTAACTATTTATTGTTTTACGAATTTATTGGTTAATATCCCTTTCTCGGTTTCGATTTTCAAAATATAAATACCGTTTTGGAAATTGCTAACATCAATTTGATTATTATTAGCCTCAGAATAATTGATCAGTTGACCTGTCATATCGTAAATAGCAAGATTCGTATACTCATTTAATCTATTTATAAACAAATAATTGACTGTCGGATTCGGGTAAATTGAAAATTCTTTGAATGAGATATTTTCAATATCAGAAGTTCCGGAGCCTTCATAAGCAAAAACATTTGTTGATGAAGAAATGACTAATGTTCCGTTATCAGCAAGAGCAGGTCCGCTATGATTCAAAACACCAACATTAGCCGACCAACTAAAGGACAGGTCTGGATTAAAGGAATAAACTGCACCATTGACTCCTCCATTAGTTACAAAAATCTGTCCTGATTTATCAATCGCCATTCTGGGAGAGTTTACTACTTCCAAAAGAAATGGAATCGAAGTGTTCAATATCTCTCCATTATTCGGATTCAAACGAATTATTTCTCCTTGAGAAGAATAAGTATATATCGACCCATCGGGGCCTTCACCCGAAGTGGAAAAAGGAAAATATCCAATTGGTACTCTCCATTTTTCTGTTAAAGCCACACCATTATCTTCATATGCGACAATGAAATCAGTTGTAGTATTACTTTCAGCTCTTGGCACATATAGAGTACCATCAGTTCCCACAAAAGGACATACCTGTTGAACTAGACCTCCGCTAACGGATTCACTTGAATAAAGATTTTCCCCGGTTTCTAAATTTATAACACTAATTTTAGGACCATTAAAATTAGCTATCCAGAAATACCCGCGATTTCCATAAACAGAGACTTCCTGTCCTCCAGATGCTGGAGCTGCATCAGGACGAGGAGTTTGCCAAATTGTTTCTCCGGTCGTTGGTTCTATACAAATAATATTGAACAAATTACCGGCAATCAGATTTCCATCATCAGAAAAAGTGCAGCTTTCGGAGCCATATTCATCTATTAAATCTTCTGATTTCCAAATTATTGAGCCGTCTGATGCATCAAGTGCAAATAAATAGGATGAATTTGTGTTTCCTGAACGGGTGGCATAAATTACTCCATTTTTAAAACATGAAACTCTAATTCTCCAATCTGTATCTGGAAAATCTACTGGAAGATCTTTTGTCCAAAGGGTTTCTCCTGTATATAAATTCCGTGCTACAATTAAGGTGCCATGCAATACGTCATTAATATTAAAAACAGGACAAGTAACTACAATTTCACCATCGATAAAACTTTGATGATGCATTGCCGAATTTACAGGTTTCTGCCAAAGAATATCAGCCACAGTTGGACCATTTGCGTTTGGCGATAAACAGTTGCGTGATGAATTACCGCCGGAGCCTACGTTCCAGCCTTGCGCATAAATCTGTGCGGTACAAAGCACAATTATCACTACGACAAAGAAAGTTTTTTTCATTTTCTAGCAATTCTAATTTTCCTATTATTTTCGATTTTCAGATTAACTGTTGTTTTTAACATGGTTTTATTGTCCACACCAATATTCTTCAGCAAATTAATGATGTGAGGATGAGCCAATGCCTGTTTCTTGGTGGCGCTCTTTTTTAATCCCTATGTCTGTTTGACTTGCCCATAAAGGCTGGGGGGGTGGCCAGTTTGAATGAGCGGGATACGTCTTCCTTCCCCTACGAAAACGCCGAAGCAGACGAAACAGCTCTGAAACTCCTGTGTCGACGCGAATTGAGTACACACCTTGTCAGAGGGTTGTTGTTTTAATTGATACTCTTGTTTCATTTTTGTCAATTGAACTTCAATTGAAAAAAATGCCAAAATGAGTTTTATTGAAAATAGCTACATCATCAGTTGGGCCAAGGGGTCGGTATCATTCACTAAGTAAGATAGAATCGTGGGCACAAGCAAAAGTGGAACGGCAGCTATTCTTTGATTGTTGGGAGAGCTAAACCGCAGCACAATGATTGAGCTGGTCAGCGTGTGTTGTTGTATGCCGAGTAGTATGTTCATTTGCTTCGATTCAAATTCGTCTGCAAAAATTGAATACATGATCGGCAAACAAATGAACAAATGTTAAGAAATCATTTCATTCGTCTCTTGTAAACACGAAATAGACAACATAAATCCATCCTAATAATCCATGGACTATTGCCAGCAGGACCGATTGATTTCTTGACCAAGACGCAACAACAGCTATTATCGAACCTAATCCAATTCCCCCATCAATAGCTTTATCTTTTATGGTATTATCTTGTGATTGAGCAAGCAGCTCTGATGTATTCAGCCAAAAAAAATTAACCAAAAAAGTCATTTTAAAGAACATCTGATGGATCTTGTCTTTTTTTATCAGTTTCATAATTTCAAGTTTTAGTTAGTAGATATCCAAATGTGGAATAAAAAATGTAGCTATAGGGACTGTTCCTTAAGCAAGTCTTTTCTCAATCTACTTAGGTGCTGAGGGGTTACCCCCAAGAAAGAAGCTGTGTACTGAAGGGGAACGCTTAGGATTATATCCTGATGTTCCTTGAGCATTTTTTCATACCGCTCAAATGCTGACTTTGACTGTAGCATTGCGATTCTTTTTTCCATCAAAATGAAGAGATTTTCTGCAATCACTCTCCTGAAAACCTGCATTTTAGGGACTAACGCAGACAAATCTTCCAGACCCTTTTTTGAAATCACCCTCAATACGGTATCTTCTAGTGCAGTAATGTTTTCGTGTGTTGGCGTATTTGTCAGGAAACTAGAAAAAGCGGATACAAATAGCTCAGGTGTTACAAAAAAACAGGTTATTTCGTTTCCTGCTTCGTCCAGGTAATAATTCCGAAGTTTTCCAGAAACCACGAAGGCTACCTGGTCACAGATCTTACCCTGTTTTATCCAAGACTCCCCTTTTAAAATTTCAATTTGAAAAAAGGCTTTTTCGACTGTGGCCTTTTCCTCAATAGTTAACCCAACAATTTGACTAATGCTTTCTGATAAAGTTGTCATGTTATTTGCTGTAGAGTTCTTGTAGTGTCCATTTGGGGACAGTATCCTTCACATCACAAACCTAAATTTTCGAAACCAAATATACGGGTCTACACTCATAATAGTAATACTCCACATTAATTCAACAGCTTTTTATTTTAGAAAATTGAAAAACTTGGGCTATGCAACAAATTCAGATATCAACTTCGAGATTTCCTTAGGTGTTTCAAGCGGACTTACGTGTCCTCCCTCCACCATTATGGTTTGCAGTACTGGTGGTGCCGGCACATAATCTTCCCTTCCCTTTACTGCAATTGCAACAACACTCATCTGTTGAATCAAGTGGCTCGAATCCTTTGCTTCTAAGATAACCTCTTTATCTACCTTTTTAATTTCCTGGTTACTAAGAAGCCGCATCGTTCGTTGCAAGTGATGGATCAAGGTAGGATTTGTCCTTCGTGATGTTTGGCCAAATAAGGCTTTAGACGCTTGTGTGGTATAAAAATCTCTGAAAACCAGCAGGGTATGTTGGAGACGGATCAACCTTTTTTTCCACTTGGATACTGCACGGAAAGGCATATTACACAAAATTACGGACTCAAAACGCTCGGGTTGTTGATTGGCAGCCCGAAGAATAGTCATACTTCCCCAGGAGTGTCCAACCGCTACCACTTTTCCAAGCTGCAATTGATCCATTACTTCGAGGAGCATATCGGCGCAATCCTCAATTGTCCAATCATCTTTAGATATTCTCTTACTGTCACCATGGAGAGGCATATCCAGCGTAATGATCGTTCTATCTTGAATAGTTTGGATCACCTGATCCCAAAGATGGTGATCCAAATATACTCCATGCAAAAAAAGGAGGGCTGTTTTCTTTGACTCTGAAGGTCGATGAAAGGTAGCGATTCTCCCAATTTTTGTATTTAACATTTTACTCTCCTTGTACATAATCGATTGTGTGTTTAAGTGAGACCCTGTCTTATTAGGTTCAACATTTTACTCATTACCCTCGAAATTTATTCTAATAAAAAGCATGTGAGAAGATTATCCGAGAATGGGGTCTGAAGTGGACTTATTCAATTAAATTTTGAAAGAAGTTGAAGAATAGTTTCAACATTCTGGGCTGTTCTTAACTGCTCATAAGGAATCTTAATATCGGGGATTACACCATGGTGATCAAAGAAACCAGAGGGTCTATATGCCCTTGAAGTAGAAACCGTAAAGGTAAATTTCGAATGTGGTAACGTGATACGAACATTGGATCCATGGGGATTCGCCAAGCCCCCCGTTTCTTCTCCTACTAGCACTCCTCTGTTATAATCTTTAAGGATGGCAGCAAACATCCCAGACATGGAATATGAATTTCGATCGATAAGCAAAAAGACCTTTCCTTTAAAGCGGTGTTTTTCAGAGAAATGCTGCTTTGGCCTGGTATAAATCTCGTAGGAAGGTTCTTTTGTTGTAGGATCAAATACTTTCACAACCCGGCTGATTTTGGTGTTATTGGTCATTATGGCAGCAGCTAGCTTAATAGAAGGTTTTTTGGGTAAAATTTTTGCGAGCCAGCGGACTGTTTTGGGGAAGACACTATAAAATTCGTCACTCATTTTGATTTTTGCTTTTGAAACCAATACCCAGGCTGTATCCAACAAAAAATAATTGATGGTTTCTGTTATAAAATGTTCTCCTCCCCCATTGCCTCGAATATCGATTATCAGGGTATCAATTGAATATTGTTGAATGGTTTTGAAAGTGTGTTCAATTGAATCTCGATAACCTTTGTAAGTATTAAAATCATTGAGCTTCAGCAATGCAACCGGCCTGTTATTTGCATAGGTCAAGCACATATGATGGGCCTTGCGCTGCTCCATTTTTGGAAAATCGATTTTTACAAACTCGTCATATTGTGCCACTGTCAAGCAATTGTGCGTAACCGAAGCCAGTTTCCCATTGCGTTGTTCAACACTCAAGGTCACAGAATCGGAATGTCCATATAGAAGCCAGTACATTCTGCCAAAGGAATTGGTAATCTGGGCATTTCTAAATACCTCCAACTCTCCAAAAGTTAGTTGATGCATATTTTGTAGGACTTCCCCAATCAAATTTCCATTAACACTTAGGAGCTCGGCAGCAGAAAGGGTTGAATCGTTGGTAAAATGATGCTGGAGGACTGCACGCTTATTGTCCTTCACTTGAACTAGAAAGGGCAAGATTTTACCCCCTTGATCAAAATATCGCCTCCTGTCCTCCTGGTTAAATAATAAAACGGTGTGTCCATCCTGCAGCGATGAGATCAGGGAAGCTAAATGCACGTACCACTGTTCAACTGGCATTGGCTCTAATCTGTTTTTTAGATTACTTATCTTTTCTTCAAAATCCTCAAAAGAGAGAAAGTGGAATGGCTCCGGATGAATTCGAATTAGTTTGGACCGGACTAAAGAGAGCTCCTCCTTCATTAAATCAACCTCCATAACACGGGGTGAGAAAGATTGTGCAAAGACAAATACCAGAGGGTTCAGGAGCAATATTAGCAGTATTGATAAAGTTTTTTTCATGCAAAATCTTATTTTTCGTGCGATAAATACGATTTAATTGCTCCTTTAATTGCTGATAGACGGTGCCTGTCTCGAAAAAGAAGAAGAACGAATCTGGTTAACTATAAAGGCTGCCATATCTGTCAGTGTTACGGACAACTTAAGATCTTTCCCATCTAATGTAGCCGTAACAGTTCCTTTTGCGGATTTATCTACGATGTTTGGGCATCGAACAATCGTCCAGTTTAGTTCACTGTTCATGATGATTGCTTCCATTCTATTTTTATCCTCAATGATTACCTTCAACCATTTCATAAAATATGGGAGAATTAGGTTGGTAAAAAACCATGGCTGAAAGGCTACACTGTTGCCTGCTCCAACATTACTTATAGCGATCAGACGATGAACTTGTTGCTTTTTCATTTCATCAATCATAATTTTAGTAGCGTCAGAAATAAACGTTGAAGGTTTTCCGTCGCCTTTTCCGCCGATACCGAGGCACTGGATAACCACTTCTTGATGTTTTAAAACGGAGGCCACAACACTTTCATCCAACACATCGCCCTCAACGATGGTCAGGTTTGGGTGTTGACTTTGAATTTTAGATGCATTGCGCACCAAAACAGTTACTTCATAACCCTGCTGAAGGGCTTCTGCTAAAATGGCCCGTCCTGAATATCCGGTAGCGCCAAAAAGGATAATTTTCATAGTTAATCGTGCAAATAGTTTATGGATAAAGCTGTTCTCAGGCAATCTGTCTGCCAGCCAAGAGGGACCTACTTATTTGGAGGCCATGATGGTTGCTGCTATGTGGAGTCGCCATTTGCTGGAAGGCATGATTCCCGATAGAAAACCAAGAATTTTATTTTTAAAACCAGGTATTACATGAAGTTTTCCTTTCATCATTCCGATGTACCCTTCCAGGGCAACCTCCTCCGATGACATCACTCCCTTTGCGTATAATTTGGCATTACCCATATCTGCACGTTCCATAAAATTCGACTCCGTCGCGCCGGGCGAAAGCACGGTAACGGTCACTCCTGTCCGCTCAAATTCTTTATGGATTGCCTCCGTTAAGCTGATTACATAAGCCTTCGTGGCGCCATACACAGCAAAATTTGGGTCGGGTTGTAGCCCCGCCATAGAAGCCACGTTCATTATCTTTCCTTTGCCATTTTTCACCATCTCTTTTCCATAGTGGTAGGTCAACTCCGTCAAACTCCAGATATTCAATTGGATCATCTCCCGATATTTGTCCAGGTCCCTTTCAATAAAGGCACCATAATCTCCAAATCCAGCATTGTTGACTAGGTATTGGACTACCAATTCATTTAAGTAAACGGCTTCCCGGATAGCTGTAATTGCTCCTGCCGAGGTCAGGTCAGCAGCAACCGTATAAACAGTAATTCGATACTGCTCCTCAAAGTTAGATTTGATTCGGAGCAATTTTTGTTGATCTCTTGCTACAAGTAGTAGGTCGATTTGATCCTTCGCAAACAATTTAGCTATTTCTAATCCAATACCAGAGGTGGCTCCGGTGATAATTGCTACTTCTTTCATACCCATTTACGTTTATTAATAGTTAGGATTGCCGGTAATTACCCAGCAAAATTGAGGGTATTCAAAAAGTGCCACCTGACACAAAAGTGTCAAAATCAATCTCGAGCCAATTTCTGCCGGATTCGGGTCAGGGTTTGCCGTTCAATTCCAAGATAGGAAGATAAATGAGACAGGGAAACCCGATTGAACAAATCCGGATTTTCTGCCACGAAGCCAAGGTAGCGTGCTTCAGAAGTTTCAAACAAAAAACGTTCAATCCGTGTCTGCTGTACCTTCAACACAGCTTCCGCTACTAAACGCCCATACCGTTCGAGGTTAGGGTATTGATCGTACCCAGCCTGAATATGGTCATAAGATAAATTCACCATGAGGGTAGGTTCAATGCACTGAAAGTAATATTTGCTTGGCGTCTTGGCAATAAATGCAGTGTAGTCCGTGGCGTAGTAGCCTTCCCGGACAAAATTAACCGTTATCTCACTTCCTTTTTGGTCGATGTAAAAGGAACGCAGCAACCCTTGGTGTACAAAACCAATCTCCCGTTGAATGGTGTTTGCGTGCATGTAAAAGTGCTTTGATCTGAACTCCGAGAGGTTCAAGCCACTTTCCAAATAGCTCAGCTCAGCTACAGTCACCTTTGGGCAAAGGGTTTTTACGGATTCTAAGAATTGAAAAATGGGTTCATTCATTCCTTTCATTTTTTGTCCAATTTACACTAAATGACAACACTAATTTAAGGATAAACAAGATGAACATCCCTTTAAGTATTGGATTTTTATATGGCAGAAGGAATACCAGAAGGATACCTAAGGAAGTAAGACTAATTGCTGCAACGCGCTGACCACTCGTTATACTTATCTTTATTACCAAGAGAGAACCAAGTAAAGTATACATGGAGGTAACTAAAATGAGTGGTAAATCCATTGGAAAGACCCAAGCTAGAAGGAGTGGTTGTAGAAAGTGGATGAGAAGAAAGTAGTATTTTTTTTTTAAGTGAGGACTCATAAA
>Ga0315901_10006485_pt1 | contig 14015 bp, 22 predicted proteins | sample LakEriMetagenome_10_FD_203761 | JGI IMG/M metagenome (GOLD analysis project Ga0315901, IMG submission 203761) | Freshwater fungal communities from buoy surface, Lake Erie, Ohio, United States - Buoy 2 MA116 | ecosystem: Environmental > Aquatic > Freshwater > Lake | place: USA: Lake Erie, Ohio... | reverse complement strand
ATTCACCGCATTGAGACCATTGGAACGGTCTCTGCGCCGCGTGGCCAAAAGGTAAAAGAATTGGAGATGGCAACGCTGGAAATCAGTCCAGTCTTTGCCATTCCTGAGTTCGGGGCACGTAAGTTCAATTGGAAATACTTTGCCGGTGAATTGGCTTGGTATCTGGAAAAAGACAACCACATCGGCTTTATCAGCCAGTTCTCCAATTTCTGGGGTAACATTGCATCCACTGAAGGCTACATCAATTCCAACTATGGAAAGTTGCTCTTTGGCAGCCAGTTACAGTGGGCCTTGGATTCCTTGAAGAAGGACAAGAACACTCGACAAGCGGTATGTTTCCTCAACCAACCAAAGTTTCAGTACGAGGGCAATAAAGACTTTGTCTGCACCATGTACCTAAACTTCTGGATCCGCGATAACAAGTTGAACATGAAAGTGCAAATGAGGTCCAACGACATCTTCTATGGCCTTTCGTACGACGCGCCATTCTTCTCCTTTGTAATGCAGACCATGTGGCACTGGCTGAAACCTACATACGAAGACTTGGCCCTTGGAACATACTATCACTGTGCTGATAACATTCACTTCTATGAAAGGCACTTTGAACTCGCGGAAAAGATCCGTTTCGAGGAATTGGATGATCCAACATACTTCCTACTCAAAGAACCGCTCTTTACATTGAATGATGGTGTAATGGTCTACACACTACCAACCTATACCTTCTTTGAAGGCGTAAACGAACTCATTAACAACAATACATCAACCCAGGAAGACTGGAAAAAACTCATATCAACAATCTTTTATCTACAATAACATGGAAGAAGTTAAAGACAAAAAAATCAAGATTGCGCGTTCAAGGAAAGGTATTCCTTGCCTCTGGGAAAGCCTAACAACATTTGAAGACCTAAAGAGAGCCACTGTCATCTTCTCAGCTGACAAAAAACCAAAAGATTCTCTCTTCTATAACACCGAGGCTATCAAACAGGCGTTAGTGCCTATCAAAGTCGGGGACTATGTTTCCAAGGCTTTTCAAGACAAGTATGGAGTGGCGCTGTCTGTCTTCAAGGTGACTGAGATCTCGAGCATGGACAATACGGCCACGATGGTTCCGGTCTATAGAAAGTCGTCACAGATCACTGAGTGGACCAACCCTGAAGAGTACTCTGAAATGATTAGCCTCACATGCAAAAAACTGGAAAAAGACCAGTATGTCGTATCAAAGGCAATGGAACGTGAACCATGGACCACACTCTAAAAAGTCCGTTATATAGATCAAATCAACTACGTGGCTAAAGATTTTGACTACATTGTATTTGTAAAGACAGTGGAGGAGGAACGAGAGGTTCTTAATGAGATATCCATCCTCAATCAATCAGACGTGGACCGCAATTACCAAATTAAGTGGCACGGAATCCAGACTATTGACACGCAAGGCTGCTACTCACGTATCAATGTGAGAGGCAACTTTGAATCCTATGAGCTCTTCCTAAAGAGCGGAAAGTACCATGTAGAAATTGTAGAAAGAAGCAACTAACACAATAATTATGAATGAAACATTTGCAAAACTCGACATTAACGAGAGAAAAGGCTTTATCACGCGACTGAGATTGGCCTGGGCTGTCATGATGAACCGCCCTTTGGAGATTGGCATCACAGAAGATGAAGCCAAAATGATCTATGAAAAGTACAAAGAAGACTTTGTCTTTGATGGACCAAAAGAGGTGGATCCAGACTGGGTAAAGAAACAGGTCTTGGCTATGACAGCTGAGGAAAATGAACCAGTAGTCACTCCAGCGGAGACTGCTGAAATCCAAAAGGCTATGGAAGCATTGGAAGAGTCCGGCGCTCCTGTAAACATGCCATCTTCTGATAAAACAAAGGCTGCTCGTAGAAAGCCGCGCCCAAACACAACAAATCGCAAGCCAGCTACTTCAAACAAGCCCAGTAAGCCAAAGGCTGAAGGCGCTACTGAAAAGCAACCAAGAGGACCAAGAACACGTAACACAAAACCAACCGACAACTAATATATGAGGAAAGAGTTAGAAGGACTACAGAGGCCTATCGTCTGTCTCAATATGATCGTGAAGAACGAGTCAAAGATCATTGAGAGGTGCCTAAAGAATGTGATGGACATAGTCGACAGCTGGTGTATCATCGATACCGGTTCGACGGACGGTACACAGGAAATCATCAAGCGGGTTATGGCCGAGGCTAACAAACCAGGCGAACTCATCGAGAGGCCCTGGAAGAACTTTGGCCACAACCGTAATGAGGCTCTTGGATTTGCCAGAAAATGGGGTGATTGGATCTTCTTGACCGACGCGGACATGGTCCTAGTCAACCAAGGATTCAATAGAAATCAATTGGATCCTGCTGTCGATGCATATGACGTCATTCAGGACAATCATGGAACACGTTACTACAACTTCCGTCTCTTAAACACAAAGAAAGAGTGGAAATGTATTGGCGTTACACACGAGTATTATGATGCGGTTGGCGGCGTACAGAACCGTCAAAAACTAGATAGTATCTGGTTCAATGACGTCAGCGATGGTGGATCAAAGAGCGACAAGTTTGAACGCGATGCACGTCTTCTTGAACAGGGTCTGAAAGACGAGCCATACAATGCTCGCTATATGTTCTACCTTGCTCAGACTTATCGCGACACACAACAGTGGGATAAGGCCATTGAGTGGTATCAAAAACGCGTTGAAGCAGGCGGATGGGATGAAGAGGTGTTCTTTGCAAAGTATATGATTGCATGGATCAAGGCTCAGCGCGAAGACTCGTGGGATGACATCTTAAAGGCTGGTATGGATGCATGGTTGTATCGTCCTTGGAGGAATGAACCAATGTGGCTTATGGCAACCGAGGCTCGTAAGAAAAACCTATGGTATCATGCATACCAGTTTTCTAAAATCTGCGCTACTACCCCATACCCGCAACATGATCTTCTCTTTGTAGCAGCCGCTGCTTATGGAGCGCCTGTTATGGATGAGTATGCAGTTGCTGCTTTCTACTCAGGAAATCACCAAGAGAGTATTCGCGCATGTGAAAATCTACTACAGAGGCAAGACTTCCCACCTCAAGAGGTTCCACGCATTAAGAGAAATATGTGGTTTGCGCAGAAGAACCTTGGGATGTGGGGCAACGAAGAAATGCAAAAATTCATCGAAAACACAAAGAAGGAGATTGAAATGTTATGAAAAAAGCGATTTTTACCTGCTCCACGGGTTATACAAAAGATCAGTTAGAACCATTTGTTGAGAGTCTAAAAAGGACCGGTTATGATGGTGATGTTTTTGTGATCACATATGATCCAGAATTCAATGACTCTCATTTATACATGATGTCACATGGTTTCAACGTTGTGAATAAAAATTACCGTGGAGAGACTCACGTGGCGACACAAAGATTCATTGACTATCACGAAATGATAGAAAATGATAAAATGTACAACAAGTATGACTATGTCCTTAGCGTCGACATCAGAGACGTTGTGTTTCAAGCAGACCCTTTCAAATGGCTACTTGAAAATGAGGCTCAAGAAGGAGTTGAGATTTATGCGTCAGGTGAAGGTATCACATACAGACACGAAGACTGGAACGGTGATCATCTAGAGACTCTTTTTGGGCGAAAATACTACATGAAATACATTGATGAAGAGACTATTTGCTCTGGCGTATTTGTGGGTAAGACAAAGTCAATGTCTATTCTCTTTAAGACCATCTACATTATGATGCATTTCTCAGGTGATCCATATTCGTTTGCAGATCAACTTGCGTACGCAATCTCTGTATATGAATGTTTTGGTGAAAAAGCCATGATCGTTGATGCGGATCTTCCATGGACGGCAAACCTTGGAACTCTAACTGCAATACCAATGAACACGCCAAAGTGGTCGACTTCTGACGTTGGAGAATACTCCAAGACAGAGAAAGCCAGAAAGCATAAGACTTACAAAGCAGCCATGTTGGTAGAGGAACCGCAAATGATCGATGGTCAAGTCTGTACACCAAGCGGAGAGCCCTATGCAATCGTTCACCAGTATGACAGATATCAGGAGTGGAAAGAGATATTGGTAGACAACTACAAAGCAGAGACTGCATGAGAATAGCAGCGCTATTCTTTGGGCAACCTAGATTCATAGACAATCCACATTGCTTTAGTAGCCAATCTGAAAAGATTTTTTCACAGGGCAATGTGGATGTGTTCGCCCATTTATGGGAACCTGAAGGAAAAGAATATGTGATTAGCACGTGGGGGAAGAAGCATGAATGCCCAGTTGGTGGAGATGACATACAGAAGTTTGTGGAAAAATATAAGCCAAAAAAGCTGGTTGTTGAAAAGAGTATAGAATTTTTTGATCCAGCTTTTCATAACCTAATCTCCAGTAGATTCCCTTTCACAAATGAGAAAAATACGCATGCTTGCTTTTCGCAACTCTATTCAATAGAGAAATGCATAGAATTATTTGAACAGCATTCAGAAGAGTATGACGTTGTCATTCTTATGAGAAACGATCTATGTGTCTGGGAATTTCCTAAACTTCATAGATTGGATTTGAATTCTTTTTACGCTTCATCGCTGTTTAGTAAAGAACATTTTGCTGATCTTTGCTATATCTTTCACCCAAGGTACTTGAAAGCCTTTAGATGCTATACGTTCCTGCAAGAAAATAAAACAAACACAGACTTTATCAATTCACTAAGATCCCCTGGCGCAGAGCAAGTGAAAAGACTTTCTTTCTTGAAAAATTTCAGCGATCAGGAAATAAAGCAAACGCCAATACCAGTAAGAGTGGTTAGAGACATAAATTCAAGAGGAGAACAATGGTAAAAATACATCAAAAAAACATTTTCCTAAGCAGCGCGTGCACATATCCAAAAGATTACTCAGCGATAGGCGGCGAATCGCGTTTTTTTCATTTGATTGGCACTATAGATTCATGCAAAAAAGTTGATGATTCTATAAACTTGATTGCAGAAGCTTCATCTATAAATGAAATGCAGAAAAAAGCTCTAGAAATGAAAAATGCAGTCCTCTTTGATTGGAGCTCCGATGAAAAGATTAGAGATGCAAGTAATAACAAGCAGTCAGGTACTCTATCTCTTTGGCTTAAAACCTTGGAAACAATTGAAGTGTCTGACGACTCAAACATCTTTTTTCTCTCCGGAAGATATAGACTTACTTCTGAATTCAAACTAGAAGATTTTGAAGGAGACTATGTTTTCAAAAAACACTGGTACGCTGAAGGCAGAGGTGGGTGGTTTGGTACACAGCTCTTTAAGATAAGCTCTTCCAAGAAAGACGAGTTTATTGAAGTTATTAAGTTAGCTTTAGAAAAACTAGGGAAGACCGCTCAAGACGTTGAGTGTTCAATTTATCAAGCAATAGCTGAAAAAAACATTGTTGTAAAAGAAATTGATCATGTAGGTTGCGAGGGAATACTTGCGCCTACTGGTAAAAACGAGAAACATTGAATAGTTAATAAGTGTTAACAACGTGTTAATCAAAAGGCCGGAAATAGAACTTCCGGCCTTTTCCAGTATATAGATCTAAATTTAACTGATGAACGTAACCGAAAATTTACCCGGGAAGAATCTTGGCTTCGACTGGAAGCTATCAGAAAACACTCAAACGGCACAGATCTTAATGCCGACTAACGAGGAACCAATTCAAATTTTCATCATCAAGAGCGGCTGGTCAAAACCACAGCTCTATCACGTCATTATTGAATACGGTGATTATGAGACCACCGACCATCGCCTGCTCACTCTTGAGCAGATCAACGAAATCTACGGAGTACAATTAACCAATAAATGATATGTTCAACAAAATCAAATCAATCATCATGAACAAACAAAACTTTATGGCAAAAGAATGGGTTGGAAAGGCCCTTGCCTATGTACAAACACTCGGACGAGTAACCATCGTAATTCTTGCAATGTTCTGCGGATTCGTTGCTGGAAAAATGCACTATGACTACCAAAACCGCATGAGTAATGCAAACATTCAAAAGACCAGTAAATTGTCAGAGACATCTGTCGCAATCAACGAACGCGGCGAGTTGATGATGATCAATCGTAACACTGGTGCCTACACACTCTACCAGGACAGTGTTGGTCAAATGATCTTTGGACTCTACGCAGCTAAGATCTACTACGGACAAAATAATGCAGGTAAATGAGGACGCTGGTAACTCTTCTCATTTTCTCTTTCGTTGCATGGGGATCGTATCGCTTATTCATGAGCAATCCGGTCTCCATCTGGAACGCTCCTGAGAACGGTGAGATCAGGAAATCACCATCTCCTCCCTGCGTCCAAATGCACTTGGCCATTGAGAAGTACGCCAAGAAGTACAACATCCCCTTGCGATATGCCTACGGAATTGCGTATGCTGAGACTCGATATCAAGGTCCGTTCCATTGGAACTACAATCACAAACAGACTTCATATGCCGGTGCCTTGGGACCAATGCAGATCATTTACAGTTCAGCAAAGATGATGTGGCCCAAGAAAAACTTCTCTCGCGCAAAACTCATGACGGACATCGACTTTAATGTTGAGACAAGCATGAAGATGTTACGTCACCTCTACAAGATCTATCCAAATTGGAAAGTGGTCTTTGGTTATTACAACACCGGCCATCCAATGGTCAATAACTACGCAGTCAGAGTCGCGGAGTTTGTGCCTACGAAATATCACGTAGCGCCAAAGCTAAAGTTTCTGAAAACTTTTTAATCATTCGTGTATAGAATACTAAACTTAATTAAAAAATATGAACAACATTGAAGTAGTCGATGCTATTCGACAAGAAACCAACGCTTTCCTTGAAAAAGTTGAAAACATTGAGGAACGAAAGTTTAGCCTTTCCCAATTGGAGATCAAAGACGGAATCTTCTTGGACGACATCAAGGTCGAAGATCAGGCAATGAAAAACATTCTTAACCGTCTCCAGATCAAGAAGGGATTCATCGACTTTTCTAAGGTCATGGCTGAAGGCGACTGGGACTTCATCGCAAAGAAGTTGAAATCCATGGATAGCGACACAGTCTACTATGCACAGATCATGCAGGAAGGAGACGCCAAGCGTATCGTCAACACATTCCCACACAATGAGGAAAAGAAGAAAGAGGACAGCGCTCGTTATCGCCAGTATCTTGACTGGATCTGTGATTCATTGACTAGCACCGACAAGGAATACAGCTTGAAAGGTATTCACATCGATCCAAAGTTAAACTCTGCTTCAATTACTCTATTGGAAAATCGCGAGGTTGATGTATTTGGTAGCAGCCAGGACTTATGGAAGATTGGTGATCAATTTACCTTCAATGGACTACAGTTTAACTACAACCCATTCTTTGAGCGTCTTGTCTGCACCAACGGTATGACCACATTGCAGCACGGTTTTGGTGCTAGCGTAAACCAATCACGTTTCAATAACGGTAAGATTGAGTCTGTGATCCGTAAAGCCATCGAGGAACAAAACTTTGGCTTGGAAGAGACTCTTAAACATGCCTCTGATCACTTGTCACGTAACAACGTATCCATTGCCGAGTTCAACTACTACAAGAAGATTTTTGAAAATGCTAACGAGGATGGCAAGTATGACAAAGTACTCTATGAATTCTTTGACGAGAGGCCATTCTACAGCGCATACGGCGAAAACATCGAGGAGAAGTCTTACAAATGGAAATCTACAGCAAACACCGGAATCAACGCATACGACTTCTTGAATATGTTGACCTGGTTGGCGTCTCACTCATCTGAAACTGGTTTTGATACTGAGATGAACCGCTTGCTTCAAATGCGCGCTTCTGACCTTATGTTCAAGAAAGAACTTGACCTTGAGGATGTGGCTACCTCTGTAAAGATTGAGTACCCACGACACCTTTCAATGAACTAATCTAACTCTCTACATTCTACAAGAGGTGGTTTTATGCCACCTCTTTCTTTTTGATATATAGATTGAATTTCAAAAAACTCAGGCAATGGGACCAATCAAAAACTTCAACCAATTCCTAAATAGTGTAAATGAGGATAAAGCCTTGATTGCTACTAATGATCCTCACCTATCCGAAGAGATGTGCGAGAAGATCGATGAGCTCATGAGAGAAATGCTTAATGAGATGAAGGCTTGTCATGAGGATGAGACTGATAGGACCGCTCGAGGCTACCTTGCTGAAAGTAAAGAATACATCACCGGTTCTCTAGCCACCCTAACACGTAACTGTGAAAGCTATACAAAGGGCGCCAACGAAGGTGAACTCTATGATGTAAAGAAAGACGTAAAGAAGGGCAAAATGCACGATCTGCTTGGAGTTCCTCAAGATAAAGAAATTGCTGATGTATACAAAGATCCAAAGAAGCTTGCTCAAGACTTGGTCAAGGCGACAGGCGGGGATCAAAAGGAGGCTACTGGCATGCTTGCATTTGCAGCAAACATTAACCCAGCTAATAACATTTTTGATCAGGCATTAAAAGCCATGAAAGACATCTAATCACAAAAATCATAAAGATATGAGAATAATCAAAACCTACGAAGAGTTTATCAACTCACAGACAGTTGATGGCGATGAGAAAGACACCGCAGTTCCTGCTGAGATTGATGCCAATCCGGGTGAAGAGACAGAAGAGGAACCAGGAGCTGATCTGGAAGAAGTTCCTAGCGTAGAACGACCTGAAGAGATCGTAGACGAGCCTGAGGGTGAAGAAGATCCTGAAGAAGAGGAAGAAGAGGAAGAAGAGGAAGTTGCTTTAGATCCTGAAGAAGAGGAAGAAGACTAATGAAGAAATACTGTCTACTTTTTGAAGAGTGGAACAGCGAAGAGATTCATGAGGGCGCTCACAACCCAGATCTCCAAAAGGAGAGGTATGCTAATAAGCAGAGTTCCCTCATGAAAAAACTCTCAGAAGTTCCTAATCAAATCGCAAAGGCCAATGAAATGAAAGCCTTGAACGATAAAAAGGCTGTTTCTGAGAATCCAAATACAGCTGAAGTCGCCAAGGCCAGGAGTCGTGCTTACACACTCAAGACAAACATGCTCAAGGCAAAACAGGCGTACTATCAAGCCGCTGTGCAATGGTCAAAGAGCATGGAAGAAGTCGCTGACACGTTAAAGAAAGTTAAGTGATAATCTCCAGAACTTTTTACTCTCTATTGAATATAAATAGAGTAAAGAAACTGCTATGCAAAATCAAGAAGTAATCAATGAATGGGATGAAGTTGTTATCACCCTTCTAAATGATGAAAAAGGCCAAGGATCAATCCGCATGAGAAAGTCGGATATTGAGTCCATGTCCAATCTACACGGGATGGATAGATCCCAAATTTTTGAAATGTTAGTTAAAACACTCGAGACTACACCAAAGATCTCTACAGAGGACGAACAGAGTAAATAATGCCCTTTCACAAAGACTTTACGGAAGTTGACGGCGTCAAAGAAATTGAGGTCCAACCAGAAGGTTGGAAGGTAATTACTATTGAGTATGGCTATCAAAAATTTAGTACACTCACATACGTCTTCTGGAGAGTCAAGGGAACCAAACACACATTTAAGATAACTCTTCGAGAACTGAATGACTTAAGCAAGGGAGACTATGGTAAACATTTTCAAGAAATTCTGGAAATCTTCCGCGCAGACTTCATTGACTGGGTCGGAAACGGACTCAGCGCAGACTGGATGCGAGAGTACTATGAAGAATACAAAGAACACATCTATTTCCTCTAACGAAAAAGAAATGGCAAATACATTTAAGCACTATCAGTGGATTAAAGGCGAAAAGTTAGGACAGTCTGTCTATGAAATGGGTGAATCCTTTTCCGATGGCGAAAGAACGTACGTAAAACTTTCCGATGGTTCAACGCTCAACGCAGACCTCTTTGACGAGTTCCTCTCTTTCATCTATGAAGGTGAGCCTGTTCAGTTGCAGCCCTTGAACGACGTCGTGGAGACGCCGTTAAATAGAGTAGAACCGATACGAAATCCCGTTGAGTACCGAATGCCTGAAGAACAGATTCTTCCAGCACCTAGTCCGATCGAGGCAATCCTCTCCACGAGTAAGAAAAAGAAGACTACCATGGACGTAAAGATTGTGGCTGACATACCGCCCGTTGAGCTCATGAAAGTCCTCTCTGAAACACACGAGAACGGTGAGGAAGAGATCAAGAGGTATCTGGAAAGAAACGCCATTGACGCAAATGAAGTGCTTAGGCAGGTAGCATCGCAAATCTGGTTAGGAATGCACACAAAGAAACGTAACAATAGAACTGAAGAATAATGGAAAGAAAAGTACTTTTTGAAGACCCATACTTTGACCTGGTTGAACTTAATGGGATGAGAGGCTTACAATTTAAGAGGACCTCTGTCATGATTATGCCGTATACCGTCGACGAGAATCGATTAGTAAAAGAGATTGGAATCTTAAAGGAATACAATCCATTTAGGGCTGACGGCTACTCAGATACCCTCATCACTGGTACCATTGAATATGAAGACGATAGTCTGCTCTACACGGCTTGCCGAGAACTCGAGGAAGAAGGCGGCTTCAAACTTGACTGGCAGGATTCTGCTGAGAGGTGGATCTTCTTGGGGCTACTTAGCGTTGGAAAAGACAGCGATCGACAGTACCCAACATTTGCTGTTGACGTAACAGGACTGGAGCAATTTGAAACGGTTGGTGATGGATCTATGAAGGAATCTTCTTCAAAGCTTGTCATGACTCCAGTAGATCAAGCAGTCTCTTCCGATGAGTCTCTGCTCTTGGCAACTTTTCTCCGTTTCTTTAACTTCTTTTACAAACAATCAACCCAACCATGATAAACAATCGCAGAGCGCGTCGTCACGTTAATCGTGAAATGAAGATCAAAAAGAGTTCAAATCTACTTGAGTGGGCAAAGGCCACAAAGGAGAATCTGGAAATGGGAAAACAGATTAGTCTGATGAGACTTCAAGAGGCTGAAAACCAGAGAGTTGAGAATGAGTCTGATGCATATCAATATCACCTTAATTCTGAAATTGCAAAGGGAGCGACCCTTGAGCAGGCCGAGACCTCTTGGTCTGAAAATGAACAGGTGAAAATTCGCCGTTCTCGAAAAAGAGCCGCTAAAGGATGAATCTGTACATCACAGTTGAAGACAGAGCAAAGATAAAGAAAGCCTTCCTCAATCTAAGGAAGCAACTCATTCTGGAAGTCAGCGAGCTTATTGAACAGACTGGCTATGATCCAGAAAAGATGGATAAGTATTCATCCTTCATAATCTCTCAAAAGATTAAGAAGACAATACAAACCACCGCCAACGGTAACAAGGTCCAATCGATCATTTACGTCAATCCGGACTATGACACGGAATCGATCCGTGAGCTCATACATTTTGCTCAGGAAGAGACTGCTATTGAGAAAGTGATCTTTCTTACAGAAAAAGGCTGTAACGAGGATATGTATGAACTCTTTGAAGAGATTAGTTTCTACCCCTCTGTAAAGAAGGTCCACATCATACACCTTGAGCCTGTCCCAGTAGTCTGGCTAGATTAGTGCGGGGATAGAGACTTTTTGTATTCTTCAGGGTAGTCTTCCGCGGTTGCTTTCCAATATGATTCTCTAACACTCTGTAAGAACTTCTGCATTTCAGGAGAAGGCTCCTTTCCGTAAAAGTCTGTGTGTATTGCTGGATATGTGCCAGCCAATGAGTTTGAACCTAACCCGCTACTAGCGTTTCCTTCAATGATCCAAAGCTTTCCTTCTTTATCAAGGAAGAAGTCCATAGAGTAGAGGTCAAGTGCGATGTATTTCCTGAAGTTCTTTACAAGCTCTTTTACCTCTTTCAATATCGGTAATTTTTTCAAATCCTGATCTACATAGAGGAAAGAGACCTCTTCGTCTCTCTTCTTTGTGCCAACTGTCTTATTGTCCTTAATGATAGGAACACGTTCATAGACCATGATGAGGTCGTCTTTAAGACACATTGCCCTAAATTCACGTTCAAAGTCAATGCACTCAGAGTAGAGGTCAAACTCACCGTCGGAATTCTCCAGGTCTTCATAGGAATCAAACTTTTCAATGCCTACACCGGACATACCTTCAGAGGGTTTGGCAATGACTGGATAGTTTAAGTCTTTTGCATCCTTTGCTGTGAATACTGTTTTTGGTATAAAATCAGCATCTCCAAAGAGCTTGTGGAAGTTGATCTTACTGCCAGTCTTAAACTGCTCTTCAGGCAAATTATAGACTGAATCTCTATTTTCTTTAGCCAGTCCTTCAATGAAATCTGCGGACCAACCCTTCTTTGTGCCGTAGTAAATGATAGGCCTTGAAGGATCTACCAGTGATCCAAGTTCTTCTACCTTTCCTTCATAGTCTCCCAGGACATACTCATCAAAACATCTCTTTGCAATCTGACGTGTGAGTTTATTCATGGTCTCATTGTCAGTGCTGCCTTCGATCTTCTTTAGCCTTAAGAATTGAATCTTTGGATCCACTGCTTCAGCCTCGAGAATGAATTCCTCAAATAGTTTGATGTACCTCATGACTCTGGGCCTCCTTTGATGGACTCCATGTAGTCAGCAATGGCTGACATATTGTGTTCGGCGATTGTAATCTTGTCCTGTACCCAGGCCTCAAGCTCAGCCTGTGGGTCAAGCATCGCCAGGAAGCGGTTAGCGTCGGTGATGATGTTTTCAAGAGCCTTGATATACATTTGGCCTTCGGCCTCTTCATTCTTTGAAAACTTCTGATGATATGCAGTAGTGTGTTTGGAAGTCTTTAGTTTCTTCTTACCTTTGGTGTCTCCAGGGAGAGGCTTGTATGCAGATGGATCATCATCGGCTTTTGCAGCCTGCTTTGCTATCTGTTCTTTTTTCTTGTCCTTGGTTGAGTCACTCATCCACGTTGGGAAATATGTCTCATTGAATTCGGTAAAGTCTTTGATCCTCTTCACTATTTTGGAGCTTTTTGCTATATATCCTCTAGATGCCAATGAATGTTGATATTGATATATAGAAGAAAATACCTGTGCAATGGCTACAGACTTTACAAATGGTATTAGTAAGCTGAAGAAAACAGCGGCTCAAGTGCAAGATGGCTTGAATAATCTCAAGAATAACACCAATGAGCTCATCAGCAACACTAACCCAAACAGCAGCTTCAGGTACACTTTCATCGAATACAAAGACGGTTTCTACTATTACAAAGAGAATACTTCAGGAAAAGGAAACGCTGGAGGGCCTGCTTCAAATATCGTACAGAATGCCGCGGCTGGAGTGCAAAATCTCGCACAGAAAGAGGCTCAAGCACTAAAGAATGTCGTCAAGGATGTCAAGGCTGCTTTTGGTTCTCCTCCAGTAATTAAGAGCCTGGTCAACCCCTATGATGCATTTCCGGGAGAGGTCTATCCACCAAGAATCAGGAAAGGGACTGCAAATCAGAGCACAGCTCCGGCGGGAGAAGGCAGGACTATTTCTTTTGATCCTGATCCCAGGATGGTCTATCTACCAGCATCATCCAAGAATCCAACAATTTACTCTATGGATCCAACTTTCCAGAAAGAGATGGTTGATGGCATGGTCATTGACAATAGCAAAGGAAGTGGAAAGAAGAACTTTAAGATGGGTCAAAATCCCGACTCAGACACCAGTGATATGAAGATGTACTATGGGGTTCCATCTATTATGAACTTCAACTCCTACATCAACTTACAGGCCGCAGGTGGTTACCAAGGCAACTTTAACATTCAGGATAAAGAAAATCAACCTCTCTGGTACCAGAAAGACGGATCAACACCATACGCATCAGATGATGATGGCAAACTATTTACAACTTCACCAAATGTCTCTGAGATTATTGAGTGGAGTCAGCAGAGCACTTTCAACATTAGTTACAAGTTCCCATATCGATATCAAGACTTTGTCTACTGTAAGTGGTGGAAAAAGATACCTAACAACTACCTTGTAACTTTGAGGAGATACGGAACGCCTGTAAATGATAGCGTCTCGTTTGACATTGAGGCTGATGAA
>Ga0315901_10006482_pt1 | contig 14017 bp, 12 predicted proteins | sample LakEriMetagenome_10_FD_203761 | JGI IMG/M metagenome (GOLD analysis project Ga0315901, IMG submission 203761) | Freshwater fungal communities from buoy surface, Lake Erie, Ohio, United States - Buoy 2 MA116 | ecosystem: Environmental > Aquatic > Freshwater > Lake | place: USA: Lake Erie, Ohio... | reverse complement strand
CCATGACCTCTTCGCGAACTGCCCCCTGCGGAATCAGGTGAGCCACATTGACTCCGGCTCCATGCTGATCAATCTTGGCATAGAGCTTGGCCGCATCGGTCGGCCCAGATCCGCAGTTGCCGTTCACAATTGTGGTGCAGCCCTGCATCAGGAAATTGACTGCTCCGCGCGTCAGCGGTTCGGTGATCGGACGGTCGCTGTGATTGTGTAGATCGATGAACCCCGGACAGACAATCATCCCAGTACAGTCGAGTGTCCAGGGTGTGCCCGCGACTTCAAACTCTCCGACTGCGACGATCACCCCCTGATTGATCGCGACGTTGCCAGCCCTGGCAGGAGTCAGGGTGCCATCGAGAATCTGCGCGTTTTTGAGCAATAGCGTGGCCTGGATCGGCTCAGCTTTTGCCGTTGGCAACAGCCATAGACACGAAAATCCGAATGTCAGCATTCGCAGGAGCATCGTGCAATCCACAGAGTCGATTTGGATGCATGGCACGGTACCAGATCAAAACGAACCGATCGAGTCGACTCTGTCGCACAACTCATCCGCACTGTCTTCTCTACCGGACCTGCTGGAAAGCTGTGACAGAAACTCTCGCTCCCTTTGATTTCGGCAGTTCAACCTGTACGCTGGCAGGACACGGACTCCATCTGCTGCGCACCCTATGTACGATCACCTCACCCTCATCAGCGGACGCGCTCACCCGAAGCTGAGTGAGGACATCGCCGAATACCTCGGGGTGCCACTCGCGGATGTCGAGTTGTCCGACTTCCCCGACGGAGAGACCTGCGTCAAGCTGAATCACAACGTTCGAGGACGCGACGTCTTTTTGCTCCAGCCGACAGCTCCTGCGGTCAATCAGAATCTGATGGAGCTGTTGATTCTGATCGATACCTGCAAGCGAGCCAGTGCTGAGCGGATCACCGTGGTGCTCCCGTACTTTGGCTACGCCCGGCAGGACCGGAAAGACAGCGGGCGAGTGCCAATCACCGCCAAGCTGGTGGCCAACCTGATCACGACAGCTGGCGCGGACCGTGTGCTGACGATCGATCTGCACGCCGCTCAGATTCAGGGGTTTTTCGATCTGCCTGTCGATCACCTGTATGGAGCTCGCGTCCTGGATGATTATTTCCAAACGCTCGGCATCCCGCCCTCGGAGACTGTCATCATCAGCCCCGATGAAGGCAGCATCAAGCGGGCGATGCAGCACGTGGAGAATCTGGGTGGCTCCTTGGCAATCATCGATAAGCGCCGCAGCAGCGCGACCGAAACCCGTCAGGCCAACCTGATTGGTGGCGACATCGAGGGCAAGGTGGCCTTCCTGTTCGACGACATGATCTCGACAGCAGGCTCGATTTGCGGAGCCGCCCGAATCGCTCAGCAGTTTGGAGCCAAGAAGATCTACATCGGAGCGACCCATGGAGTCTTCTGTGGCAACGCAGCTGCGAATCTGGCGGGAGTGCCGATCACCGAGATCGTCGTGACCGATTCGCTGCCGCTGCGTCTCGATCCGGCTCCCCCGAATCTCAAGCAGGTCTCGATCGCCCCGATGCTGGGTGAGGCCATTCGCCGGATTCACCGCAACGAATCGGTCAGCTATCTGTTCCGCAACGGGGAAAAGCATCTCGATTGATTTTGCAGGTGCCGCATGCCTTCCAATCCGGAACTGACCGCGCGGGTCCGAACGGCCCTGAAGTCCCGCAAAGGGATCACCGAGAAGAGGATGTTCGGCGGGGATGCATTTCTGCTGAATGGCAATCTGCTGGTGGCTGTCTGGGGTGACAGTTTGATCGTGCGGCTGGGGCTGGTGCAGGCGGAAGAGGTCCAGCACCAGCCAGAGGTCGGCCCGATGGATCTCACGGGACGCTGCATGAAGGGCTGGATCATTGTCGCTCCGTCCGGCGTCGAGACGGATCGCGATGTGAAGACCTGGGTCATGAAGGCGATCGAGTTCGTCAAAACCCTCGTCCCCAAGTAGGCCACTTGCCATGCTCCCTCGCGTTCTGGAACCGGAAGTCATGGACACTGCCGAAGAGGCGGAAGACTATGACTCGATGGATCACAGCCAGGTGAACCAGCGGTTCGTCGAAGACTGGCACGCAGCCCGACTGACCGGAGTGCCGCAGCAGCTGAGGCAGACTCGTCTCCTGGATGTCGGGACGGGAACAGCCCTGATTCCGATCGAGTACTGTCGACGGTTTGATGATTTGCAGATCGTGGCCATTGACCTCGCGGAGGAAATGCTCAAGCTCGCGCGGCGCAATGTCGAGCGGGCCGGCTACTCGGACCGAATCGAGTTGCGACTGGTCGATGCCAAGCGGATTCCGGCCGCTGACGGAGAGTTCGCCGGAGTCGTGTCGAACAGCATCATTCACCACATCCCGAACCCACTGCTGTCGTTTCAAGAGATGGTCCGCGTGCTGGCCCCCGGGGGGCTGCTGTTCGTTCGGGACTTGATGCGACCTGAGACAGAACCGGAACTGGAATCACTTGTCGAGACTTACGCGGGCGACGCAACTCCCCGGCAACGCCAGCTCTTCCGGCAATCTCTGCACGCGGCGCTGACTGTCGAGGAAGTCGGCGACATGCTCGACCAGCTGGGACTTGATCGAGATCGTGTGCAGGCCACGTCAGACCGGCACTGGACAGTCAACGTCTGGAATCCGGTCGAACGAATTCGGATCGCTACTTCTTAGCGCCGGTTTCCGGCTTCTTCTGAGTCGTTGCAGGCTTCTCCTGCCCTCCCAGTGCCCGCAGGCGAGCGCGAGCTGTCGCCATCGAAGCCCGGGCAGAGGCGGCGATGTCTTCCACAGATCGCAGCCCCTCGCGGGCGTCAGAGCTATCCGCTGCGGCACCACGAATCGAGCGCTTCTTCTCGGCCAGTTCCTGCTCGATCTTGTGGTGCTCCTCTTTGGCCTTCTTCCACTCTTCATTGGCCTCAAACAGGCCCATCCGTACCGCGATGAACTCATGCATCGCCTGCTGCAGCGCAGCCTTCTTTTCGGTGTAACGCGGGTTGGCAGCGAGAGTAGCTCGCTCCTCTGCCGTCAGGTGTGCCAGCTCCGAGAGTCGTTCGGCTTCATCTTCATCGGGGGCGGGCGACGGACGGCGCAGCGTCCGATGCAGTTCGGCATCCAGATCGTGCCGTGCGTCGTTCACCTTGTCGGCAACTTTGGCGAAGGCCGAATCATCCGACTGCGACTCGATGATGCCGTCTTCAATCCCCCGGATCTTCTTGTGAATCTCCTGATCCCGCTCCTCGGTCGCGTTGAGTGTCGACCTGGTACTGATCGCCGACTGTCGCGCGGCCTCGAGCTGAGCCTGAGTCAACACTCCTTGCGTCGTCAGTGAATCCAGCAGCTTCTGAGACTCTTCGATCTGCTTTTGCAGCTGTTCGATTTCGTGCTGCCGCTGCGCGGCCATGATCTGGCGGACGCGGCTCGTTGACCCGCGACGCTGTGCATATGCGATCCCAGTTGAAGTGGCCAGGAACATCAGGGCAACAACAGCCCAGTGCATTCCAGGAGCGACTGTGAACGAAAGGCGAAGTTTCATCGGGGGACTCCCGTTGGGGCTCATCGGCGTTCAAGCGATCTTGTCGTTTCCGCCGAATCTATGGTAAAGGAGGTCGGCAACTCAGGCTCCAGGAGGGGGGCGAATCTCATGCGATTCTCGATTCTGGTCGTCGTACCGGTTCTGTTTTTTGGTGTGCGGTTTTGTCCCGCTGCCGATGCTCCAGTGGGGATCAGCCAGCCGATCTGCGTCGTGCTGATCGGCGGAATCGACTCGGACCCGACTCCCGAACAGATCCATGGAACCGCACAGCGTGGAGTGGGACAGAGCGGCATGTATCAGCTGGCCAGCGATTTAGAGAAAGCGGGTGTCAGCACAGAGTACTTCAACTGGAACGGATCACGTGCCGGCAAGTTTCACGAGAAGCCTCTGTATTCGCCGGGGATCGCACAGTTCATTCGAGAGCGTCACAGTGAGAAACCTCATGAGAAGGTCGTCATTGTTGGCAACAGCTGGGGCGGACATACGGCGTGGGAAGTCTGTGAAGCACTGAGTGAACCAGAGGTCTCGGTCGAGATGGTCCTGTTTCTCGATCCATCTTCGACGGGCCGCAGCAAGACGACACAGCCGCCTCGGCTCCCCAAGTGCGTGCGGCAGGCGAGGAACTACTACACCCGCAATCTGTTCGGCTGGCGAGAATGGTCAGTCGACGCGCGGCTGGCCAATATTGATTTGGGAGACCCTGCTCAGGGTTTCCGCATTCCAGGTGGCCCCCGATACGAGTCGAAACTGGATCCCCAGGCCCACATCGCGGCCGAGTGGGACCCCCGCATTCATCAGGAGTTCCACCAGCGAATCCTGGAACTGGTCGACAGCATGCCGCAGTAGGTCACGGCCAGCCTTCAGTCGCAGAGGGGGAGATTCTGTCCATAGTTTGAGGGCGCAGTGTCGCGGTTCGGATTGGCCACGATCTGCAAATGGCGTTTGTTTTTGCGAAATCACGGTGCGATTGGCATTCCGAGGCCATTGGCACGGCTCGTGCGGTAGTTATTGCCGGTCACGCCTCCACGACCGAAATCGGACATGCGGTCCGTGTGCGTGAGTTCTCTCTCTCCCCTGGAAAGGGCACTCTCATGAAACGCATTCTGATGTTGACGGTGGTGGCGATCGGCGGACTCCTTGGAGCCAGCTCCGATTCCAACGCTCACGATCGTTTTGGTGGCGGATACGGTCGAGGTTACGGGTATGGTGGCGGCAGCTATCGCTCCTATGGTGGCGGAAGCTGCTATAGCACCTACCGCCCGAGTTACGGGGCCGGGTACAGTGGCTACAGCGGCTATGGCTACGGAGTTCCCGTCTACAGCCATCCGTCCTATGGCTACGGAGGCTATGGTTACGGAGTGCCGGTCTACGGCAGCGCATACCAGGTCTACACCCCCGGTTTCTCGATCGGCATCTACCGCTAATCGATGCTGTGGTCACGAACTGACCACACTTGATACCCACTCAGGGGGCGAAGGTAACTTCGCCCCCTGTTGCGTTGGAGAGCTGGCGTCCCATGAACTCGATCCGACGAACTTGAACTTTTCAACGCCCCCCAGCATTATGGAGCGGAGGCTCAGCCAACTGGTTATCCGTGCGCGCGGCCTGTCCCTTCTCCCATCGACAACTTGAGGAATCATCATGCCGCGTCCCGTCACGCTGTTCACCGGCCAGTGGGCCGACCTGAAGCTGGAAGACCTGTGCCGCAAGGCCAAAGAGTTTGGCTACGATGGCTTGGAACTGGCCTGCTGGGGCGATCACTTTGAAGTCGACAAGGCCCTCTCCGATGATGGCTACTGCAGCCGCAAGCGAGACCTGCTCGACAAGTATGATCTGAAGCTGTTTGCGATCTCGAACCACCTCGTTGGTCAGGCAGTCTGCGACAACATCGACTCCCGGCACAAGTCGATCCTCTCCCCCGCCATCTGGGGCGACGGCAAGCCCGAAGGCGTCAATCAGCGCGCCGCCGAAGAGATGAAGAACACCGCTCGCGCCGCCAAGAAGCTGGGCGTGAGCGTCGTCAACGGCTTCACTGGTTCCAGCATCTGGCACCTGATCTACGACTTCCCGCCCACGCCGAAGGCGATGCTCGACGCCGGTTTCCAGCAGTTCGCTGACCGCTGGAATCCGATTCTGGACGTGTTCCAGGAGTGCGGTGTCCGATTCGCTCTGGAAGTTCACCCGACCGAAATCGCGTTCGATATCTACTCGACGCACCGGGCTCTGGCAGCGATCAACCATCGCCCCGAGTTCGGTTTCAACTTCGACCCATCGCACCTGATTTGGCAAGGTGTGAACCCGGTCGAGTTCATCCGCGAGTTCCCGGACCGCATTTACCACGTCCACATGAAGGACGCTTCGACGACCCTCAACGGTCGCAGCGGCATCCTGTCGAGCCACCTGTCGTTCGGCGACGCCCGCCGCGGCTGGGACTTCCGCTCGGTCGGTCGCGGAGCTGTCCGGTTTGAGGAAATCATCCGGGCTCTCAACGCTGCCAAGTACCCGTTCGATATGCCGCTGTCGGTCGAATGGGAAGACTCCGGCATGGACCGCGAAGCCGGTGCAGCCGAGGCTTGCCAGTTCTGCAAGAACGTCGACTTCCGGCCGTCAAACCGGGCGTTCGACGCGGCGTTCTCGGAGTAAACCAGAATCAGCAAGGCCCCTGCTGCTTGCTCACACCGGAGCATCACCAGGGGCTTTCGCTTGCGCGGTACTCTGGAATCAATGTGCAACTGTCCCTTTCAAACCGTTTCGCAGATGAAAATGGTCCCCGCTCCGTGTACTCTGTGGGGGCGGTTTGCGAAATTCTCGTGAACCGATGTGCAGTCGTCTCGCCGTTCCTTGTCTCCGCTCGGGACGAGAAGCGGGTTTCCGGTTAACCCGGTGCCCACGAGTGCGGTTTCAGAGGAGTCAGTCTTGGACAACGCCGCTCCCCACGTCGGTCTCGATGAGACGGTCGCGCATGGACATCATGGCGGAGTGTCTCAGGCTGCCGTCCCGGAGACCGCCATGCCAGCTGCCGACCTTGATGATCCGGCCCCCGTCAAAAAGACCCGCCGCAGCACCAGCCACCTGAAAGCCGTTCCGGAAACCCTCGCCCAGCGGGAGAAGATCAAATCAGCTGCCGACGAGTTCATGAAGCTGGTCGACCGGTCGAACGCCTTCACGCGGGATGACCTCGAACAGATCGGACGGAAGTTCCTGGCTGAGCAGAACCTGCCGGAGAAGTTCCTGGGGTTCTCGATGGTGCTGCTGGGGAACGCCTTCTGGAAGCGGCAGTTCCTGGCGACTCCGTTTGAGAAGCGGATGCTGCTGCTGCCGCACTGTTTGAAGCACGCCGAAGGCTGTCCCGCTGAATACGACCAGTTCGGCCTCGACTGCGAAAAGTGCGGAGCCTGTTCGATCGCCGACTATAAGGTCCGCGCGGAACAGCTCGGCTACAAGGTGCTGGTCGCCGAAGGCTCCCCGATCGTTTTGAAGATCATCGTCGAAGGGTACATCGACGGCATCCTCGGCGTGGCTTGCCTGAACGTGCTGGAAAAGGCGATCGACAAGGTGCTGCTGGCCGGGGTTCCCTCCTATGCCGTGCCGCTGCACAGCGGCGACTGCAAGAACACATCGCTCGATGAGAGCTGGGTCTGGGAAGTGCTCGACAAATACGAACCGCTGCCGTCTCCCGAAACCAACAGCTACGTCCCGCTCATGCGAGCCGGGAACAAGCTGTTCACCGAGGATTTCGAACGCCTGCTGCCGCGAGTCCGCAGCAAGACGCCGGAGAAGGCCAAGAGCCCGATGGGGCTGACCGAGGATGTGGCGTACGACTGGCTGGCCAACGGCGGCAAGCGGTTCCGCCCATTCATCACGCTGGCGGCGTACGACGCCCTGACCCGCGATGGCAACAACGCCACAGGCGACACGGTTGCGTTCAGCGATTCGGTCTGCCGCGTCGCGATGGCGATCGAGGCCTTCCACAAGGCGTCACTGGTCCACGATGACATCCAGGACGACGACCTGTTCCGCTACGGGCGTGACACGATCCACCGCAGCCACGGAATGGGTCCGGCGATCAATATTGGGGACTATTTGATTGGCCTCGGATACAAGCTGGTCAACAGCTGTCGGGGTGACCTGGGGACCGATGTCGCCTGCGACATCATCGAGAGCATGTCCAACGCTCACATTCGGCTGTGCGACGGGCAAGGGGCCGAGATGGCCTGGAAGGACAGCCCGGACTGGTCAATGACCGCGCTGGACGCTTTGCAGATCTACTCGCTGAAGACCTCTCCCGCGTTCGAAGCCGCGCTGTATGCCGGTCTGCGAATGGCCGGGCCGATGGACAAGTACGGCGATCTGGTGCCGCAGTTCTGTCGGCAGGTCGGGGTCGGGTTCCAGATCCTGAACGACCTCAACGACTGGGCCGGAGACAGCAACAACAAGCTCGTTGCTGGACAGGATGCGTTGTCGCTGCGACCGACGGTGCTGCTGGCCCTGGCTCTGCAGGCAGCCACCGCTGAGCAGAAACAGGAGATCCGCGAGATCCTCGAGAACAACGGGGAAGACGCCATGCGGCTGGCCCGCCTGCGACGGATCTTCTCATCGACGGGAGCCTTCAAAGCCGCCGAACAGCTCGTCGAGAAGTCCCGCGCCCGTGCCGAAGCCCTGGCCGACGGTGTCGAGTCGGAAGCCCTCCGCAAGCTGCTCTACTTCTTCATCGACACGGTGCTGGCCGAGGATCCGAACGTCTCGCCAGTGCCGCCGGAAGGGGAGATGCTGATGTCCCTGCCGATCCTGGCTCCGGCGTAGTTCACGCCAGAAATCAAGAAACTCCGATCAGTATCAGCTGCCCGATTGACGGATTTCGATTTCTCCCGATATACCTGCGATCTTCCCGCTGAGCAGTGTTGTCCAGCGGGGGTCTCGATTTCAAATTCGAATCGCGAAATCCGAAATTCGGAGCAGATGCGGCGCCTGCCGAATCACTTTCGAGTTTCGTGCTTCGGGTTTCGAATTCCCTTGGATGTGTGCGATGGCTCAGCGAATCTTCAACTTCTCCGCCGGTCCGGCGGTTCTCCCTGTCCCGGTTCTGGAAGAGGCTCGCGACAACCTGTTGTCGCTGGGTAACACCGGCGTGGGAATCCTGGAGCATTCGCACCGCGGCAAGGCGTTCATCAAGATCCTGGAAGAGGTCGACGCCCGGTTCCGCGAACTGGCGGGAATCCCGTCGAACTACAAGATTCTGTTTCTGGGCGGCGGAGCTTCCACTCAGTTCTACCAGGTTCCGATGAACCTGCTGACCAATACCGACACCGCCGATTACCTGATCACCGGCTCCTGGGCCGAGAAGGCCAGTAAGGACGCCAAGCGGTTTGGCAAGGTCCACATCGCCTGCTCCAGCGCGGACCGCAACTTCTCGTACATTCCAGAGACCGTCACGTACAGCGAGGCTCCGGCCTACGTCCACTACACCTCGAACAACACGCTATTCGGAACGCAGTTCAAGACCGAGCCGACCGTCCCCGCTGGCGTGCCGCTGATCTGCGACACCAGCAGCGACATGTTCTGCCGCCCGATCGACGTCAGCAAGTACGGGCTGATCTACGCCGGAGCCCAGAAGAACCTCGGTCCTGCGGGGGTGACAATCGTCATCATCCGCGATGACCTGATCGCCAAGGGATCGGTCGATATCCCCGCCATGCTGCAGTACCGCACGCATGCCGAGAATGACTCCTGCTACAACACGCCGCCCTGCTTCTCGATCTATGTCGTGGGGCTGGTCCTCAAGTGGATTCAGGCCCAGGGCGGACTGGCTGCGATGCAGACCCGCAACGAAGCCAAGGCTGGCAAGCTCTACGCGGCCCTCGACAGCAGCAAGCTGTTCAAGCCGACCGCAGCCAAGACGAGCCGTTCGCTGATGAACGTCACGTTCGTGACCGGCAACGAAGAGCTCGACAACAAGTTCGTGGCGTTTGCCAAGGAGCGTGGGCTGGACGGCTTGAAGGGGCACCGCAGCGTCGGCGGCATGCGAGCCAGCATCTACAACGCCTTCCCCGCCGAAGGGGTCGATGCTCTGGTCGCTGCGATGGCCGAGTTCGAAGCGGTCAATCCGCCGGCGTAACAGAACGGGCGTAGCAGAATTCGTAAGAATTCCGGCGTTCTCAAAACCAAAGCCCAGGGGCTTTAACCCTTGGGCTTTTTCTATTCGCTGAATGAGGAACTAAACCTCGTGATGGAGCCGTTTGATATGGCTACGGATACACCCAGCCGAGCCAATGAACCCGGCGTCTCCGCCGAGGGACGCGAAGTCGATAATCGTTCGCTGAGCCGGAATCGGAAACGCCCGAGCCTTCACTTCTTCCCGAACTTTGGCGATGAACCGGCGGCCCAGTTCGCTTTCATGCTGGTCAAAGGTCATTGCCCCGCCGAACAGGACCATGGCTGGATTGATCACATGCATAATGTTGACCGTGCCGATCGCCAGATAGACCGCGGTCTCCATGATCAGCCGGTCGGCCAGGGCGTCCCCCTTCTTGGCCTCTTCGGCGATCAGCAGCGGTGTCAGCTCTTCGGTCTCGATCCGCGCTCGCAGAGAGGACTTGGCCCCCGCAGCCAGAGCCTCACGACAACGACGCTTCAACCCCAGCGAACCCGCATACAGCTCGACTGACCCGTGAATCCCGTGGTCGGATCGCGGGCCGCCTTCGTGCTGAATGATCATGTGGCCGCACTCAGCTGCGTGCGAGTGAGCCCCCTCCCAGACCTGTCCGTTGAGGACGATCCCGCCGCCGACTCCGGTTCCCAGCGTCCAGAAGGCGAGGCTGCTGGTCCCCTGGGCGCGCCCGAGCCACGACTCGCCCAGAGCTGCTGCGTTGGCATCGTTCTGCAGCACCACGGGCACCTGAAACCGCTCGTGAACCAGCTGCTTGATTGGAAGGTTCTGCCACCCCGGCAGGTTGAACGGATGGAAGATAATCCCGGCCGGGATATCCATCGTTCCCGGAGCTGCGATTCCGATTCCGACGATCTGGTCGCGGGCCTGACTCTCGGCAATCACACGGTCGATCACCGCATACAGATGAGCCAGCCCCTCTTCACGCCCGGCATCCAGTTTGATCGGAAACGCGGTATTGGCCAGGATCTGACCGTCTTCACGGACCACCCCCGCCTTGATGCGAGTGCCCCCAATGTCGATGCCGACGTAGCAGGCGAGTTTGTTCATGAGAGTTCCGGGACGGCCAGCAGACACAGATTCGAGAGTTTGAATTGTATACTCTGGCCCTCTGTCCGTTTACTCCAAGTGTACCGTGGCACCCAGATGGGATCACAAGGTGAGTTCCCGCCAAAAGCCTAGCCCACAAGGCGCCGACTTGTGGGTAAAGATGAGCTCACAGAGCCGTGGCACCCGTCAAATTGACGCCCAACCGGGCCACACCCGCCCACGCATAGCGTCAGACCATGCCACTCGAGCCGCATAAAGGACACATATCTGCCACGACTACGAATAGGCGCTCAACAAACACCTCAAGAATCTCTGTCGAGAACTTATAGGAACAGTCGACGCGACTTGTTAGCAGTAAACGATGCTCGATGCACTCCTTCACGATTTCTATGCACACGTCATACTTTGAGTATTGGGACAGATCAATCCCTACTCGGCCGCGACTTTCCCGGTCAAAAGTGGACATCAACAAGAGGCGGGTATGGCCACTCGTCACCTGCAAGTCAAATGCCTGCAACGGTCCAGACAATACCTTCAGGACATCGCCTAGGTACCGAACATGAACACCCTCCCTACTCGCGAGCCATTCACATTCTCGAAGAGACGATGCGATTGCATCGCATGACTCCTTCCAAGACTCAAGGTCGACCATAAGTTCCTACCTCTAAAATGAATCTAAGTCATTGAGAAGGTTGCCAAACAGACTCCTGGCATCCACAACTTTACCTACGCCGGGTGCCACAGCTGGCTTGTCCAGCAGCGCCCGCTGGGCGTGCGGTCTTCGGGAACGGTGACATGGGAAACGGAAGACCGTTACCCAAGCCAGTCGGGTAGAAACGAGACGAGGCAGGTCGGGGTCCTGCAGCATCTCTGGCAGGACATGATACCGGGCACTCGACCATTTCCAATAGATGGCTCTCACGCAGTCCTACGAAAGCCGCTCACGCCAGCTTTCCGGGCGACGCGATGTGTGGAAGACACACAGAATGTAAACCGCTTCCTCAAGGTACTCGCAGAATACCGCGTAGGGAAACTTCCGTGTCAAAACGCGGCGGTATTCTTGATGGACCTTCGCATGCACTTTGGGCATGCGGCGGATGTTCTGGATGCAGGCGTCGACGCTACTGAGAAACTCTTCTCCCAAGCCGATGCGTTGGTCCTCGTACCACCCAAACGCCAACCTGACATCTTCAGCGGCTTCTGGTGCGATGACGAGTTTAGCTCCCACGTCGTCGACGAGCCCGGCGTTTCACTTCGTCCCAATCCAAGCCAGTCGCTGGGTTGCTCATCAAGTTGGCCCGTCGACGTTCCAGCTCCTCAATCTGCCAACCGTGCACGGGGACATCCGAGGGGCGCGGCGCCAGATCGTCCCAGAGATCTTCCACCAGTTGGAGTTTCTCTGCGGGACTCAGATCAAATACGGAGGTTGTCGTCGGGTCCATGGGCTCCTCGACCACGCACAGGACTCCAGGCGCTGACGCTTCCGGCTCGACGGCGTTCGCTCGTTACGCAAACAGTGCCGAGACCGCTTCCGCCTTCACCAGCTCGCGTGGTTGGTTCAGGTGGTTGTACACAATCGTCTGCGGGTTAATCCCGAACGAGTGATAGATGCTGGCCAGCAGTTCGCCGGGGTGGACTGGGTTCTTGAGCGGGGCGGAACCGGTCGCGTCGCTCTCGCCATGCACGTAGCCGCGGCGGATTCCGGCTCCGGCGGTGATGGCGGTGTAGCAGTATGGCCAGTGGTCGCGGCCGTCGTCGCTGTTGCCGTTGCCGCTGGTGCTGACACCGCGCTGGGGGCTGCGACCGAATTCGCCGACAGCCACCACGAGGGTCTCCGACAGCAGACCGCGCTCATCGAGGTCATTGATCAGAGCTGCGATTCCCTGGTCAAGCATCGGAGCCGACTGGTTCTTCATACGGGCTGACAGGCCGGTGTGGACGTCCCACGAGTGGTTGTCGCTGTTGGCGACCTTCGGCCAGACGACTTCGACGACGCGGGTCCCAGCCTCGACGAGGCGGCGGGCCAGCATCAGGCTCTGACCAAACGTGTTGCGACCGTACTTGTCGCGGGTTTCCTTGGCTTCCTGGTCGAGCGAGAACGCATCGCGAGCCCGGCCGCTGGCGATCAGCGACAGTGCCTGGTCGTAGTACTCGTTCAGGTTCAGGTGCTTGACCGCGCGATCGACTTCCGGCATCCCGGCGTTGATCACGTCGCGCAACTTGGCGCGCCGCTCCAACCGCTGGCCGTAGACGTCGGCGCGCATTTCGAGGTCCTCGACCTTGATGCGGGCCATCTTGTCCATGTCCATGTCGTCACCCTGCGGATAGAGGGTGTACGGGTCGAAGGCCTTGCCCAGGAACCCAGCTGTGCCGCCCTTGCCGACGACGTTGCTCTCCTGCAGCGGGCGGGGCAGCATCACGAACGGCAGCATCGGGACCTTGGGAGGCAGCAGCCGGATGATGTTCGAACCGAAGTTCGGGAAGTCCTTGGGAGACGGCGGCTCGAGCTGGCCGGACGGGCTGACCTTGTCGGTCGTGTACCCGGTCATCATCTGATAGATGGCGGCTGTGTGGTTGAACAGGCCGTTCGGGGTGTAGCTCATCGAGCGGATGAGAGTCGTCTTATCGAGAATGTTGGCGATGTTCGGCAGCAGTTCGGTGACCTTGATCCCCGGCAGCTTGGTGTCGATCGGCTTGAAGACCGACTTCACGTTATCGGGCACGTTCTCCTTGGGATCCCACAAGTCGAGGTGCGAGGGACCGCCCTGCAGATAGACCAGGATGATGCTCTTCGCCTTGCCCCAGCCCGGTCCGCCACCGCCCACTCCCGGATTGGCTTGAGCCTGTGCCTGCAGCATCGCGCCCAGTCCCAGCCCCATCATGGCGGAACCACCCACCCGCAGAATGTCGCGGCGGGTCTGACCCAGGTGACGGTCGCACAGATCTTTGCCAGGAACGCCGGGAACTGAGAGCAGCATGGAATGGGACTCCGCGAATCGAGGGAACCTGCGAACCAAGACATCGTAACAAGCGAAGTTGATCCGTGTCACCTGAAAAACAGAATCGACATGAAAATGTTCTCATGTTGACACAGTTCTATGGTAGATTTTCAGTTCATCGGGATCTCCCATGCGCCCACTCTCCCAGATCGAAGTTCGAGAGGTCGATCGCTCAGCGATTGATCTGTTTGGCTTGCCCGGCGTCGTCCTGATGGAGAACGCTGGGCGAGGCTGTGCGGAAATTAT
>Ga0315901_10006479_pt1 | contig 14020 bp, 17 predicted proteins | sample LakEriMetagenome_10_FD_203761 | JGI IMG/M metagenome (GOLD analysis project Ga0315901, IMG submission 203761) | Freshwater fungal communities from buoy surface, Lake Erie, Ohio, United States - Buoy 2 MA116 | ecosystem: Environmental > Aquatic > Freshwater > Lake | place: USA: Lake Erie, Ohio... | reverse complement strand
TTCACTTTTACGCTGATGCGGCCGTCATTGAATACTTCCGGTTTGGGTTCTGCTACGATAGATGGCTCAACCGGAGCAGGCACAGCTTTCGCCGCCTTCTTTTTGGGCGCTGCAGGCTTGGGGGCCGGGGTGTATGCATTGCCAAACAGATCGAGTTGTTCCATCATGCTGTAAAAATAGTGCAGGTAAACCCCATAAAATGCTGATTGGCAGGCATGGTGGATAAACTGTAAGTTTGCCGTTCAAATCTCAGCCATGTATACGGTGGAAACGATCTGTGTTTGCGGCGCGGGCACCATGGGTAGCGGTATTGCCCAGGTTGCTGCTCAAGCGGGTTTTTATACCATTTTGTTCGATCTGAATGCGACAGTCTTGGATAAGGCTGCACAAAATATCCGCACCAGCTTGGATCAGCTGCAAGCCAAGGGCCGACTGCAGGAGCCAGCTGCTGATGTATATGCACGCATCCAGTTTACCGGCGATCTGCAATTGTGTATTGCAGATTTGATCATCGAAGCCATTATTGAACAAACCAATGCCAAAGTGGCTTTGTTCAACCAATTGGCCGAGCTCAACCACAGCGAAACCATTTTTGCCACCAATACTTCTTCTATCTCCGTAAGTGCTATCGCTGAAAAAGTGGTGAATCCATCCCGCGTAGCCGGCATGCATTTCTTCAATCCTGCGCCACTGATGAAACTGGTAGAAGTGATTCGTGGCGAACAAACTAATGAAGCAGTCATTGACATGCTCGTAGCTATTGCCAAGCGCATGCAGAAAGTACCGGTTGTATGTAAAGACGCACCGGGCTTTATTGTAAACCGTGTGGCCAGACATTATTACCTCGAAGCCATGCAATTGGTGGAAAAGGGTTTGGCTGATCCTGCCACGATTGATCAGGTGATGGAAGCTTCGGGTTTTAAGATGGGGCCGTTTAAGCTGATGGACCTGATTGGGATGGACATCAATTACGGTGTAAGTCAGATTGTGTGGGAAGCATTGGGTAAGCCGGAAAGACTCACCCCATCGCCTGTACAGGCAGCTAAAGTAGCAGCAGGTGAATTAGGCAGAAAAACCGGAAAAGGATTTTACGATTATAGCAAGTAAGATGACCATTGCCATTAACGCCATATTTCTGCAGAAAGGCCAGCTGGAAGGCTATGGCTATTTTGTGCAGGAGATTGTGCGCAGATGGGTGGTGCAATATCCGCAACACCAATTTGTGTTGGTGTTCGATAGGCCTGCAGATCCTTCTTTTCGTTTTGCAGAGAATGTGCGCTTGGTAGAAGTGGGTCCGCCCGCGCGCCATGCATTGGGCTTTCTCTATTGGTACAACCTGCGCCTGCCCATGGCTTTACGCAAATACAAGCCTGATGTATTGTTGCAGCCTTATGGTTTCTGCAGTCTTACCACAGGTATTCCACAGGTAATGGTTGTGCATGATTTATCGTTCAAGCAGTATCCGCAGTTTGTGCCTGCATACCATCGTTGGTTCTATCAATTGTTTACAGGTGCATTTATTCATAAAGCCACACAGTTGGCAACTGTGTCTGATTTTTCCGCAAAAGATATTGTGCAGCATTATCCCAAAGCTGCCGACAAAATCAGCGTGGTGTATAGTGCAGCCAAACCCTTTTTTCAGCCGCTGGATTATGAAGCGAAAGCTGCGGTGAAAGCACAGTATGCCAATGACTGCGAATATTTCTTGTTCACGGGAGGCATTCATCCGCGTAAGAATCTCCTGAACCTGTTGAAAGCTTTTTCGGTGTTCAAGAAATGGCAGCGCAGTAACATGAAATTGCTGGTGGTGGGCAGAAAAGCCTGGCAGTATGCAGATGTATTGGATAAACTCAGTTCTTACAAGTTCAGGGAGGATGTGGTGTTATTGGATTATCTGGATGAGCAGGAACTGGCAAAAATCACCGCATCCGCTTATGCGGCGGTCTATCCTTCTTTCTGGGAAGGTTTTGGCGTACCCATTGTAGAAGCCATGCAATCCGGTGTGCCCATCATTACATCCAATACCAGTGCCATGCCCGAAACGGGTGGAGATGCTGCTTTGTATGCCGATCCGGCCGATCCGGCAGCCATCGGGCAATTGATGATACAGCTCTATAAAGATGAGCAATCGCGCAGCAGATTGATCGTCAAGGGACTGGAGCAGGCAGCTCAGTTCAGCTGGGAACGCACCGCCAACTTACTCTGGGAGCGTCTGGAAAAAGCGATGGGCTGATGCCTTTGTTATACATTTGCGCTTCAATTTTACCCTATGCGTAAATCAACAATTACTGTAGACGTTCACCTCGATGAAGATAAAGTGCCTGAGCAGATTAACTGGACTGCCACAGACAGCACTGCTGATATGATGCAACAGGCTAAGGCCATGATGCTGGCTTTCTGGGATGGTGCAGACAAATCTGCCCTGCGCATTGATTTGTGGACTAAGACCATGATGGTGGATGAGATGGCTGATTTCTATTATCAAACCATGATGGGCATGGCCGATGCATTTGATCGTGCTACGCACAACCATGAGCTGGTGCATGAAATGAAGGATTTCGCGAAGCAGTTTTACAATAAGTTCCGCGAACAACAATTGAAAGAAAACGCTTAAATCAAGATACCATGAGTTTGGAAGCAAAAGTGATGGAGGGCATGAAAGATGCCATGAAAACCAAGAATGAAGCCCTATTGCGTGCTTTGCGTGCCATCAAGGCAGAAATCATCAAAGCCAAGACAGAACCCGGTGCCAATGGTGCGGTAAGTGAAGAAGGTGAATTGAAACTGTTGCAGCGTATGGCCAAGCAGCGCAAAGATTCGCTGGAAGTATTCACCACACAGGGCCGTGCAGACCTGGCGCAGAAAGAACAAGAAGAGCTGGATATCATTGAACAGTTTTTGCCCAAGCAATTGGGTGGCGATGAGCTGAAAGCGATTCTGGAAAAAATCATTGCTGAAGTGGGTGCTGCTGGTCCGCAGGACATGGGCAAAGTGATGGGGGTGGCTACCAAGCAACTGGCGGGTCAGGCAGATGGCAAAGCCGTTTCAGCTATGGTAAAAGAATTGCTGGCGAAATAATTCTGCGTGCATATCGTTTTAATAGACCTGCTTCCGGGCAGGTCTGTTTGTTTATATGATTGATACCTTATTCCTGATATTGATGGCGCTGGCTGTTTGGAAGGGTTATTCCAAAGGGCTGGTAGTGGCTTTGTTCAGTTTTGTGGGCATGATTGCAGGCATGTTGCTGGCATTGAAATGTTCAGCATTAGTAGCAGTGTGGCTGGGCGAAGAAACCAAGCTGGATGCTAAGTGGCTGCCTTTTCTAGCGTTTCTGCTCATTATTATTGGCGTGTATTTTGGTGTACGTATACTAGCTGCCATGGTGCAGAAAAGTCTGGAGTTCGCCATGCTGGGCTGGGCCAACAGACTTGGTGGTATTTTACTCTACGCATTGTTGTATAGCAGTCTGCTCACGGTGGCCCTTTTTTATGCAGATAAACTACAATTACTATCAGCCGATGCAAAAGCGGGCTCACAATTTTATCAGTTGATGCATGGGTTTGCAAAACCCCTATTGGAATCTATCAGAGATGCCATTCCTTTCATTCGGAATATCGTGCAGCAACTCACTGATTTTTTTGCTGCAGAAACTGCTTCAGGCAAGGCTACGGTATAGGTTTATTAGCTTAAAACAATTATCTTAGCGGACACTGCTTAGTAATTAAGTAACAGGCATTTCTGCAGATTTTTAGGGGCTTTTCCTTTTATTTGTATTTGTCTAACGATTGCCGAAACAACTGAACATGAATTACGAGATCAAACAGGTAGATAAATTCAAATTTGTAGAAGTAGGTGAAGGTGAACCGCTGGTTTTGCTCCATGGCTTGTTTGGTGCCCTTAGCAATTTCAAAGAGTTGGTAGAACATTTTCGCCACACACACAAAGTGGTGGTACCCATTTTACCTTTATTCGATCTGGATATTTTTCATACTACGGTAGGGGGATTGGAAAAGCATGTACAGAAATTCATCGAAACGATGGATTACCAGAATGTACACCTACTGGGCAATTCACTTGGCGGGCATGTGGCTTTGGTACACGTATTAAAACATCCCGAGCGCATCAAATCACTTATACTTACCGGTAGTTCCGGCTTGTTTGAGAATGGTATGGGTGATAGTTATCCCAAGCGTGGCGATTACGAGTATATCAGGAAAAAAGTAGAAATCACTTTTTACGATCCTGCTGTTGCAACCAAGGAATTGGTAGATGAAGTGTTTGAGATCACCAATAACCGACTTAAAGTCATCAAGATCATTTCACTGGCAAAAAGTGCTATCAGAAATAATTTAGGAGAGGAATTGAATCAGATTAAAGTGCCTACCTGTCTTATTTGGGGCAATAACGATATCGTTACGCCGCCATTTGTGGGTAGAGAGTTTAATAAACTCATCACCACCAGTGAGCTGCACATCATTGACCATTGTGGTCATGCACCTATGATGGAAGTGCCTGTTGAGTTTAACAAAATACTCGAAGGATTTCTTGCCCGTTTGAAGCAGCACTAATACCCGGTTGCGCGGTCTTACCTATATTGCACGCGTAAACAAATCCGTACATGCTCAACAATCAGTTGATCAGAACATCTTATCCCAATCTGCAGCTGCAGGACAAAGTTGGTTTTGCCCTGCAGTTAATGGACGATTACGATGTTCACCACTTGCCTGTTGTGAGTGAAGAGAAATATGTGGGCATGGTGTGTAAGGAAGATTTATTGGATACAGATGAAACATCATCCATCGTAGTATTGGAAGATCAATGGGTGAGGGCAGCTGTAAAAAGTGAAGAGTATTTTCTGGCTTCGTTGAAGCTGGCCAATGAACACCAGCTATCGCTGATACCTGTAATAAATGAACAAGGCGAAATAGCAGGCTGTATACCTGCAAGCGAGCTGCTTGTCTTGCTTGGCACATTTACCGGTGCTGCTGATCCTGGTGGAGTAATTGTGCTGGAGATGGATAAGCGACATTTTTCTTTTGGTGAAATCAGTAGACTGGTTGAAACCAATGATGCCTATATCACACAGTTGAATACGTATCAGGAACCTGATTCTGGTTTATTCATTGTAACTATTCGCATCAACAAAGCAGAGATCAGTGATATCGTTGCTACTTTTCAGCGTTATGAATATGCAGTTCGTTACTATTTTGGTGATGAACAGTATGCCAATGAGTTAAAGAGTAATTACGACCATCTCTTGAATTATTTGAATATCTAAACAAGCTTTCTGCAGCAGCCTGCTTTGGGCAGACTGGCTGAAGAAAGGTATATTTACAGAAGTGCAGCAGCTTGCTGCTATTGTTTATGAAAGTTGCCATTTACAGCCGTGGGCTGGATATAGAACAAGAAGATGCCTTACAACTATTGATAGAAGAGCTGGCCAGGCATGATGTAGGTATGCAGATATACGAGCCCCTGCTCCACATTTTTGCTGTACCTGAACAACTCCGTACAACGTTAACACCTTTTAAAAAACGGGATGAGCTGGAGCCGGAAACAGATTGTCTGATCAGTCTGGGCGGTGATGGTACCATGCTGGATGCAATTGCACTTGTAGGCGATGCAGGTATTCCCATCCTTGGAATCAATTTTGGTCGTCTGGGTTTCCTGGCAAGTATCAGCAGAGAAGAATTAACGCTTGCGGTTGATGCATTGGTGAACCATACTTATGTAGTGGATAAGCGTTCTTTGATTCACGTTGATGCCAATTTGCCCTTGTTCAAAGATGCACCCTTCGGTTTGAATGAGTTTGCTATCCATAAGCGTGATACTTCTCCCATGATTAAGATTCATACCTATCTGAACGGAGAGTTTTTGAATACCTATTGGGCAGATGGTTTGATTGTTTCTACGCCAACCGGCTCAACGGGGTATAACATGAGTTGTAATGGTCCGATTCTGTTTCCAGATTCGGCCAGCTTTGTCATCACGCCTGTGGCGCCGCACAACCTCAATGTGCGTTCCATTGTAGTGCCGGATAATACGGTGATCTCCTTTGAAATAGAAGGTAGAACCGATCAATTTATCTGTGCGCTGGATGCTCGACGGGAAATTGTTACCAAAAGCATACAAATTGCTGTTAAGCGTGAAACTTTTTGTGCAAGTTTGCTCAGACTGAATGAAAATAGCTTTTTGTCAACCCTGCGTACTAAATTGACCTGGGGTCTCGACAAAAGAAATTAACGTTTGTCTATATATGGTCTTTGTTGGTTTTGATTAATTTACACGCGTTTAAGTGCAGCATTGAAGAAAGGACTGTTGATAGGAATCTTTGTACTCGCAATATCCCACCTGCGTGCGCAGATGTTGCAGAGTTTTGTGCACCAGGGAGAATTTGGTTTTTCGGTGGGTGCTGCCCATTATTTTGGTGACCTCAACACGTTTACCTCTCTTAAAAGACCCAAATTAGCCGGTGGAGCTTTTTTCAGAAAGCAGTTTGGCGATTATCTCGGCGTTAGATTGTCAGCCAATTTTGCGCAATTGGGTTACTCCGATGTGTACAGCCCAAGTCCATTAGAGCGCAGAAGAAATTTAAGTTTCAACACAGATGTCTGGGAAATAGGTATTGCAGGCGATTTCAACTTCTTTCGCTTTAATCCAGAATTTAATGAGTATATCTTCACGCCTTATGTAACCATGGGTGTCAGTATTTTCTCCTACGACCCCTATACATACTTTAATAACCAGAAATATTTTCTGCGCGATATTGGTACAGAAGGTCAGGGTAGTCCGCTCTATCCCAACCTGCAGAAATATGGTACTACCGCCATCAGCATTCCTTTTGGCGTAGGTGTAAAGTATAGCCTGAATCCAAAGCTGAACGTTTTTGCCGAGCTCACTTATCGGTTCACCAATACAGACTTTCTGGATGATGTAAGTGGTGTCTACGCGCCCAATGCCTTTCCTTCCCTGGAAGCAGATGGGGTTACTTTTACGCCCTTTGGCTTATTACAGGACAGAAGCTACGAAACCAGCAATGGGGTAAACTTCTTTACTGCGGGCGCCCAAAGAGGCAATAGCAAGAAGGCAGACAGCTTTGTTACCCTCCAGTTTGGCCTCTCTTTTAACCTTTCTTCTTATCGTTGCCCCGACAGATAACGGGTTTCGCTGCCGTCAACAAACCTTTTCGTACCTTCGCGCCCTGAAAATGCCAGATATATGCTGGAAAACCTGATAGCCCAGATTGATAAAACAAGATTACCCGAGCATATTGCCATCATTATGGATGGGAATGGCCGTTGGGCTGAAGAAAAAGGCCAGGAACGCCTCTATGGTCATTTTCATGGGGTGGAAAGCGTGCGGAATATCGTGGAAGGGTGTGCAGAATTAGGTGTTAAGTACCTGACACTCTATGCGTTTAGTACTGAAAACTGGGATAGGCCGCAGCATGAAGTGGATGGTTTAATGACCCTGCTCGTAGATACCATCCGTAAGGAAGTGGCTACCCTGAACAAAAACAATATCAAGCTGCACGTGATTGGCGATATGAGCATGCTGCCCGATTTTGCCAAGAACGAGTTGCAGGAAGCATTGGATATGACAGCTGCCAATACCGGCCTCAACCTGATTATGGCCCTGAGTTATAGCAGCCGTTGGGAGCTGGTGAATGCTGTGAAGCATATTGGATTAGATGTAAAAGCTGGCAAAATTGATCCAGAAAATATTGATAGTCAGACACTTCAGTCTTATCTAACCACTAGTGCGTTCCCAGATCCTGAGCTTATGATTCGTACCAGCGGTGAATACAGGATCAGCAATTTTCTGCTATACCAGCTGGCATATGCTGAACTCTATTTCACAAATACCCGTTGGCCAGACTTCCGCAAAGAGCATCTTTGCGAAGCTATTTTGGATTATCAATCGCGTGAGCGCAGATTCGGTAAGACCGGCCAGCAAATTCAGGAAGCAACTGATGCAACTGCTTGAAAATGAAACGCCAATTATCACTGTCTATTTAACAAACACTTTTGAATAATCCCGTTAATTTGCCCCGCCTAAACAACCGGACAACTGCTTTAAAAGGTGCTGTGCAGCCTTTGAGCAAGCTTCAAACTGGAACACGCATGCGTAAGACTCACTATTTGTTCATTTTGCTTCTTGTTGGATTATTCAGCAGCATTCATGGCTTTGCACAGGAAACAGGAAAAGATACTACCGTTACAGAAGTGGATGTAGACCTGCTCAACATCTTCACGCAGAAAACACCCCGTAAATACAAGATCAACTCTATCAAGGTAACAGGAAACAAATATTTTGATGAGGCATTGCTGATTTCTATCGGTAACCTGAACGTTGCAGATGAAGTCATGATTCCGGGCGGCGATAATTTTTCAAAAGCCATCCTGAAACTGATGGGTCAGAATTATTTCAGTAATGTGGCGATTTATATTACCGGTATCAAAGAGAATAAACTCATTGATGTTGAGATAGAAGTAACTGAGCGTCCCCGTTTATCTAAGTTCAATTTCATTGGTGTTCGAAAAGGTGAGCAGGAAGACCTTACTGCCAAGACCGGTTTGTTCCCCAACCGCGTGGTTACAGAGAATATGCGCAGAACAGCAGTAGATGGTATTCGTAAATTTTATGCAGAGAAGGGTTTCCGTGATGTGCAGATCGATATCCAAGAGAAAAAAGATTCTTCACTGGAAAATACCATCATGCTGGATTTTGTGATTCGTAAGGGTGGTAAAGTGAAGATCAATAACATCAATTTCGGCGGCATCACAGTAGATGAAACCAAGCTGAAAAAGCAGATGAAGGGTACGAAGGAGAAATCCCGAATGACGCTGTATCCGGTTACCGATAAGCCGGTAATTGTAGAACCCAGACATTATACATTTAACGACTATCTCAGAGAAAAAGGATACCTCACCTTCAGCAAAACAAAGCGTGTGATGGACCCCTACCTCAGATTGAAATTAGCCAGTGCCAAGTTTGATGAAAAGAAATACGACGAAGACAAAGAGAAACTGCTGGAATACTACAATGCTTTAGGTTATCGTGATGCAATTATTGAAAGAGATACTATTTATAGCAACGCCACCAGCCAATTGAATATTGACCTGAAGTTGAAGGAGGGCAGAAAATACTATTTCGGAAATATCAGTTGGAGAGGTAACACCAAATATTCTGATTCTATTCTTACTGCCATTCTCGGCATCAGAAAGGGCGATATCTATAATCTTGAAAACCTAAATAAAAAACTGGGTAAGAATGCCTCACCGGAAGGCGGTGATATCAGTGGTTTGTATCAGGACGATGGTTATCTGTTTTTCCGTGCTGAACCAGTGGAGACTGCGGTATACAATGATACCATTGATTATGAAATTCGTTTGATGGAAGGTCCGCAGGCTTCTATTAAGAATGTGCGTATTACAGGTAACGACAGAACCAAGGAATATGTAATCCGTCGTGAATTGCGTACCATCCCCGGTGAAAAATTCAGTCGTACAGATCTCGTGCGTTCACAGCGTGAGATTGCCCAGTTAAACTATTTCAACCAGGAAAAGATTGGTATTAATCCCATTCCCAATCCAGAAGAAGGAACGGTAGATATTAACTACAGCGTAGAAGAAAAATCAAGCGATCAGTTGGAATTATCTGCCGGTTGGGGCGGTGCCATCGGTTTAACAGGTACACTGGGTGTTTCTTTCAATAACTTCTCTGCAAAAAATCTGTTCAAGAAAGCTGCCTGGGATCCATTGCCGATGGGTGATGGTCAGAAGCTGAGTATTCGCGTACAGAGTAACGGCCGCGCATTCCGCTCTTACAATTTCTCATTCACAGAGCCCTGGTTAGGTGGTAAGCGCAGAAATGCTTTGACCTTCTCTGTGTACAATACCAAATTCTCTAACCAGTTCGACTCTCTGGGACGATTCAATATCCGTGACGCGGGAAAAAACAATTATATCTCAACAACAGGTGCAACTTTAAGTTTGGCGAAGCAGTTGCGCTGGCCCGATGACTTCTTTAACCTGTCTGTAGGTTTAAACTTTACCCGCTACAAGTTGAAGAACTACTTTATTGATCCGGTGAATCTGCCCGGCTTCAACAATGGTTTTGCGCATAACCTTAACCTGAAAGTGGCTTTGCAGCGTTCTTCTGTTGACCAGCCACTCTTCCCCAGATCTGGTTCTAACTTCTTGCTAAGTTTACAATTAACACCACCATACTCACTCTTTAATCCATCTGTGGTCAATAAAATCAACCCATACAAGTGGGTGGAATACCATAAATGGCGCTTCAATGGTGAGTGGTTCTTCTCCTTGGGTAAGCCTCATGGTGAAGAGCGCAACAAGCAGTTTGTGTTCCGCGCAGCGGTGAAATATGGTTTTATTGGCAGATACAATTCCAACCTGAATATCTCTCCGTTCGAAAGATTCCAGGTAGGTGATGCGGGTCTGACCAACCAGTTTGCCCTGTTGGGTTTCGACATCATTGCACACAGGGGTTATCCTGTATATGAAAGTTCTAATCCAAGGGTAAACCCTGATCAGCAAAGTGCCCGCCAGTACTTTACCATCTTCAATAAGTACACGATGGAATTGCGTTACCCTCTGAGTTTGAACCCAAGCAGTACCATCTATGGTCTTACTTTCTTCGAAGCAGCCAACGGTTGGTACAATTTCAAAGAGTATAATCCATTCCAGTTGCGCCGCTCTGTGGGTGTAGGTATGCGTTTCTTCCTGCCCATGTTTGGTCTCCTCGGTTTTGATTATGGCATAGGATTGGATAGGTTTACACCAAATAACCGTCTGAGGGATGCAGCACGCTTTACCTTCATGCTCGGTTTTGAACCTGAATAACCTATCTAAAAACGGTTTGCGTATGAAAAAGCAAATAACCCTTTTCTTCTTGCTCATGCTGGTTGCACTGGCACCGGTAGTAGCACAGCGGTATGCAGTTGTAGATACCCGTTATATTCTGGGTAAAATTCCAGAGTACAAAACAGCCGAAACCAAGATTCAGCAGATTACTGAGCAGTGGCAGCGAGAGATTGATGAGAAACAAGTGGCGCTGGACAAAATGTACAAGAATTTTGATGCAGAGCAGTTTATGCTGTCTGAAGACCTGAAGAAGAAAAGAGAGGACGAACTCTTCAATAAAGAAAAGGAAGTACGTGAACTCCAGAAGAAGCGTTTTGGCTACGAGGGCGATTTGTTTAAGGAAAGACAGAAATTGATTAAACCTATACAGGATAAGGTCTATAATGCCATTCAGAAGATTGCCATTGCCCGTTCTTACGACTTTGTTCTGGATAAAAGTGAGGGAATTACCGTTATATTTGCCGACCCCAAGCTGGACAAAAGCGATGATGTTCTGCGTGAATTGGGAATCAGATAAAGCGTTTAACAGTTAAATATAAAAACCAAGCAATGAAAAAAGTTCTTTTGGTGTTAGCGTTTGCCTTCGTTGCAAGCTTTGCTAATAACCTGCAGGCCCAGCAAATTAAAATCGGTGTGTTTGATGAAGAGACGATTCTTCAGCTGATGCCTGGTATTCAGAAAATTGATTCTTTACTCCAGATTTATTTGAAAGATTCTCTCGGTGTTGAAAGAGATTATGACCTTACACAGTATCAGCGTAAGGACAGCGCTTTCAAAAAGGATTCTGCTACCATGCCAGCCAAAGCCCGTGAGATGATGAAAAAAGAAATCAATGAACTGGGGTATAAACTGGTGAATTGGAATCAGTATCAGCAGCAAATGTTGCAAAACAAGCAGGCTGAATTGCTGGCACCAACTATGCAGAAAGTATATGATGCATTGCGTGATATTATCACAAACGAGAAATATACCCACGTATTCAAGAGTGATGCCTTCTTTGCACCACCATCTTTAAGTGATAATCTGGTTGTGAAAGTAGCTCAGAAACTGAAGTGGCCTTTGCCAAAAGAACTTGAGGAGGCTTTGAAAGCACAAGGTGCTCCTGCTCAGCCAGCCAAGCCGGCTGCTAAGCCTGCAGGTAAGGGTTAATCAATCTAGATAAGAGAATAATATTTCAGAACCACTCCGTTGATACGGGGTGGTTCTTATTTTTGGTGATGATGCAAAAAGCACCCATTGGTGTATTTGATAGTGGTTATGGCGGCCTTACCGTTTTGAAAGAGATTGTAGCAGCCCTGCCAGACTATGATTATTGTTACCTGGGTGACAATGCCCGTGCGCCTTATGGGCCGCGTTCTTTTGAAACAGTTTATCACTACACATTGGAAGCCGTTCAATGGTTTTTTGCGCAGGGTTGCGAACTGGTGGTATTGGCTTGTAATACTGCATCGGCAAAAGCCCTTCGTACCATTCAGCAGAAAGACCTGCCCCGTATTGCGCCTGATAAAAGAGTATTAGGTGTGATCAGGCCAACCACCGAGATTATCGGACAATTGTCCAAGACCGGCCATATTGGAATTTTAGGCACCAATGGTACGGTTACAAGCAATAGTTACCCCATTGAAATTGCCAAGTTCTATCCCGGCCTTAAAGTGTATCAGGAAGCATGCCCCATGTGGGTGCCTTTGATTGAAAATGGCGAATACAATCAACCCGGAGCCGACTACTTCGTACAAAAACACTTGGATCACTTGTTGGGGCAATCGTCCGATATTGATGCTATCCTGCTGGCCTGCACACATTATCCTTTGCTGATGAATAAGATCAAACAGTTTCTGCCCAAAGAGATACAGGTTATCGCGCAGGGCGCGATTGTGGCAAAAAGTCTGAAAGATTATCTGGAAAGACATCCCGCCATGGCGGAAAAATGCAGCAAAGGCGGTCAGTTACGCTTCTGTACCACCGATGATGCGGCCAATTTTGATGCACATGCGGCCATTTTCTTCGGCAAAGCTGTAGTAAGTGAACAGGTTGATCTAATTCACGGCTGATTATCAACTTGTTGCAAATAGCCGATCAAAAAAATTGCCGAAAGCTTGGGCTTTTTTCCCTGTCAACCATTACCTTTGCCGTCCTTTCACAGGATCGCAGTATGGTGACTGCATTCAGTTGAAATCTGATTCAAGGTTAGTAAAACTAAAAAGCAATGAAACGTACATTTCAACCACATAAGCGTCGTCGTAAAACCGTACATGGTTTCCGCAAGCGCATGCAGACTGCCAATGGTCGTAAAGTATTGGCTAGCCGCAGAAAGAAAGGCCGTAAGAAATTGTCTATTTCTGACGAGAAAGGACTGAAATAATCCTTACTGATCTGCAGTAAGCTTTGAAGTATATTTAATCCCGTTCTGCAGCAATGCAGTACGGGATTTTTCATTCATGACAACAAACCAATCATACGGGAAAAAAGAAAAGCTGAAAAGCCGCAAAGAGCTGGATGCTTTGTTCAACGGAGGAAAATCATTCCTGGTTTTCCCTGTGAAAGTATTGTATGCATATACCGATGCAACTTCTGCTGCTGTTAAAACAGGGGTGGGTGTGAGTAGCCGGTATTTCAAAAAAGCCACAGACCGAAACAGGGTAAAACGATTGCTGCGCGAAACCTATCGAACAGAGAAAGCACCCTTACTTGAAGTCATCCAGACGCAGTCATTATCGCTGAATGTTTTTCTACTCTATGTAGACAAATCTCTGCCCGAGTATACGAATTTGAAAAAGGTCATGAACACAGTCATACAAAAACTGATACAACATGCAGCTACTCAAAAAAATCCTTAGTTGGCCTTTTCTGCTGCTGATTCGGTTCTATCAGTATGTTATCTCACCTGTGATTGGGCCTAAATGTCGCTACACACCAACCTGCTCAGCTTATGCGCATGAAGCCATCACCAAACACGGTCCATGGAAAGGGTTGTGGCTGGCCATCAAACGCATCAGTAAATGTCATCCATGGGGCGGACATGGGTATGATCCTGTGCCCTGAATTAAAAACAGATTAATACAAATCCGGGAATGATGATGGATCGTATCTCATAATACGAATTCAATATCCGCCCGTTTTATCCAATATCCGTC
>Ga0315901_10006478_pt1 | contig 14020 bp, 20 predicted proteins | sample LakEriMetagenome_10_FD_203761 | JGI IMG/M metagenome (GOLD analysis project Ga0315901, IMG submission 203761) | Freshwater fungal communities from buoy surface, Lake Erie, Ohio, United States - Buoy 2 MA116 | ecosystem: Environmental > Aquatic > Freshwater > Lake | place: USA: Lake Erie, Ohio... | reverse complement strand
CTACTCCCCCATCCCGGCAGGGAACTATGTCGCTCGTTGCTACAGCATGATTGAAATCGGTACGCTCAACGAGGTGATAATGGGCAACGAAAAGCGTCTGCACAAGATACGCATCACATTCGAGCTGCCTACAGAAGTCAAGGTGTTCAACGCTGAGAAGGGGGAGCAGCCCTGTGTCATCAGCAAGGAGTTCACGCTCTCTATGAATGAGAAGGCAAACCTCCGTGCGTTCCTGACATCGTGGAGAGGCAAGGCATTCTCAGAAGAGGAAGCCTCTGCGTTCGATGTAACAAAACTTCTGGGCGTTCCGTGTCTGCTGAATGTCATTCACAAGCAGGGACGCAAAGACCCTACAAAGGTGTTCGATGAAATCGCTTCCGCTACGCCTATGCCAAAGGGTATGGTGTGTCCTCCACAGGTGAACCACACATTCGAGTTCTCACATAGTGAGTGGGATTGGGAGAAGTTCAATGGCCTCCCGAATTTCCTTCAGGAGAAAATCAAGCAGAGCGAGGAATACAAGGCTCTGACATCAGCCCCTGCTGCTCCGCAGTACACTAAAGACCAGATAGCGCAACTGCATCACCAGCAAGAGCAACAGCAGAAGGCTATGGCCGCAGAAGATTCAGAAGAGGAAGATTTTCTCCCATTTTGATATATGACTCTCTGGAATATCACACAGGAATTCCTCTCCCTTGCCTCCTATATTGAGGAGGCGGGGGGTGAGGCCACACCCGAAATGATGGAGGAACTTGCCATCAATCGGGAGAGTTTCAGCCACAAGGCCGATGGGTACGCAAAGCTTATTCTCAAATGGGAATCGGAAATTGACGCAGCCTCTGCCGAAATCAAACGCATTCAGGCCATCAAGAAGACAAAGGAGAACTCTGTCGCACGGCTGAAGGAAATGCTTCTCCATGCCCTCACATTGTACGGGCAGGACGGCAAATGGGAAACGCCTCTTATGAAGCTTTCCACAAGGCGTTCTCAGGCTGTGGAAATCGTTGATGAAACAGAGCTGCCTGAGTCTTTCTTTGTCGTTAAAAAGGAGGCAAGCAAGACAGCCATTGGCAACGCTCTGAAGGCCGGAGAGGAAGTGCCAGGAGCGTTCCTGAAAGAGAATGTTAGCCTTCAAATCAAATGAATATGTTAGAAGAAATCCTTGAGAATCATCCTGACGAAGCATTCCTGAAGGCTGACGGGTTTGACGAGGCCATTATTGGCTTAGATGAAACATCTGGCAGACTCATTTACAGCGTCACAAAGTGTATTGAGTGCCTGATGGGACAAGGAATGACGGACGAGGAAGCTTCCGAGTACTTCTACTATAATGTTTCAGGGGCGTACATGGGAGAACAAACGCCAATATTTTGCACAGAATATTAACCTCCTTCGTTTTATATTTACGCAAACAAAAAATCATCACCGTTATGCCTCTAAAATCAGGAAAAGGAAAAGCTGTCGTGTCAGCGAACATAAAGACAGAAATGAAAGCCGGGCGACCACAAGCCCAAGCCGTTGCGATTTCTTTAAAGAAAGCCGGAATGTCGAAACCAGCCATGAAGTCCGCTCCTATGGCAAAGCCCATGAAGAAGAAATGAAAAAGCCAGCAGGACTTTACGCCAATCTCCACGCCAAACGGGAGCGCATTGCTGCCGGAAGCGGAGAGAAAATGAGGAAGCCCAGCGAGAAGGGCGCACCAACAGCAGCAGCATTCAAGGCCGCTGCCAAGACAGCCAAGAAGAAATGAACTAAGTGTTTTTTATTTCGTTTATTGTTATGGAAACAAGCGGAGAAAATTCTTCGCTTTTTTCTTTTCTCCCCCTTGTGTAATGTGAAATAAATACTATACATTTGCCTCAAGCAAAATGAGAACAAAATGAAAAACGATTTTAGTAAATTCACTTGCTTCGTCAAGGGAGTTATTGAGTCGGGAGTGGTGATACAACATTCCGGCAAGGTGCTCCGCAACGAAGCCAAGATGCACTTCAACCGCCTGATGCACCACGCTCAGGAGTTTGAGCGTTATCTCCATCAAGGACTCGGCACTGAAATGGCAGAGGCAGAGGACGACATTAATTCCGCCATTGTGGGAATGGTGTGGAAACTCTACGACCTCCCTTCTGAGGAGCGGGACAGATTCATTGAACACATGAATAATTTTGACAGCAATGGCGACACTAACGAGTAAGGAAGGCCACCGCTTCGAAGCGGACGAAAAGGACGGCTTCCTCTACATTACGCTCCACCTGAGAGGCAAGAAGGCAGGACGCAACATAGGCCGTGTACGCCTCGCTGACAGAGTGCTTGAGGTGTCAAGGAATCGTGAGAAGCATTTGATGCTGAAGGCCAATGCCTACGGCTTCAACGAATATGTTATGCGTAACGCTCAGAAGTTTGACACAATAGAACTCACAGACGAATACGGAACTTACGCCATTCCTCGCCAGCTCATTCTCAATATGGGCAAATACCTCCACTTCAAGGAGGAGGGCTTTGAGAAGCAATTGTTCCTCTCCCTCAACATCATTTCCAATCATAAAAAAGAAAGCACAATATGAAAGCCATTCTTGAATTCAATCTTGACGAACGGGACGAGCAAATAGCCCACCTCCGTTGTGTACGCAATTGGGAACTTGCATGGGCCTTACACTCCGTAATGGAGGAAATAAGGAAGGCAGCTAATGAGCACGAGAGCATCAATCCCGAAACGCTCTTCAATGCCTGTAACGAAATCGTAGCAGACAATCACCTCCATCTTGACGAACTTGTTTATTGATATGAATTGGAGAACAATACGACACGCTCCAACGCTTGAGAAGGCGTTTGAATCCTTGAGAAACTCAAAGGCTCATGTAGGCATGGGGAGCATTCAGATTACAACAAAGGAACAGGAAAGCCTGTGCCAGGTGGTGATGAATCAATTCTTTAATTCAAGCAGCAGATGTGAGCAGCTTGTTGCTTTCTGTGAGTGGATGGTGAGGGAGAAGGGCGGTAGAATAGAGAAGGGAACGGAGGAAGAAATTGTGAGGGAATGGGCGAATATTAAATGAATGCAAAACAAGATTCTACAAAAAATGGGAAGTTTCGGAAGTGATTTTGCAATGTGCGAAGGCATTGAGTGCCCGATTAAGACGGAGTGCAGGAGGTATACGGCTACGCCGAACAAACACAGGCAGTCCTATTTCTCAGAAAGCCCAGGGACAAAGAACGAGGACGGAGTGTTCTCCTGTGATATGTTTTGGGGCGACAAACAAGAACGGATTTATAAACAATTAACAGAAAAAATAAATGGAGAAGAAATTTAAAACGGGAGACAAGGTGTGCAAGCCTAAAGGCTATGCCTTTGACGGCATTGTTGTGTCTGTATTCACGAACACGAAAGGCGAGGTGCGGATAGTTGCTGAGTTGGAAGGCAACGGGATGCTACACATATTTTCAGAGAGTCAATTGGAATTGAGAGAAAGTGGAGAATAAGCAGACAGCCGTAGAATGGCTTGTGGAACAAGTATATCTGCATCCCGGAAGTGGCTGGCCTAAAGCCATTGAGAAGGCTCTTGAAATGGAGAGGGAGCAACACGGAGAGACATGGGATGCGGCCCTTATTGCTGTGGACAGAAGAGGGGGCGTTCTTATTCGTGCCTTGACAGACTTTGATGCGTATTGGGCAGAAAACTCGAAAACCCCTCCGGGTGAGCATTGTGAAGAGGCTTGAGGGGTCTTATTGGTCGCAAATATCGGCAACTTTTGCGACATAATTGTACGTCAACTTTCCGTACTTGCCTTATATTTGTGCAGACATTAAAGTGTGTTACATAAGTGTTAAAATGGTTAGTCTAAAAGCGAAAGGGGGGAGGCATTGCTTCCCTTTTTTTATTTCGTCCAACGGAAGAACCCGTTAGTCACGGAATACTCCCTCATTAAACACTTAGCCCCTGAGCCTACGCTCTCCCTATCGCCACGGAAGTTCACATTGCCTTCAAAGCTTTGGAAGAATGTTTCCTCTGGGAATACCTTGTACACCATACCCACATGGCCTATTCTCTTCAGGGCCTTGTTGTATATTGTAAACACATCAGCAGGACGCACAGAGGAACGCTCAGAGACACGCCTTTTAGGCTTAGCCCAAGACATTGCCATTCCGTTTGTGCCCTCGTGAGGAACGCCACATTGCTTCCATATGTATATCATTGTGTAGGAACACCACGCCTGTCCGGGCTTTCCTCCTGCCTCCTTAATGATTTTGTCAACAACAGGGCCTCTGTTGTTTCCTCCTTGTTCCCGAATGCCTATGAGGCTTGTGGCCTCCTTGAGAAGGCATTCTATTTCATTGAACACAGGGCCGCAATAAGCAAGTGCAAGCCATAAGAGAACAGTGCAAGCCATAGCGTTTGGAAATGATTGTCCTTAATGATGTTGTCCCTGAGCTTCCCGTTCTCTCTGTCTCCGAAGACAGCACGGAATAGCTGTGGTGTGTTGATGCGGAAGCCGAGCGTTCCTATAACGACAACGAGGTAGTAACGGGAAGGAATTGACAGCAAGTCAATATACCTTCCTATCGGATACAGGGCCGCAGCCTCATCATGTAGCCACAGGCCAATGTAATTGTACAAGAGAAGGAATCCGAAATAATAAATAGGGGCCAGGAGTCCCTCGTGCCATTCCACCAGAAAGTCTTTGATTTTGTGCTTCATTTTCCTTGTCCTTTATATTGTTTAGGCTTGCTGTCCTTGGGGCCGTGTGATTTCTGGTGCTTGCCTTCACGGCGTTTGCCAAAGCTCACCTTGGCTACAGGGCCGTTTGCCGATACTTTTGTTTTCTTCATTTGTTTCTTATTATCCTACGTTCTACAATAGGGGCCACACTTGTACTCACTGATGGAGTTACAAATAGCTTTTCAGATTCCAAGGCAGAACTATAGAACGGGTTCATTCCTTTTTTTACACGTTGCGTTGCGTGCTGGTAGGCTTTTTGTACAATGGCGTTACCCATAGCATCTTTGCCCATTGGAAGACCACTATCGGCTCTTCGTAAAACGTAATCAATTTCTTGCTTAGATAGACCTGGAACTAAAGTTGGGATGTCCATTTCTTTTCCCATTATAGGAACGCCAACAGAATACTCGGTTACGTCTTTTCCAGATGGGGATTTAAGCGGACCTAAAAAGCCCACATCTTTCATTGTACCATCTGGACGAATAAGGTCTTTTCTAACAGGGGGAATCTGTGCCCCATCCTGAGCCTTTCCCTTGTGCTTAACTTCCTTGAGGCCCTTCACATAATTGTCCACAACGGCATGGTTCCCACTCTTAATGTGTTCCTTCACCCACTCGGCCATGTTCTTTGGAATGATGGCTGTGTAGCCTTTGCTTGTCTGTATAAGGAGCTCTCCTCCTTCCGCTTCTATATGCTTAGGCATTGATTCCGTATCGATTTAAATAATTATATGCTTCTGAAGCGTAAACGGGCTGCTGCCTGAATTGTATAGGGCCTCCTCCGTAGGAAACATCTTGCCCTTCCCCCTCCATTTGCGTTCCTCCCGTTCCTCTGCGTGGGCTCACTGTGCCCCTGATTTCCTGCTGCAATTGCCTATAGCCCTCCATCATATTAGGAGAAATGAATGGCGTTGCCTCACGAATGAATTCTTGTGCAGGGCCGAGGTTGAGGGGCTGCTGTGGCCCCATAGCTCCTATGGCAGAAGACGCTCCCTGAATCAGGGGGCTGAATTTGCTTATTTTGCCTGCCTTGTCTGCCATGTTGCTGAACTTTGTAAGCTGTGCTGCCTTGGCTGTGTTCCCTGCTGTTGTTGCTGCCTCAATGCCACTCCCATATCCTGCGTTCCCCATTGCCATCCCGGCTATGTTCCCTGCAAGAGGGAGGTATGTGCCTACGCCTTGTGCAAACTTGCTGTCAGGAGACCCCTGGCTCACGCCAGCCCCAATGCCCTTTGCTCCCTGCTGAATGGCAGAGCCCGTTGTAGCACCTCCTGAGAGGATGGCTGCTGTTGTGGCTCCTGCTGCCGTTCCGTAGCCACGAATGGAATTCTGCTCTCTGATTTCGTCAGCAGAACTTCCTCCTGCCTTTTGCAGGGCTTGGTAGCCAAGGTCTGTCAATTGGTCTGTCGCTCCCAATGTGAGCGTGTCAAGAAGGCCCTCCCCTGCCCCGTAGGCAGCAGCTCCTATATTCTTCCACACCCTGCCGTTCTTGGCTATTTCATCGGGCTTTTCATAGGGAGAGTGAATTCGTTTCACATAGCCCCCTGACACCTCAAGGTCTATGCCTCCCTCGTTGTGAGAATTGCCATTGAACTCCTCAATGATTTTCCATTTCCCTCCTTCCATTGGCTTGGAGAGTCCTTTTACAGGCGTTATATGGAAGGGACTACTGTGCATAATGCAAATATAACATTTTCCTATTCAACAAGGACGCTCTTTAATTCCGTTACGCTCCCGCTTGGGGAGGACATAAAGGCATTTGTCACAAGAGGCCGTTTCTTCCATAGCTTCCACCACTGCTCCCTCTTGCCCTTGCTTACAACAATACGCACTGTATCGTTTATGGCAATGGCTCCTATCAGCGTGTCACCCTTCGTGTAAAGCGTTCCATTGGGCGTGTAATACACCGTTTCCTTGTTGTTGTATATTATTGTGTCCTTGCCCTGAATGTACACAGGGATGCTGTAACGAGCCCCCATTTGAATGTAACTCTTCAGGCCGTTGATGCGTACATCAAAGCGTTCCTTCAGGCCATCTATTTCTCCTTTCAATATCTTTTGGGCAAGCCCCTCCGTGAGGGATATTGTCAATGTCTGTGCCTTTATTTGGCCGAGAGCATTGCGTGTGGTGTCCACATGGACTTGTAGGGCAGAAGAAAGGCCAGAGATGTCGCTCCCCAGCCTTTCATTTTGCTTTCTCATTCTACTGTTGTCAAACAAGAGAACAAACAGCAGAATAATCATTGCGCCCTTAAAAAGTAAATCAATCGGGAGTTTGCTCATCAGCAGGGCTTTCCTCTTTGTTGCTCCACCCCTTTATAATTGCTGCTATTCTAAGCACCCCATATATCACCATTACAATGTTCAGAACAAACTTAGCGAACGGGTCCCATCCTGCTGCTACGGCACTCACCCAATTGTGCAGGGGCTCGTAGAAGGCCATGTAAACGACAAGAGGAGAGTCCTTGATAAGTTCCAACATTGTGGCCTTAATTTCGAGAATGTCCTGAATTTTCATTGTATGTTTTAGAAATCTGTTGCGTATGTGTAGAACGGGCTCAGGGCCTCTGCCATTGCTTCCCAAGGATTGGCCTTGAGGAAGTCGGCAGGCATAGCCATTCCGAGTTCGTAGTAATTGAGGGGCTTGAAATCAGAGGCAAGCTGTACTTCTGCACTGAGGAGGTCTTTGTAGGCTTTGCGGAAAGCCTTCTCGCCTTCTGCTGTCCATTGATATTGCCCCTTTTCGTCCCTGACAATTTTGTTTCCTTCCTTGTAGCAATGGTCAAGCCGAAGGTCTTCCACCATCTCATCGAACTCATCGTACTTCTCGTTAAACTTCTTTACAATCTTTTTCAATTGTACAAGGGGGAGGATGTTTTCTGCTCCTTCCACATTCTTGTGGAGAGTTTCGCTAAATGAGCGAAGCATCAGCAATGTTTTGAAATTTGTCATATCTTTATATATTATATTCGCAAAGATAGACATAGTTTCATTTTCTCTGAAATTTTACGGCCTTAGAGGCCACAGATTTCTTGCCCACACATCCCCACGCTTTGCGTGAAAGAGCATTGGCACAAGGAGGGTTCTTACAAGTTTTAATGCCTGAGGACCTCGCACAATAATTGTCTCCCTTGGGAGTGCCTGGAGAAATAGAATAGCCCTTTGCTCCGAAGGAACGGGTTTTCCCTCCTATTGTTGCTGTGTATTTCTTGTCCCCTTTCATGGCTTAGAATGTGTTAAACTTCCCTTCTGCGTCTGCCCAAATGATTTTGGAAATGACAAAGTTCTCTATGATGACAGGAGTGTCCCATAGGCTCATGTAGTAGTCGTATTCCCCCATGCTTCCCGGAGTGCCGCAAGGAACAATGATTCCTTGGTCGTCCACGCAAGTGCTGTTGTCCGCTGTCAGGGAAACATACATTGCTCCGGGGGCAATAGGAATCTCCGTGTCGTTAATGAATGCCCACAGTCGGTACTTCATTCGGATGTAGTAGCCGTACTCAGGGTCGCATTCAATGTCAAGCCCTGCCCAACTCACCCATCTTTCCATTTCGGGGATGGATGGCTGATTGCTGATTTGATAGAGGGTGAACCCCTGATATTGTTTCGTATTCATATTATTAGTTGGGTATAATCATATCATCAAACCACTTGGCGATTTAAAGCCGTTTGATAAGCCTGTACAATCGTATAAAAGTTTTGCACCTCAAGGTCTGTCAGTCCATCTCCAACAGAGGCAAAGGCGCACTGCTTGGGAGAGTAAAAAGACCTTGATGTGTTTGTTATATTCAAAGCGTTAAGGGCAAGCTTAAATGCAGGCAAGGCTGTACTGCCAGCCCCTTGCCCAGTTGTTCCCTTTATGCCATTTCTATACAAATTCCTATCATTAATCCCACTGCCATTTTGATTGCCAAGGAAAAGACCTTGAGATGATGCAAGGTTAATTGTTGGAGACGAACCTGCCGTGCTGCTTGTTGGGCCAAATCGGAAACTACTTGTTCCGGGGGCTGGCGTTGTCCTTGATATAGCCATACCAACAATAGTTGTTTGTGGGTTGTTCTGGCATCCCCATTCAAAGTTGTTTGTCTCTTGACTCTGAAGCCTTGAGTAATACGAAATATGTCCGCTTGAAGTTGTTAGCGAGGTGTTTGGAACAAAAAATGTATCAGCCCATGCCGTACTTCCATCTCCCTTCGCTCCATTGCTACTGTGTGTCCATGTTCCGCTAAATGTAAGCCTATACGCAGCATCAGCATCCCTTGGGTCTACAAGGTTGAACTTATGCGTAGCTGCCGTGCCTCCTATCATAGGATAGACAATCTTCATCTTGCTCCATATACCAATTCCGACCAAGCTCCATACAAGATTGTTCAAGGCATCGGCTTGCGCCCTTGTTGCGTTAAAGGAATTGGCTGACAATTGGGCAAGGAGCGTTTCCACATTCGGATGGAGTGGCTGCGGGAAGAGTCCCGTAGACACATCCCCTATCACCCTTGTGCCGTTCCCGTCTCCGTATATTGTTGTCAGCGGCATTTCTTAGTTGATGTATTGAGCCGTTACAATAGATGCTGTGATGGAATTTGATGCGCTTGCTGCACTCCATGTGGCTGTCAATCCAACAAGAAGCGTCCCTGTTGTGTCTACACTTCCTGATGTTGCCGAACTCTGAAAAAATGTAGCACTTGAAGTTGATGTACCTACATCCATTCTGCCAATGCTTGAGTATTGAAGAGTTCCTGTGCCTCCTGTTGTCCTACAAGTGATGACAAACTGAGCATCGTAAAAAACTGCTGGCGACAAACTACCAGTGTGGTTTAGAGCTATTGACCCAACAGCCACGCCTCCAATAGTTAAGTTAAGCGTACAAGTGGGGCTTCCCGTAGTAGTATATGTTCCTGTTACATAAACGATGATTGTCTTGCCCACGCCAAAGAAATTGGCAGGAAGTGTTGCAGACCCTGTTAATGTACCAAGTAGTGTAGTGGCGGTGGTGGTGTTTGCTACAGTGACAGTGCTTGACTGAGCAAATATCCCCAATGCCGTCAGGTCTGCGCTCTTTGTTAGCGTTCCGTTAGCATCAGAAACTATTACGCCACTTGTGCTTGATGTAACGAAGTCAGGATTGCGGTCAAGAGTGATGAGCTTGGTTACGGCAGAGTCTTTCCACAAATAGAAGGAAGAGTTACTACTAACTGTAGCGTATGACAACATCCCGTTCGTGCTTCCTGTTAATGCTGCTGTTCCTGGCGTAAACACCATATGAGGAACGGAAGCAGTTGATGCCGCCATCCTCACTATTCCTGCTGTCACATCAAGAGCGTAGTTTGTTGTGCCTCCTGAAGCTGTTAGCTGAAGAGCGTAGTTTGTACTACTCGTTCCTGTGTGCGTATTGCTCAACACCCCTGCAAAGGTGGACTGCGTAGTTGTTGCGTTTGCTCCGCTCAATGCCACCCTGAACAGCGTTTGCGTATTGCTTGCTGCTGCCGTAGATGTGCTGCTGAGGTAGAACCCGTTGCCACTTCCAAGCGTATTCCATTGCCACTCCTGAGCGAAGTTGGCATTGTTGATTGGCGTATTAGCCGCTGTAGCTGCCGTGATGGAGTTAAGAGTTGTAGACCCACCACCGCCCGTAGCGGCAATTGTAATGCTTCCCGCTCCGTTTGTTATTGTTATGCCTGACCCGGCTGTGAGCGTAGCCTTTGTCAGCGTGTTGCCTGTTGTGTTTCCTATCAGAAGCTGCCCATCCGTATATGTTGTCTGCCCCGTTCCTCCATTAGCTACAGGAAGCGTTCCTGTAACGCCTGTGGAAAGCGGAAGTCCTGTAGCGTTTGTCAGTGTTCCTGAAAGAGGAGTGCCAAGCGCACCTCCGTTTACAACAAAAGAGCCAGCCGTTCCAATATTCACCCCAAGGGCTGTCACAACACCCGTTCCTGTTGTAATGGTGGAAGGAGAAATTCCTGCTCCACCTCCTACAATAAGAGCATTTGCGGCAAGAAGCCCTGTGCTTGAAAGGGAAGTGGTGGTGTCAAAATAAAGCATTCCCCCCGATGTGCCAGAAGTAATGCCTATGCCCCCATTGTTTACGCCTATTGGGAATGTAACGCCGCTGTCCTTAATTATTAAGCCCGTACTTCCATTAAATACGGCAATGGCATTGGGAGTTGCTCCGGCAGGGCCAACAACATCTCCTGTTCCGCTAACGGCAGCCCAAGAAAGCGTTCCTCCTGTAGTGGATGTCAAGTAGTAGCCAGAAGAGGCCGCAGGATAGGCTGTAGGAAGTGTGTATGTTTGGTTGGCAGGAGCAGCCGGGGCTTGCAGAATGACATAGCCCGAAGTGCTTCCAAGGAATCGTGCGCTCCCTGATGCAGCCCCCACTTCCCCAAGATATATGTTGTTGCGGAAAGTTTGCAGGGCCGTCCAAGTGTTTGCGTTGCCCGTGTTAAGGCTCACCGTAACGGCTGCACTTCCGTTGAATGTCGCAGCCGTGCCGCTCAGTCCGCTCCCTATTGTAAGGGCGAAAGTGGTTGTGCCTCCTCCGCCTCCTCCGGCGGGAACGCTCCACGCTCCTGTTGCATCAAGGTAGTATGTTGCTCCTACACCATTGCTTCCCGGTACAAGTCCTTTCGTTCCTGTGGAAGGGCTGAACAAGTTGAGCATTGCCGTCACCTCTGTAACGCTTAATGCTTTTGGTACGCCCAAGGATAGATTGTTCCCTATGATGGTGTCAACGGGGAGGTTTGCCATCTTGGCAAGCGTAACGGCAGAGTTGGCAATTGTGATTTCTCCTGTGGAGGCATCTGTCACCGTCACATCTCCGTTAACGGTGTTCCACTGCAATCCAAATCCATTGGAAGCCGTGTTGTACACCATTAGAAGGTCCCCGTCTACATTGCTTGATGGAAGCCTGTCCTGAACCGTATTGAACGAGAGAAGGTCTCCTTTCGTTGTTACAACAGGAGCAACGGGAGATGCAAGGGAAAGTTCCCCTGTGATGTCATCAAGAACGAAATCTGTGACGTTCAGGTTGATTTGCTGAACTACGCCATTTGTTAATTCGTAACGGCCAAGAAGTGTCTGGGCAGTGACATCCTGAATCATTGAATATTGCACCTTGGAAGGTCCAATAGTTGTCACCCCTGCGTTGCTCAATGTAACATCTCCTGAGAGCGTTCTCATCTGAGCCCCATTGCTCACGTTCCCCACCCATATCGTTCCATCAGAGAGGTTGTTTGTCAGGAATGTACTCAGTGTCGCACTCAGCCCCGTGATTTTGCTTATAGCAAGGGAAGGAATGTCATCACTCACTAAAGAACGGAAGGAAGGCGTTGTTGCTGCTCCCGATGCAGGCCCTGCAAAGACAAGGTTCGCACTCTGATTAGCAAGGCCATAAGTGAGAATAGGGTCTACAGCCGTTCCTGTGTTTGTTACAGGCCCGAATATGGCAGGGATGGACAAATTAACGCTATTCACCTGACCCCCTGAAGCAGAAGCTACAGAAGAAACAGAAGTGATGCGTCCCTTGGCATCCACAACAATTTGTGGAATGAATGTGCTGCTTCCATACGTTCCTGCCGTTGCTCCACTATTGGGGAGGTCTGTAGCAGAGAACGCTCTGAATGTTGGCACTCCCGAAGCACTCGTAGGGGAAGCAAGGAATCTGCTTGCACTCTGAGAGTTCAGAGAAACGTCAAGCGTAGCTGCTCCTGTTTGGGGCGTTGTTGTTGTCGTGAACACACCCCCTGAGTTCGTTGTAAGAGCAACAGAGGCCACACCCGAAGGATTAGCAATAACATCGTTAATGTTGGCGTTCAGCTTCTGTAGAGCCGATAGAATAGAATCAGCAGAGGAAATGGCCGCAGGGGAAACGCTTCCGTTCCATCCCGTAAGCACCTTGCTGATAACAGCAGCATTGCTGAGAGCCGGGTTGGGATATGTCCCACTTAATTCTCCTCCGGCAGCTATGCCGCTGATGGTGGACAAATATGTACTATTGTCATAGCTGATTGTCGTCCCAGATATTTTAACAAATCCTGTTCCACTAAGAGCAGCTTGCTTGCCCGCAAAGCCATTAACAAGGCTTGCGTTATCTGTATAAACACCCGTAAGGCCAGCAAACGAAATGTCCCCTACAGATGCAGCATTGGCTATAGCATTCCTTTCAGAAAGCGTTAAATGGTAGTATTCGCCTGGTGCGCCTCCTTGCAGTCCTGTCAAGTCATCGTGAACGCCTATATACGTCTGCGTGTTGGCAAACGTTGTTGTCAGAGGGAAATAAGGAGGTAGCGGAATGTCAAGAAGGCCCCCAAAGTTAATGAGAGCCGTCAGGGCATTAAGACGAACAGTTTCTGAAAGCGTAGTGTTGTTGGCAGTTGATTTCAAACTGCTCATCATATTGGCTCTGTCTGTGTTGCCATCAGCAGTAGCCTGAGAAATTACTATAGCCGCCTTTGCGTTATACTCGGAAAGGCTGTCAAGAAAGTTATTGTAGGGCATAATGTCTTTTTAATCAGCATCCGCAATCACTTACGCAGGCACACAATTCTCTAAGTTTCTCGTAGAATTCTGTAGCCCTATCCCACTCCTGAACTTCCATAGCGTTAAGCATTCCTATATATATGCCATAGAAATTCAAATACTCTTCATCACACCTTCCGCACATTACACCTTGAAGAAAATCGTAACGTTTTCTGTTCAGGCAATTCAGTACATCAGGGTCCACCATTACACCCACGCTTGTTACATACCAATCGGGATATTCCTCAGCTCTCTGTACAAGGTTCGCATCGCCAAGGTAATTGGAATACGTTTCATTCAGAGGCACTGCCATCATAACGATTTCGTATATTCCTCTGATGGGAACGGCCTCTTGGTTTATTACTTCCGTAGGGAATGTGAGCGTGTAAACGTATGGGTCATTCGCTTCCTCTGCCTGAGAATCGGGAGTTTGTGTATTGATGCCATAGCCATCTGCTACAGGCTTGCTCCATATTCTGTACACGGTCCACAGCAATGCCTCGTCCCTTGCTGGCCTTCCCGAAATAGGAGGGTCTCCATCGGGATTCCATCCTCCGGGATTTGTTGTGGCATCGTATGTCCCTGTAGCATCAGGCACTTCTACATACGTCTGTCCTGAATCGAATGTAAGGTCTCCTATTTTAAGAACAAGCAACTTTGTTGTTGTCGTGTCAGGAGTGACAACAAAGGAAATAGCTTGAGATGGAGTGATGAATATAGGAACGCCATTAGTTGTGTTCACTAACGCCACATTCTTATTCCCCGTAAGGAATATAGGCGTAGGATATGTGGT